>UEYX01000001.1_pt1 | contig 56825 bp, 62 predicted proteins | sample 1903601 | NCBI WGS metagenome assembly UEYX01 (sample SAMEA4776352, study PRJEB27445) | saltern metagenome | biome: Hypersaline environment; feature: solar saltern; material: Pellet | place: Spain | collected 2014-08 | depth 0 m
CTTCAGGAGATCTCGATTCAGGTATGATCGATCTCTTCATGTAGATGTAAACTGTCATCCCGACGATCACACCGGTAGTCGACATCAAGGCCACAATCCAGGTAAGGGGAAGGGTACAGTTACAGACAGGTGCAGAAACCAGTCCATGCGCATAGTAAAAACCCGCCGTAGACAGAAGAATATACACGAAAACAAAAGAGATCACCTTAACACTGCTGTGCAGAAACCCTTCAAAATCGACTGCTGCAAAACCATTTTCCTCCATAAAACCAACTTGGAAAAACTAACTTTTTAGCATTCAACCCTTCAAACACCAGGAAGCATACCCTAATCTTCAAGAAATGATACTCTGTTGATGATTATAGGCCTCAGAAATGGCGGAGAAAAGGAGAAGAAATTTTCGAGATTTTATAGTCGGTATTTTGGAGGAAATGCAATTATTTAAATTTGAATTGGTAAGGTGAGAATGTGAGTCAGAAGGCAAAAGAGTGGTGGGAGGCAACTGCTGAATATTTCCAAGATGAGGCAGATGTGCCTATGGCTATCCATTATGGAACAGGTTCGCCTAATGAATCTGTTCTAAACCTAATTAATCAGGATTTAAAAGGAAAGAAAGTGCTGGAATTAGGCTGTGGGGCAGCACAAGGAGGAATAGCTTTCTCCAAAAAAGGAGCAAAAGTAACAGGAATCGATATAAGCCAAGAACAATTAAAATTCGCAGAAAAACTCTGCAAAGAACACGATGTAGAAATAGAACTGCATCAAGGCGACATAACCGATCTGGAAGTGATTGAAGATGAGAGCTACGACTTCATCTACTCTGCATATGCATTTCAGTGGATAGAAAACCTCCAAAAAGTGTTCTCTGAAGCGAGCAGGGTTCTGAAATCAGGTGGAACTTTCCTTTTCAGTCTTCCACATCCGATGTTCCACTACCTTGATAACCAAGACTTGGAAGAATCCCTAGAACTTGAAGACCACTATCTTGATTCAGGGATTACAGAGGTCGAAAAGTTGGAAGAAGATGGTGAGGAGATAGAAATGATAATTTACAGAAGAACCTTCCAAGAACTCATAAATGGGCTTATAGGAGAAGGATTTATGATAAAACAGGTAATAGAACCCGACCCGCGAAAGATAGAAGACCCAAAACAGGAGGGCGGTAAATGGGTAAATCAAGAAATAATGTCAAAGACTCCCGCTACAATTGTTTTTAAAGCAGAAAAACTTGAAGATTAATTCTAGTTCTCAGATCTGATTATTCGCTACTTCAAAATTTCCCTGAATTCCCTAGCATTCTCAACATGCCCTTTTACTGTTTCCTCATTCATCCTCTCCAAAGTTGATGTCATAAAGCTCATTCTTTGAACATCAGAAATCTATTTTGATGTTGATTCAGAGAAGGAGCGAACCACCTAATGAATCCCTTAGGCCTCCACAATAAAATAAGAACCCTCAGAAAGAGGGGAAAAGAGAAGAGAATTTTTTGGTTGACTGGTTAGTATTTCCAGTCACTAAATGCGTGAAGCATGGATGTGTAAGTAAATTCAGGCCTAGTTTTTCTGCCATCGGTCAGTACTGAAATCGCTCCACCTTCCTCTGAGATATCTTCTCCTATCTCGTCCATTATTACCTCTCCAAGTTCTTCCTCAGACAGTCTATCCTGCATATTCTGCGGTAGTTTGATCATTCCTGAATAACCCTCACCGACAATCTCATCACCCCGATAGAGTACTGTGACTGTCGAAAGAAAGTAATCTCCATCAATTTCGGTGACAAATCCTTCATTCCCGATGCCCAGCTCGTAGCCCTTCTCATAGGCCTGCTTTGCTCTGGAGATCGCTCCTTCTCTAGCCTCTTCGACATTCATAGGCTGATCAAGAGATTCAACTTCCAGACCATCGACGGCCTCTGCAGTGAGAAATTCTTCAAAAGCTCTTTCTGCGGCATCCATCTTCGCCTCGTTGGTAGAACCTAAGCCTATCTTCATATCACCCCTAAATCATCCTTAAACTCCTCAGCATTCTCCACATGTTCCTCAACAGTTTCCTCATTCATCCTTTCCAGTGTTGAGGTCATGAAGCTCATCCTCTGGATATCCCCGATTTTCTCTTTGTGCTCCTTGATGAAGTTCCAGTAGAGGCCGTCCCAGGACTCTTCCCAGTCTCCTCCGTCGTAGTGACTCATCTTGTTGATGTAGTTAGAGGATGAGATATAGGGTTTGGTCATCATGTCAGGCCAGGCGTACTGTCCCATCCCGTAGATATTCGGCACCATCACCCATTCATAGCTATCGATGAACATCTCCATAAACCAGTCATAGACTTCTTCCGGGTGAATTTCAAGTAACAGCATCGAGTTACTCAGAACCATCAAACGCTCGATGTGGTGGCAGTAGGCATTGTCCTCGGCATGCTGAATCGCAAAGTCGACCGGTGGAAGGCCTGTCTCACCGGTGTAAAACTCTTCTGGCATCTCGTTGTCGATATCCCAGAAGTTCTCGTCTCTCATCTCGTCATGCAGTTGGTACATCCCGCGGATGAACTCCCGCCAGCCCACTATTTGACGCAGAAATCCTTCCAGAGAGTTCATAGGATAATCATGTTCTTCATGCACTTCGAGAGTTCTCTCGACTACTTCCTCGGGATTCAGTAGGCCTGTATTCATCGAGGAGGAAATCAGTGAGTGGAAGCCGAACTCGAGATCTTGCTCGAATGCGTCCTGATAATCGCCGAAGTTTTCCATCCGGTGCTCTAAAAATTCATCCAGCATCTTCAGGGCCTGATCTCTGGTGGTCGGCCAGAAAAAGTTCTCAAGATTACCGGGATTGTCGGAGAAGTTTTCATCGACCCAGGCCTTGGCTTCCTCCACATGATCGCTGGAAAACTCCTCTATTTCAGGCGTTTCCATGTCCTGAGGCAGCTTTTTTCTGTTTTCCGGGTCAAAGCTCCATTTACCGCCTTCAGGCCCGTCTTCCGTCATTAAAATATCGTGTTTTTTACGCATCTCCTTGTAGTAATCGAGCTGGAAGATCCTGCTGTCCTCGAAGTAGTCTCTGTTGAACTTTCTCGACGCCAAGAAGTTAGGAGTCTCCAGGACTTTCAGATCAACGTTATTCTCCTCTGCAAGGCCTTTGAACTCCTCAAGTATCTCGTGATCGACAGGATCGAAAATAGTTAATTCATCGTTTTCCTCAAATAATTTTTCGTAATCCTCGTTAAGGCCTATGAAATCAGTATCATTTCTCTCCTGATAGGCCTTCATGGATGCTTTGTGGAGCACCAGTTTCTGTTTGTGGAATTTTTTATCAGTGAAGAATTTTGGGTGTTCTATCAGTGTAACTTCATCTTCTGGAAGATTTTTTTCTGGAAATAGCTGGTTAGGGAGTATCAGGATCATAACATAATCTTGCACCCAACGATTAAATCTATTTCAGTGAAAGTATAGGTTATGAAAGGTCTGAAAATTGCAATCATCCCACTGGTCGTTCTCTCCGCAGGTTTAGGCGCTTACCAGTACTACGGAGCCTCGAGTGATGAAGGGCCTCTGGAAGAAAATCAGACCGAGATATATTTTGAAGATCACATGTTCAGTGTTGAGATTGCGGATACCTCCGAGGAAAGGGCGCGAGGCCTGATGTTCAGAGAGGAACTTGGAGAAAATCAAGGAATGCTATTCGTCTACGAGGAAGAGGCCGATCGAAGCTTCTGGATGAAGAACACGTTGATTCCTCTGGATATAATTTTCCTGAACTCTGATTTTGAAGTGATCAATATCGAGCAAGCTAATCCTGAGCCGAATACTTCGGATGAGAACCTTGCTTCCTATAGAAGTGAAAGACCTGCTCAGTATGTTTTAGAGATAAATCAGAATAGAAGTGAAGAAATAGGTTTGAAAAAAGGAAGTGAAATGAGTTTGAGGCCTTAGACCCCTTTACTCGATTTCGATTGTTCTTCCGTTTTCGGATAGGAAGATGTCTTTCTCAAGTGTGTATCCTTCTTCTCTTGCGAGCTGTAGGTAGTCTCCCTGTTTCTGGATCGGTCCGTGTGACGGGACGATGTTTTCAGGCTGTAGGAAGGTGATGAAGTCTCTGTGGTCTTCCTTCTGTGCGTGGCCTGATGTGTGGATGTTTTTGTAAAGTCTGACGCCCTGGTCTGTGAGTTTCTTTTCGAGCCAGTAGCGGTTTGCTTTACTTGGTGGTGTTGGGATGACTCTTGAGGAGAAGATCACGTGGTCTCCTTTGTTGAAGCTGAATGGGTACTGCTGTGAGGCAAGTTTGTCCATCTGGCTTCCTGGTTCTCCCTGGTTACCTGTGGCTACTACAAGCCATTCGTCTCTTTCTCCGTCGATTCTGTCCATCAACTTTTCGCATTCATCGTAGTAGGATGCGACCTTGACGTCTGAGAGATCGATCAGGTCAAGTTCTTCGGCTGACTGAGTGTACTCCTTGAGTGAGCGTCCGACGAAGGCAACCTTTCTTCTGCCGTCGTTCGCTTCAAGAATGGAGTTGAGTCTCTGGATCTGGCTTGAGAAAGTTGTTACAAACACTGCGCCTCCTGCATCGTAGCAGTTTTCCAAGAGCTGGTTCATCTCGACTCTTACTGCTTCCTCAGGCCTTACTCTGCCGTCTTTGTCCGCAGATGTGGTTCCTGGAATCATAACTTTCAGATCCTCATTTTTCCCAATCTCTTTCATTCTTTTGATGTCCGTGTTCTCTCCCACTACAGGATTACGGTCGAATTTCATATCGTTTCCGTAGATTACTCCGCCTTCCTTGGTCTTCAGATAGGAAAGAGTTGCGTCAGGGATCGAGTGGTTGTTCCTGATGAACTCCAGCTCCAGATCATCCGAGATTGTGTAACTGTCGCCAGTCTCTATCTCAATGATGTTGTTGTTGATGTTCTTCCTGTCGCCTTCAAGGCCTCTTTCCACGATCTTCTTCGTGAAAGGAGTGCATACAATCGGTGCGTCGTACTGTCCTGCCAGTTTTGGAATCGCTCCCACGTGGTCAAGATGTCCGTGCCCGATTACGATGGCCTTGACGTTCTTGTTCATGATTGATTTGTCTTTCGGAATTGCTCCGGTTTCCAGGGTTTGATTTGTTGTAAGTTCGTCGATCTGTTCGTCGGATCCGATAACCTCTTCCATGTTATAACCCATGTCAAAGATGACAAGCTCTCCGTCAACTTCGACTGCGGTCATGTTCATGCCGACCTGTTCGTATCCTCCAATCGTGTGAATTTTCATATTATAAAAACCTCAATGTAAATAGTTCTGCAATTTTTGCAAAGCTTATAGAATAAAAATCGAGGCCTACCTTTTTAAATAAGGGTTTTTGAGAAGCGTTAGCGCTTTACATTCTTAAGATTTCACTCCATCAATTATGATTATGTATTCTGAACAAATCCGTCAGGAGCTCCAGGAGAAAGATATAGAGACCGGCGACCAGATCAAGGTCAACGGAAAAGAGGGAAAACTGATGCCCAAACCTGATACAGGAGATGGAAAAATAATTAACCTGAAATTGGAGAGCGGTTATAATATAGGCCTTGAGCCAGAAGACATAGAACTTGTAGAGAAAAAAGAAAGTTCAGAACAGAAAGATGTAGAGATAGAGTACGATGAAGACAGGCCTGATATTTTGATTCTTCATACGGGCGGAACGATTGCTTCAAGAGTTTCCTATGAGGAAGGCGGGGTTAAGCCAGCTTTTGATCCTGAAGATCTGGTTGAAATGTATCCTGAACTGGCTTCGGAAGTTAATATTCATTCAGAGGTTATTGCTCAGATGCTTTCGGAGGATATGGAGCCAGAACACTGGATGGAAATCGCAGAAATGATTGATGACGTTAAAGACGATTATGATGGTATAATTGTGGGTCATGGAACTGATACAATGCAGTATACCGGTGCAGCCCTTTCTTTAATGCTAAAAGGCATCGATACAGGAATCTTACTTGTCGGAGCACAGAGATCAAGCGATAGGCCTTCAACTGATGCATCGATGAATATGTACTGTGGTTCAAAGTTTTTGACGGAGACGGATTTCACAGGTTTTGGAATCTGTATGCACTCAGGTACATCTGATACAGAATGCAGTATCTTGCCTCCGCAGGAAGTTAGAAAAATGCATACATCTCGGAGGGATGCATTCAAACCTATCAATTCTCAGGAAATCGGAAATGTAGATTACGAATCTGGAGAAATAGATTACTCAGGAACAGAAGAGAAAAATTACGAAAAAAATACTGATGTGAACTCAAATATCGCAGTCATAAAATCGAGGCCTGGAATGAAGGCTGAGGAACTTGAATTTGTGATGGAAAATGATTACGATGGGCTTGTGGTAGAAGGTACAGGACTCGGTCATTTACCGGTTAATAGTTTCGATGATAAGACAGAGCACCACGATGGTATTCTTGAAAAATTAGGTTTAATTGCAGATGAGATTCCCGTGGTGATGGCGTCTCAATGTTTGAACGGTAGAGTCGATATGAATGTATACGATGCAGGTGTAAAGATTCAGAATTCAGGAGTTGTATCGGCAGGAGATATGCATCCTGAGCTAGCTTATGTCAAACTGGCGTGGAGCGTTGCTAATACGGATACTGTGGAGGAGGCCTTAGAACTGTTCAGTAATGATGTTAATGGAGAGATCGGTGAGAGGTCGATGATTAGTGGATAGGACCTTGGACGAATTCGATGAACGGGCTAGAGAGTTCATTGAAGACGGCGAGATTCACAGGATCAGGGACGTGCTGCGCGAGTACTCTATGTGTGCTGCATATGAAATTGGTGAAGAATTAGATAATCCTTCACGGTTTCTAAAGGTCTCAGGAGTTGATATCGATAACATAGATGATTTCACCGAGTACCGGGTTGCGAAATCAATGATCAGGTCAGAGATCAGGAAGAAGAAGAAAGGTAGCATGTTCTCAAGAATCAAGAAAAAGGTGAACGGCGAGTGATCTATGGAGTTACAGGAATGCCTTTAGCAGGGAAGACAACAGTAGCAGGCCTGCTGGAGGAAGAGGGTTTTGAAGTCATTGACATGGGTGATGTGGTTAGGAAAGAGCTGGAAAAAAGAGGTATTCCAGCAGAAAAGACTGGCGAATTTGTCAATAATCAGAGAGAAGAGAAAGGTATGGATGCGATAGCCCAGCTGACAGTTCCCTATATTGAAGAGGCCTCAGAAAAAGTCGTGATAACCGGTATGAGAGGCCTAGGAGAGAAAGAAAGGTTTGAAGATAAGCTTGGTCAAGAGGTTGAGATGATCGCAGTATGGGCCTCAAAAAGCACTAGGAAAAGGAGGAGAGAAGAGAGAATGAGAGAAGAGGATATTGAAGGCGACGAGTTCGAGGAAAGAGATATGCGAGAGCTGGAAAACGGTATCGGAAGACTTATGGCATTAAGCGATCACATGATAATTAACGAAGGCCTAGAACTGGAAGGGCTGAAAAAAGAGGTGACCGAAGTTGTCAGATAACATAAAATATGAAGAGCTTGGATTCAAATGTGGGATAGAAATCCATCAGCAGTTAGATACAGATAGAAAGCTTTTCTGTCACTGTCCAGTGGACTTAATTGATGAAAACGCAGACGGAAAGTTCTCCCGGTATCTGAACGCCGTTGCCGGAGAATCAGGTGAGACAGATGAAGCAGCTGAACAGGCCTCAGCTAAAAACACAGAATATATCTACAAATACTATAATAGAAACAACTGCCTGGTAGAAGCAGACGAAGAGCCTCCACATGAAATGAGTGAGGAGGCCTTGAACACAGTCCTGACTTTCTCACGAATGGTCAATGCAGATATAGTACCAGAAATTCAAATCATGAGAAAGCTGGTTGTCGATGGATCCAATACTTCAGGCTTCCAGAGAACCGCTATGGTAGGCCTTGATGGAGAGATAGAGACAGAATCAGGAAAGGTAAAAATTGAAGACATCGAGCTGGAGGAGGAGTCCGCGGGAATACACGAGCGCGACTCGGACAGAGCGGTTTATGATCTGAACAGGTTAGGGGTTCCGCTGGTCGAAATCGGGACAGACGCATCGATCAAGAACCCGGATCACGCCAGAGAAGTAGCAATGAAACTTGGAATGCTTCTGAGATCAACGGGAAACGCACGTAGAGGCCTAGGAACTATCAGGCAGGACGTCAACGTTTCGATTGAGGAAGGTTCTCGTGTCGAGATCAAAGGTTTCCAGGATGTCAAAAATATCGATAAATTAATTGAATTAGAGGTTGAGAGGCAGAAAAACCTGGTAGAGCTCGGAGAACAGTTAGATGATGAGGAAGTTCTTGGAGACAATGTTACTCATCTCTTTGATGATACAGATAACCAGATAATCTCTACAGTAATTGAAAATGACGGCGCAGTCTATGCATTGAAGCTTCCAGGCCTGACAGGAAAGATGAAGCAGGAAATCTCCGGCGATAGATATGTAGCGGAGGAATTAGTCGATTACGCGAAAGAGCAAGGCGTTCAGGGAATTCTGCATACTGATGAAGATATAGAGAAATATGATCTGGTTAAAGAATTTGAAGAAGTTGGAGAGATTATGAAGAAAGATGAAGAGGACGTAATTGCTTTAATCGCAGCGCCAGAAAAACAGGCAAAAGCTGCAGCCCAGAGAGTCAAAGAGAGAGCGGAGAAGCTTTACACAGGAGAGATACCAGAAGAAACACGTGGCGCTGAGCAGGACTTCACAACGACCTATATGAGGCCTCTACCTGGTGCAGCAAGGATGTATCCTGAGACTGATATCCCTCCTGTTAGGATAACAGATGAAAGAATCGATGAGATAGATGAAAATCTTCCTGAAACGCTTGAGGAAAAAAGAGATCGATTGAAGGAGGAAATAGGCGAACAGCTGGCTGACCAGCTAGTAAACTCCAGGAAGATCGGGCTGTTCAACAAGTTTGAAGACTCTGTCGACAGAAAAGACCTCGCAAATTATGTGGTCAACACATTACCAAGGCTGGAAAGCGAAGGCCTCCAAGTAGAAGACAGCGATGCAGAGAAAATAATTCAGGCCTATTCCGAAGAGATAATAGAGAAAGGACAGCTAGAGAAGGCCTCGAAATTAGCGGCTGAAGGATCAGAAAATCCTGTTGAAGAAGTTCTGGATTCTCAGGCCTCTGATGAAGAAATTGAAGAAGTGGTCAGAGAAGTAGTAGAGGAAAATGAAGAGATGATCGAAGAGCAGGGAATGAGAGCTCAAGGCGCATTAATGGGAGAAGTCCTCGGAAAGATCGATGCAGAAGGTTCCAGGGTTTCAGATGTTTTACAGGGGATTTTACAAGAAAAGGTTGATTGACCCAAATCGATAGATTATTTAAGCCGAAAAAAGAACCACTAATTATGAGTTATAGAGGCCTTGCTGGTCAGTCTGCGATTGAGTATTTGATGACTTATGGTTGGATGTTGTTGGTGGTCGCTATTGTTGGTGGTGCGGTTTTTAGCGTTGTGCAGAGTGAGAGTATTGAGTCTGTTAGTGGTTTTACTGGCGAAGATGTTGTGGTTGAGAATTTTGGTTTGTCTCAGAGTGGTTCTTTGGATTTTGTTTTGCGCAATGGCGGTGCTGAGGAGATTGAAATTAACAGTGTTGAAGTTTTGGATGAGGAGGGTGATCAGGCTTATGTTTATCCTTCTGAAAGTTTAGCTGTTGGTGGTTCTTCCAGTGTTTCTGTTCCTAATGTGGTTGAGAGTAGTGGTTCTAATAGTCTGGATTTGAGGGTTAGTTATGATATGGACGGTTTAACTGATTTGAGTGTTGAGGGCAGTGTTTCTGGCAGTATTGGTATTGAGCCCGAGGTTTGGGAAGGTGATGTTGATGGTGATGGTAGTGTTGAGTCGGCTGAGTTTTATGGGGGTGGTAGTTCTGTGTCTCCTTATCGCGTTGGTAGTGTTGAGGGTTTACAGATGATGAGCCAAGAGACAGGTTCTAGTTTTGAGTTGGGTTCTGATATTGATGCTTCGGGTACTAGTTCTTGGAATGGTGGTAGTGGTTTTGATCCTATTGGTTCTTTTTCCGGTAGTCTAGATGGTGAGGGATATACCATCGGCAACCTAACCATCAACCGACCCGCCAAAACACATGTGGGGGTGTTTAGTACAGTTAACAATGACGGAGTAATAGAAAAAATTCATGTAAACAATGCAACTATCTATGGTGAAAGAGAAGCAGGAGCGATTGTAGGAGACAATAGTGGTACTGTATTGAGTTGCAGCGCTACAGAAATATACACCAATACATCGGATGGAAGAGGTTCTTTATTGGTAGGATTCAATAGTGGAGGAACAATAGAACGATGTGGCAGTTCGGGAGAGATTAAAGACACGGTCGGGAATGAGATAGGAGGAGTAACTGGTTATAATAGTGGAGGAGTTCTCAGAGATGTATATGCTCGTGTAAATATAACTCATGATCAGAATTTCCAGGTAGCTGGAATAACGGGAGTAAATATAGATACCGGGGTTATTGAAAATGCTTATGCTGTAACAAATATTGATGGCAATAATAACTATCAAGTTGAAGGATTAATAGGAGATGAAAGAGGAGGCACTGTGAACAACCTCTATTTGGATGTAGATGCTTCAAACCAGAATACTGGTGTAGGAACTGAACTTTCTACTTCGGGAATGACTGGAGATTCTGCTGCCGATAATTTGGAGGGTTTTGATTTCCAGAATGTTTGGAGGACTGTAGATGGAGATTATCCAAAAATAAGATAGGATTTATTTTTGAGGTGACTTTTTAACTTTTTATTGACGTAAGTAAAAATAGGTGAATTCTAATAATGAGAGGACTAGGCGGACAACCTATTTTTGTAATGTCGGAGGACGCTGAACGTCAAACTGGTGAAGACGCTCAGGAAAACAATATAGCAGCATGTAAAACCGTGGCGAAGGCGGTGAGAACCACTTTAGGCCCTAAAGGAATGGACAAGATGATGGTGGACTCCGTAGGGGATCTAGTGGTCACAAATGACGGTGTAACTATACTTGAAGAGATGGATATCCAGCATCCCGCCGCCAAGATGATGGTCGAAGTCGCCCAGACTCAGGAAGAAGAGGTCGGCGACGGAACAACTACTGCAGTCGTCCTCGCAGGAGAACTATTAAAGCAGGCAGAGGACCTGCTTGATCAGGAGATCCATCCAACTGTTATAACTAGAGGATACAGAATGGCTCGCCAGAGATCTACAGTAATATTAGATGATATTTCCGAGGAAGTCAGCCTGGCAGATGAAGAAACCCTTCAGAAGGTCGCAATGACTTCTATGACAGGAAAATCTGCTGAGGCCTCAAGAGATTATCTGGCTGAGATAGCGGTTAAAGCAGTTCGACAGGTGGCAGAAGAGAAAGATGATCACATCCTGATCGACAAGGATATGGTCAAGGTTGAGAAAAAGGAAGGAGGCACAATTGATGAGACCGAGCTTGTACAGGGAGTAATCCTTGACAAGGAGAAGGTCCACGGCGGAATGCCGGACTCAGTTGAAGATGCAAATATTGCGCTTCTCAACTCTCCTATTGAAGTTAAGGAGACTGAGACTGACGCCGAGATCAATATCAGCGATCCTTCTCAGATGAAGAACTTCGTAGAGCAGGAAGAAGAGCAGCTGAAGGAGATGGTCGAGGCCTTGGATGAGGCAGGAGCAAATGTAGTTCTATGTCAGAAAGGCATCGACGACATGGCCCAGCACTACCTCGCGAAGAAGGATATATTCGCTATTAGAAGAGTCAGCACATCAGATCTTGACAATCTGGCTAAGGCGACCGGTGCAAACATCGTGACCTCGATCACAGATATCGACAGCGATGATCTTGGAAATGCGGGAAAAGTCGAGGAAAGAGTAATTGGAGGAGACTCCATGACCTTCATCAACGACTGTCCGGAAGCCAAATCCGTCTCAATCCTTATTAGAGGCGGAACAGAGCATGTAGTTGATGAGATAGAGAGAGCTATGGAAGACGCAATCGGCGGAGTAGGATCAGCACTCAGAAACGGCCGAGTAGTAGGAGGCGGAGGAGCAACAGAAGTAGAACTAGCGCAGGAGCTCCGTGACTACGCAGATTCAGTTGGAGGTCGTGAGCAGCTAGCAATCAATGCATTCGCTGACTCACTGGAAGTTATTCCAAGGACTCTGGCGGAAAACGCAGGATTCGACCCGATTGATACACTGGTTGATTTGAGAAACAAGCACGACGATGGAGAAGTCTGGGCAGGCCTTGACGTTTCCTCAGGCAAGTCAGAGAAACTCTTCGATAAAGGAGTGGTCGAGCCCAAACAGACCAAGACTCAGGCAGTTCAGAGTGCTTCGGAGTCCGCTGAGATGATTCTCAGGATCGATGATGTGATCTCCGCTTCAGGATTTGATGCCGACGACATGGGCGGCGGAGACGAGGCAGGCGGACCTCCTGGAGGCCCAGGTGGAGGAATGCCTGGCGGAATGGGCGGCATGATGTAATAACTCGATTAACTTTACTTCATATTCACATATTTCTCCTTTATTTTCACTATTTCTAGGTAAGATTCCGTGGATTATAAATACCGAGGATTCGAATTTTGGTTTAGGAGGCCTTAGAAAAACTATGTCTAATGATGAAGTACAGCTTGGTTCCTCAGAGGATGAGGATTATGAAGTGGTTCCTGTAGGACCTATTCGTAAACTTGAGAGAAGAATTGATGAAATCCAGGAGCAGTCTCAGGAGGCTCAAGGCTCGGCTCACAAAGATGAACTGATTCGAGATGTTCTGGATATAATGAAGTCTAACCAGAAAATCGTCAATGACATGACAGAGTCCACTCACGAGCTGAAAAACTCAGTTGAGGACTTGACTCATAAGATGGATGAAACTATCGATAATATGAATGCCTTCATGGACCTCCTTAATGAGGCCTCGGAGATGGATATGGAAGGTGAAATTGTCGGCGACATGGAGGGCAGAATTGCTAATGCTATAGGCGGTAAAATGGACGATGTGGTCCAGAATATGCATGAATCAAATCAACAGGTTATTGAGCAGCTTGATAACTTGAACGACAGCATCAGAAAATCTTATGCTTCTCAACAAGGTAATCAAGTTCAGAGAAGTCAGAGCCCTCAGCAAAGATCACAGTCAAGGCCTCAGAGACAGGCCAATAATCAGGGAGGAATGAATCCACAGCAAATGGACAGCCAGACTCAGGGTTCAGAAAATGATTTCTCGAATGATGACCGTATGAAGAGGTTGAGGGAAAAATTCGGTAATGTTCAGGAAGAGTAAGGGTGTAACGCCGGTAGTAGCAACGGTTTTACTTATTTTTATTGCGGTTGCAGCTGTGGGCAGTGCAGCGGTTTTCCTGGAAGGAGCTGTAGGCGGTGTTCAGGAAAGCGCTGAAAGCCAGCTTGAAAGGGAAGAAAGGATTGATAACTCAGATCTCAGGATTCAAAATGGTTTCAATAATACTGATGGAGATCTCAATGTAGTGGTGCGGAATTCAGACAGTGTAACTCTACCTATTAATGAAGATGGAGATACTTTGTTCAGTGTATTTGTGAATAACAGGCCTAATAACGCTTGGACTGTGACAGGAGGCGAAGATGAAATCGACCCTAATCAGATAGTGACTATTGATCTAAATGAGCCTTACCCTGCTGTTGATTCAAGTAAGTCGGTTAGAATAAACGCGCCTTATGAGACTTCAGATAGCTATGTTTGCTACAATACCGGAGATAGACAGTGTTAATCTCCAAGTTATTTAAACCGGGTTTAACCATTAATTGATAGAAACATTATGTTAGATACGAGCAAGGGTATCACTCCCGTGATTGCGATCGTCCTACTATTACTTGTGACGGTCGGAGCAGTAGGAGTAGTATACACACAATTCCAGTCTCTAATAGGAGATGGACCAGATACATCATTCCTAGATGCACAGTCGGTTAACCTAGATTTCAGGACTCTGACCAGAGACACTTCTGGAGGTACAGACAGGATTGAGCTTAACCTGATTAACAATGACGATCGGGATTTCACGTTCAATCAGTCTGAAGATGCATCAGGTACCGCAGTAGAACTGCAGTACAGCAGTGCAGGAGAACAGAAAGTTGACCCAGACATTTACGGAGATCTTTCATACGATTCTGGTGCATACAACTGTAACACTACAGTCAGCACAATTAGTCCAGGAAGTGAACCGACATGTAATACTGGAATGGAAATGCCAGCATCTGGTAACTCAGTTACTGTGCATCTGGTACTTTCATCGTCTGGCGACGATATAGCAACTTATACTTGTGAACCAAGTACGAGTGACAGTAACACCTGTTAAACTTTCTTTCATATTTTTCCCTTTATTTTATATTCAGGCCTTTACTAAGTCGTGTATGTGAAAGGTCAGACTCAAGCTGTTACAGCCGTAATGATTACTGGTATACTGATTGGTACAGTAGCAGCCGTTTATGTTTGGGGTACACCTCTTTTAGAGAAAAGGCAGAGTCAGGCAGAATTAAACCAGGTTGAAAATGATGTCGTAAGTTTAGGTAATAGTATTGAATCAGTTGCCAACAGCGGCTCAGGCGCAGCATCTGAGTCAAATATCAGGATTTCTGAGGGAGAGGTTTTTGTGAACGAGACCGGGAATTACATTGAAGTGACAAGTTTCTCTCAGAATCCGCCTTACCCCACAGAGGCCTGGAGGATTATTGATGGAAGTAATCTTCAAGGCCTGACGATAGGTGCGGGAGATTACGGCATACAAGGTCAGGATACTCCAGGGGTTGTAGCTGCGAGGGCTACTCAGGGAGGTACTGAAAGCCAGATAAGATACCGTATAGAGTTCAGGAATTTATTTGATTCCGGGGATGATGAAATGAGTTACATTGATATTAATTCTGCAGGATCTCCGAGAATTACTGGGGAGACCTCGCTTTCGGTATCAAATCAAGGTATAGAAAGAGATGAATTTGCTTTGGAAACTGGTGAAAATGTTGACAGGGAAAAAACCGAGTTAAGGGTAACGCTTTCATGAAGGGACAGTATCTTGCTGTAGAATCAGTTTTGACATTTGGTCTTGGTATTATCTTAGCTATAGGCGTTATAGGGGCTGTAGATATTTACAGTCAGGGAATTTATCAGGCCTCGGAAGAAGCTCAGGCTTCCATTATTCAGAATAAGGTTCTTGAAGAGTTTAATACTTTGAGAGCTGTTGAGGGTTATGCAAGAACTGAATTAGAGCTTCCGGAATCTGCAGGTAACAGCGATTACTTTGTAGAGGTCGGTCAAGACGTTACTGTGGTTGCAGATGGCAAAGAGTACGAAAAAGGTCTTCCGGTTGAAGGCCCGGTTACTGGTTCTGGAACCGGTTCAATCCGAATAGTTAAATCCCAAGGTAACTATGAATTAAGTGATAGGTAATGAGTTTCACTGGTTTGATTGAAAAACTGAGAAAGGCGAAGCATCCCGAATGGTATGAAGATGAGGATGAACAAGAAACTAATGTTTTGACTGGCGAAGGTGTGGATATTCCGACTCCTGGAGCTTTCAGCACCGAAGATGTTGAGAAATTTTCAGATGACGAAGATCTGACAGATGTAGATGTGAGATATCCTTTAATTCCGGCCGAACCTGAGGAAGGTGAAATGGTCTATGCATGGGCTCATATCAAGTGGGACGAAGAAAAAGGCGAGTTAATGTATAGTATAATAGAGCCGGAGCTAACTCCGAGAACAGAAGCTGTGTTGGAAAAAATCCAGGATATCATGGAGAGAAGCTTCGATATAACTCTATCGGAACTCGAAGCAGGTGAGGCCGATGACTATCTGGCTGAGAAAATTGATATGATTGTAGATAAGTATGATATAAGCCTGTCTGATGATCAAAGAGAAATTGTAAGATACTATACTAAAAGAGACTTTGCAGGCCTAGGAAAACTCGAACCATTAATGAGGGATACAGAAGTAGAGGATATCTCGTGTGACGGTATAGACATACCTGTTTTCGCATATCACAGAAATCCACGTTATGGTTCTTTGAAAACAAGTATTGAATGGAACGATCATGATAATCTGGACAAATTCGTTATGAAAATGGCCCAGAGATGCGGAAAATCAATTTCAGTTTCGAGTCCATTGCTTGACGGTTCATTACCTGATGGCTCTCGTGTCCAGGCAACACTAGCGACAGATATCGCCCGAAAAGGTTCGAACTTCACTATCAGGCGGTTCACAGAGGATCCACTGACGCCAATCCACATGATGGATTTCGAGACGGAAAATGCCCAGATGTACTCATACTTATGGACTTTAATTGAACACGGAAAATCAACACTTGTATGCGGAACGACCGGTGCAGGTAAGACATCTCAGTTAAACTCGCTATCACTTTTCATCAGGCCTGATAAGAAAATTGTATCTATTGAGGATACGCCGGAGCTCAGATTGCCTCACGACCACTGGGTGCCAGAAGTCTCAAGATCAGGATTTGGTTCAAGCGCAGATGGTTCAGGTGAGGTATCCATGGACCACTTACTGAAGGAGTCTCTGCGTCAGAGGCCTGAGTACATCATCGTTGGTGAGGTCCGTGGTGAGGAAGCTTACATCCTGTTCCAGCAGATGGCCACAGGCCACACAGGCCTATCCACTATCCACGCTGATTCACTTGAGATGCTTATGGACCGTTTGACAACACAGCCGATTGATCTTTCGCCTTCATTGATCGAGACTCTTGACTGTATAATGCTTATCAAGAGGATGAGGCGTGAAGGATCTTACATAAGGAGGATTACAGGCCTTTATGAAGTTCTAGGCTATGATAAGAGGAAAGGTATTGATGAGAACAAGGTATTTGGATGGGATCCGCAAACAGATGAGTACCGCGTTGAGAATAAGTCTATGCTGTTGAAACAGATTGCTGATCAGAACGGTATAGATCATGAGAAGATTAAGAGAGACTTGCGTAACAAACAACATGTCCTTAATTACATGCAGGAGGAACAGATTAAGCATTTCAGGAAGGTCGGTGATGTGATCGCGCATTATTACTCTGATCCTAAGTCTATTCTTGAAGAGATAGGAGAAACATTTAACTCCGAACAAGAAGAATTACAACTTAGCGATGCTTAAGGAATATGCGGAATTCTGCTACAACCAGGTAGGAAGTTATGTACTGGAAGTAGTCCAGTACTTCGAGGATTTAAGGCCTCAACTGGCTAAGGCAGGGATCAAGATATCTCTACCGGAATACCTGAGCATGATGTTTTTTACAACAGGTATCCTAGCATTATTCACTCTTGTTATAGGCGGCACGTTCATGATCCTAACTACAGGCATTGCCGGAATAATGATCGCATTTATTGCTACAATTGTACTGTCTGTGGCTTCAGCTCTAGGATTTTATCTTTATCCTTCGATCATGATATCCAGTAGGGCCTCTAAGATAAAGGATACTTTGCCTTTCGCAACCATGTATCTTTCAACGCTTGCAGGTACAGGTACCCCATTGCCTAAAATTTTTGAGAATCTTGCAGAGGTAGATGAATATGGAGAGGTATCTGAGGAAGCAGAAAATATTGCAAGAGATATCAATACCTTTGGAATGGATGTAAGTGAGGCCTTAGAGCGTTCAGCGAATAGAAGCCCGAGTGAGGACTACAAAGAATTAATGTGGGGGATAAACCACGTTATGACTACCGGAGGTTCCCTAAGAGAGTTTTTGAACCAGCGTGCACAGTCCTTGATGAATAGTTATAAGAGAAGAATAGAAGAGTTCTCTGAGCAGTTATCTCTGTTGGTTGAAATGTATATTACAGTGGTTGTCGTGGGTTCGATTATCTTTACATCTATGAGTGCTGTGATGAGCACTATTTCCCAGAACTTAACTCCTGATCAGATCGTGGCGTTACAGATAGGTGCAATATTCTTCGGATTACCTTTAATTTCTGGAATGTTCATAATACTGGTACAGGGAATGGCCCCAGGAGGAATAAGATGAAAAACTTTACAGGGCTTAAAAGAGGGTTTAGAAAGTGTTAGAGTTTTTCAAAGAGGAAGGCTACGAACCGGGTTATTCAACTGAAGATAAAATAATCTTCGGAAGCCTGGCACTGGGAGGCCTGATGATAATTGTAGGTATGATACTTTACACCCAGGTATCAGTTCAGATTGGAGGGCTAACAATTTTACTAGGCCTCTTGATGTCTGTCATGCCTTATGGACTTCTATCATTCTTGAAGAACCGAGCGGTAACCGAAATGGAGAACCAGTTCCCATCATTTCTGAAGGATCTTGCTGAGTCGAAGAGAGGAGGCATGACTATTCTAAAATCTTTTGAGTCAGCGAAGGAGACTGATTACGGCAGATTGAATCGAGAGATCAACAAGATTCATTACCAGCTTTCCTGGGGTATTCCGTTTCCACAGGTAATGGAGAGATTCTCTAGGAGAATGAAGACTTCTCCAGTTATCCAGCAGTCTGTATCAATTATACTTCAAAGCTACAAGAGCGGAGGACAGATCACAGAAACAATTGAATCAGTAGCGGACAACGCTACAATGCTGAGAGAAGTCATTCAAAGCAAGAACTCAATGCTTAAACAACAGCTTGTTATAATGTATGTAATTTACCTGCTGTTCATAGGTATTACTGTAGGAATATACTTCCTGATGCAGCAGCTGCTAGGCCTTGGATCAACTGAAGCAGGGGCTTTAGGCGCCATCGCAGAGTCAGGGATAATAGGTTCAGGGGAAGACTCAATAGTTAACTGGTGTTCTGGCGATATTCTGTGGGCGGAGCCTTTCTGTGGAATATCACAGGTATTTGGATTTGTACCGGCAAATATCACAGATTTAGGCAGCACAGCTGCAGAAAATAAGGCCTATGGTCAGATGGCTTACTACAAGTCGGTGTTCTTCTCAATGCTTATGATCCAAGGAGTTTGTAGTGCTGCTGTAGCAGGACAGATCAGTGAAGGATCTCCAAGCGCAGGAATTAAGCATGCATTGATAATGATGCCTGTAGCTTTCATAGTTTTTATGCTAGTCGTAAGGCCTATGGGGTTCTAAAAGATGAAAGGACAGACTACACTCGAATTCACAGGAAGCGCATTGTTCTTTATACTGGCAGTCTTAGGCCTTTTCGCACTGATTTCAGCAGAGATACCTAATTTCTATGATAATACAGAAACAGCAGAGAAAAATCTAGAAGCAAAATATATGAGTGACTACATTCTAACTTCCAACACGTCTTCCGAGCCAGGCCTGGTGACAGAGTATATGCAGCTTGATAAAAACTATATAGAAAATGATCTTGGAACTGTCGATGACGACGCCGGAAATATAGAGTATAATTATACAGAGATGTCACAGGACCTAGGCCTGGAATATCAGTATAACATCCAGATCACATGGTATCCAATTGTAGAAACTCATAGAACCTTTATCCGTGGAAATCCACCGACTGTAGATGGTGAGACTGTAGATGAGCCAACTAACATAAATTATACTTCTGCCGAGAATAGAGTGCATTATGGAAGTATAGAGCTTGAAGGAGTCGAACAGAAGTTTTTGATTGTTGCCAGAGATGGACAGTATCAGGACCTATACCACAATGAAGAATGGGATTTCAGAACAGTCAGACACACCGAAGGCGATAATATAACTCTCAATGGAAGAGAATACAATGTGGAAGCTATTCAGAACAGGCCTGACAGACCAGGTACCTCTGTGGTATTGAGCTCAGAAATCGTTTTTGGGGACGGCAGGCCTTATCTAGGTGATGCAGAGGAGGCAGCTGAAGGAGAGGTAATAAAGCTTTCAAGATATCCTTTACTGGATTATCCAACAGGGGAAACCGAGTTAACAAAGATGGAGGTGCTTGCATGGTAAAAGGCCTTGGATATGCTCTGGAAGCTATCGTAGCTATGCTCACACTGGTGATATTCAGCTTTGGAACTCTTCAGATAGCTGATTTTGAACAGGACTGGACCCAGTATCAAAGAGAAATCGCTGCCCAGGATATGGCTTACTCACTTGAAACATCCGGTCACACCTCGAACTTTATCAGTAGAGGAGAGACAGGATCGATTCAGACTGCTATGACCACTATATCTGATAGAGGGATGGAGGTCTCAGGCCTGATTTCAGAAATCCCAGTAACAGAACTGAATATAGGATTTTTTACAAACAGCGATAGATTTTCCGAGAACCTTCAAGAGGCTTCCTCAGGATCCTGTGCAGGGGATCTCGACGAAATTCAGGCCTTTTCCAGTGATCCGATTCTCGAAAGCTCTGGCAATCTAAAAGATAAGTACGACGTGACCCTTTATTTCGGAAACACTAATGCTACAGGTAATGCAAGGCCTGGATATGATACACTATGGGTGGACAACGGCACCAAATGCCAGTTTGGAGCGGATGAAGGCCCTTTTTATATTGAAGACATGTTTTACTGGGGAGATAACAATACAATTGAGGAATTTGATTACCATGATTTTAAAGGCATTAGTGAGTCTTCGATGGAGGCATATTTCTATAACGGGACTCAACCGGTCAGAATAATTGATGCAGGAAGCCCTGGACCAAACAATATTTCAACCAATCTGGAGGTTGATATGGTAGATGAATCACATCTCAGATCCGAAACATATGATATCACAGTATTTAGAGAAAGAGATTCTCTCAGTTTTATCGATAGTAACAGTGATTTAATGGAAGATCTTTTACAGAAAGGATCTATGATGATGCTGATGGATTTAGAACAAGGAGATATAGAAAGTAATGATTTCCTCTCTAAAACCGGGGTCGCATGGGTTGATACAGGCTTCCGGAACGGGTACAGCGGAGGCCTGACCTCTGCATCTTTCTCCTCTGAGCCTGACTCAGTGGAGGTAGAGACTTTCTACACAGGTCTTCAGGGAAATGATGATTTCGAGTTAACCCCTCCTGGAGAGGTTATCTCCAATACTTCTAGCGATCTCTCTCCTTCAAGAACTATTTACTCAAACCAGCAGAGATATGACTATTATTCCTTTCAGAGCAACAGTACCTCCATGAGCCCTTCAGGATCTGATCCTGTAGTACCGGAGACTTACTGTGGCGATATATCATATACAAATCCCAGGCCTAATGTTCAACACGATCTGACTGAAGGAACTGTCAATTTCCCAAATTATGGTGATGTCGATATTAAATCCGTAAAACTCGGTCAGACTGAAACCTTCTGCGAGAACCAGATTGAAAGAGCCATAATATTTGATTTTGAGGAAAAACTTTATCTTAACGGAGAGAGTGTAGAAATTGGCGGAATAGAATACATAGTTGACTCTAATGTTGATATAAATCAGGAGGCTGCTTGTGATGACTGGGGGGACTGTGCAAACTTTATTCCTTCCAAAGCAGGCAGCAACGACTTTGTAGAACTAATGATTACGAGAGAAAGATTCAAAGACATAAATAACGGCGAAAGATTTGCACTAGGAGGATACCAAGGTGAATATAACCTGGATCAGAGAAAGGCCTTGATGTCAACTATCTTCTGGCTCTCAGGTGATGAAAGGCGCTTCGAAGGACAGGAAGATCCTGAAGATGTAAGCTCACTATCAATTGGAGATATTGAAGGTCCAGCATACATGCCTTACAGTTTATACCTGAGGTGGTCACAGTGAAAGCCCAGTTTATGGTTGTTTCAGCAGTAATCATTGCTTTGATACTGATCTCATTAGGTTCTGTAATAACAGGTATCCAGTCTCAGGAGTTCGATCCCAGCGATACACAAAACCATCTGAAGTACATTGAAAGACAGGCTAACGTAATTTATGAGGATGGAAGCACAAACAGATTCGAGAAAAACAACTTCCAGACAATTGTAGATGAACTGGACTATAAAAACGAAATCAATTACGGTTCCGACCACGTCAACGTCACTCTTGAAAGGCCTGGAGAACTCTACCGATTACGGTTCCTCGGTCAGTGAACTAGAACTTCTTCATCAAATCGATTTCTTCCTCTTCCAAGCCCAATTTCTCTACAGTTTCCTGATTCGAGGTAATAATCTCTGTGTACAGAGGCATTGAATTAACTGCCTCACGCTGAGATATATGGAATTCTGAACCCATTTTCTTGGTTAATGAGTCCAGCCTGTTCCTTGAAGCACGGGAGGATCCCATCTTCTTGATCATTGAAGGATACTGATACTTTGTCCAGCCCTCATATTTTTCATCCTTGCTCAAGGCGACTCCGCCCGTCAAAAATTCATAGACATACTTTAGCAGGCTCCAAGACATTCTCCTTCTAATCCTGCCATTGAATAAATCAGCTTTCGACACCCACTCATAGGCCTCAGCGGTATCGTTAGCTTTCTTGTATTCCCGGGGAACATTTTCTCTAATCCACTGCATGAATGTGTCTGCATCCTCATCAAGGTTATCTGAGGCCTGACGTGCATTTTCCAGGCTTGTGGTCTTGAATATAATCTTCAGTGCATCAAATATCTCCTGTTCAGAGTCTCTCTGATCTAAAGCCTTAACGTCTTCTTTCCTCAGTTTATCTCTGCCTAATGCTACTGTTTCCAAATCGTTTATAGCGGATCTCATCTGGCCGCCTGCTCTCCTGGCGATCATCTTTACGGCACGGTCGTCGTATTTAATTCCCTCGTTTTCAAGTATCTCTTTCAGATGTGCATTGATTGAATTAGTATGAACTGAACCTAGCTCGATCACCATCGACATATTCTTCAGGTCTCTGATCTTGGAATCATAAGCATAGTTAGCAGTCAAAATAACTGGGAAACGGCTCTCAGAAACTATCTCCTTCAACTCTGCAGCCCCACCTCTATCAGCACGTCCCATACCATCGACCTCATCAACTAGAATCAATTTATTCCCTCCAAAGAATGAGGCCTGACGTGTAGCTTCCTTTAACTCAGATTTCAGGCCTTTCTTGGTTCTAACATCTGAGGCATTAGTCTCTACAAGCTCCAGGCCCAAATCATTAGCTAGTGCCTCGGCCATAGAAGTCTTGCCTGTCCCTGCCTGGCCATGAAGTAAGACAGATTTGTCTCCCTGACTCCAGTCTTCAGCCCAGTCCTTCAGTTTCTTTTTCTCCTTTTTCGCCCCACGGTAATCCTTGAGACTTTCAGGCCTGTATTTTTCTACCCACATAAATGGTTACGCTCGATTAATACGCAATTTGATGATTTTCAATCATCTCTACGTGATTTTTCATTTTTATTCTGCTCCGAGTGCTCCGATTTTCGCAAGCAAGGCCTCTATCTGGATGTCGCTGGAGGCTCCTTCAGTAATCCTGAACTCGAACTCTCCAAGTGCTTCCATAACTTCAAGCTTCTGTTTATCCTCGAGATCCAGGTCGTAGATCTCTCTATGTACGGAGGAGATTACATCCTGTCCGTCGAGGCCTCTTTCAATCATCAAATCGGAGAGTTCTTCTCTTGCTTCCATGAATTCTCCGTTAAGCGATTTCTCCATTATTTCTTTGATTTCTTCTGGTCTTAGTGAGGCTGCAACTGAGTAGACGTCTTCCTCCTTGATTTCATCGGTTGAAATCGCTGCTGTCTGTAGTACGTTTGTTACTCTTCTGAGGTCTCCGTTTGAGACTCTCATGACTGCGTTTACTGCGTCCTCTGAGATTGTGAAGTCCTCTGCTTCTCCGAGCCTCTGAATATAATCTTTTACGTGATCTTCGTCCAAGTTGTTGAACCGGAATACTGCGCATCTTGACTGGATCGGGTCGATAATTTTGCTGGAGTAGTTGCAACTCATAATGAATCTGCAGTTACTTGAGAACTGCTCCATTGTACGTCTCAAGGCCTGTTGTGCATCACTTGTGAGTGAATCGGCTTCGTCCAGGAAAATAATCTTGTACTCTGCCTTTATCGGTTTGGTCCGGGCGAAATCCTTGATCTTTTCACGGACTACATCGATTCCTCTCTCGTCCGAGGCGTTGGTCTCCATGAAGTTTTGCTTCCACTCATCGCCATAGAGATCTTTCGCAAGAGCAATTGCGCTGGTGGTCTTACCGGTTCCAGGAGGCCCTGCAAACAGCATGTGAGGAACTGACTCTTCCTCAACGAAGGCCTTTAACCTTTCAACGATCGCGTCCTGCCCGACAACCTCGTCCAGGGTATCAGGCCTATGTTTCTCAGTCCAGACATCTATCATAAGTGAAAATGAGTTGGTGAAGCTTATATTCCTTTCAAGTCCAACCTCTTCCATGAAGATAGGAATCACAGGCACACCGGGAACAGGGAAGACAACAGTTGTAGAGGCCTTAGATAGAGAAGTAATTGATCTTAAGGAGTTCGCGAGGGAGAGAGGCCTCGGTGAGGAAAAAGATATTTTCGAGATAGATGTTGAAAGAGTAAAGGAAGACCTGCCTGAAGACTGCTGGATTGAAGGACATCTCGCGCATAAGGTAGGAGTTGATTACTGCATAGTGCTTCGAACCAGGCCTGATGTGCTTGAGGAAAGATTGAAGGAAAGAGATTACAGTGAGGAAAAGATTGAGGAAAATCTCGAAGCAGAGAAAATGGATTTAATCCTGAGTGAGGCCTTCGAGAACTGCAAAATTTATGAGATAGATACTACCAAGAAATCGGTTGAGGAAACTATCGAAGAGATTGAAGAAGCGGTTGAAAATAAGGAAAGTAAATATGCGGTCTGTGACTGGTCAAGCTTTTTCTAGGCCTTTTCCTGAATCCAGGTCTTCAGCTGGTCTTTGTTCATCAGGCCTGATTTCCGGGCTATCTCTTCTCCGTCTTTCAGGATCAGAAGTGTCGGCAGGGCTCTGACACCCATTTTTCCGCCTAGCTGTTGATATTCGTCCATATCAACTTTTCCAAAGCTCACGTTTTCTACTTCTTCGCTGGCTTCCTCGAAATGAGGCGCCATCTTCTTGCACGGTCCGCACCATTCAGCCCAGAAATCGATTACCCAGGTTTCACCTGAATCCATCGCTTCCTGAAGGCCTTCTTCATCTAGTTCTGTTGGCATTAGTTGAAAACACCTCTTGTGTTTTCGGCTTCACGAAAATTTGTAATTCGAAGATCTGAAATCTTCTTTGAAAAAATCTTAGGGATTTTTGTTTTCATTATTGTTCCTCCATGAATACTGTTCTTATTGGGTAAGGAATATCAATCCCTTCATCATCGTAGTATTCCTTGACTTTTTGAGTTACCTCGGATGATGCTGCGACTAAAGATGCACGTGAAGGCCTGGTCCAGCCACGAAGTTTCAGATTAACTGATGAACCGCCGAGCTCTGTGACCAGCACCTGTGGCTCATGCTCATCTGAAACCTTTTCAGAATCTTCTAAGGCCTTCATGGCAAGTTCCTTCGCAGCTTCAATATCGTCATCGTAACTGATGCCTACTATCGCTTCGAACCGTCTCTCGTCATATGCAGTATTGTTGATCACAGTGTCGTTGTAAAGTTTTGAGTTAGGTACAATAACTTTTCTACCGTCGTAGGTCTTGACATCTGTAGCCCTGATCTTGATGTCCTGAACTGTGCCTTCTTCATCGTCAACAGCTATCTGGTCTCCGACTTTGAAAGGCCTAGTTGTCAGAATCAGGATTCCTGAGAAGAAGTTCGCTATCATATCCTTCAGTGCGAAAGATACTCCTAATCCAATCAATCCTATGGCCCCAGCTAGTGCGCTTAGAGGGAATCCAAAGACGCCCATAACAGCGACAGCTGTTAGTGGATAAATAATGTATGATGTTAGCTTTTTAGCTGTTACTGCGGCATGAGGATCTCCTCCACGCCTTTTGACGGCACGGTCAATCATTAGATTTGAAGCTTTGTTCGTGAAATAACCCAGTAAAAATAATGCTCCAGCAAAAATAACTGTAAGAGTGCTGATTTGGAGGCCTAGAACCTCTACGGTTCCGTTGAGCTGTTCTAAAACGATAATTTATCCACCTGTAGAAGTCATGTGCGGAAATTGTTATTAAAGATTCGAATCCAACTCATGGGTATGTATTCAAGATTCGAGGCCTTAGAAAAATACGACCTGAATAAACTGCAGAATTCTACTGCAGCAGTTATAGGCCTCGGAGCAACAGGTTCTGTGATTGCTGAGCACCTAGCCAGACACAGAGTTAAAATTATTCTCATTGACAGAGATTATCTGGAGATGAACGACCTTTACTCATCAAATCTTTACTCAAACAACCAGTGCGAGAAATCTCTTCCTAAAGCCAAAGCAGCTGAAGAAAAGCTCAAAGATCTGACAGATATACAGGCCTATATCAAAAATCTTGACGCAGAAAGTATCGATTTATTGGCAAATGCGGATATAGTGCTTGATGGAACAGACAATCTTGAAACCAGGCTTTCAATCGACGATTACTGTTCCAGAAAAGAAATTCCATGGGTCTATACTGCTGCTCTGGGCGAGAGAGGATTCTCAATGTTTGTACAGGATGAATGCTTCCGATGCACATTTGAAAAGTTGAATCCGTCCTCCAGCTGTCAGCAAAACGGAGTTATGAGGGAGATTTCTTCTATTGCCGCTGCCAAGTCCTCCATGAAAGCTATAAAATATCTATCAGGACTTGAAGTAGAGGAAAAGCTGGAGATGATTCCCTCAGGTAGAAATTTCCGGTTTGAGGCCTGTAAATGTGATAAAACTGAAAGTATTGAGGTTTCTTCTGTCTGTGGTGATGGAAAGTACCAGGTTTTCGGTGATAAACGGCCTGAAGAGTTTGGCGGAGAAGTTCTGAAATCCAATGAGTATCTGAGAAGAATTGTATTTGAAGGTTCAGAGCTTACAGTTTTTGATTCCGGTAGAGCAATTGTTCACGCACCAGACAGAGAAGCCGCAGAAAAGGTATACAGACAGGCCTCCAGTATTTAAACCGGAGAAGACAAATTATCTACAATGGACCTGGAGATTGATTATATCGAGTACGGCCTCCAGACAGCTTTTTCTGTGATAGCGATGTCCATGCTTTTACTGGTTGAACCAGGTAATCACGTATCCTACATTTATGGACTTGGAATTCCAGTACTTTTCGGATACACAGTTTTCATATCAGAGGACAGCTTCAACAAGGCCTCACTTGCATCAGGTATAGTACTGGTTTATGCGCCAATCAGTCTATTCATGGCGGCGATGGCGGTTGTAATATTCATCTGTAATAATTTTATCTCGGTTTTCACTGTAAGTGACAGCTTCCGGGCTCATTACTCATCGACCGCAATACCACTGATAATGACAGGCCTTGTGATTGGATCAGCGATTTCAGGCCTCGCATATATCGATCCAGGTTTTGAGTCCGATATGGAGTCCAGGATTATAGATTTTGGAACAGAAAGCACTCTTTCCTCGATTGAAGCAGCAGGCCTCGGTCAAGAGGGACAGAAAGAGGAGATGGAGCAACTGGTAAATGCAACAGTTAGATCTACAGAATCCTATGTGCTCAATAACTATAGCCGAGAAGTCGAGAACCCAGATGTCCGTGTTCTCAGACAGAGCTTCGATGGAGCAAACAATGAGGTTCTGGAAAGCCTTCAACAGGAGGAACAGAGCCAGGAAGAGATAATGAGATATCAGATTAATCAGATGATTGAATCAACTATCAGCGGACGCCTTATGTTCATGGCAATCCCGTTCTCAATAGCTTTACTCTATGCGTTACAGCCGATTCTAGGCCTTTTAACCGCAGTCTCAGGTAAGATTTTCAGGACTGTGGAGAACAATATCTGAACAGATTAAAAACTTGACACCAATAAGGATTTATGGATATTGAGTTCGTCGAAGGCGAGGGAAACAGTTCCCTGCCGGAAGGTTTCAGGCCTTACGTGAAGGAATGGTTTAACGACAGTTTTGAAGGCCTGAGTCCACCACAGAAGTATTCATTTGAGCTCATCAATAATAAGGAGAACTCACTGATCTGTGCGCCTACAGGTTCTGGGAAGACTCTTTCCGCTTTCCTGTCAGTTCTTGATGATCTCTTTACAAAAGGAGAGGAAGGCGAACTCGAGGATAGGATTTATGCGGTCTATGTCTCACCTCTGAGAGCTTTGAACAATGATATTGAGAGAAACTTACAGGCCCCGCTTGAGGAAATTCGTGGGAAAGCGGATGAATTAGGCTATGATGTTCCGGAGGTAAGGAGTGCAGTAAGAACAGGAGACACCACAGATGCTGAAAAGGCAGAGATGAGGGATAAGCCTCCGCACATACTGATTACAACGCCTGAATCACTGGGTATAATACTCAGTTCACCAAAGTTCAGAGAAAACCTTAGACAAACAGAGTACATGATAACAGACGAGATCCACAGCCTATCTGAGAACAAGAGAGGAGTTCATCTATCTCTATCGATGGAAAGACTGGAAGACATCGCTGAAAATGATATTACAAGGATAGGCCTCTCTGCCACACAGGCCCCGATCAAAGACATCGCATCATATCTGGTAGGCTTCGATGCAGAGGAAGAAAGTTGGGAAAAAGAAACTGAGTACGAAACCGTTGAGATGGCAGAAGAGGCCTCGGATGAGGACTTTGAGTCCAGAGGCTGTAAGATTGTGGATGTAGCAGCCTCAAAAGAGATCGATATTGAAACTATCTCTCCGGTTAGAGATCTGATCTATACGCCCGGGAAGGAGGTTCAGGAGGCCATGTATGATAGGATTCACAATCTTATTCAGGATCATGAATCGACTATAATTTTCACTAATACTAGGAGTGCAACGGAAAGAGTCGTCAATAATTTGACAGGCCGGTACGATGAGTATGATGATATTATCGGAGCGCATCACTCCTCAATGTCGCGTGAAGAACGGTTGGAGGTGGAGGAACAGCTGAAGAAAGGAGAGTTAAAGATCGGTGTTACTTCCACTTCTCTGGAACTAGGAGTCGATATTGGAGCAGTTGACCTGGTTGTACAGCTTGGATCTCCGAAAGGTGTCGCAAGAGGGATACAGAGGATCGGACGTTCAGGCCATAAAATAGGTAAGAAAGCGAAAGGCAAGATGTTGGTCAGTGATAGAGATGACGCTATGGAATGTTCGGTGCTGACGAAATGCGCAAAAGAGGATGAGTTGGACAGGATTCAGATTCCGGAAAATGCTCTCGATGTACTGGCTCAGCATATGGTGGGTATGGCCTGTGATCATAGATGGAGTATACAACATCTTTACAACGTGATCAGAAGATCCCACTGTTACAGAGGCCTGGAAAGAGAGGACTTTGAATCAGTACTGAAATATCTGGCAGGAGAGTACGAGTTAGAGGATCAAAATGTTTACCGTAAAATCTGGGTTAATAGGGATGAAGGCCTGTTAGGTCGTTCCGGTAAAATGACCCGAGTTATCTACATGACCAATATCGGGACTATTCCAGATGAGACTGGTTATGAGGTAGTGACTCGAGGTGATAAAAACTATATCGGGAGCCTGGATGAAGAATTCCTGGATCGTTTGACTAAAGGCGATATATTTACTCTTGGAGGATCTACCTATCAGTTTTCATATGCAAAGGGTATGAAAGTCTTTGTCGATCCTAAGCCCCAGAAGCAGCCTACTGTTCCTTCATGGTACAGCGAGAGACTACCTCTCAGCTATGATCTTGGAACCAAGATAGGAGAGTTCAGGGAGAAAATTGATGACCAGTTATCGATGAATGCTTCTGAAGATGAGATTATCCAGTGGACGATGCATAACTATTATCTGGATGAGTATACTGCTGATGCTGTTACAAGCTATATTCAACAACAGCACGATTATCTGGGTGAGGTCGCCACTCATCAAAATATTACAGTCGAGAAATACATTGACGAGGACAGCAGACAGAACCTGATCTTCCATACAATTTACGGGAGGAGAGTTCACGACGCGATCGCACGGATAATGGCGCATATACTTCAGAAAAAATTCGGCTCAAATATTGGGATGATCATAGACGACAACGGATTTGTGCTTCAGACTCCTAGAAGGCCTGTAGACATTGAAGGCCTGTTAGATGATCTTGCAGAATGTGATCCTGAAACTGAGTTGAGAGAAGCAGTTTCCAAAACAGAGTTAATTAAGAGAAGATTCAGGCATGTTGCTGGAAGATCTCTGATGGTTTTGAGGAACTACAAAGGGAACTCGAAGACTGTCGGCCAGCAGCAGATGAAAGGCCATTTCCTGATCTCTGCGATCAGAAACAAGTATGATGAAGACTTCCCGATGATTAAAGAGACCTACAGAGAGATCATGGAGGATGCCATGGATCTCAACCATGCAAAAGAAGTAATTGAAGGCCTGAGAACTGACGAGATTAGTTTTTCGGTCCATGAAAGCGATATTCCCTCACCTTTCAGCCATAATCTCTTGCTTCAGGGAAGCACCGACGTGGTGAAGATGGAGGATAAGAAGGAGAGGCTTCAGAACCTGCACAGCCAGGTAATGGAGAGGATCGAAGAACAACAATAAAATCCCTCGAAAACAAAAAAATATACAGTCAATGATAAATTCAGCGATTAACCTGATCCAGAACTTTTTCCTCAATCCTTTAGGCCTTATGGGGCTTCTAGGAATTATACCGATCATAATTTTCTATTTGACGAGGCCTGAGCCTGATAGAAAGGTTATGCCAAGTATGAAGTTTTTCTCAGAGAATGAAAAAGATAGTATGCTTCAAAGCGCTATAAAGAAGCTCAAATCCAATCTTATCCTGTTAATAAACATCTTCATGATAGTACTGATGGCATCGGCAATCGCAGGCATGTATCTAGAAGGTTCTGGACAGGAAAACTCGGTTGTTATCTATGATAGATCGGCCTCAATGATTGAGGAACATGCTTCTATGGTCTCGACGGTACAGTCTTTTACTGCATCAGACGTCACACTGGTTGAAATTACAGATACGATCGAAGTGCATGAAGGCCTCAACAGGCAGGAAGCCACAGAGTTTATCAGAGATAATCCGCCAGGTTACTTTGATGGGGATCTTGGAGGCGCTTTACAGGAGGCCAGACAGTACAAAGGTAACATAGTATTGCTTTCCAATCTAGATGTATCTGAAAGTATTGTAAATGAATACAGGAATTTAGGGGCTGAAAGAGGCCTGAGTCAGGTAAGTTACTCTACAGAGAACCGGCTGGGATTTGTGGATACCGGAGAGGATTATGTCGAAATCAGAAACTATAAACAGAACGATATCAGTACAAGAGTAACTGTTAATGGAGAGACCGAAGAAATCGAACTGGATGCACGTTCGAATACAAGGATAGGCCTGAACCTCAGCTCTGGAGGGAACAGAGTTGAACTACCTAGAGACGGTTTCACTCCTGATAATCAGGCATTTATCTATATCTCAGGCGAGGAAAGTCTTGGTGTGGAATACAAAGGACCTGAGAATAGTTATCTGTCGACAGCGCTCGAGCTCATTGAAGGGGTCGAAAAGGTAAAGGAGGACGGAGAAGTACTGGTGCTTAATGAGGAGGACGAAGAACTTTACAGAGATGAGAGACCTAAAGTCCTGATGCAAGGTTCAAGCAGTCACTGGGATGTAGAAAGCTCGGAGAAGACAGTAGAATTTACAGTAGTGAACAGCAGGATAGAGTCAGAGGTTTATGACCTGAAAGCATCAGAAAATAGTTTTTCCAAGCCTTCAGAGGCCTTGTTTGTGGAGGGAAATGATGTTTACTACAATTTCGAGGACAGTAAGTTGAGACAGAGTCTAGTTTACCCTGTATTATGGGAAAATATTATTGGAGAAGTCGCGAAGCCGCCCAACTTTGAAAACTCAAATCTCAGAATCCAGTTTACCGAAAGAAAAACACCGGGAATATATGAGGACGAAGCCGTAAACTTTCTGGATCAGGAGCAATCAGAAACAGAGTACAACAACATTCAACAGGATATTGAGGCCTCAGGAACAGATATAAGCCAGGCCTCGGTAATTGCATTACTTTCGCTGCTTTTACTTGGAGGAGAAACTCTCATACTTTTACAGAAGGGTGTATATCAGTGATAACTTTCCAGACTCCAGCAATTCTACTGCTTTCTTTACTTGTACTGTTTGCAGGTTATCGAGCAATCAAACTGAGGGGGCTGAAAAGGAAAGTAGGTGTTTTGAACGTTTTCGTTGCATTGACACTGGTTTTTGCGGCTGCAGGCCCTGAAATAGATATCTCGCAGCAGGAAAATCTGAGGCCTTCAGTAACAGTAATTCAGGATAGTTCTAAATCTTCAAGCCTGATCAGAGACTGGCAATCGGATATAGATGAGTCAAATCTGAATGTTAGAACGGTTAACTCTGATTCTGAAAGCTTTGAGGCCCAGATGAGATCTATAACTCAAGAGAATGAGACTTACTTATTTGTCTCAGATCTGCAGTTTGATTCCAATCTTCCGCAGTACTTTGTAGATAATAATGTCTCGATGAATCTTCTGAGGCCTGATATGGAGGAGGAACACGCAGTCAGTATTGAAGGCCCTGATCAGACAGTAATCGGAGCTGAGAATCGCTTCACAGTAGATGTAAGCAGTACGGAGGAGCCTGTAAACGTGGAGGCAGGAATGGGTAATGAGACATTGAAATCCGGAGAGCCACCTCTTGAACTGGATCTAAGCTTTGATGAAGAAGGCTATCAAAATATCTGGGCAGAGATAGATACCGAAGATGAATTTCCGGAAAACAACGAGTACTTCAAAACTGTCAGAGTCATGGAAAAACCTTCTGTAGCTTCGATCGGAGAAGACTCAGGCCTGGAAAAAGAGCTCGACGAATTTTACACAATAGATTCTTTCCAGAGTTTGCCTGAAGATCTTGAGGAATACGATGCAGTTATCCTGAAGCAGCAACAGGACTCTCAACAGCTAAGAGATTATCTGGTTGATGGTGGAGGCCTGATGTATACTGGTGGCGATTATTCATCTGAGTATCTTCCTGTAAGGTCTGTGGAGCGTGAGGATTCGACGGACGCTCCTATGATCATCTTGACTATTGACATTTCCGAAGGTGTAGGTGAATCGGGTGCTGAAAAACCTTCTAAACAGATTGCTTACAGCTTGGTAGAAGGCCTTCCGGAGAACTCTCGTGTCGGTGTAGTCGCATACAATGATTATCATTATGATGTTATTGAGCCGACTCTTTTGGCTTCTGGCAGGTCTGAGGTACAGTCAAAGATTTCAGGGCTTCAGCCTGAAGGACCAACTATTCATAATAGAGGTTTAAGAGGCGCTGATTCAATGATTTCCAGGAATCAAGGGGAAGGAAATGTGGTATTGATTACTGATGGTAAATTCTCTACTCCATATGGAATAACCAGTATTGAAAGGGATTCTGAGATTGAGGCTAACGCCTTATCAGGCCGATTAATTACTATTGGTGTTGTAGGAAGTAATAATCAAGAAGTTGCTGAGGAAGACAGAGAGTTTCTGAAGGATCTGGCTGAAAGAACTGATGGAGGATTCTATGTTGATGGAAAATCAGCGGGAAGCCTTAACCTGAATTTCGATGCTGGTGGAGGCTCGAGCCAGACCCAGCCGCTGGTTGTGACTGACTCCACTCATTTCATAACTGAAGGTTACAGGCCTAATGCAACAGTTTTTGACATAGATGATGTGGAGCCAACTCCTGCTTCAAGAAGCTTGGTCTCGACTGCGAACGGTAGGCCTGTCCTAACTACAGGGCGTTATGGTCTTGGAAGGATAGCGGCGTTTTCTGCTGATAATCAGAATCTTGAGTCATTGATGGATCAGGATCCCTCGCTTGTAGGTAGGACGATGTCATGGAGTTCAGGCCCTCTGGAGAGAGATTTATGGATCGAAGGCTCCAGAATTGGAGATGATTTTCAGGTTGTATCTCGTGAGAGAATTGAGGGATTCTCCAGACAGAGTGATGAAAGATTTACACAGGAATTTAACCCGAATGAAACCGGTTTCCAGCAGAAATACAATGCGAGTTACTCAGTAAATTACAGGCCTGAAATCGAGGAAGTAGGTTACAATGAGAGAAGGTTCTCATCTTTCACGAACAGAGGTAATGTCTACAGTACAGAGGAGGTTGAGGGATTCTTTGACAGTATTGGAACTGAGAGCGTTGAGTCCACTCAGTCAATGAGTCTCACTCCTTACCTTGTAGGCCTTGCTCTGATATTTTATCTAGGGTTTGTGGGCCTGAGAAAGAGGAATGGACTGGCATGATTCCAAAGGATTAAAACAGAGCTCAGCCAAGTATGACTTATGGGAGTATTCGATGATCTGAAGGATTCCATGACAGGTAATGACTCCAACAGTAAAAGTAAAAAAAGTCGTGGAGGCCTCTCAGACGGCAATGATTCCGGAGGATTTGATTTTGACTCAGGAAACCCAGATTTTGGATCAGATAATAATTTAGGCAATGGACCGGGTAATGGCCTTCAAGAAAATAACACTCCTCAGGGCAACAGTAATCCTGCAGCCAACAGCAGCCAGCGAGGAAATAACAGGGAACAGCAGGGAGGACAGAACAGGCCTCAAGATCCTTCCTCAAGGATGAACGGAGGTAATCAAAGGAGGCCTGGAGATCAGGGTTCTACAGGTCAGAGAGATCAATCCTCTGTAAATCAAGGGCGTCATGGTAGAGGAGGTCAGAGCCCGATTGAGAAAAACCAGAGTATTAATTCGGGAAGAAATCAGGCCTCTCGGAATCAGAATAGAAATAACAGGAATGCGTCAGTAAATAAAAGTGTTCAAGGTCAGAATCAGGGTAATAATCCTAATGGTCAGGCTGGCAGGCCTGAACCTGGAAGCGATCAGCCACAGCTCAGTCAGAGCACTCGTAAAAAGATGGAAAATGCAGGTATGACAGGCAATTCCTCCAACGTCGCTGAGTCACAGAATGAGTTCCAGGAGTTAAAGTCTCAGAACGAACAGATTATAGAGCTTTTGAAACGTATAAATCAGAGATTATGATTCTTACTTGAAGCTGGCTGAGAGGCCCCAGATGCCTTTGAAAGCTAGAACTCCTGCGAACCAGTGTTTGTAGTCTGCCAGAATTGAAGGATCTCCTGTCATCAAAATTCCTGCACTAATTAAATCAGCTGCGTTGCCTATTATGAAGACTGGATAAGGCAGTATATTAGGCTTTATGACCGATGCTAATCCTTTGAAGTATAGGAATCCTGCGTGTACATGTAGAAAAGAGTCTGGAAGTGTTGAAGCAGTAAATAAAATTAAAGTAGCTGAAAGAATATCAATAAGGCCTAATGGATCGAGTCTGATCATCTATTCCAGAGTGATTACTTCGTCTGCTGCGTTTTTGAGCGCCGTTGAGAATCCCGGCTCCATTCCTACTATAACGGTCTTCATCCCGTGTTCTTTGGCTTTCTGTATCACAGGTAAAAAGTCCATATCTCTTGTAACTAGTACCAGTGTATCTATTTCATCATTGAAGACTGATTCCATAGCGTTTACTGCCATGTACACATCGACATCGCTTTCCTTTGCTTTCTCTCCTATTCCCTGTGAGGCCTCGAAGCCCTGTGATGCGATTGCCTCAATCAGTTTTGAGGACGCATGTTGGTTAAGGAAAACCTTAGCGGTTTTTAAACTGCCAAACTCTTCAACTGTTTCTCTCAAATTATCTAAATCAAGATCAAACTCCTTCCTGACCACATTTGGCCCGTCAACATATACTGCAACATTTGGATTGTTGCTAACACTATCCTTGATTCTGTTCAAAACCATTTGCCAAACACTAATTCAAATTTAGACCCAAGTGCATTTAACACTAATACCTGAAAAAGTTCTCTATATTTGACTGAACTGAGGCCTCAACATCCTCGACAGAAACATCTTTGATTTCGGCAATCTTCTTACTGACTTCTTTAACATAAAGAGGCGTGTTACGGTCTTTCTCTCCCAGATAAGGAGAATCTGTCTCAGTTAACAAACCTTCAACAGGGACCTCCTCTACGATATTCTGTACTCTGGTAGAATGCATTATCTGTCCAGTTACACTGATCAGATGGCCTTCTTCTATGATCTCTCTGGCCAGTTCAGGCTTTCCGTTGAAACAGTGGAAAAAACCTGTTAAATCGTACTCATTGACTATCTCGAAGCATTTTCTCTCCGCATTTCTGGAATGGACCACGACGTTCAGATCTTCTGACTCAGCTAGTTCAACCATTTCCCTGAATTCCTCCTCAGTCTTCTCTCTTTCACCCTCATCGGTAATATAATTGTAATCTAGGCCTATTTCACCGACCGCCGCCACTTCATTATCTCTTATCTGATCCTTGATTTGATCTAGATTTTCATGATCATAGACGGGATGAGCACCCATACAGTAAATAATTTCTTCAGAACTCTCAGCAAGTTCCTTGGCTTTTTCGTTGTCTTCTAGGCCTATCCCTGCTATAACAGTAAGATCAAGTTTTTCTACAACTTCTCCAATTACATCTTTTCTATCTCTGTCGAACTGCTCGAACTGGAGATGGCAGTGTGCATCGATCATCTCTGTTCCCTGTTAAGTTTTGATCCTGTTGCACCGGTCTGGCCCATGTACTTGGTATCGGTCTTTTCACCGTATGGCTCTTCAGCTTCAGAGGTCATGGTCTCAAACACAAGCTGACATATTCGGTCTTCAGGATAAATTTTTACCGGTGCGTTCCCAAGGTTCTGAATCTCCAGAGTAATATCTCCTTCAAATCCAGGATCTACAAAACCTGCTGTCGCATGCACAATAATGCCGAGTCTACCATAACTTGAACGCCCTTCCACACGTGCGACTAAGTCATCAGGCACATTTAATTTCTCCAAAGTTCCGCCAAGAATAAACTCGCCGGGATGAATTACAACTCCTTCCTCAGGCCTGTGAGTCTCTTTGTTGATGTAGTCTTCGTAACTGCTCATATCCTGGGCGTCTATCATCTCAAGTTTCCGAGTGTTAAGGACACCGAATTCGTATCCAAGCCTGAGATCGAATGATGAAGGCCCTAACTGTAGATCCATCTCAAGGCCTTTTTCACAGCGGATAGCGTCTTTCTCTTCAATTATCCTTCTAATATCCCGGTCCGACAGAACGGTCATAAGCATTCTACAGAGTTCGATTCTTTTATTCCTAACAGCACAATTAGATCACATGAGAAAGACAGGCCTGATTCTGGCAGTGATAGTATTTGTTTCACTGGGCTCCTCAGCTATTGTTCATGAGGTAGATGCGGACAGAGATTCTGCTGAAATAAATACTACCTTGGAGCTTGATGCAGATGAACCTGTTAACTCATGGAACGTCAATTATAGACTGCCGGAAAACTCCAGGATACTGGAGATAGAGGATTCTTATGGTGAGATAGAGGCCTATACCTCAGAAAACGATAGAGTGGAATTCAGCACCAACAGCGGCAGTAGAAGGACTGAGGAGTTTGTCAGAATAAATTACGTAATTGATAGAGAAGCACGAGAGATGGGGGAAGGCCTATACAGCTGGGATTTCAGCTTCTCAGGATACAGCGGTCAGGAAACCTCTGGAACGATTAGTACAGAAGACTTAATCTCTGGAAGAGTGGGATATCGATTTGACGTCTCCTACAATCAATCCATGAAGTTTAGAGGTGATGGTCCTGTAAGAGTTTCAGCTAACTTTGGACAGGGAGAAGAGACTGATTATTACACCTTTTTTGGCCCGGATCTAGAGAATATTACTGTAGATGAGATGGATCAGGCCTATGAGATAGCCCTGGGGACTGTAAGATATCAGCAGAGATCCAAAAGATTTCCTGTAGTGGTCGATGCCAGCTATGAGGGTGAGGAATGGAGCGCTGGTGAATACATCAGTGGTAGAATTGCTTTGAGGCCTAGGGACGATGCTATGCCGATTCTAGTCCATGAAACAGTTCACGGACTGAATGATAGATTATTGGCATGGGATAATACTGATAGTGCATGGTTTGATGAGGGTGTGGCCAAACATGCAGAGAACCTGGCAAGGGTGAAGGAAAACGGCCGGTCAAGAACTTCAGAGCTTTTCGGAAGCGATGTGACTTACAGTGAAGGAGGTTATCTGTACACTCTTCCACCAAGAGGAGACAGAGATCGTCTCTGGAGATACTACAGCTCAGATGAGAACTACATGAAGGCCTGGGCTCCAAGAAGAGGTAACAGAGACTTCGGATATGCCTATTCAGAGCTTATAATCAAGAACCATCTCGCAAATAATGGCTCCATCACGGATATCTATCAGAATGTTAATCCTGGTAGAGTAGAAAGTAATGAAGAAAAATGGGATTTATACTCTGAATATCTAGATTTGAGGCCTTGTGATTTTGAGAGCAGGGAGAGATTCAACCAGTGCCTTGATGGAATTAACAGTCACGGGTTTGAGGTTCTTCAGGCTGAACCGGTTGAGAGTACTGGGGAGGTAAAAGTTAGAGAGGTTAACATCCCTGAAAGAGAGCCTTTGAGCAGGCCTGTAAGCACGCTGACTATTCAGGATATATTTACTGTTTTCGAAAACTTGGTTGATTACCTGTTTGAAACCCTAGGCCTTTGATGAGTACAGGCCTTCAGGTTAAAAATAATCTTTACCAACTGAGAGTTATGGAGCATAATTTCAGAGAGGCCTTGATTATTTATCTGAAAGGTTTTCTGATGGGTTGTGCTGATTCAGTTCCGGGGGTCTCAGGCGGTACAATTGCTTTGATAACCGGGATTTATGATAGATTGGTTTCAGCTATAACTTCTCTCAGGCCTGGGAACCTGGCGGAGTCATTAGATCATATAAGTGATACTGAAGTAGAATCTGATATCCTCTTTCTACTGCTATTGGGTTCAGGAGTTTTTTCAGCAGTATTGCTGACTCTCAACTTTGTTCATTTCATGATATCAAGTTATCTGGTTATCACCTATGCTTTCTTTCTAGGCCTTATTTCAGCATCTATAATAACTCTCAAGGAAGATCTAGTTCTGAAGGATATAAGGGGAAAAACTGGTGCTGTAGCAGGATTTCTGACAGCATTCCTGCTTTCGGGATACGGCTCAGTGGCTTTGAACCATGGAACACTGGTGTTTTTCCTCTCAGGGATGATAGCGGTAACTGCAATGGTGCTTCCAGGAATATCAGGTTCTCTCATACTCCTGATCATAGGACAGTACGAACACATAACAGGCCTGGTGGCAGAGGCTACTTCAACGGTCTCACGGTCTCTGACTTCAGGCGAAGTAGCACAGATCTTGGAACCGTTAAGACCTCTCATAATATTCGGTTCAGGAGGGATTATAGGCCTTCTGACAGCAGCTAGAGTAGTTGAAAAAGCTCTTGAGAAAGACAGGGAACTCACCATGACTTTTCTGGTGAGTATGGTTGCAGGTTCTCTCAGGGCGCCAGCGCTGAGGATCGATCAGTTTCTCTCATCGAACAGTATCAGTTTGGTAGAGGTATTACCAGAAACCATGCTAGCATCTTTGATTGGTGTTACGGCGATAATCCTTATTCAAAGAACTGGTGAAAGATAAGATTCTTAACAGAAAGATTATCCAAATAGATTATGGATTCTGAGACGGTCGAAGAATACCTTGATTTATACAGTCAGACTCAAGGCCTGTTACCTGAAAAACTGGAGGAATTTAGAGAGGCCTACTCTGAAAAAGGATTTTTGACTAGAGAGCAGCTCTATGAGCTGGCATTTGAGTCCTCTACCAGAAGCGCTTACCATGTAAAGAAGAATCCTGAACAGAGATGCAGAGATGTAACAGCTAATATCCTGAAACTGGAGGATGATTTCTCACAGATAGCATTGATTGAGGCCTTGAAAGGGTTTAAAGCACCGACAGCATCTGTGATTTTGACTGTAAAAGATCCTGAGAGACATGCTGTAGTTGATACCAGGGTTTGGGCCTCACTTGAGCGACTTGGCTATCTTGAAGGTAGAAAAGAAAGTTTTACAGCCGAGGACTATGTGAGAATGATTGAACCTATCAGAGAAATATCAGAAGAAACCGGTTTCACGACTGAGGAGCTAGGATATGCATTGTTTGCTATGGATGTGGAAAAAAGAGAAGGAAACCTACATTAGGCCTTCATATTATTCTTTGAACTTGAAGCCGTGCCTGATATGGCGATAGGCCTTGTGAGATCCTTCATGGCGCTGGTCTATAAAGTTCAGCATTTCTTCATAATCTTTTGGTAGGTTACTGGTTTCCTCATGGTTTAAGCCCGTTAAAAATTCTCTTACAAGCATTTCATGGATACTGGAGTTTTTCACATCTTTCAGATAAGATTTCATGTATCCTTCAAGGAAAGAGCCGAAATGAACGGGCTTTGTAGGCACATCAGCTATTACTTCAACCCAGAGATCCTCCCACAGGCCTTCAAAAGCCGAGTAATTCACATCGTACAGCTGTGGATCGGTTCCTTCAACTTCGTAGAGAAAGCCTAACTCATTCATTTCTTCGATTATTTGCTTTGCTGTGTCCTCATCAATACCGTGTTTCAGATCCATCTGGACGCTGTAAGAGCCTCCATCACTCAGATGAATCTGCCTCAAGACTCGGTACGCAATAGGGCCTTCCAGTATTTCCTGCTTATTATAGCTCATAACAACCACTTTAACTTTGAAGGCCTTAATAATTTACTGTATGAAACTAACAGGCCCTGAATTTGAGCAAGGAGAAGAACTTCCTGAAAAGATAGGTTACATGGAGGAAAACACTAATCCGGAGTTGAGAGTAGAGGAAGTCCCTGATGAGGCCTCATCGCTTGTCTTGATTATGGATGATCCTGATGCAATAGATCCTGCTGGAAAGATCTGGGACCACTGGATCATGTATGATATCGATCCATCCAATACAGAAATTAATTCAGAAGACAGTCCCGGTACAGAAGGAATGACAGACTTCAGAGAGACAGGTTACAACGGCCCAAACCCTCCGGACGGAGAGCACATGTACAGAATCAGAGCTTTCGCCTTAGATACTGAATTAGGCCTTCCAAAAGGAGCGTCAAAAGAAGAAGTAGAAGATAGCATGGAAGGCCACGTGATCGAAAAGGCGGAGCTGAAGGGAAGATATGAGTGAAGGTCTGGAAGCAAAAGAGCTGGAAGTTCTGAAGGAGAGGCTGAAGGAAGAGTTTTCCGGTTACTCTGAAATCGCTGGAGGGAAAAATTACAGGTATCAGCATCTGGAAACGACGCATAAGCATGCCTGTAAGTTTGAAGAAAGATTAGATGTTGAAGTTGATAAGAAAGTGCTGGAGATCGCAGCCCTTTATCATGATATAGGTAGAGTCAAAGATATCGAAGATGGTGAGATGGATCCATTTGAAGGAAACGAAGGTCATGCAGAAGACGGAGCCAGAATAGTCGGAGGATATATCTCAGACTTTGTAACAGAAGAACAGCTTGAGAAAATTGAAGAAATTATAGGTAATCATCATTCGGAGGCCTCAACTACTGAAGGAAAAATTGTCCAGGATGCGGATAAGGTCTCAAATTATGGAGTCTTCAACTTATGGAGGCAAATCCATTATGCATCCCAACATGAACATAGTCTAGATGAAAGCCTGAACTACTTCTGGGATGAGGCAGTAAGCCAGTTCGAGAATCATATTGAGGAAATGCATTTTGAAGAAACCTCAGAACTAGCGAGGAATAGGCTGGATAAACATAAAGATACAGTAAGAGAAATAGAGAGAGAAGTCAATGCGGAAGATTTCTAACTCTATAATGAGGCCTTGAGAATTACTGTTTTCTGGCAAGCACCCGCATATGGTCCTCTTCTCTCCAGTCTTCTTGTTCCTTCATAGGAGCTCCACTGTATTTCAGCCCCGTTCCATGATTTCTTGGAATTCTCCATTTCAGTAGAAGCAATAGTCACTAGAATATATCCATCATGTTTTAGCCAGTCATTAATCTGCTCAAATAATTCTCTATGTTCTTCCCTGGGAATGTGGAAGATGGCATAAAAACTTACTATGGCCTCTAAAGATTCATTATCTATATCGACTTCAAAGAAGTCTCCTTGAACAATTTCGGCTTTAGGAATATTTTCTCTGGCTTTCTCAACATGCTTCTCCGCTATATCAGCTCCAATCAAATCATATCCATTATCAATTAAGTAACGGTCAAAAGGTAGGCCTGTACCACAGCCCAAATCCAGTATCTCGGCTGAATCATCAAGATTCTCAAAAAGCTTCTGAAATAAATCTTCCTCCTCATATCTTACTTCTCTATCCTCCCTATAGAGGCCTTCATAATCGGCTTCTTCGTAACCTTTCTTTACATCTTCACGCATAATCCAGAATAAGGTATCTCGATTTTAATCTTTCAGCCTAGAAATCTCTCAGTGAAGCCTGATTTTCTTTCAGTGCACGGGCATTGACTCCTTCTTCTCTTTTCAGGTATGAGGCAAATTCTGAGTCGAATCCATGATGAGTGTAGACTTTTTCCGGATCCACCGCCCGAACCATCTCAATCAGGTCGTCAAATCCGCAGTGGTCGCTGAAAGGGAAGACTTTGTCGTATCCTCCGCGATACTTGTACTGGTCTGTCATTCCCCATCCTGAGAACCCTGCCTTAACACCGTTAGAGGCCTTAACTAATTCGTTTAGTGCGTCGCTTTTCGCAAACCTAGTAGGCCCTATGAAGATTCCTTCACCATTCTCTAACATTTCTTTATTCTCACCATAGGGCAAGGCATCAAATTCAAGATCAGTATGTTTTTCCACCACTTTGTTCATCTTCATTACTGCGCCATGCGCAACTAGAGGCCTGTCAGTAACCTGTTGAGCCAGCCACTGAATCTTCTGAGCTTTACCCAATGAATAACCAAATAAGAATGGTGCTTCAGTCTCTTCAATCCAGGCCTTGATATTATTTTCAATCTGTTCCTGTGGAGGTAACTGGTATGCAGGAATTCCATAGGTCGATTCTGTGATTAAGATATCAGCTTCGACAGGTTCGAATCCTTCCAAGTAGGCTCTATCCCTGGTTGAGACATCTCCGGTGTAAAGTATCTTCTTTCCGCTAGATTCAATTAGTGCTGCAGTCGAGCCAAGTATATGGCCTGAATCAATCAGCTCAACATCAGGATGTTCGCTAATCTCCAACTCTCGTTCAAGTCTTGACTCAAGAAGTCTCCTTGTCAAATTAGAGCCGACAACCTTTCCCTCGCCCTGAAAAGCATGATCCATATGTGCATGAGAGGCAATATTAACGTCGCCCAAGGCCTTTCTAGAGTCCGCTACAAATTTCTCATCCAGATCTATATGGATTCCGTCTTTTTCCTGTATCATTTGTACCATTCAAGAGTCAAGCTTTTAGTCGATTACAAATTATCAATTACCATGAATAAATTTTTATATGGAGCATAAAGAACCTTTAACTATGCGAGGTAACCTGTAACCAGTGATTATGAAGGGACAATCAGCTATTGAGTATCTAATGACATACGGCTGGATGCTTTTAGCAGTTTCGATTGTGGGAGGAACTATTTATTCAACTGTCGGTAATCAGAGTGTTGAATCTGTCAGTGGGTTTAGCGGTAGTGATGTTTTTGTGGACCAGTTCGGTGCTACAAGTGATGGCAAGTTACAATTGGTAATGAGAAATACTAATCATAATGATATTAGTTTAAATGAAGTTAACTTGACTGATGGTGAGAAAAGAGCTAGATGGATTGGAGAACAGGAACTGGAGGTGAGTGATACCCGGGTTGTGACATTTCTAGATGTAGAAGAAGAGGATGCGGGGGCCAAAACTTTAGATGTTAGTATCAATTATGATTCTGGTTCTTTGTCTAATTTAAATGCTGAGGGAGAGATCACCGGAACTTTTGATATTCTAAATGATTCGGAACTTTATGGAATGGATCCTTTTGTTTTGAAGGTCAACTCGAGTAAGTCTGGAACTGAAAGTGATCATTTCCAGATTCCTGCTAGGTCTCAGGGCTACAATTACAATTACCAAGTCCAGTGGGAGAATTTAGAAGAAGGATCTGAGGGAGAAATAAATGATCCTGTGAGAGGATTTGTTAAACTGAATTTTAGTGAACCTGGAATCCACAGGATCGAAATAAGAGGTATCTTCCCTGATATAGATTATGCTGTGAGTCCTGACCCCAAAAAGATTGAAAGCATCGAAAAATGGGGTGATGTGATGTGGAGAGGAGATCTTACAGGAGCCTTTCAAGGTGCTAGTAACATGGAGGGAAACTTCTCTGACACTCCAAATACTACATTTGTAACCAGTACTAGCAGAATGTTCAAAGGAGCTTATGAATTTGACGGTGATCTTAGTGATTGGGATACTAGCAATGTGAATGATATGAGCACTATGTTCGCTGGAGCTAACAGTTTTGATGGTGATCTGAGAGATTGGGATACCAGTAATGTGAATGATATGAGCAATATGTTTAAAGGAACAAGTATAGGACAAGTTAATTTGAATCATTGGGATACGGGTAATGTAAAAAGTATGTCTGGCATGTTTGCGGGCAGTAACTATGATGGAGACATCTCGGAATGGGATACTTCAAATGTTAAGAATATGAAAAAGATGTTTGATGTGGCAACCAATTTTAACCAAGATGTATCAAGCTGGAACACTTCAAGAGTTGAGAATATGAAGGCCATGTTTGCGAATGCAGATGAATTTAATCAGAATATTTCAGATTGGTGTGTCAAAATGATAGAATCAAAGCCTAAAAGATTTGATGGAGGGGCAGGATTTGAAGGCCAAGATTCTAAGCAACCTGATTGGGGTGAAGAATGTTAAAACTATTAAATCCATATCGAATTAGTAAAGACATTTTAAAGCTGAGGCCTCTAACTACTTTTTACCGAGTAGGCCTTTCATGGTCTATGAGGGGGTGTAGCTCAATCTGGGAGAGCGACCGCCTCCAGCGACTGCAGCAGCGGTCGATAGTGCTTGATGGTTATTCACAACCATCTCTTTGATCGCTGTGGTCTGGAGGGATGAGGCCTTTACCGGCCGATGATTAAATCTCTCGTTTCGGGGTTAGCGGTAGGTCGCAGGTTCAAATCCTGTCGCCCCCATATACTTACTTCTTCTAATTGTTTACTAGACTGTGAGAGAGCTTGGATTTGTGTTAGCGGTGGTAATAGGTTTTATAAGAATCTCTTGCACCGGTTTATACATGACAGATAACGTTGATTTGAGCGGAAACGTTGATGAAGTGAAGGATCAGATCAGGGATGCAGAAAATCCTGATCTGGAGGCTCTTCTTGAAGAGGAGAAGTCCGGGAAGGACCGGAAGACCATCAAGGAGTTCCTAGAGAAAAGAATCGATAAGGAAGAAGCAGAAGTTGAGGAAGCAGAAGATGAAGTTGTCGAACAGATCGAAGAGGAGACTGAAGGAGGCCTTCTTGGAGGTTTCTCACGTGAAGCAGTAATGGCTTCAGGATTAGTTGCAGGCCTGGTTTTAGGGCTTGTATTTGGAGCTGCTGCAATGAATTTTTCTGGAAGCGCTGATGCTGATATAACGGCTCAGCAGGCTGAGGACAGAGTTTCTCAGTTATTTGAGCTTCAGCAAGGCCTTGCAGGTTTCTCAGTTGACTCTGTCTCACAGGAAAACGGTATGTACTACATAGAGTCTACAGTTGAGCAGGAAGTCCAGGCACAGAACAACAGTAATGAGACTTCTGTACAGGAGTTCCCTCAGAACTTTTACATGACTCTTGATGGACAGTACCTGTTCCAGGAGAGACAGAATCAGTTCACTGGTCAGGTGGTTTCACCTATCCCTGTCGATCAGACGATCGAAAGGCTAGAGAATCAGTCACAGCAACAGAATCAGCAACCAAGCCAGGAAGAGCTTGAGGAACAGCTCGAGTAGATTCACTTGCAAAGACTTTACTTACGGATTTTTTCTCTCTTTTTTCTTGATTACCTAGATGTAACCGATACCTTCAAACATCTCCAGGCCTAACTGATTTACAGGTGAATCAAAGATGAGAGAATCCTTAATCAAATTACCTTATGAATACGATGCAATGAAACCGGTACTATCCCAGCAAGTTCTTGAATGGCACCACGATACCCATCATCAAGGCTATGTGAACGGAGTTGAATCCGCTGAGAAAGGCCTGGAAGAACAGAGAGAAAACGGAGAATTTGGGGATACAGGAAGTCTCCTGATGAACTTCACTCATAACTATGCGGGAACTGTACTGCATGAGATTTTCTGGCAGAACATGAGTCCTAACGGCGGTGGAAGGCCTGAAGATGATTTAATGGAGAAAATTGAGGAAGACTTTGGAAGCTATGAGGCCTGGAAAAAAGAGTTCAAGGCAGCGGCTTCGAGCGCATCAGGATGGGCGCTACTGGTTTACATTCCAAGACATGACGAGCTTCATAATGTGGCAGTGGACGAACATGATCAGAATGCTGTCTGGGGCGCACACCCGGTACTGGCGCTTGATGTCTGGGAACACAGTTATTACCATGATTATGGGCCTTCGAGAGGAGAGTTCATTGATGGATTCTTCGATGTAATCGACTGGAGTGATGTTGAGGAAAGGTTTGAAGAGATCCATTCGAAGTTCTGAAAAACCTATTTAACCAATCATTTCCCTTTCTATTTTATGACTCATTATAACCCTGGGAAATGCAATATTGACGCTAGGGAGAAGAGAAATAGAGCCATTGTAGGAGCGTCAGGCCTTCTTACAGCTGCCTTAATGACAGGTGTGATCATTCAACAAGGCCTACCGGATTCCGTGCTTTTGTTTGTCTTCATTCCGCTTTTACTAGGTTTTGAAGGCATTTTTCAGGCCTTGAACTCTTTCTGTGTGCATTATGCTCACAAAGGAGTGTACAACGTGGCAGATGATCTGAAAGAAGTGGAAAATCAAGAAGATCATGAAGAAGATGAAAGAAAAGCGAAGAGAATCCATGGAATGTCTATCGCAGCTTCCGCAACTGTAACATTTGTTCTTTACGTAGTTTTGATGATGCTGTAGGAAGAAATTAAACATTCACCTATTCTAACCATGATATGAAAGACATAATTGTGATTGGGGGAGGCCTCGCAGGCCTTCAGTCAGCGATAATGACAGCAAAAGCAGGGGAAGAGACTCTAGTACTAGATACTGGAGAATCCCTAGTTTTGAGCACCTCAAATATTCAAAACCTTATAGGTCATGACTCTGTGGCAGGACAGGAGCTTCTTACCTCGGGAAAGCAGAAAGTTGAGGAATTTGGAGGAGAAATCAAAGAGGAAGAAGTTTATAAACTTGAGAGAACAGATTCAGGCCTGAAGATAACTACAGGAGAAAGAGAATACCAGACAGAGTATGTTGTAATTGCTTCAGCAGGAAACCTAGAGTTCATCGAAATCGCTCTAGAGTTTGAAGACGGTGTTGAAGGACCTTATATGATGGAACAACATATTGTAACAGATGAATCCAATAAGGCCTCAGAAAAGGTTTATGCAGCAGGACTGGCAAATTCCTGGGAATATCAGACCTCGATTGCGATAGGAGACGGTGCAAAAGCCGCTGTAAATCTCTTAACCGAGAAGTACGGTGAGCCTTACGAGGATCACGATACCTGAATCTTTTTCTCTATCATTTTAAGGCCTTCGACAATTCTAGGACCAGGCCTGTTGAGGAGTGCATCGTCTAAAACGTACACATCTTCATTTTTTACAGCTGTTATTTCCTGCCATTCAGGCCTTTCAAGTATTTCTGACTTATCTATATTCTCTCCCGCACCACAGACGTTCAGGAAAATATATTCTGGATCAAAGGCCTCCAGTTTCTCGATATCGAATTCTCTGCTTCGCTCTTCATTGATGAAATATTTTCCGTTTGCTTTCTCAATCAGGCCTGGAATCCAGTTACCTGATACCATTGGAGGATTCATCCATTCCTCACAGTAAATCCTTTTCTCTTCAAGATCGATTTTCTCTATCTCAGATCTCATATCCTCAATAATCTCTGAGGCCTTGCCCTCTCTTTCAAATTTTTTACCTATTTCCATTATGCTTTCATATACTTCTTCTAGGTTCTCAGGGCTGACCTGTAAAATCTCATAGCCTTTTTCCTCAAGTTTTGAGGCCTGTCCGTCTTGAAGAGAGTCACTCAGTAAAATAATATCCGGATCTAGTTCATCTATCTTGTCGTAATTCAGGCCTTGATTCCAGCCGCCGATACTTGGTTTCTTTGTTGCTTCAGCCGGATAATCGCATAGAGAAGTAGTTCCGACCAGTTGATCTTTGAGGCCTAGAGCGTAGAGAATCTCGGTGTTCGAAGGTGCGGCTGAGAGGATTTTCATAATTAATTTTTATGTCCTGGAAGTAAATAATGCTAACGTATATAAAGAGGGAAAATTATAGATAATTATGAACTGTAGTGGTCTTTCTGGGCAGTCTGCGATAGAGTATTTGATGACGTATGGCTGGATGCTGTTAGTTGTTGCTGTTGTTGGTGGTGCTGTTTTCAGTGTTGTTCAGAGTCAGAGTGTGGAGTCTATAAGCGGTTTTAGTGGCGAAGATGTGTTGGTTGATGATTTTGGTATTACAACAGATGATAGTTTGCAGTTGAGTTTAAGAGATGGTTCGGGCCAAGGTTTAACAGTATCTTCGATAAATGTGTCAGATTCTAATGAAGGGAGATATGTATATAAGGAATTTGTGGATAGCAAGAGTGTGGATGGTGGAGAGGAAAACGTATTCACTTTACCCAATATTTCAAACAGGGGATCTAGTAGCACTCTAAAAATTGAGATAACATATGATAGCAATGGACTACAGAATTTGGTTTCCTCAGGCTCAATTTCGGGCGATTTAGAGGTTTCAAAAACACGAGTAATAACAGAATGGCATAATGAGAAAGAATTAATTAGGCGAATAGACTTTGATGATGGAAAGATGAGAGGCCTAGATTGGAACGCGGACGAAAAATATCTGGCTGTATCTCATGATTCAAGCGATCATTCAATTTCGATATATAATTATTCGGAAAATTGGGCTTTAGATGAACGTTTTGGGCCTGACTCTACGGGCTCTGAGCTAACCGTGGATTCAGTGAATCAAAAATTAATTACTCGTCAAGAGGGTATAGTCGATGCTTCAAGCTTTGCAGATGAAGGTAATTTGGATAATTTGGATTACCCAGGTGTCATAGACTCTGATAATGGCTATATAGCTGCTGCAACATCCAGTAACAATGTAAGTATTTATGAATTTAACGATGGCTATAAAAGTGTTAAAAATTTGAGCGGTCCTACTGACACGATTTGGGAAATAAATATTGATAATAATGCTGGTTATGTAGCAGCTGGATCAATGGATGGAAATGTTTACATTTGGGATACTGAGAATTGGAATTTAGATCAAACTTTTGAAAGCCAAGAGGGTAGTGTTTGGAGTATTGAATTTGATGAGGAAAGAGATATGATGGTTTTTGGTGACAATGAAGGTATGACTATGGTTAATATGAATAACTGGAATATTGAAAACACAATATCTACAGAACATCGAGTGAGATCATTATCTATTTTTGGTAAAAATAGTTATACTGCTGCAGGTTTACAGAATGGACCTGCTGATGGAGAAGTATTGATATATGACTCTAACTGGATTCTAGTAGATAAATTAGCAGAAGATGAAGGTATAGTTAGGAATATGGTTCTTCATCCCGCTAAGCCGTGGATGGCGTTTAGTAGTGGTAATACAGAGGATATATTTATATATGAAATCCCCGAATAATATCGTTTATAGCAGTTTTTCAAACTATACACTAACTATTCAAATATACCTACGATTACAATCACACCATAAGTTAACAATCTTTTTGTGTAAACACAGATTATGAATCTCAGAGTCGGTGCACATGTATCGGTAGCAGGAGGAGCGGAAAAAGCTATAGAAAGACAGAAAGAAGTCGGAGGTAACTGTGGCCAGATATTTGCAGGTTCTCCTAGGACCTGGAGTGTTAAAGAGTACTCGGAAGAGGATGCCTCTGAATTTAGAGACGCTAGAGAACAGTCGGGTCAGGGACCTTACAGTATTCACTCGACCTACTTGGTAAATCTTGCGACGCCCAAAGACGATCTATTGGAAAAATCTAAGGCCTGTATTCAGAAAGAGCTTTACGCTGCTGAGCAACTAGGGGTAGAGTATGTTGTTTTCCATCCGGGTGCGCATACCGGGTCAGGCCGTGAAGTGGGTATTGATACTATTACTTCTGCAGTCGATGATCTTGATATCCCGGATTCTGTGACTTTACTGTTTGAGAATACAGCGGGTAAAGGCACGACACTGGGAAAATCCTTCGGCGAATTACGTGAGATGGTTGAGGGTACCTCTCAGGAAAATGTTGGGGTATGCATCGATACCTGTCACGCGCATGCAGCCGGCTATAACCTTTCAGGCGAGAAGGGCTTCAGTGACATGATGCAGGAAATCAAAGAGGATCTAGGCCTGGAAAATGTTGAAGTCCTGCATCTGAACGACTCTAAGGATGAACTTGGCTCCGAGAAGGACAACCATGAGCATATTGGAGAAGGAAATATTGGAGACAAAGGATTTTCAAACGTTGTCAACTCTGAGGGCCTTGAGGACCTTCCGATGATCTTGGAGACGCCTAACACCGATGAAAAAGGTTACAAAGAAAATATTGAGAGGATTAAGGAGTTAAGAGACTGAGTAATTCCCTGCCCATACATTTTCTCCATTTATTTTTACATGAGATACTGTGTCATAGGCTTCGTGATCGAATTCTCTTAAGCTAACACAGGCCTCAACTTCTCCTTCTTCATTAGGCTCTAAAGCTGTATTAATCTGGCGAAATTCATCTTCTCTTTCTCTATGTTGGACAAAGAAAGATGCTGTCTCCCCTTCAAGGTCTTTGTCCTCAGTGAGGTAACATATTTTATTTTCCTCACCATATACTTCGGTGCTTGAGTCTGCTAGAGTAACCAGGCCTGCGGCCGCTGATCCAGCTGTTAGTGATCCTAATCCGGCTATGAGTTTTCTTCTACCTAGAGGTAAATCATAGTTATCCATATCGCTAGCTGATAAGGACAAAATTAAATGTTTGTCTATCTCGCAACCTCATCATTAAAACGTTCTCCTTACAACTTAATTTTAGAAATCAGAATTCATTTAATCGAATAAAGATTTTCAATTAAGGTTAGACGGAAAATGACAGAAATACATGATGATCAAAGGGTAGGCGTCTTCGTTGACGTCCAAAATATGTACTACAGTGCAAAAAATCTTTATAATTCAAAAGTAGACTTCAAAAAAGTTCTCGACGCGGCTGTGATGAACAGGGATCTTATCAGGGCTTCAGCTTACGTAATTAAGGCTGATACTCCTGATGAGGAGAACTTCTTCGAGGCCTTGAGAAAGATTGGTTACGAGGTCAAGATCAAGGAACTCAAAGAATTCTACGGCGGACAGAAGAAAGGAGACTGGGATTTGGGAATGACGGTCGACATGGTTCAGCAGGCGAAAAAGCTTGATACAGTCATACTTGTCACAGGTGACGGAGACTTCGCAGTACTTGTCGATCACCTCAGAGCTATGGGAACTCGTGTCGAGGTCATGAGCTTCGGCAGCTCATCAGCAAAAGAGATCAGAGAAGCAGCTGATAACTTCATCGACATGGATGAAAACAGTGAAAAATACCTAGTGAATTAAAATGAAGACAATACACGAAGTATCAGCTAAACAGGTAATGAACGCTGAGCCCGAAACAGTTGAAAAAACTCAGAGCCTTGGAAGCATCAAAGACTTCATGGAGGAAGAAGGCCTGAGAGCTGTCGCAGTGGAACACGAAGGAGAGTTCAAAGGAGCAATAAGCTACAGAGAGCTCATCAGACACGCTCAGTACAACCCAGAGTCTTCAAAACTGGAGAAAGTAATTCACAGGCCTCCAGAGTTTGAGGCCTCAGATTCTCTAGTTGACGTTGCAAAGCTCAGGATTGAATCTGGTAGAAAGCTTCTTGTCGCTCTTGAAGGAGATAAACTGAAAGGCCTGATCGCTGATCAGGAGTTCCTAGATGTTTCAAGGAGGATTAAAGAGTTTGAGAATTACTCGACCAGGAATCTTGCTTCAACGGACTTGATTGAGGTATTTGAAGAGGATCCTATTGATAAAGCCAGGAATCTGATGCTTGATAAGGATATATCCAGGCTTCCGGTTCTGGACTCAGAAGGAAAGCTTACAGGTATAATCAGGTCTACTGATTTACTGAAGATGATTGTCCCTAAGGAGTCCCAGAGTGATTCCGGCAGTGGACCCAGAAGCTTTGAAGGAGATCTCGAAGGTTCTGGAGAGAAAGAATCGATGTCTAATATTACGGTCGATCAAGTTATGAACACTACTCCGGTCACCCAAGAAGGATTTGGGCCTGCTAATGAAGCAGTTGAACTGATGCAGAAAAGAGATCAGACAGATGTGATAGTTACAGATAATTCCTATCCAGCAGCTATAGTCACTGTAAAGGACTTTGTAAATTATATCAGGGATCAGGGACAGCACAATATGGTGCTTGTAAACCTTGTAGGCCTGGAAGTCGAGGAAGAGAAGGCTGCAGTCCATGATAAGATTGCAACTCAGCTAAGAGGATCGCTAGGAAGAAAAGTTGAGAAGCCTGAAGAAATATCAATGCATTTCAAGAAAAGCGATAAAGACGGTAAGAAACACCGCTTTGAGGTTAAAGCAAAGTTTTACTCAGAGTTTGGAATCACAACAGCAACTGTCGAAGACTGGGACCTGATGACTGTAGTTGATCAGGCCTTAGATGAAATAAATGTACAGGTTAGAAAGGAAAACGAGAAGAGAAAGCCTTAAAGGGCTTCATCATTTTTCATTTTCTCAATTTTTGATTCTGTGGAAAGACTGAGTTTTCTGAACGATAGCGTGTTCCACATCAGGTAGATGAACACGAATATCAGTGAGAGAAACAGTGGATACTGAGCAAATGGTACTTCTGTCAGTGCCGCAGTATAATACGCCCAGTATGCTATGAAAAGCAACATTACACCTACCAAAATAAGTAATCGCTGCGAAAACTCCTGTATAACATCGTCTTCAATCCTTTTGGAGGTATTGTATACAATGAAGAAGCTTACTAGGCCTATACTTACAGTCAGAGCTGTACTAACTGCGAAAAGGGTTTCATTGATAGGCATAATTACGTAGTCGTAACTCCCGAATATAAAAACTTGTTAAAGTATTGTGACGAGAGATAGGATAAATAAAGCTGTTAAAACAATTGTCACTAATTTAAGTTTGTCTGCGAGCTCTCTCCTGTAATCACTTAAAGGACTAACGTTGAAACCAACAAGTACAAAGTACCCTGCAAGTGTTGCAGCTACAACGTTAATTAAAAGGACCTCAAGAGCCTGTGACATTAACTGGAAGTTTTGGAAAAACAAGGCCTCAGCCGAAACAACCGTAGGCGGAACTATAGCTACTGCAAGCGCTGCCCCAGCCATCTCTTCTTTGTACTCGGATATAAATGTCAGTACTGCTGCTCCGCCGACAAAAATTGAAAGTACTATTACCTGGATGCCTTCAAGCAATACGTTAACCTGTGAAGGCCCAAAAAAGTAGAATATAGGCAAAGAGCTGATAAAAACTAGGCCTAAGCCTGTGAACAGAGATTTCAGACTGTTAAACATCATTTCTTTGTCTCCCATTGCAATAGACACTGAAAAAGAAGACAGTGGGTAAAGAATAGGAGCAAGCAGTATTGCACCAATTAAAACTATCAGGTTACTTGTTGTAAGGCCTATTCCTGCTATTCCTCCTGCAAGCCCTAAAATTATCAGTTGGGCCTTGTTCAAGCTCGAGGATTTCTGGGCCTTACTGTAAATCTCTTGGTTGGAGAGGATGGTATTGGAGGAGCCCTGAGTGGTCTTACCTTTCTCAATAAGAGCTTCCTGTTCAAATACCTTTATGCTTAAATCTCCTGAATCTACTTCAAGACCTTTGAGTTCTTCAGTGACTTCATCAAGGTCTTCCTCATCAATTGTCGATGTGAATTCTACAAACTTTCTATCTTCTTTCTCTATATCTGTTGAGCTGACGTCATCACTGTAATCTTCGAGAACTTCCTCAGCATCGTCCCCAAATTTTGACGGTAGATCAACCTTTATTTCTCTCACAGAATCACATTTCGAGGCCTGAAATAAATAACCGGGGAATCAGGACCCGACATTTAGATTATCTCTCTGGTAGGCTGATAGAATCTGTCCTGAAAGCTCACTTTCCTTGGTTAATGAAACAGTGCCTGACTTTCCGACGGTTGCGGTAAATAAGAACTCGTCATTATCGTAGACATCAACTTCTTTACCCGATAGGCCTTCACTGACTTCCAGAATTATTGAGTTACCGCTTTCCTCAAGGCTGAAATCGACCTCTGATTTCAACGTATTGGATTTGGGCTCAACCGTGATATTCAGGCCTAAATCTCTCTCTAACTGGTCGATATTCTCTCCTCCTTTACCGATGACCTGAGATATCTCATCTTCGTCCACGAACATCTTGATATGGTTACTGGAGACAAACTCGATTTCAGGGTCTGAAACCCGACCTTTCAGGAAATGTTCGACCTGTTCCTTCGCAAGTTTCTCAGCGCCTGATTCCTCCCGCTCGCCGACAGGGATTACAACCGTCTCCTCACCGTAGGTATAGACCTCATAGACTGGTTTTGAGTCTTCAAACGTTCTGATCTGGATAACAGGCCTGGCCAGATCCTCTTCCGTCATTCCTTCAGGTACTTTGACTACCATCTCCAGCTCGTAGACTTCTGCAACTTCCGCATCTTCGATAAATATTACTGTGTCACAGACCTGTGGAATCATTCCCAGTTCCACCCTTCCAATTAATCTTTGAACTGCATCGACTGCCTCCGATGCATGGACGATTCCAATCATTCCGACGCCTGCCATACGCATATCCGAGAATACCTCGAAATCAGAGGTCCTTCTGACTTCATCAAATACTGTAAAGTCAGGCCTCACCAAGAGCAGGAAGTCGCCAGTATTTTCCATCGAATCATCTAGAGCAGTGTACTGTGTGATATTTGCATTTACGTCTAGGTCTCTAGGTTTCTCCATGGTCTTGACTACCTGATCCTGATCCTCATAGTGTTCGGCCAGGGCCTGTGCAAAAGTTGATTTTCCGTGTCCTGGTGCTCCAGCGACAAGGATTCCTTCAGCTTTTTGATCAAGTCTCTCGATCAATTCCATGGATATATCGTAATCATCTAACCCTACCTTGGCTACAGGCCTCACAGCAGTTATCTCTGCCCTTGAGGAGAAAGGAGGTCTTGTCATCGCAATCCTGTATCGTCCGAACTGTACGACTGTTGCACCGTTACCTTCCATTTCTATAAGGCCTTTATCGGAGTTCTCTGCTACGTCCATTATATTATGAATTAAGTCCTCGATTTCTTCCTTCTCCATCAAGTCTTCGGAGATCTCCTCTAACTTGAATTCGCCAGGCATCCCACGTTTGGCCTTTGGAGTTGTACCTTCTTTCAGGTGGATGCTCATAGTCTCGTTGTCAAAGTATTGCTCAATATCCAGCTCTTCTGGCGCGTCCTCTTTTTCAATAAGAACTACATCTATACCTTTGGCTTCCGCAATCTTTGACTGAACGATATCAGCAGTATACAGGGTTGCACCGATTTCCTCAGCGTGATCACGAATCAATGCATCAATCCTTCCAGAAGAGGCAAGATTTATCTCCTCCATGTTAGGCTTTCTACCGGTGAACTCTACAGAAATACCGTCTGCTTCCGAGGCCTCCTCCGTTAATCTTCTGATTTCTTTAATCCCTGTAAACCCGATCTCCAGGCCTTTGTTCGCCTGGTTCTCTACCTCATCGACTACAAACTCCGGTATGATTATCTCTGCCTCAAGGCCTTGTTCAATCTCTTCTGTAAATCTGCCATCAATTATTGCGGAGGTATCAGGTACTATTTTCATAACAGTTACAGTAATAGAATCGTAGGTTATTTTCAAAAGACTATTCGGTCGCTTCTCTGTAGGCCTGTTCCATAAGATGGTCGACGTCTGAATCTATGTTTTCAGTAATTTGAGGCATTTCCTGTGATCTATGAGTCTGATTTTGGAGGTACCCTATATGGTCATCAATCAAGTTATTAAGGCCTTCTCCCGCATCTGTAAATCTGTAAGAGTCTCCATCTGTTTCAAGAATATTAAGTTCCTCCATCCTGTTAGCGAATGTTCTGGATGTACTTGGATTAAGACCTGTTTCACTGTATACTTCTATGTGGCTGTTTTCTCCAGAACCATAAAGTCTGAATGCCTCTATTTTGGAGCCTCTTTCCTGATTTTTGCCGCTTGACAGGAGATCGTAGAACTCGCCTAGACCGTTCAGGCCTGTGGACTTTACAATCCACCATGGCATTTCATCTTCAACAAATTTCTCTCCTCTTGTGGTGATATTTTCTTCATCTATCAGGCCTGATTTTTCATATTCTGGTATCCATTTCCTGTTCCATGTCTGTTGACCCACAGATTCATGAACTTCAGGAAAAGATCTGAGGCCTTCTAACTTGTTTCCCCCGTATGAAGGGTTTCTGAGCGCACTGTAGATTACATCCAGAGCCTCAACTTCGGGTCCAACAGTTTCAGTAAATGGGTTACTTTCCTTCAGAGAGCTTTCAAGATCAGTTTCCATATCCCCGGTAAATTTATTGTCGTGTCCCGTTTCCTCTTCAAAATTAATTTCAGATAGATGCATCTGACTCAAATTCATCAGATCTTGTGCGCTGTCAGATCCATACCCGGAGCCCATGAAATATCTAGATATCTAAAACATTATAACCTGTTACAACTGTCGCGACTTTTCCATGATTATTCAACAGGCCTGAACATGGAAGAGTATTTAAGG
>UEYX01000002.1_pt1 | contig 47382 bp, 53 predicted proteins | sample 1903601 | NCBI WGS metagenome assembly UEYX01 (sample SAMEA4776352, study PRJEB27445) | saltern metagenome | biome: Hypersaline environment; feature: solar saltern; material: Pellet | place: Spain | collected 2014-08 | depth 0 m
TCGTAGTCAACCCAGTCAGGCTTAGATTCTTCCAAAGGTTTTTTGCTTCCAGAACTTCCTCTTCCATCAGAATGCATTTTTGACATAATTATCGTTTCTCCGACACGGCTCAGCTTATCTACTTCACCGCTCTAAATCCTAATCTACAGTAAAATTTTATAAGGCCTAACAACTCCAGACGCCTCGATCATTCTTTTTTGCCACATACTGCCAGAAGTAGAATTCGTTCCAGCGTGAGAAACCTGAGGGATAAACTCTAGCAAGGCCTTTCACAACCAACTTTCGGTTAATGTCGTTATCAGCTCTGATATATGCTAGTTTTCTACCGTACTGTCCACGGTCGTCGCTTTCCCGGTCATAGACCAGGGTAATATTCTCTCCAGTATTATTCTCAACAAATTTTGAGGCCTTTATTCCGTAACGATCAAGGCATTTCACTGTTTCAGAATCATTCTCTAAGCCAAAGTCTTGAGGCCTGTTTTCCGAGATTGAAGAAGTCTCAGGTGTATCAACTCCAAGAAATCTGACAGTATCGTTCTCGGTATTTATCGTATCGCCGTCTACAACCTCAGCCACTGCTACTTCCTCGCTCACTCCCATAACCTGGCTTAGGCCTAGAATAACTAATGTCAAGGCTGCGGGTAGAAGATACTTCATAATTTACTTGTAACGGCCTCTCTCCTCGACTTCTTCAAGTCTTTCCAGGACTTCTTCTCTAAATTCAGGCCTGTAGTTTTCCAGAAAATTATTCCAGGCCTCCTCAAAATGTTCTGGATGAGAGCTTTCCAGTATCTGTTTTAGAAGATGTAGGTCGACTGCTCTGTCCTCTACACCTGTCGAGTCGCCTGATAGGCCAAAATCGATCAGAGTTGTCTCTCCGTTAGACATGATATTTTTGGTCGTTAGATCGCCGTGAACCAGGCCTGATCCATGGAGCTTTTGAACGTTTCTTCCGACTTCGATCATTTTTTCAGGCCTGAAGTCTTCTTGAAGAGTTTTTCCTTCAATTTTCTCCATATTCAGAACGTAATCTGATTCCTTCTCGACTTTCGGGACGTTTACATCGTTTCTCCTGGCTTTCTGCATGGAAGAGAACTCTGTCTGAGTCCTCTGTTTTCTGATTCTTTTATCGAGTTCCGGATGTCTGTACTTTTTCTCAGGCCTTTTCTTGATTACTTTGTCTTCCTGGATTTCGACTTCTGCTTCTGCTCCCTGGATCATTGTGATTCAAGATACTCTCTTACTTCTAAAAGGCTTTTTCTCCTGAGCTCTTCCCGGTAGTTTTCATTGTGCATCACTCCCTCAATGTGGTCGATCAGGAGCTCTGAGGAGGCGATGTCAGGCACCGTTACATGTAGGGCGCCTTTATCTAACAGGATTGAGGCCTCTTCAGGGTTTTCTGCTCTCATTATCTTGTCTTCAGGCCTGTCCAGTTCAAGTATTTTTTCTGATACTCTTTTTGAAGGGACTGTTGAAACTATTAGCCGTGATTCTGTGTAGTTGGCTTCTATCCAGGTCTCCATATCCATGATGTCTCCATAGACTGCTGGAATTCCTCTTTCCTCAAGTGTAGAAATCTTTTCCGGATTGTTTTCTATTACTGCGACTCTTGCTTCTTCCTCTAACAAGTTATCGACTATTCTGAGGCCTTGAATATCATAGCCCACGACTATGATATGATCTTCTAGGTTGATCTTTTCTCCTACTTGTCTGTCAGGTTTCAGCAGCTGGTAAATTTTTTCCTCGTGTCTCTTGGTGTAAGAGGAGATCAGCATTGAAACCGTGCCTGAAAGCACAACTGCATGGAAAACCTGTTCAGAGATCAATCCTGTCGTAAAGGCCTGAATTGCTATGATGAGAGAGATCTCGCTGATCTGGTCCAGGCTCAAGGCGGAGAGCATCGAAGTTCTCGGGTCTAGGCCTTTGAATTTAAGAGAATGGTAGATTACTCCTGGTTTTACGAGTGAAGATAGAATAATAAGAGATGTAGCCAGTAGAAGTGTCCTTGAATCCGGCAGCGTTACAAGTGCGCCGAGCGATACGAAGAATATTGCTGAGAAGAAGTCTTTCAAAGGCCCTAACGTGTCAAGGAGCTCCATGTTGTGAGGGAACTTTGCAGCCGTTAAGCCTGCCGCAAAACTTCCTATAACCATAGGTAATCCGAGGTAGGTTGTGATCGTGACTGCTCCTATCAGTGAAGTCAGGCCTGCCAGCATCATAAGTTCTCTGCTGTAATCTGCCTGCTCCGCTATGATGTCAAAGCCGTATTCCCTGATCAGGAGAGCTGTCGAAAGCACTAAGATTGTTGCTCCGAGTGACTGAACTAAGGTCTCAAGAGAAGTTGAAAATATTACTGTAATTATTATGAGTCCGAAGATATCCTGTATCAGATGAATGGATTCTGATAATCTTCCGTGAAGCAGGTCGTTCTGTATCTCTCTGTCCGCTAGCTGAAGTCCTATAAGCGAGCTGCTTAAAGCAGCTGAAGTCGCGATCACTGCGGACTCAAAGCTGGTAAAGCCAAATGTGTTTGCTACCAGAAATCCCAGGCTTCCGACGACAAGTAACTGGACTGAGGTCGGTCCTAGACTTGTAGATCCTTCTTTCTTCAGCCTTTTCGGATCAAACTTCAGCCCGAACGTAAACACCAGGAAAGCTATCCCTATCTGGGCGAAGTTCAGTAAAGTCTCCTGCTGAAGACCTGAACTTCCAAGAAAACCTGATAAAGGGTTCTGAGCCATCATAGTCTCGAGTTCGAGTATTCCTGCTATCAGGATTCCTGAGACCAGGTAGGCTGGGATTGAGGGGTGGTCAAATTTGCTGAACAAAAGTATCACAAGAGACGATACCAGAAAGATCAAGGTGAAAGACGAGATTATCTCCATGTTCTAGACCTCCATTCAATAACTTTCCTTTCCTCATCTATATCCTCTAGGAATACTTCTCTTTCCTCGAGGTAGGCCTTCAGCTGTTCTCCTATCTTGTCTCCTGAAAGCATGTTCTTCACGATCACATAATGCGCATCCATGTCGTAAAGCTCTGAGGCCTCCTCAAAGTTTTCAGCTTTCACAAATTTCGCCGGGTTTTCTCCTGAGATCCTGAGGATCTGTTTGTTCAGATCGAAGTCAGGGATGAATGAAATTATAAACTTCGAGTCCTGAAGGGAGGCCTGATCCCGTACCTTGCTGTGTCTTATGTCTCCGTAGATGTAGTCGTGTTCCAGCTCATTCAGTTTTTCAATATTTTCAGGATTTCTGTCTATTATCAGTATATCGTCAACAAAATCTTCAAGTTCATCTATTACGTTTCTCGCAAGGTCATCGTATCCCAGAATCACTACATCGTAACTGGTTGATCCTTGTGAGATCTCTGTTTCAGGCCTCTCAAATATCTTCAGGTAAGGCTCAAATCTCTCGAATATCGCTTTATTATACTTTATCAGGTAGGATGAAACGCCCATAGTTGTTATTGCAATTAAACTGACAAATCCAACGACAGCTTCTCCAATCAGGCCGTTTGAGAATGCCAGAGCCCCGAGAATAAGTGAGAACTCGCTTGTCTGAGTCATATTGAGGCCTCCCAGGAAACTGGTCTCGGTATCAAATCTCTGCCAGTGGATCAGTCCTGAAATCACGATGAACTTGACGATTATCAGTCCTCCTGAAACCAGTAAGGCCTCCCAGAAATAAGCTGAAAGCTGTCCTGGGGATATACCCAGTCCGAAATCAATGAAGAAGACTGCCATAAATAGATCGGTCAAAGGCCTTACTCTTTCCTGGATCTCAAAGCTGTAAGGCAGCTGCGCTAGTCCGAGACCTGCTACAAAAGCACCTATCTCTACAGAAATTTGTAAAAATTCTGCCAGAGAGATAAAGAGAAATGCCCATGTAATCCCAAAGATAAAAAGCGTATGCGGGTTGTCTGAGATAGTTTTAAGCACTTTTGACAGGCCGTAACGCGAAAGAAGCAATGAGATTGCGGAAATGAGACCGATTAAAGTCATGACCTCAACAAACCTTATCAGGACGGATGTTATACTCCCTAATCCTGATGAAATCATTGAGAAAAGTACAACCACTGCTACATCTTGGATTAGAAGTATACCGACATCGAGTTTCCCTGATAGATCCGAAATCTGATCATGGTCGGCCAGAAGTTTCACAACTAATGCTGTGGAACTGAACATTACTGCTGCTCCCACAAAAGCTGCCTGAAAACTTTGAAATCCAACAGCAAGTGAAAACAGAAAGCCTGCGATAAATACAACTGCCATCTGAACAACTCCGATTAAAGTTACAGGCTTCAAAACTTCTCCAATCCTGTCAAGCTCCATCTCAAGCCCAATCAGGAAAAGCAGGAAAACAAGGCCTAATTCGGAGAAAAGCGCGGTCATCTCCGACTCCGAGACAAGATTGAGCCCTGAACCAAGAATTAGGCCTGAAATAATATAAGCAATGATAGTTGGCTGACCTGTCTTCCTTGCCAGGAAGGCAAAAGCTGTAGCTGTAACTATGATTAACGCCAGGTCAGCTGTGAATACCTCTATCATCTAAAACTTCTTCGACCTCTTCCTGTGAAATAGGTCCCGCTCTGTGAATAAAAACCTCACCGTCTTTAATTTCAGCGATAGTAGAAGTCGGGCCTCTTGGAAGACGTCCTTTATCCAGGACGAAATCGACTTTATCCAGTAACTCGTCCGAAATATCATCAACAGAATAAGAAGTCTTCTCACCGGAAATATTCGCGCTGGTCGCCACAATAGGTCCTTCGGAAGACAGTTCTCTAGCTGTTGGAGAAGAGGAGATCCTGAACACAAAACTGTCATTCAAATTATCTGGAACATTCTTCTTTTTCTCTGCAACCAAAGTCAGAGGCCCGGGCATGAACTCCTCGACCAAGGCCTTCTCTGCTTCGTTTAACTCGGCATACTTCTCAGCTTGATCCAAAGAATTAACAATAACTGTCAGGCCTTTGCTTCTAGGCCTTTTCTTTGCTTCATAAACTCTATCAATAACTTCTTCATTTAGAGCGTTTCCTCCGATTCCATAAGCGGTCTCAGTTGGATAGACTATTACGCCGTTTTCCTTGAATACTTGTTTCGCTTCTTCTACTTCTTCCATAATTTACACCTCGATCCGGTCAGGCCTCCAGTTTCTCTTAATCTTGGAGTCCTTCAAGTCTGTGAATTCCTTTCTCTTCGCTTTTTTGAGGCCTCTTTCTGCGATCATCGCTGCGTTGTCCATGCAGTACTGTTTTGGAGGGAAGTAAGCCTGTGCATTTCGTTGCTCGCACATAGTCTTCACCATCTCTCTGAGGCGGGAGTTCATCGCTACTCCTCCTGTGAGCAAGGCCTCGTCGCTGTCTGTCTGACTCATCGCGCGTTCCAGTGCTTCAACCGTCGCTGAGTATGAGTGTTCCTGGAAAGTATTCGCAATGATTGCGTCATCGACTTTTCCGACCCTTTTCTGCAGCTCGGTTGTTATGCCTGAAAAGGAAAAATCCATGCCTTTTACTGGATAGGTGATCTCCAAAATTTCATCTGTCTCCTCCGCTAGTTTTTCGATTTCAGGCCCTCCAGGATGCGGATAACCCATTGTCCTTGCTAACTTGTCAACTGCGTTTCCCAATGCGATATCCAGGGTCTCTCCAATTACCCTGTATTCATTATTTTTCTCGGCGATAACCTGAGAGTTCCCGCCTGAAAGATAAAGCGTGGTAGGCCTTTCGGCTTCGGTTGTTCTCTTACCGATCTCTATATGGGCGACGCAGTGATTAACTCCTATTAAAGTAACGTCGTGTTTCTGCGCCAGAGTTCTTGCCGCGACTGCTCCAGTATCCAGGCACTGCGGAATACCGGGTCCCTGTGAAAAAGCGATTGCATCGATCTCTCCTTTGAGGCCTTTACTGATGATTTCCTGGGCCTTCTGATAGTGGTGTTCTGCAGCCTCTCTCGGATGAATCCCGCCTTCCTCAGGCTCGTACATATCCTTCTCGTCAGTATAGATCTCATTCTCATCAATAGTCGATGCCGCAAATGTGTGCGCGGTTGATTCGATTCCGAGAATTCTCATAGAAATTAAATTATGATATTTAAGGCCTTTCTAGGCCTTTTTGAGTTACTGGTGTTTTGTGTAGCCGCATTTTCCGCAGCTCATGCGGTCTTCGTGTTCGCCTAGAAAGCTGCCGCATCTGGGGCATTTCTCTCCTTCGTAGCTTCCGTCTTCACTATATTTCTCGTAAAGCTGTACTTTCTCATGTTTTGCCATTATCGAAAATCACCTGTCGATTTTCTGTCAATACAGAAATTTCTTAAATTTCCCATTTCAGATCACGTTAAAACTGGTCTTCAAACCAGTCAACTAATGTTGTACGGTTTTTGTTGTCCTTTTCTGCTTCTAGAGCAGCTTCGAAATCAGGATCTTCCATTTCGTTCAAGGCTTCTTTGGCTTCTGTAATTGTACCTGAAACCATTTCATCGTATTCAGCTGAGGCCTCTGAATTTTTCGAGTCTTCAACTTCTGTTTCTTCGAGTTCTATTGTGTCTTCTTCAAGTTCTTCGTCGTATTCGAACTCTTCGGTTATCTGGATGATGGCCTTTGAAGTCTGACGGCCGTAACCTGTGTAGACATGCTTTACATCTACGTTGTCTTTGTTGAGGCCTCTGTCTGCTGCCAGTCTGGACTGGACTTCTGCTGTGCTTGGTGTAGCCTCGTTTTCGTGATTTACTGTTGCTTCTACCTCTCTTCTATCCATGAGAGGATTTTCCTTTACTGTTGTGATTTCAACTTCCATTCAAAAATCGCCTCCACGATTTTCTGCATGAGAAAACTTAGAATCTTCGTTCATAATATTATCTTTACCTCTTTATTTGACTCTGATTGCGTATCTTCCAGGGGTTTGAACTCCTACTTCTTCAGCAATCTCTGAATCTGAATCGTATACAATAACTAATCCGCTCCATGAATCGGAGAGTACGTTGTTCTTGCATACGGGGCATTCATCCGAATCTTCAACTATTCTTTTACAGTCAGTACAGGCCTTCTCTGCCACTCAAAGATCACCTCTGTGATTTTTTGCGTGCTCAAAAATTCTCTGAATTTCGATCATATTTTATTCTTCCTCCTCTTCTGACTCTGCTTTTTCTTCCTCGTACTGTTCAATCCATTCCTCTTTTCCGAGGCCTGGCTGTCTCATTGTCAGGTTGATCTTGTTGGATTCCTGGTTACCAAGGCTTACTGCGATAATTCTCGTAGTCACGAAATCATTCATTTCCAGGCTTTTTTCCTGTTCATCGCTTGTAAGCATCATGTTTTCTTCATCCAGGTTCATGTAATCGTCTGTGACCTGTGAGATGTGGCATAGGCCGTCGAACGGCCCGATTCTGACAAATGCTCCGAATTCTGTAAGGTCTACTACCTCTCCGTTTACTACTTCATGCATCTCGGGCTCGAAAACTAAGGCCTTGTAAGTTGCTCTGTAATGGATTCCAGCGTCTTCCGGTTTGATGTCTCCGCCTTCTATGTCCTTGACGGATTCGATGCTAAGAACTACTCCTAGCTCTGAGTTTATCTCTCCTTCTTTCTCTGCCTTCAGTCCGTTTTCAACGCTTTCCTTTACATTGTCTCCAAGATGTTCTGGAGGGACTCTTACAGAATCCTCGATTGTCAGTCTTTTGTACATATAATGCCTCTACCTCTGCGGATCTATAAACCCAATCGGAAGAAAGTTTTAAATGACTCCACATTACATCTGCTCGTTCTCAACCCTAACATGGCTCGAACTCCTGATATACATTACAGGCCTTCCTTCATCCACAATCCGGTTCTTCAACTCTTTATCATTAGTTGCAATCAGGAACTCATCCGATAAATCGACCAGTAAGTCATCAACGAATCCGTTACCCTTTGTCTCAAGCACCTCAATTTCCTCAGATTCAATAAGTTTTTGTATCAGGCCTCCGTATTTTCCACCTTCTATGCTTTTTGCCTCATCTACTACTAGATCGACGGTGAAGGTCCGATTTCCGGGGTACATCTCATCGATTTCCTCAAAAATTGAAACATTCAGCTGGAAAGGCGCTACCAGAAAGTTTGTATCGAAAAGAATGTCTCTCATTTCTCAAATACCTCTTCAGCGCTTATTTCAGGCCTGTTAAAGTCTCCTTTTTCTACTTCCTTCCAGAATTTTTCAGTCCATTTAGGATTAAGTTTTCCTATCATAAGTTTTTCTCTATCCTTTTCTTCCCAGTCATCTAGGCCTGAAAGATAGATGTGATGTCTCAAGGCCTTTCTGTTTCTTGTTATTAAATAGAAGCTTCTTTCAGGAGAAGCGCCTAGTTCAATTAATTTTTCCGCGATTTTCTCTAGGGCTTTTCCCTGACTGATTTCGTAGGCAGCAATCAATCTCAGATGATAATCAAAGTCTTTGGAACTATAGTTTACATCGGTTTCATGCTCTCTCAATACAGCTCCGCCTTCCTCAGTTTTATCATAGAACGGTGAATGAACGCCTGTGATAGAAAAAGTATCGCTTAGATTTCTGCCGTTTACTCCGCGCACTACATGGAATATCTCGTGTTTCGCTAACATCTTCGCCTCTCTTTCGGAGTATAATCTTTCACTCGAAGATCCTTTCGCGACTACAACAGTTTTTTCCTCAGGAATGTTATGACAGCCGTCGACATCTCTGATTTCAACCTTATACTCGAATCCTAGGCCTTCAATCTCTTCCTCAAAAAGCTCTTTTACATCTTCAGCTTTCAAAACTTTTTCTTCTACCCGGTTTTCTAGGCCCTCTATCTTCTCTAGAGATTCACGGTATTTTTCCTCCGATACCATAGGCCAAATCCCTTCGTTGACATCCCTCCAAGCCTCTCTATCATCTACTTTCCCAGTTAAATCGATGTAAAGACCTAACTCTCTGAAACATTCAGCGAAAAATTCTTCGAGATCCTTTTCATCTAAAACTTTGAATCCTGCGCTTTCTATATCTCTTTCATTGATTGATTTAGCCAGTTCCAGGCCTTTTTGTACCTCTTCTTTCACTTCTGAGGTCTCCGGTTTCTGAAATCTGAAATCAGGATTCCAGTCCTCTCCTGACTTATGTGCCTGGAGAAAGGCCTGTTTCTGTTGTTCTCTGTTAACTATCTCAGTCTGTGCCCAGTGTGTTTTCGAGACCAGATCCTTCACTTTCTCCTGAAGTTCTTCGATTTTGCTTTTCATATCTTTTGTTTAGCTGATTAATCTATTAAGAATCTCCTCTAAAGTATACTTATGAAGAATCTAGGAATTCTCTGGGATTTCGAGGTTGAATGGGATGACGATGAACCGTTCCAGACAAAGAACCTTGACAGAGACTACGAAGTCTACTCTGAACTAGCACGAGAAAAAGGCCTTCAGATATTCGTTGCGAAGTGGTCATGGTACAATGATAAAAAATTAGAAAAGGCCTGGAAATGGAGCGGAGAATGGGTTAAGGTCAGAGATGTCGAATTAGACGGCGTCTACGATAAATACAGGTTTGACTCAGAGACCAAGAAACTGAAACAGAAGATTTCTGAAGAATTACCTGTCATAAATGATCCCGAGCTTGAAAGAATCTGTAAGGATAAACTTGAGACCTACGAACTGTTCCCTGACTTTGTTCCGGAGACTATGGTAGCAAATCATGAGAATGCAGAGAAAATGCTTGAGGCCTATGATATGGTTGTTTTCAAGCCAAGATATGGCGCCTCAGGTGACGGTGTAGAGTTTATTGAAGAGATGGATGACTTCGAAGAGCCAGAAAATCCTGAAGAATATATTATTCAGCAGTTTATCTCGACAGAGGGGTTCGAGCCGGCCGGAGTCAAAGGACCACACGATCTCAGAACTCACGTGATAAATGGAGAGATTCAAGAAGGGAACTACGTAAGACAGCCTAGAGAAGGCCTTAAAAGCAATATTTCAACAGGCGGAAAGCAGGTATACATTGAAAATAGTCAAATTCCAGAAAACGCTATGAACATACTTGAGAAAGTTGCTGAAAGGTTTTCAAAGTTTCATCCTAGCATCTTTTCGGTCGATTTCATGTTCTCTGGAGATGATATCTGGCTTGTAGAACTGAACTCCAAGCCAGCAATGTACTATCATTATCCGGAAAAGGAAAAACAATACGAGTTACCGAGGATGAAAAAACTTGTAGAGGCCTGGAGTGAACTGTTCGAATGAAAACTGTAGCATTTCTCTGGTGGGAAGAGGAAGTAAAGTTTGATAGAGAAACCCCTTTCGATAAAGAATGGAAGAACAAGGATTACGCAGAATATACTGAAATGCTGGAAGATAGAGGCCTGGAAGTTGTCTGCAGTGAATACAGGGGGTATGATTCAGGTCAGATGGAAAAGGCCTTTCACTTCAACGGCGATAAGTGGCAGAAAGTCGAAAATATAGAGATTGATGGAGTTTATGATCTCTTCAGGCATGATAAGGAGAAATATGATGTTAAGCAAGCGATGGAAGATGAAGTTGGCATCTTGAATCATCCAGAGGTTGCTGAGCTCTGTCAGGATAAACTAGAGACTTATGAAATGTTTTCAGAGTATCTTCCCGAGACTAGAGAGGCCTCTAAAAATAATATTGAGTTTATGCTGGAGAATTATGGACGGGCGGTATTGAAACCTCGTTTTGGGTCATCAGGAGAGGGAATCCGTATTTTGAAGGAAGTGCCTGATAACATACCAGATGATATGCTGGTTCAAAGGTTTATGGAGTCAGATGATCTCCCTGAATTTAATATTCAAGGACCTCATGACCTCAGAATCCTAGTGGTAAGCGGTAAGCCGATAGGAGCGTATTTTCGTGTGCCTGATGAAGGCCTTGTAAGTAATGTGGCATTAGGCGGTAGAAAAATCTATGTTGAATTAGATAATCTTCCTGGAGAGTTATTTGATATGGTTGATGAAGTTGGAGCTGAGCTTGAGGCCTATGATCCAACTATATACACTGTAGATTTTATGTTCTCTGATGGAAAGGCCTGGATCGTAGAGTTGAATTCTCAGCCTGGAGTGTACTATCACGGTAAAGGCAGAGAAAAAGATTGGGAGAGGCCTTGGATGGAAGAAATCTGTAATATTATCGCCCAGAAGTTCAGTTAAATTTTTCTTCTCTTTTCCTGTGCTCTCTCATGCATTCTCTCGACCAGTTTAAGAGTTACGTCTTCTCCGATAATTTCATTCATTTCATCGCTGACTGCGAATGCTGCATTAACCTCTAGGATGAATAATTCGTTTTCAGGTGTTTCTATCAGGTCACATCCGCATATGTCGAATCCTGTTGATTTCGCTGCCCGGATTGCTGTCTCTGTTTTCTCCTCCGATAGCTCTGATTTGACTCTGTCGCCTCCTGAGGATATATTTGATCTCCAGGCATCACCTTGGCTGCTTCTGCCGTAACCAGTGACATAGTCACCTATTACCACCATTCTGGTATCGCTTCCGTTGTGTTCCTTGTAGTCCTGAAGACAGATCTCCTGCTCGAAAGACTTCATCGTATCCATCACTGGCTTCAACTCGTTCTCGGTGGAGGCTCTCATCACTCCTTCGCCCCCCGCACCTTTGATCGTCTTCATAATAACAGGGTATCCCAGTTCCTTCGCTCCCTCAACTGCTACATCAGGTGATAGTGTATATACGCTGTCAGGCACGTTCACGCCGTTTTCCGCCAGGACTTTCATGTTATAGAACTTGTTGGAATCGTAGGCAAACGTATCGTCATCTGCCTGAGTAACCACATCACTGTTGTTAAGTACTTCCGCTAAGTGTTCTGCTAGCATCATGTCCCGGTCATCTATACGGATATAGACTGCCTCAAACTCTGTTATGTCGGTATCTTTGTACAGTATTTGATCTTTTTCTCCGTGTACAAATTTCAGACCGTCAACAGGTACAGCAAGTACGGAATCAAATATATCTTCGGCTCTCTCCATTATCTGTTGGTGCCTGGTTGAGATTTCCCCGTAAACTACAGCTAGCTTCATTTCGAAACCTCCTCTTTTAGCATCTCGCTGACTGATTCAAATGCGTTTTTACCTGCTACATCAGTGTACGTCTGGAGATCCGGGTTAGGCCTGATATCGTATATTTCTTCTCCACGAATCAGTACCTCAGTCATGGGTGTCCCGATTTTTTTGACAGCTTCTAAAACTATTTCCTTCTGCTTATCGGAGATGTTGGAGTATTTCAGGTTTTCATCTGTAAATCTCCAGGTATCTGAACTATCTTGAACTGTTATGACGCTGTCATTTACTACAAGACAGCGATACTTATCTCCAGAGTTGTATTCATTGAAGATCAGGAGCTCGTCACTGTACTCCGTTCCATCGGCGAAGGCCTGTATCCCGTCAACTGTATCAATTTTTTTGTTCTCGACTTCCTTTAGATCCTCGAATCTTCTACCGATTATAGGGCCTTTGAGCTCTTTATCGAGGTTTCTGGAGGCCTTTTCTGTCGCCACTACTGCGGTTTTTGGTGCGGGAAGATCCATGTCGTGGAGAGTGTAGTAAAGATAGTTTTTCTTGGCTGATGTGAAAAATCCTGTGGAAGAGTAGTTCACAGGTATCTGTGCCTCTTCTATCATTTCAAGCATGACTCTCCCGAATACCGCGTTTTTAACAGGGATTTCTGCATAAACTGCATCAAAATTTTCGATGCTTTTCTCCCCGACTTTTACATCGAAGTCTCCGTTTACAACTTCTGGAGCTATTGAAATTATGTCCACCTGTTCCGACTCCTCGAAGTAAGGATCGAACTGCTCCAGTTCTTTTTCAGTTATTTTCAGAAGTTTCAAACTTTTCAGGCCTCTATTCAGGTTTCCAGACTCTTGAGACTTTTTCATCCGATTTCCATTCTTCTGTATATTTCTGTACCTGTTCCGGCATCACGTCTTTCAGGATGCTTCCCTGTCTCACGATTTTTCTCAACCTGTTTTCCAGGTTTTTTGAAAGCTCATCGTAGTAGCTTTTATCCGAGTAAATCAAGTCGTTCTTGATTCTCCATTCCGATCTTGTTCCTACAGGAGCTAAGACAATGTAGCCCAGGCCTTCCATCGCATCAACCAATCTATCCTTGTTGATGTAGTAGACTCCTCCTGATGAACGGCTTGGATCAATTACAAGGACTTCAGTGCCTTCAACTCCAACAACAACAGCATAATGGCTGCTTTCCTCTGAAGGAAGGACTTCAGATTTGTCAAATACCGGTATTACAAGGCCTCCATCGTTGAACCATGTCTTGAATTCGTCTCCTGCATCTGTTATGTGATCTGAATCAATCCAGGCGGTAAGTACCTCTTCTTCAGTTAGGTCCCCTACTTTATCCATTAGATGACTGGAGGTTATCTCCTTTGGAGAATCTTCGTCTTCTGATTCAGAGCTTTCTTCTTTATCTGAATCTTTTTCCTCTTCATCCTTCAGGAACTGATCCTGTGTGACGCTGTATCCCAGAATGTCCAGCGCCATCTCCATTGATGCTGGGCCGCTGTGACCTTCTTCATCTGCGACAAAGTACTGTATGATTTCCTCTAACGTATCAAGGTCGCTTTTACTCTTTTTGAACTTGAAGTTCGATCTCATGACCTCACGGTTCTGAGCCATCAATGAGTAACCGTCCTGAGTGTCGATCTCGGTCGAGAAAGTCGATACATTCTGTAGCTCTCCTGTCTCGTTCCCAAACTTGACCTGTTCTCCAGGCCTGACTGCTCTACTGTTTTTCAAGTAGAGGCCTGCGGCAAGGTTCTGGAAAAGATCTTTGAACCCATAGAATAGTAGGCCTGCGATTAAAAGAGCTAATGCCCATGATGCAGCCCTAACAAATTCTCTTATGGTGCTGTCGGCAAAGTCTGCCTGTATTAGTATAAACTGCAGTATCAGCAGGTAAAGTATCCCCTTTAATATCATTTCACTGACTTGCAGGATTTCCTGGCTTACCCCTGCATTTCTAATGTAGCTCCTGAATCCTACAGTCCTGAAAAAGTCTGTTGCAAGCCTTGAAAATACGTTCACTCCTATAATTCCGAGCACAAGTATTAGCACTATAGATATTGCGTTTGGTAGGCCTGAAAATACTCCTGAGACAATTTCCTGGCTTATATCTGCGTTCAGGTAAAACAGTGCTGCTGCAATTACTGAGGCATTAAGTACATGTACTGAATACTGTATCTTTCCTCTTATCCGTTGCAGCTGTTTCCTGTTTGCATCTTCTTTTCTCTCGATTAACAGATTTGTCGCTGCTCTTCTGTAGAGTCTTACTCCAAGATGCCCAAGTACCAGGATCATCAGAGTTACAGTTAACCTTATGTACAGGCCTTCCGCGGTCAAAAATCCTGTTAATTGAGATAGAATTGCCAAGGTTGATTCACCTTACAAAAAACAATGAGGGTTTCCGTTCTTATAAACCTTTAATTTTCCCATGACCGATTAAACGCCAGCGAGAGTCTATCTGTCGGCTAATCGCAACTCTGTCGCCTTCTTCAGCACAGACTGGCATCTTCAAATCAACTCTCACATCGTCGCCTGCCTGAGTTACTACGCCAGCTGATTTTGTTGTGCCGACGTTAACCATTAAGGCCTCGTGTTCTTTGATGTTTTCAATCTCCATTTCCTCTCCGGAACCAATTAAAGTATCTAGAAGCTCTACATCAAGTTCCAGTTCTTCAGTGGTGTCAGGGAGCTCTCCTTTCTTTCCAAGAACGTTTCCGGCTAGTCCATCAGACTTTACCAGTGAAGGATCAAGCTCTGTCGCTAAACCTAGTAGGCCTCCAGGAACTGCCTCATCGACAGGTTCATCCCCCTGAATTATGCCCTGGATCTCTGTAGTGACTGCCTCCCATTTTTTACCGTCTTCTCTGATACCTGGCTTTAACTCGATTTCGTCTCCGTCCTGAAGCTTTCCTTTCACAAGGCTTCCGCCCAGTACTCCGCCCCTAAGGTCTTCAGGCCTGTCTCCAGGCTTGTTAGTATCGAATGACCGGGCTACAAGCATTTTTGGTTTTGATTCCAGATCTCTTTCAGGAGTAGGGATTTCCTCTTCCAAGGCCTCTAGAAGTGCATCAATATTGATTTCGTGCTGAGCCGACATAGGGATAATAGGTGCGTCTTCAGCGATCGAGCCTTCAATAAATTCCTTGATCTGCTCGTAGTTTTTCTTTGCCTGTTCTTCGTCTACGAGATCGATCTTGTTCTGTACAATCACAATGTTTTCAATTCCTGCGATTTCAAGAGCTGCGAGGTGTTCATGAGTTTGGGGCTGTGGGCATTTCTCATCTGCTGAAACCATGAGAATTGCTCCGTCCATGATAGCTGCGCCTGAAAGAACGTTTGCCATCAGTGTTTCGTGGCCGGGAGCATCTACCAGAGAAACAGTTCGGACCTCGTCTCCATCCCCGTCAACGTTCAGGCCTTCACTGTCTTTATAGTATGTGACATCGGCGTATCCGAGCCTGATCGTGATTCCTTTCTTTAATTCTTCGCTGTGTTTGTCTGTCCATTCGCCAGATAAGGCCTTAGTTAGAGTGGTCTTTCCGTGGTCTACGTGACCTACAAGACCTATATTTACTTCGGGTACTTTACTCATTCTTCGTCCTCATCGAGTACGTCTTCGATTGTTTTCGAACCTTCCTCGATTACTTTCATGTTCAGCTGCTCTATCTCTGTAGAAACAGTGTTTCCTCTGACAGATTTCCTCTTCCTGATTCCATCTTCTTCTACATTAATCCCAGAACCTTCTTCAATCATTACTCTTTTCCTTTCTGAGCCTTCAATATTTTCTCTCATAGGGAAGCCTGATTTATCGCTTCCACCAGTTATCTCCAATGTGTAGCCGTCGAGGCCTAGACTGCTGCCATCGACTTCGTCTCCTATTTCCTTGGTTACAAATTTTTCTGGTTCTGTTTCAATCTGATGTACGTTACCGTCTGAAGTTCCAATGTTAACTTGCATAATTTTCACCTTTGCTCAGTGTTAGCCGAACATTACAGTTAATGACGGAAAAACTTTTTAACCTGCCAGCTTATTTATTGAAGAAAAACTCAACCCTTGAACATGAGAGGTAAGGTACTCGCAGCGATACTTGGCCATTTCCTCAAGGCCTTCACAGGCATAATCGCGGCACCGATACCGATCGGCATATACTATAATGAGCCTCTCATAAATCTTACAGGATTTCTGTACTCTTCAATCGCATGCCTGATCCTGGGCCTTTCACTGACGAGGATAGGAGATTACGAGGAACCCTCAGTTGGTGAAGCAATGATCTCGACAGTTATGGGTTGGACAATCGCAGTGGTTCTTGGCGCCATACCTCTATTACTGGAGATGAGTTTAGTAGATGCGATATTCGAAGCCACGGCAGGCCTCACAACCACAGGAATTTCACTTTTCCTCGAGCCTACAGCATTACCGAATTCAATACTTTTCTGGCGGGCGTTGATGCAGTGGGTAGGAGGCCTCGGAGTACTGACATTTTTCATAGCAGTCATCCGAGAATCAGGCGGGATATCAAGAAAACTGTTCTCAGCCGAAACCCACAAGACCGATCCCGGTTCAATCAGGCCTTCACTTAAAAAATCAATACTGGAACTCTGGAAGGTCTACATAGTCATAACGGTCTTTTTCATAGCACTTTATTCAGCGTTGGGAATGAGTCTATTTGATGCGGTCGCACATTCATTCTCTGGAATATCTACAGGAGGCTTCTCAACGATAGGCGCAAGCATAGGAGCCTTCAGCCAGATGATCCAGGTCGCAACGATAGGCCTGATGTTTCTAGGCGGTATGAACTTTGTTCTGATTTACAGAGGCCTTAACATGGATTTCTCGTTCCTTAAAAACTCAGAGTTCAGGCTTTATTCCAAGATATTCCTGGCTTTTGCTGCATTTTTAATGTTCGATATCTGGCGTCAAGGCCTCGATGCATCAATGCTAGATGCAGTTTTCCAGTCTGCCGCGATTCTATCCTCAACAGGTTACGGTACGATGGGATTACTAGGCCTCTCAGTCTTCATGCAGTTCATAATAGTCGGTATAATGGTTGTGGGCGCCTCAGTAGGATCGACTTCTGGAGGAGTCAAAACCTTCAGAGTCATGACCCTTTACAGAATGTTGAAAAACCAGATTAGATCTTACTCGCTTCCCGATACCGCAATCAACAAAGTAAAAGTCGATGGAGAGATCATGGACAATGAAACTCTTCAAACCATCAGCGTGCTTTTCTTCTCATGGCTGCTAATTGTATTCGCTGGTACAGGCCTTACAATGATGATTGAGGATATGTCGTTCATGGCGGCTCTTTCCGGGACAGTCTCAGCAGCTGGAAATATGGGTCCTGTCTTTATGGAGTCAGAAGCAATGGTAGGTCTTTCAGCCCCTGTCAAGCTTCTATGGACTGTGGTAATGGTCGCCGGCCGACTTGAGATGTTACCTGTTCTGGCAATCTTTAATAGGCAAGTCCTCTCATCCTAAAGTATGTATGTCATAATCGCAGGCATCAATATTCTCTCACGCCGACTTGTCGAAAGACTGGAAGGCAGACACGATGTAGTGGTGGTGGAAGAAGACGAAGACAAATGTAACAGACTTTATTCCTCTTCAGGAGCTACAGTCATAAATAAGGCGCCGTCCACTTTGACAGCTTTGGAGGACGCAGGAATCACAGAAGCAGACATCTTGATCTCAACCATGAAAGAAGACAATGAAAACATGGTGGTCTGTTCTTTAGCCAAGAAATACGGGGTGCCAAAGGTCATCTCAAGGATGGAAGATGATGAATACTTCGATGCCTTCCAGATAATTGATGCACAGACTATTGGGCATACAGATCTTTTGCTATCAGAATTTTTATCCGCTGTAGAACATCCTTACCTCCTCAAGCTGTCCAATTTATCTGAAGATAGAGAGATTCTCAAGGCCTCGGTCAGAGAAGAATCTTCATTGATCGAGTCAACAGTTGACAGAGTGAAAAACGACAAGAACTTTCCGAACAGCTTTATGATTTCGACTGTCCTGAAATCTGATGAGACTCTGGATGCATCAAACGACCCTGTACTTGAGGAAGAGGATGAACTAATTCTCATAGGTCCTTCAGAAGATAAGGAGATGCTGGATAAGTTCTTCCAGAACCAGTAACACAATAAATGTAGAGGCCTGATTTTTCTATATGACAGCGATCGTCTGGATCCGCAGATCAATGCGAGAATTCGATAACACGGCTTTAGTTGAGGCCTCGAAAAATCACGATGAGATAATCCCTTTCTACGTGGTGGATGATAAATACTTTGAGAAGGCGGATCTAGGTTATCCAAGAATCAAGTTCTGGCACGACGCACTGGAAAACTTTCAGGAAACTCTGAAACAGGACGGGAAAAACCTGGTTGTTACAAAAGGCAAGCCTGTCAAGGAACTCGAAAAGATAATTGAAGAAACCGATGCTGACAAACTTTACTTCAACCGCGATTACTCGAAATACTCAAGAGAAAGAGAGGAAAAAGCCAGAGGCCTTGATGTAGAGGTAGAGGATTTCAAAGACGCCGTGATGTTTGAGAAACAAGAGATCTTGACCAGTGACAACAGTGCTTATCAGACATATACTTATTACGCGAAGAAATGGTTTAAGAAAGATCAGAGAAGGCCTCAAGAAGTCGAGGATTATGAAGTTCCAGAGATCAAGAGCGAGGAAGTTCCTACCCTAGAAGAGCTAGGATTTGATAGACCTGAAGAGTTTGAATGGAACTGGAATCCTTCCAGAGAAGGCGCTCAGGATAGAATAGAGGCCTTTAAGGAGAAAATATTGAGTTACGATGAGGATCGGGATTATGCATGGAAAGATTCGACTTCTAAACTTTCCCCACACCTGAAATTTGGTACGGTCTCAATCAGAGAGGTTTTCTGGGAGGCAGAAAGAATGAAAGCCAGGAACCCTGACGAAGATACCTCAGGAATAAAGACCTGGCAAGAAGAACTGGCCTGGAGAGATTTCTACTTCCAGATGATGTATAACTACCCGGAATCTGAAGAGAAGGCCTTGCTGGAGCAGTTCAGAAGTATAGACTGGCGATCGAAAGAGGAAGCCAAAGAGGACTGGGAGGCCTGGAAAAACGGGAAAACAGGTTTTCCGTTCGTTGATGCAGGGATGCGTCAGTTGAAAAAGACTGGCTGGATGCACAACCGCCTGAGAATGGTTGTAACTTCTTTTGCCTGTAAAGACCTCTGGCTTGACTGGCATGATGTCCATCAGTACTTCTCAGAGCAGTTCGCGGACGCAGAAAAGGCCTCGATGATTGGAGGAATCCAGTGGGCTTACTCAATCGGAACGGACGCACAGCCGTACTTCCGCGTCTTCAACCCATGGACACAGGGAGAAAAGTACGATCCCGACGGCGAATATATCAGGAAATGGGTGCCAGAACTCTCAGACGTGTCAGATGAATACATACACAGGCCTCAGGAAATGAACCAGCTAGCTCAACAAGATTCAAACTGTATAATAGGAGAAGATTATCCAGAACCGGTCGTTGATCACGATAAAGAGAGGAAGAACTCCGTCGAGAAGTTTGAGCAAGCCCGGGAATAGAATTTAAATGTCCGAGTGCAAATCGATAACAGTGATACACTATCAAAGCTAGAGGCCTACTACTTTTCGGATTAACAATTTTACTAATCGGATCAACATCAGCACTTTCAATCAATCAACCCTCTTCAGGGGACATGTTTAATAATGAGATATCCTTTGAAATTGATGTTTCAAATGGTTACAACAATGTACAGGTAGATATTCAAGGGGATGCATCCCAGCAACTTGAATATGTTCCTTCTGATTCAGAGTGGGATGAGACAAGTGATTTAGTTACAGGGACTTATGACCCTGGCGATAATTCTGGTCAGTACGAAATTGAAGTAACTGGTAATGAAACATCAACAGGAGATGACGTTACTGAAGGTCCAATAAGTTTCACATATGATAATAGTCCTCCAGAAATTTCTTCACAGTCTCCTGAAGTCGACGGATTTACATCGGAGGATAACCCTGATATTGAGGCCTCTTTCGAAGACTCAGTTTCTGATCTTCAGAATGCTTCGATTAGTTTTGAAGGAGAGACTGATGAAGAAACAAGTATTGGAAGTTCTTCTCAAGATTTGAGTATTGATGGAAATGATTATGATTCTTTGGATGATGGAAGTCATACAGTTGACTATGAGGCCTATGACGAAGCAGGTAATAGGCTAGAAGGTTCTTGGGATTTCACTGTAGATACTGAGTATGATGGTGATTCGAATCCTGATTTCTGGGTGGAGAAGGATGGAGATGAGATAAATGATGATTACTTTGATTTTGAGGACGATGTTGTACTGGTCGCTGATTTCGGTGATGCGGATTCGGAGACGGATACCACTGTTAATTGTATAGTTGAGGATGAGGAAGTCGATTCTTTCACGGTTTCAGCCGGTGACGATGATCCGGATGAAAGCGATACTACATGTGATATTGATTACGATGAGGATGAGGATTACTACGATACTAATGCCGAGATCTATCTGGAGATGGAAGATGAGGCTGGAAACACTGAAGAATCCGATACTCAGGAGCTTGGCTTTGATGCGAGCACGCCAACTATCTCCGAGTTCAAATCTTCTTCAGGCGTCTCAGTTTTCAATGAAGACTTTGAGATGAGTTATGAGGCCTTCGATTCTGTCTCTGGAATCGATTATGTTGATTACAGTGTAGCTGATGGGGACGAGAGCCAGCTGGATGAATCTTCCGGTACTTTTACTGTTGATACTTCAGGCCTTGAGCAGGGAAGTTTTGAGGTTCAGGCTCAGGCAGTTGATAACGCTGGGAAAGTAAGTGATGAGAGAAGTTTCGAGTTCGAGTTCTATCCTGATGAAGTCCCTGAACTGGAGTTAGAAGGTGACTCTGAGTTAAATGTTACTTCTGGTTCTGAATCGACTCTGGAGCTTGAGTTAAGTAATACTGGAAGACTTCTGGTGCCTGAAGGAGAGATAAACGGTTCCGAGGACTTTGTGGAGTCCACAAGTTATGGAGATGTTGCTCCAGGAGAATCTGAGACAGTTGATATCACTTTCAGTCCTGAGAATGGTCTTGGAGAGTACAGTGTAACTCTAGAGGCCTCTACAGTTGAAGCATCGCATACAGTTGATGTACTGGTAAGAGCTGACAGCAGCGAGCAGGATGAGATTGATGCCCAGATTCAGAGTTACAGAGAGGATCTTGATGATTTGAGTTCGAGAGTTGAAGGCTTGAGGCCTTCTCTTTCACAGGAGAGATCTGATAGAGTTAATTCCGACTACGAGGAGTTCGAGTCCCAGGTTAATGAGGCTGAACAGGCTGTTGAGGAAGGAAGATACTATGAGGCAGATGAGATCCTGGGCAACTTGAATACCAGCCGGCAGTCAGCAGAGTCTACTTTTGATACTGTCAAGACAGAACATGAAACGGCTATGAGGAATAGATACATTATCGCAGGCCTGTTCTTCGTTCTACTGTTGACAGGCGGTGGCGCAGGATTCATTCTTTACAGCGATGATTATGAAGTTGATATTGATAGTCTGAAGGATATGGATATTGGTTCTTCAGGTGAACAATCGGATGAAGCTAGCGATGGTTACTCTCATTCTGAGACTGAGGAGGAAGAAAAGTCGGCGCTGGACAAGATCAGGGATCGTGTCGATAATCTGGGAGGAACTGAGGAACAAGAGCCTGAGTACGAGTTCAAGTAAGGCCTACATATTTTTTCTAAATTTTTTCTGTATTTCCGAATTTTTCTCTCATCAGGCCTTTGGACCTGACTGTCTCCAGTATCTGTCTGAATTCATATATGTAGGATTCGTCTTTCGCCGCCTTTGATGCGGCCTCGTCTATCAGAAGCATGATCTGTGGGTCGTCTCTGAACTTTCTGAGAATCTTTTTGCTTGCCCGTTTCTTGTTCAGGTACTGGCTTACTGCGGGCTGTGTGATATCCATTTTGTCTCCAATTTCTTTCTGGTATAATCCATAATCATCGGACAGGGTTTCTGCAAGCAGCGACCGTGCTGCAGGTAGAAAGTCTCTGGTAATTACTTCGGATTCAAAGTCCATACAAAAATATAACGCTGTTATAACTCTTAAATACTGTTGTCTGGAGAAAAATAAATGCAGGTGATATGTGAGGCCTGTTTTTTACAGGTCGCTTTGCTGTACTTCTCTGGAAAGCTTCTCGATGTCTGCGCTTAAGGCCTCTAGTTTTCTGCTGACTCTTTCCTTCTCCTTGATGATGTTTTCTACTTTCTCGTACTTTCTTGCGGAGTGATCCAGATGATGTTTCTCGACATATGCTGCATCTGTTTCCATCATGTTTGCTATTATCTCCTCTGCGATCTGCCCGAGAAGCAGGTTGAGGCCGTAGTAAACGTTTGATCGGACGTACTGTCCCTCGTCTGCCTCATCTCTAATCATTCTTTTGATTCTTGCGTGGGTGAAAGGTAGATCCTCTATTTCAGTTTCTTCAGGTACTTCAACCATGTTATCACGTTGAAAATTCGGGTTACAGGCTTATAATTGTTGTTAAAACCGCAAGTTATAAACCCAGGCCTCTACAAGGCCTTACTTATGATGGAGCTTTCAACGCTTAACGCTGTACTGGACGTTATACTGAAGACAATGGCGATCTTTATCGCTGGATACATTGTGTTTCTGATGAAGATTTTTCAGGACTTCATCCGGAAAGCTGAGAAATCCGTGGAATCAGTAGAGCAGTCCGCTGAAGCCGTCGAAAAATCAGTTAGATGGGGTAAACTTCTTCCTTTCATAGGTGGTAAGGAATGAATGATTTCCTTGAAGCAGCAAAGGCCTCCAAAAGCGGAGATAAGGACGACGAATCCGGTGAAAGATATGAAAAGCTGAAGAAAAAGGAAGCCGGAACTCAGGACGAAGATAAGGCCAAAAAAAGGTTTGAAGAGTTGAAGGAAGAGGCCAAACAGGACTACGTTGAGAAACAGAAGAGGAAAGAAGAGGAAAGGAAAAAAGAGGAACAGGAAGATAACGATTCTGATGGAGAAGGCTTTGTGACTCATTGAATGGCCTTACAGGAAGTACCACGGATTACAAAGTATCTCTCGGTTGTAATGCTTTTCGGCTGGCTCGGTAGAAATACAGTCTGGCAGTTTCTACCGGTTTACTTCGAGACTCATATAGAATCAGTCTTCCTAATCGGAATTTTGACGTCTATACCCGCTGCAGTAAGCGTTTTAATGGATATACCGGTCAGTAACTATGTTCAGAGAGTAGGGGAAAAAACTGTGTTTTTCTCAGGCCTGGTATTCGCAGCATTTCCTTCTGTAGCTTACCTGGCTGCAACACCGGTAGCATTAACTGTTGGAAAACTGTTTGAAGGGGTCTCAAAGAGCATGGTCTGGAACAGCGGGTGGAGCCTATCGATGAAGAGCTCGACAGAAGACTCGGAGTCAAAATCTCTTTCAGTATTCTTACTTGGAGTTAACCTTGCAGCAGTACTAGGCCCTGTTATAGGAGGATATCTTATCCTAAAACAGGGATTCAGCCTGGTTCTAGGCCTTTGGCTTCTCACGTCCATAATCGCTATCGGAGTATTTCTATCCTACGTAGGTATCTCTGGTAAAGCTGACAGAGTCCAGACGTTTGAGGAACTTTTCAAATCAAAGACTTACTCCAATGATTTCAAACACCTGAAAGAACACTGGGAGAAAGTCAGGCCTGCATATACACTGGTTTTCTTATTCTCTATTATCTTCTCGTTTTTCTGGCTTGCAGTGCCTTTGGCTTTAGAGGAGGCAGGCGCATCTTACATTGAGATGGGTATAATATTTGGCTTAGCTGGTCTGCCTAAAGTATTCCAGATTTTCTTTGGCGATATGGCGGATAGGTTAGGCCGTAGATTTGGACTGGTGATTCTTTCAGGCCTATTAACTCCTGTACTGTTGGTGATGTACTTTGTTGAGGGGCCTCTGGTTTTGGGGGCTTTCTTCTTTGTTGCTGCAGCCCTCACAAACGGAATGTCTCCTATAATTCATGCGATATTTGATCAAAAAGTTCCAGAAGAAGTTGAAAGCGAGCTAATTGGGTTTATGGAGACCTCCAAACATATCGGCCAGTTAACAGGCCCTACAATGGCGGGAACAGTGGCCTCAGTCTTCAGCCTTTCAGCCTCTTTCGCAGCTGCTGCAGGAATTTCGCTTCTAATCTTGCTTTATTCATTCAAGCTTTACAGGTTCTGAAGCTTTCCGAAATCGAATACGCCTGCTTCACGTGAGATAGCATAGGCCTGAAATTCATTCAGATTAAAGTCTTTCAGGATCGGCGATAGTAGTTCAGAGCTGCTCATTCTATTGACTTCGGAACCATTAGAAATTGGGGAGTAAGCAGGTAATACAAATACCTCTTTTTCAGAGTCCAGATGAAGCAATGCATCGACCTTTTCAGTCACTCCGATTTCATCCTCGAGAGCCAGCGCCGGATGCTCGTGACCAATTACTAATGTATTCCAGCCCTCATCAGGCCTTTCATGGCCGTGCGTGAAAACCACGTCATCCTGTTCATAGCTTTCAAGAGGCCTCAAGTTATGTTCTTCCAGCAAAGATTCTATGAAAGTATCGTGGTTGCCCTCAATTATTATTACGTCTTCAAATTCTGAGGTCAGAAACTCCATTAACTCTTCAAGCTCCCCTTTCTCGCTGTAACTTGTGGAGTACTGATTTTTCAGATCTCCATTGATCAGTATCCTGTCACATCCTGTCAACTCTCTGATCTCTTCAAGCTCCTCCAGAACCTGTTCGAGCTGGAACTCGGGAATATAATTCCCTCTGGAGGTCATACTTGCTTCAAGGCCCAGGTGAAGATCCGCTACTGCGATCAGGTCAAGGCCTGGAAAGTAAACTGCAGGATAACTTTCGACTATCTGAAACTCTGTCACTGGTTAACTAGTTTCCAGATATCTATAAAAGAATCGAAGAAGTCCTCACCGGTTGACATCATGTAGTAAGAGGCCTGATATTCATCGCATAACTCCTCTATCTCCTCAGTATGGGTCTTTAACTTGGACTTGTAACTGGATTTGGTGCTTCTGGATAGATAGGCTCTCAAGGTAGAATCCGATTCCGGGTCCTCCAGTATCGTATCGCCGGAGAAGGAAGGATCAAGCTCTTCAGAGTCCAAAACGTTTACAAGTACTACCTGGCTGCCTTTCAGAGACTGGAGGCTGGACTCAATCTGTTCGAGATCTGTCAGAAAATCCGATATTATAACGACAACCGACTTGTTCTTGATCCTGGAGCTGTACTCCGTTATACAGTGTTGTACTCGGCTTTCAGGGGTCTTTCTCATCTCGTTCAATGTATCGACTAGCTGAACGAGATTTCCGTTTCTTCTCGCTGAGGTCAGGTCTGTCAAGGTCTCTGAGAACACCGAGTAACGGAAACGGTCGTTTGTCTTCATTGTCATATATGCTAATCCGAGGCCTACCTGGCCACCGTATTCGTACTTGTTGACTTCGCCAAAGTCCATAGAAGAGCTTCTATCAAGTATGATGTGGACTGTTACGCTTCTCTCTTCGTCGAATCTCTTGACGAAGAACTCGTTAGTCCTTGCATAGGCCTTCCAGTCGATTCTTCTGATGTCGTCTCCTGGAACGTATTCTTTGTGGTCTTTGAAGATCATTCCCTGTCCCGAGAAATCACTCTGTTGTTCTCCTTGCTTCATTTCTGAAGAGTTTTTCTCAAGAGCTACCTGGAACTGCTCTAGGTCATTTAGGAACTCTGGTTCAATCATACACCATCAACTATTTCCTTTATTACATCATCTTCTGTAAGGCCTTTTTTCTCGGCTGCGAAGCTTAAACCAATTCTGTGACGCAGTACCGGCTTTGCCATCACGTCGACATCTTTCTGGGATACATGGTTCCTGTTTTCGATTAATGCATGACCTTTAGCTGCTAGAACCAGGTTTATCGAAGCCCTTGGGGAAGCACCGTAATCCAGTTCCTGTTTTTTCCTTGTAGCTCTTACAATATTTACCACGTCATTCAGAATATCGTCTGCAATTGGGACTTGACGAGTAAATTCCTGTAATTTGATTAGAGAGGCCCTGGAAATGACTTTGTTGAGGTCTGGATCGTAGTTTAACTCCTCTGTGAACCTCTTGACGATATCCTGTTCTTCCTCATGTTCTGGGAAATCGACCTTGATCTTCATCATAAACCGGTCCATCTGGGCCTCAGGAAGCGGGTAGGTACCTTCCTGCTCGATAGGGTTCTGAGTCGCAATCAGGAAGAAAGGCCTCTCAAGTTCGTAGGATTTATTCCCTACAGTTACCTGTTTCTCCTGCATCGCTTCAAGCAATGCTGACTGGGTCTTTGGAGTCGCACGGTTGATCTCATCCGCAAGCACCATGTTCGCAAAGATAGGGCCTTCCTGGAACTCAAACTCGGCTTTCCCAGAAGAATCATCGATTATATGTGTTCCTGTAATATCAGAAGGCATAAGATCCGGAGTCGATTGTATCCTCGCAAAATCCAGGCCTATGCTCTCTGATATGGTCGATGCCATCTTTGTCTTACCCATCCCAGGGTTGGATTCAAGTAAAATATTTCCGTCACAGAGCATACAGGTCAGTATCTGATCGATTACATCTTCCTGACCGACTATAACCTTGGAAACTTCATTTTTGATTTCAGCCAGCTTTTCATTCACTTTATCATACTTCACTGATCCCTTACCGGATAACTTCATATAGTAACTTTAGCAGGCCTCATTAATAATTTATTCGAGTTCTCGGATCCTCAAACTGTACTCTCGCATCAGTTCTTCATCACCGGTCAGTTCTGGAGAGGCCTCATACCTTAACTCTGTATCGCCCGAAAAACCTCGAAGAACACTTTCCTCGAAACTCTCTCCTTCTCCAACTATACTGATATCGACCTGAGAACCGGTCTCATCCAGATCCGATTCTTCTCCCAGAACATTCGACACATTACCCCTGAAATCATCTTCTCCGGATTCAGAATCAACGAGCTGGTTGAAACTTTCGTACACATTTGATGTATCCACATCAATCGCAGGAACGACCAGGCCTGAAACAGCTGTCAGAATAGAGAGGCCCCCAACCAGGAAAAGCTTCTGTACCAGTCTTTCAGACGGTATAATGCTTTCGGAAGTAACTGTCCGCGCTCTATCCATTACATCGCCGAACAAGGCCTCTGATACTTCATCTCGTTTGTCAAGGTTGTCTCTCGCAGTTCTCAGAAGCTCCTGTAACTCGGAATTTTCCTCCTCATATATCTCAACACTGTAGCCTCGAGTCCTGTAAACTAAATTCAGTAGGAAAAATCCTCCTGCAATGCCTCCAAGAATTCTGTAATCATAGCTAATGCTTGATAAAAATGCAATGAAATTGATGCTTAAAACCAGTATCAGTGTATCAAGGCTGCTCTGAAGGATCTTAACCTTCCAGTACTCTCTCTTCAGTCGTTTAAGCAGGCCTTCAATTCTCACTGTCCCATCCCTCAGCCCATCTATCACACAGATTTTTGGAGCTAGGTTCCTCTATACTCTCCAACTGACAAATAACATTAAGATCTGATACCACATCATCTCTTTCCTCTCTCAGCGAATTTCTTTCTTCCTTAAGTTGAGATGTCTGATTTTCCAATCTGGATACCTTCTCCTCTAGGCCTGATTCTTCTGACTCTACACTATCAATCTCTCCTTGAAGATCCAGAGTCCTGTTCTGTAATTCATTATTTCTCTGAGTTAAAGCCGTATTATTTTGTCTCAAGGCCTCGATTGTAGAATTTAATTCCTGTATCTCTGATTCATATTGGTTCTCAAGCTCCTGAGTATCAGCCCCTTGAGTCTGAAATATTATAGATAGGCCTACTAGTAGTGAGAGGCCTACTATTGTTGTAAGCAGGAGGAATGGGTTGAGCCTTCGTTTTAGGAGGAACTTCATCTCTGTTTTAATTTCGTTTGTTGAAGATTTAATACCTCGGAACTATTTTTAAGTAGAATCTCGATCAATTAGGGTTTATGTCTCACGGCGGAAATTCCGATACATGCAAATTTGGCCATACATTCATCCATTTTGGTGATCATGGCGGCGGAGTCTCAGGGGACACAGAAGAAGCAGTAAAAGGTATTAAGAGCGGTGATATCTCTACTCTTGATGAGCTCAGGGATGAGGGAGAGTCCATCATGAGTGTGATGGGCGGCCATGTTAGAAAACTTAAGGCCACTTCTGGAGGGCAGGGAACAGGTTATGGCGTTATTTTAACGGCAGCTGATAAGTTTGACGAAGATCTTGATTATGAAGTTAACAGGGTTACTGAATCTATATTTGTCTCTCCTCAGAGCCAGCTGCACGATGAATTTATGCAGAGAAAGCAACAGGCTGAACAGAGAGTTAACCAGACCTTAAGCAATTTCTCCGATATACTTGAAACCAAGCATTTGCTTGAACATGATATAAGGAAGCTGAGAAGCCGGGCGGAGTCATTTAATTCGGAGGACGAGGATATGCTGAAAGGGGACTTTGTCCAGCTGGTAGACGGTGCTGGGGCCGGAGGACAGGGAGCCGATGAACAGGCCTTGAGATTCCTTAGAGACCAGAATATATACCCTACTATTGTTGCTGACTTCATGGAAATGGATTCTGTAGATGATCTTAAGACAGCGAAGCAGAAGGCTGAGGGCACAGATAAATCCGCAGATGACTTTGAGGATGGACATCTTGCAGAGCTTCCGAGAAATGAGAAAGCAATTTTAAGGAAGAAATACACGATGTATGAGAAATGGAAGGATATGTACGGAAGTGAAGTTAATCGCAGGCTACAGGAGCTTAAGGCCCAGCTAAGGAACATCGAGCAAAGCATTGAGAAGACTAAAGACTGGCTTGAACCATATGTTAGAGACGTTGTTATGATAAATGAAATGGGCGATCAACAAGATGATTTAACAAAATACTATGAGTGGAAAGGATATTCCTCGATGGAAAGACAGTTAGAGTTCATATGTCATAAAGGATTCAGGAAAGAACACGGCCGTCTGGTTCCGGAAGATGATGAAGAAAAAATCACTCATTACAGGATAATGCATATCTTTGGTGTTCATGTCGTCACCGCTAAAGGCGATCAACCGAATCAGCCCGGAGGAGGCTCGACAGGAGTGGTTTTCTGGAGGCCTGCTGTAGTCTGTAAACACGTCTTTGAAAATATATTCGAACCAAAAATTCAGGAAGCCGAAGAACTGGTAGATGAAATGCACGATAATTATGTTGGAGACTTCAACGTGCATGAGGACAATCAGAAGATCAAAGATGCCAGGAAAGAAAGAGAGATGTCTATCAGAAAGCTGAGAGAAAAGATAGGTGAAGAGATGGATGAAAGAGTACCTGTGGAGTTTTCCTCAAAACTTAGAAGGGTTGAAGACGGCCTAGATGATGTAGAAAGCATTTCCGAGGATTTCTCTGAAGACCACTACAAGGCCTTGAAAGAAGTGCTGGAACTCAGCTTTGGAGATGATGATGAGGAAAGCGGTCCTGAAATGTTGACAGGGGTAAGGGAAGACTTGGCCAAGTTCACAGGAAAGACCGATCAGTTCTACCTTGACGGCGGAGAAGAGAAACAGGCTATAATGGATATGATCGTGGAGTTCCGTTTCGAATACTACTTCGATTACAAAATCGGTTTCAACATGAACGTGATGAAATAACAGAGGCCTGAAAAATGAATTATCTGATGAAAAAGCTGAAGAAAAAATTTGAATCCGAGGACAAGGAAATCGATCCTAAGGAGTTTAATTACAAGGTCGGGAATACTTCAGGCCTCGATGTCGGCCAGGTTCCCGCAGAACTGGCCAGAAGAGTCGGAGAGCTCGCACAACGTGGTGGAGGAGAAATGGAGATACAGGTTGAAAATCCAACCACATATCACATTGATAGGGCCGATCTCTACTCTACTATACAGGATTTAGGCTTGGACGTATCCTTCCACGCAGACCCCAACGTCGGTTTCACCTCAGCTTACAAGACCGGTCAGGGCCGTGGATTCGACGTCACTCATAACTACTTCACAAACTATCTTCAGGAATTCGCATCCTTCAAGAAAGAAAAGGAACAGCGAACAGATCTTGACTTCAGGATTTCCAGGATAAACCCTCACATTTCAACCGATGAGGAACCGCCTCTACAGGAGAGAATGGCGCAGGACGTAGGCCTCGATCCCTTCGGGTTCCCTATCAGCGAATACAACGATGAGTTCAGAGGGATGAGAGATGATTCAGGGAAAAACATGTTCAGGAACAAAGAGTTTCTGAAGAATTTCTACAAGGCCTTTATTCTCTCAGAAGTCGATGACGAATACCAGATCTACGGGCTTTTCCAGAGGTTCTCACCGAAATTTAGATATGAATGGAGGTTGGCCCAAGCTGAAGCTGCGAATGCTTTCTGGAATAATCTTGAGGATATTTCAGCGACTGAAGGTAAGGATGAGTTGCTTGAGAAAGGAGCTATGATGCAGTCAGTTAGTATGCAGGATCAAGGTACTGACGTTGAATGGACGAAAATAAAACAAGATGATGAATTTGAACTGGATGAAGGTTTTGAATTAGATTTTATTCAAGATCAATCAGAGCTCCCTAAGCAAGTTAAAAATCTCTCTGATTTGGATTATTTCTTTGGGCCATCTGGGATGAGTTTAAGAAATATTGGTACTGCCATACACACCTTAAAGAACAGTGATATATTGGAAAACATTAGAGGTAGGCTAGAAGAGACTATTGAGAGAGCAAGAAGTAATGATGAAGAAAATGAAGAAATGATTGAAAGAGTAGAGAATGATTTAGATTCTTTACCTTCGGAAAAAGAATTTCGTAGTGAGATTCTAGATAAAATTGAAAAAGCGATGGATAAACTTTGGGAGGGTAATGGCGATGAGTTCTTGATTTCTGTAAATACTAAGTTAGGAGTCCTTGAAAGTCGGCTAGATATTCAGCAAACTCAGATACTAGAGAGAGCTCAGGAAGAAGGAGATCTTGAAGAACACGCCGTGAAGATGATGAGAGGTAAGCCTGATTACTTTGAGGCCGAAGGTGCTGAAACAAAAAGCCCAGAAGAAAAGCATCAGGATCTTTTGAAGCAGCTGATTAACAGCTTTGAACAGGCCTTGTGGATGGAGTCGAATCTCTTCCACAAAATTATTCCTGCTTGGATGGCGTCCTCGAATAACCAATTTATGGATGAAGAGGGAGAGGTTGTACATGAGGCCTTTGAGGCGCCAGAATTTATCTGGAAGACTCTAATTGAGAGGAAACACAAAGACGTTGATTTTGGCGATGGCTTCATTGAGAGGTTGGAGGACGATGAGGCCTTCAAAAAGGATATTTCGGCCGCTTCTGCAGCAGTCATCGTTTGGAGTCATTTCACACAGATTGAATCTGATTTCCAGATGGACGGAAACCAGTATATGGAGGAAGATTATGATGAGTATACCTGGATTGAATGGATGAACAAGCATGGAATAGGGGTGAACTTTGAGGCGATGAACGGTAGCGCTAACTCCCATTTCAAGCTCTGGAGGCCTAAAGATATGGTCACAGCGTGTAGAGCAGTCAATATTACTGCGAGAAATGAGCTTGATGAGATTCACGAAAATCTTTACGACTGTCCGTTGAAGTTCACGATAGATATGGAACATACCGCAAGTTTCGGAGTAGATCCATGGAGACAGATGCAGGATCTAATCGAACAGGAGAAATGGCTGGCTGAAAACAATGATTGTGGTGTACCTGTAGATAAGGACAGGCCTCTTTCCCAGATGGTGAGAATGTACCATCTGACGAAGCCGGGTCACGAAAGCTCTCAGGGAACTGGACATATACATGGGCCTTTCCGCTGGGGAGATACACAACTTTACACCTGGTTACATGATATGGTGAAAAATGGGTTCACACAGAGCGATGAACGGGCCTCTATAATGTATGAGGTTGGAGGAGAGATGTCGGGAACTGTTCAGAAGGCCAAGCTCTCGATGAACATGATTGAGCTTGGAATCGAGCCTGAGGATCTTGATCCTGCAAGAGTTAACCCAGGCAGCGAATACAGGGATGAGGAAGAGGCCTTGATAGCGAGATTCTTCGGGATGGACAGGCCTTCATTCAACCGTGAATGGGCGAAAATTGAGAATCATGCGTTTGATCCGTTGGAAGGACTTCTAGAGGCGACTAACTTTGATTACACTTGGACAAGTAACGCAGCAACTCAAAAGAGAGGAAATAGGCCTCAACAGTTCCAGGCAGAAAAGTACCGCTAGTAGTTAAATTCGTCTGAGATCCTTTCGCCGCCTTTTTTGAGTCTGTTCTTGATAAACTGCCAGCCTGGAACGGTATTGCTTTTGAAGCTCTCCATACTATGTCTCTTATCGATCTCCGCTGGATCATCGGACCAGGGAACTCCAACAGTTATGTAATCGTGATCACTGATATTTTCAGGTTCGTATTCAAATTTTCCTCCACTGAAATCCACTGTTTCTGGCATTTTAGCTGCAATATTTTCAGTAAGGCCTGATAGCTCTGGTATGCTGTCTCCGGCAGTGTAAACTGCGCCTTTGATCCATTCTGCTGGCGTGGACTCTGAGACATTCATTCCCTCGAAATCATCAAATTTCAGCGGATAACCGTCTTTCAGGCCTTCCATATCTGTATTCCTGGCAGTCTTGAAATTGGTTCTGGGAACGTTATAACTCCATGTTACCAGTAAAAGAGGTTCATCTCCTTTTAATTCCTCCAGAGCCTTTACATCGGCCACTCGGCTAGGTTCACCCTGATAGGGATAGGTGTGGATCCTGCTCTCATCAGTATCAAGGCCTGAATCCGAGATAGGTTCAAGGTAGTTTTTCTTCACAAACAGATTTCCTAAGTCTGAATTTCCAAATATTTGCTCAAATCTTTCCACGAAAAGTTTTGGTTCTGGTACTCCGAGAAGAGCGACATCATAGTCTTTTAGATCTCTGTCGGTGAAAAGACTGTTATAGGCCTGCTCTGGCTCAAAGTCATCAAATTCTTTGCTTCTTACATTGTCTGGCATCAGACTGTAGGCAACATCATCTTCGCTCATGTAACTCCTGAGTAACAAATATGCCGGAAAGTTTTTAAGTCTGTTTCCATAAATAGAAATCGTGAGGCCCAATGAATTCTAAAGACAAGCTGAAGGATATGCGAGAGAAGTCAAAAGAGAGGAGAATGGACGCAGCTGAGGAGTTCTCAGATAAACTGGTCGAAAAACTGGGTGATAAGGTTAAAGTTGTAGCTGTCTGGGGTAGTGTGGCCAAAGGAGAGCATGGCCATGACAGCGATATTGACACGTTAGTAGTTTTAGATGATACCAAGTTAGAAAGAGATGTGCCTGATGATGCTAAACAGAAGATCAGGAAAAAAGTCACACAGTTAGCCAAAGATACTGATGAAAGAATCACTATTCAGTACTTCCCGTTCCTAACGGATTTCTGGGATTCTCTTAGAAAAGGAGAGCCTCTAGCTATCGAGGCAGTGAGAAACGGTGAACCGATCTACGATACGGGAATCTTTATGCCTGCTAAGAGACTTCTTCAGAGAGGAAGAATCTCTGGTACACAGGAGTCTGTAAGAAAGAGGTTAAAAACCGGTGCTGCAGGTTACAAGAAGGCCGAACAGCAGCTAAAGTCCTCGACACCGCATAAACTTGAACAGGCTATGGCTTCGGCAGGACAGGCCCCTATTATGCTGGCCGGAAAACAGCCTCCAGCCAAAGAGAATGTTCCGGACGTTTTGGAAGATATGTTTGTTGATGACATGCTTGAACAGGAGTATGTTGAAATGGCCAGAGCAATCTATGAATTTGGTGACAAAGGAGAGAAAAATGCTGAAGAAGTCACTGGGGCAGAAGTCGATGAACATCTGGAGAAGACAGATAAGTTCATCAGAAGAATGCATGAACTGGTATCTCAGATGGGTGCTAGAAAGAAAGTTCAAAACATTGTAGAGGACTACAAGAAGTTCCTCAAGGCAAACGTTGCAGCACTGAAAGCTCAGGACATTCAGCCGCCTGAAGACAAGGATGACCTACCAGATGCAGTTGCAGAGAACCTGGAAGTAGACGAAGAACACATTGAGATGTTTGAGAAATGGGATAGAGTTATCAGCAAAATCAAGGAGAAAGACCTGGATGATGTCGATGAAAAAGAACTCTACGAGCTTAAATCTGATTCCCGGGACTTTATTTCACAGGTTGGGAAAGATCTCAGAGAGATGAATGATGAGGCCTCAGATATTGCCCCAGATGTCGATCCGTCAGAGGTAGCAAAGGATGCAGGAGACAAAGGAATGCCTGATGCGAAGGACGCAGAACTGGAAGAGGAAGAAGAGGAAAAATAAGGGGTTACTAATGGAGTTGTTGGAAAATTTAATTACGTTTGAAAACGTGATCGATGCAACGACAGCCACTGCTTTCACTGAGGGGCTGTATCAGGCAGCGGTAAGATCTACCTTTGATTACAGAGATGAGGCTAGAGGTTATGAGGTTGAGGACCTACATGAAGAGATTAATTCAATGAATGCAGAACATATGATTGGAGAAGAAGGCCCTCATGACGAAGACGCTACAGTCTTAGATTATTTTAGACCTAGAAGACATCAAAGAAAGAAGCATTTTGCAGAAGTCTACAATGAGAGAATCTCAAAACAGGATAGAGATCCTCCTTTAGACGCTGAAATGTATGATAATTTACTCAGGGAAGAGATACTCGTGAACATGTGAGTGCTCCAGTTTCCAGGCCTTATCTTTCATATCTTCTTTTTTAATGAATTCAGGCCTTCCTTCCCAGCTTCCAGTTTTCTCTCCACCAGTGACTTTTCCGTGAAAGAAGAAAGTTATTCCGCCGTGGTTGTGAATATCAAGTAAGTCTCCTATCTCAACTTCAAAGCCCGTTTCTTCTTTCACCTCTCTTTTCGCTGCTTCACGTAAATCCTCGCCTGATTGAATGAGGCCTCCTGGAAGCTCGTAATGCGAGTCCGTGTTCAATACAAGGTAATCACTGTGGTCTCCTTCCGCCATCACAGCAACACTTACCGGCGCCCAGAGAACCCTTCCGATAAACCGGGTTAAAACCAGTCTTTCGAATGGGCCTTTGATTAGTTTTCTCAAATACTTCATAGTTCAGTCTGTGCCTTGAGTAAAGTTAAAGTCTTCCAGTTCCAAACACTGGATGTGAGGATACTTTACATCTGTACCGGAAATTCATATAGAAGTCCGTTAGCTGAGGCCTTAACCCGGAAATACCACTTAGGCCTTGAAGTGGAATCGGCCGGAATTCATCCAGTCAGTGAAGTAGCTGAAATCACTGAAAGCCAGTTGAGAAAGAAGGACGCAATTGACTATGTTAAGCCAAGGCCTGATAAGTTATCTCAGCGGGCGATTGATGAAGCAGATAGAGTTGTATGTATGATGCCCAAACACAGTGAGTACATCAAGAGAAACTTTGAGATAGATCCTGGAAAAATAGAGGTCTGGTGCATTGAAGATCCTGTTCATCCGGACGTCAGCCCTGAAAAGGCCTTCGAGCAAATAGAGGAAGAGGTCAGAAATATAGATGGATGAGGGTTTAAAACAGAAAATTGAGACTCAGGCCTCAGTTGGCGAAATAGATAGTTTTGAGGAGATTGAGGAAGGCCTGAACTCGATTTACAGGATAGAGGCCTCAAAAGGAGAGTTTGTAGTTAAAGAAAGAACAAATGAGAGAAACGACGTTGAATGGTTTAGAGCTGAACCACTGATTTACCGTCTTCTAGATGATCTAGATATTCCTTCTCCAGAGATAGTTTTCTCCAGGCCTCATCCCGAAAACGGTGATCCTTTCTTTGTAATGGAAAAGCTTGAAGGAGTGAATCCTGAAGGATTCAAGGAGGAAATCAGTTTTGAGGCCTTGAAATCTATAACTGCAGAATTTGGTAGAATTCTAGGGATTGTCCATTCGAATACAGCATTTGGTGGTTATGGGATGCTTGGAGGTTTTGAGGGCGAAGTTGAAAATGTTTATGGCGCTGAGAGCTGGACTGAATCCATTCGGAGCAGTCTGGAGAAACTTGAGCAGTTGATAGGCGATGGGCTGGAAGATCCGCCGGAACTGGATTTCCCTGAAAACCAAGAAATTATGAAAAAACTGCCTGAAAGGCCTGAATCGGTTCTTCTTCACATGGATAACAGACTGGATAACTTACTGGTTGATGGAGACGAGGTAAAGGCCTTTCTTGACTGGAGCCATCCGGAGTCAGGTCATCACGAATACGATATTGTGAGGGCAGAGTATCTCCTAATTGATTATGACCTGGATTTTCTATCTGATGAAAAGAAAGATATTCTTAGAGAACTTCTCTATCAATCCTATGAGGATGAAAAAAAGATTGACAGAAAAGGATTTGATGAGCGAAGAGAGCTTTACAGAAAACTGACGGTGATATGGATAATAGCAGGTTTCCCAAACTGGGGATCAGAACTTGATGAGGGAAAAAGAAATGAATACAGAAGAGATCTAATTAATAGAGCAAGGACTGAAGGCCTCTAGGCCTCTTCTTCCTGCATCTCTTTGATCTTCTTCATCCTGAATGTCTCCTCTCTTTCTCGCTCCTCGAGAAGCTGGGTTACCGTATCAAGGCCTTCCTCCATTTCCGGAATGATCTTGTGCTCCAATGCGTTGACTCTTCTCTTTGTCTTCTCTATTTCATCCAGCAGCCTCATTATCTTAGTCTGGGTCTCTGCTGCATCAACGACTTTCTCTAGTAGCTCTTCGAATTTGTCAGCAGTCGAATCGATTCTCGAGGAAGAATCAGTAAGCCCATACTCTCGGTCCATAAGGCCTCTGCTAGCCTCTATGGAATCGATTTCAGGTACTTTCACTCCCATAATATTTTGAGATTCTAAGGTGATTTCCCTCCCATTGCTGGTATTCAATGCATTAGCCTGAATAGAGGCCTCACCATCGTATACCTCTGTAAGTAAGAGTTTTAGACGGGCCTGACTGTATAAATCGGCCAGTTCCTCGTTAACCTCTTCGGCCTCGCCAATGACTTTCATAAACTCATGGATTAGGCCGTCTCTCTTTTGCTCAAGTATTGAATGACCGTTATCTGCTAAATCGATTCTCTCCTTCAGTCGGAGTTCCTCACTTCTTGTAGGTTTTACGTCTTCACTCATGGTTCAGGCCTCTAGTTGAACTCTGGATCTCTGTCTTCGAGTTTTTCTTCTCTGAGCTCTCTATCGATTCTCGTAAGTTCATCCATCGGGACGATTGAAAGTAAATCCCATGCAAGTTCAAGCGACTCCTCGATATCTCTGTTCCCATCGAATCCTTGATCGACAAAGTGTTTTTCGTACTTGTTTGTGAACTCCAGGATTTTTTCGTCTCTGTCGCTTAATGCGTCTTCTCCAACGATTGCTACAAGGTCTCTGAGATCCTGTCCCTCTGCGTATAGTGCATAGAGCTGGTCTTTGACGTCTCCGTGGTCTCCTCTTGTGTATCCTTCTCCAATTCCGTTGTCCATCAGTCTTGAAAGACTTGGAAGCACGTCAATTGGAGGCGCATAATCCTGGTTGTCCAGGTCACGGTCTACTACGATCTGTCCTTCTGTAATGTATCCTGTCAGGTCAGGAATAGGGTGTGTCATGTCGTCTCCAACCATCGTGAGAATCGGTAGCTGAGTAACTGATCCTTCACGTCCCTTAATGATTCCTGCTCTCTCGTAAAGTTCTGCAAGGTCTGTGTACATGTATCCTGGATATCCTCTACGTCCCGGTACTTCCTCTCTCGCTGCAGATACTTCTCTCAGTGCGTTGCAGTAGTTGGTCATGTCTGTCATCACTACAAGAACTTCCATTCCTTTCTCGTAAGCAAGATATTCTGCTGTTGTCAATGCCATTCTTGGAGTAATGATTCTTTCCGGTGCTGGATCAGAGGCCTTGTTCAGGAACATGACGCTTCTTTCAAGTGCGCCTGTCTCCTCAAGTTCTTCTCTGAATTCCTGGGATTCTTCTTCTGTGATTCCCATTCCTGCGAATACTACAGCGAATTCGTCATCTCCTTTAATGTCTGCCTGTCGTGCGATCTGCATCGCAAGCTCGTTGTGTGGAAGGCCTGAACCTGAGAATATTGGAAGTTTCTGTCCACGAACTAATGTGTTCATGACGTCAATTGTGGAGACTCCTGTCTGGATGAAGTCTTCAGGTAGTTCTCTTGATGCTGGATTGATTGCCTCTCCGACGATGTCTCGTTCCTCATCTGGAATAACTTCTGGACCGTCGTCGATAGGCTCACCTTTACCGTCAAGAACTCTTCCAAGTAAGTCCTCGGTCACCGGCATCTTGACGTTTTCGTTCATGAAACGTACTTTTGCGTCTCGTCCGATTCCCTGTGTCTCCTCGTAGACCTGGATAATTACCACGTCTTTTGAGGTTTCAAGGACTTCTCCCTGTTTCACATTTCCGTCAGGGGTTTCAATCTCTACAATGTCTCCATAGGCGATGTCCTCGGTCTTCTCTACGAAGACCAGAGGGCCTTTAACTTCGTTAATTGTCTTGTATTCTTGCTGTACCATTATTCAGTCACCTCTTCAAATTCTTCGTTCATCTGGTTCTTGATTTTTTCCTTGACTTCAAGGAACTCTTCGCTTGTCGCCATCTCACTTATCTGGTTCTTGCTGCTCAGTGAGATAATGTCCTCTACCATTGCTCCGTCATCCAGAGCGTCGTAGGCCTCATCGGCCCAGTCAAGGATCGTCTCCAGAATATGATATGTCTTCTCCGGTGAAGAGTACTCATCTACTGGGTGGAATGCGTTTTGCTGCAGGTAGAACTGTTTGACCATCGTTCCGATCTCAAGTGTTAATCTTTCTCTATCAGGTAATGCATCCTTACCGACCAGCTGGACTGTCTCCTGTAGTTCTCCATCCTTCTGAAGGATGTCTCTCATTCTCTGGATGTTTGACTGCCAGTCTTCGTCCACTTCTTCCTCGAAATGGGCTGCTAGCTCGTCCTTGTAACCAGAGTAGGAATCATCCCAGTTAATTGATGGGAAGTGTCTCTTTTCTGCTAGGTCTGAGTCAAGCGCCCAGAAGTTTTTGACAACTCTCAGTGTATTCTGGGTTACTGGCTCCGAGAAGTCTCCTCCTGGAGGTGAAACTGCTCCAACAATTGAAACTGATCCTGGATCTACGTTTGCCAGAGGATCGACTCTTCCGGCTCTTTCATAGAACTCTGCAAGTCTTGAGGAGAGATATGCTGGGTATCCTCTCTCACCAGGCATCTCTTCTAGTCTTGCTGATACTTCACGCATAGCCTCTGCCCAACGACTTGTTGAGTCTGCCATCAGTGCGACGTCGAGTCCCATATCTCTGAAGTACTCTGCAATTGTAACTCCTGTGTAGATTGAGGCCTCTCTTGCTGCTACTGGCATGTTTGATGTGTTTGCGATTAATACTGTTCTGTTTATGATTTTATCTCCTGTCTGTGGGTCTTCAAGTTCCGGGAACTCTTCCAGTACTTCTGTCATCTCGTTTCCACGTTCTCCGCATCCGATGTATACGATGATGTCTGCGTCTGAGAACTTTGCGAGTGACTGCTGTGTAACTGTCTTTCCTGTTCCGAATCCTCCAGGTACTGCTGCTGTTCCTCCTTTAGCAAGTGGGAACAGTCCATCAAGAACTCTCTGTCCTGTGACCAGAGGTACTTCCGGCTTCAAGTCTTCCATAGCAGGCCTTGAGTCTCTGATAGGCCATTCCTGTCTCATAGAGATTTCTTCGCCTGAATCAAGTTCGACTACTGTTTGTTTGACTGTGTGATCTCCTGACTCGACTTCTGTTACTTCTCCTCCTTCGAAGTCTGGAGGCACCATCACTTTGTGCTTTCCGTACTGTACTTCCACAGTTCCGATTACATCTCCAGGCTCAACTGAGTCACCTTCTTCTACACGAGGTGAGAAGTCATATTCCTTTTCAGGATCGATTCCTGGTGCATCTTCTCCTCTTTCGATGAAGTCTCCGCTTAAATCCATCAGCTTTTCTAGAGGCCTCTGCAGTCCGTCGTAGATCGATCCTAGTAGGCCTGGACCTAGTTCGACGGATAGTGGCTGTTCTGTGTTTTCTACTGGTTCTCCAGGTTTTACTCCTGTTGTGTCTTCGTAGACCTGGATGTAGGATTTGTCGCCTTCGATCTGGATGACTTCTCCCATCAGGCCTTCTTCTCCGACGTATACTACGTCATACATCTGCGGGTTCATGTCTGATGCGATGACTACAGGTCCTGCGACCTTGTAGATTTCGCCATCTACGTCTTCTTGTTTGAGTTCTGATTGTTGTGTCATTTGAAATCACCGTGTGATTTCTGCATGACCCAGAAATTTGTTGAATTTCGTGTCATAGTATTGATTTCACCTTAACCTGTGATGTCTGCTCCAATTGCTCTCTTGATTTTTTGTTGAAGTCTCTCGCTTTCTGCTTCCTCTGAGAGGCCTATAACTATAGGATCAACTGATGTCTCGATAAGATTCTGAGTTTTCTTAGAGGCCTCCGAGATAAGTTTTTCTTCAGTTATGATTATTCCGAGCTCATCGTTTTCGATGCATTCAGCGATTTTCTCGTCGAAGTTTTCAGGAACATAACTTTTCTCGATTCCTGCCAGTCTGAAGCCTAAAGTGAATTCTTCGGACCCTACCACTGCGATACTTTTTTTCTTTTTTTCTTCCATTTTTACAAGATCACCAGGTTGTCTCTAACTGTATCATTGTTCTGAATTCCGGTTTCCTTTGCTCGGGCGATTATCCTGAGGTTCTCAATTTCTATCTCTTTCGCCACTATGTATCCGATAACTGATGAAAGGCCTAGAGGCTCTCTGTGAAGAGTTCTTAATGCTCTCTCCAGTCTGTCGTGTTTCATCTTTGACTCGAACTCTTCCAGGTTCTCTGCTTGAAGGCCTGTCATCTGTTTAGCCAGCTTCAGAGCCTGATCGTAATCTGATTCAAGTACTTCTTCGAGTTCTTTTTCATGGTTGAAAAGTTTTGACCTGATTTCTTCAGGCTCTATCTCGTATTTCTTCATTCTCAGCGCTAGCTGAAGGTCCTGATTGAACTGTTCCTCTTTTACAAATTTCTTGAACTCCCTGCTGCCTGATTTATTTGCCAGTTCCCTAAGCTCTTCAGAGTAAAGCCGGTCAAGACAGTCCTCAATTTCTTTAAGGCTATCACATTTCTCTATCTCTGAGCTGTAGTTGATGTTTGTGTCACTGAAATCAAGTTTCTCTATCAGTTCTTCGACTGAGTCCTCTCTGATTTCCTCAAAGCTTAGGCCTAAGGTTCCTACAGGATAGAGAATATGTTCAATTTCCCGTTTCTGGTCTGTTTTCTTCCATCGGATGATTCTCTTGATATTAATTATATCAAATCTTCTGAGATAGGTTCTGATTAGAGGCCTTGCGTCCTCTGATGAGACAGCCATTAGCTTCTCGTAAGTATTAGCCAGGTTCAGATTCAATGCTCTTTCAATTAATGCAGCGCCATCATAGTTTGTACCAAGTTCATTGATTTCCTCTTTGTAGCTTCCTTCCTCCATCTTCCTGGATATCTCGTTGACATCCATTTTCAGAAGGTTATCGTATTCTCTCTCTGTGAAAAGCTTTTTCTTTTTTGCCGATACTCTGGCATACATGTAGGGGTAGTCCTTTGGAATCATTGATCGAATAATAGCTTGGCCACCTCGCCCCTGTGATCGTTTTTGAACTCTTCCTCGATCCTGTCAAATGTCAGGTTCACTGACTTCTCTCCTTCATCTGATTCCAGAACGAAGCCTTTCTCATCCATTTCCTCAAAGTCCTGATCGACTACCTTTTCAAACTCGCTGGAACCTCTGATAAGGCCTACCTCGAAGTTAGCTGACTCGATAGCTGAATTGACCATTGATTCTCTCTCATCTTCTGAGAGGTTTTCCAGGCCTTCCCTGAATTCTTCAAATACTGACTCAATTTCTGACTGCTTGGTCTCCTGGATTTTTTTCTTTGAATCCATCTTGGTCTTTGATAGCTCTTTCTTTCTCAAGGCCTCTTTCTCTTCCTCAATTTCTTTCTCTGCTTTTTGATTGATTTCTTCGGCCTTTTCCTCTGCTTCTGATATAATTTCTTCTTTCTCGGATTCTGCTTCCTGTTTTATCTCATCTGCTTTTCTCTCTGCTTCGTCCAAGATTTCGTCTGTTACCTGTTGAAGTCCCATAATATCGTTTTTCCTCTTTTAAGTAAATAATTATTAAATTGAGGCCCCTTGAAAGGGCCTCGTTTGGTTTTTCTAAATGAATCCTGCGATGACTAGTGCAACAACCAGTCCGAAGATAACGATTGTCTCCGGAATAGCTACAAGGATCAGTACGTTACCGAAAAGACTGTCGTCTTCGGCAAGTGCTCCGATTCCTGCGGTTCCAATCTTTGTCTGAGCCCATGCAGTTGCAAGAGCTGAGACAGCGATCGCAATTGCTGCGCCTAGCGCTGCGCCAAGTTCTAGTGCCATTGTTTTAGGTTTTCACCTCGAAATATAGATTTGTTGAAGGCCTTAAGACCTTCCCTTTGGAGATCATTACTTACTGCCTCCGAATGGATTGTATTTTCTTCCTCCACCTTCGTAGAACCATCCGAACTGTTCTACATAGTGAAGTCGGATTCCCTGTAGGAATCCTTCCATGATTTTGACAAACGTCAGCACTGTGTGACCAACTATCATTATCAGTACTCCGCCTGCTAGGCCTAGTAGTGATCCTGATGCCAGCATTGGATTGGCGATGGCGTTAACTGTACCGGCTAAGGTGTAAGCTGCCATGCATACTCCGAAAAGCCGGAGGTAAGATAGTATATTTGATACTAGGCTTGGAAGCTCGACTATTCCCTCGACTCCTTCTCCTTTGTAAAGCATTGCAAGGGTAGGGATTCCGATTCCAAGGCCTGCGATCATTCCTGGCGTTGAACCATAGGTACTTGATGTGAAGTAGCCTACAAGTACTGCTAACTGAAGCAGTATCCATGAGCCTTTCGCGAACAAGGCCTCCAAAAATCCGTGGTGGACGTATTCATTGTAAGCCCCGATTAGGATTCCGAGGTTGACGTGGACTACTCCTATTCCTATTGTCAGGTAAAATATCTCACTCCATAGATCTCCTCTGTAGAAAGGCGTATCAAGGAAATGGAATCCAAAGGCCTCTCCGTAGATGAAGCCGAACATGATTGTCGCGGCTGAAGTCCATAGAAGCGCTTTGAAAAGCTTCCGGCCTTCAGGGAACAACTTCATACCTGCCAGGAATACGAGGCCTGAAGTAAGTCCGTAACCTGCGTCTCCGATCATCATTCCGAAAAACAGTGGGAAGGTCAGTAAGATCATGAAGCTTGGATCGAGCTCGCCGTATTTAGGCCTAGCCATTAACTCTGTAAGCGATTCGAAAGGTTCGACTATCGAGTTGTTATCATACTTTACAGGAGGATCTTCTCCCTCCTCTGTCTCAATATACACTTTGCTGTCTGTAGCGGCTGTAACTGTCTTCTTCAACTGTCCTTCTTTTTCCGATGGAATCCATCCCTCAACTATGAAACTCTTATCTGTAGTCGCAAAGTTGAGTGGGGCTTCTGCTTTCTCAATTTTCTCCGAAAGATAATTTTCAACATAGTTCAGCTTCGGACCCCAAGAGGCCTCGATCTCTCTGATCTCTTCTCTTTTACTATCAATTTCTCTCTCTATTTCCTTTATCTGAGACTTTACTCTTGTAATTATTTCATCAGGCGTTCCTGATTCAACCTGGAAGTCGTATTCTTTCCGAATCAGGCCTTTCAAAGTTTCATCAATCTCATCTTCTTCCTGAGTCATGTAGGCCAGTACCGAGGCAGATTTACCATGGAATACTTCGTAGTTTCTTGAACCATAGACTTCTCTGAACCTTTCCTCATCGAAGTCCAGAACCCTGAAGTCCAGGGAATCAGTTTCCTCAAGTTCTTTTAGGTCAACGTCAGCGCCTTCAAGCTTCCTGAACTCTTTCCTTTTCTGCTTGAGGCCTTCTTTATCTGATTCCAGTGAGCTGATCTCTGACTCAACAGAGTTTACTCTCTGATTCAAATTATCGATTTCCTCTCTAACTTCCTCTACTGAAGCTTTTTCAGAGCCTTCAGCATCAATCTTTGATAGAATCGCTCTGATATCTACAAGTAACTGGGAGATTTCCTCGGATCCTTCCATAGGGCTACCGGTCTCTAAATCTCCTTCGTACTCATCGAAATCCATCAGGCCTAGATCGTGTAAACTATCTATGACGTTCTCCATCTGGGTCTTCGGAGCCGTTACTGAAATCTTGATCATTTCTTCAGGCCTGATAATTATTCACCCTAGAAACTCTTGTTCAAATTTACTGTTTAGAAGCTTGAGTGCCTCATCGCTGTTGTTAGAGGCCTGTTCACGGAGCTCTGAGGACTGTTCCTCTGCTTCTTCCATTATACTTTCCTTCTCTTCCTCTAGATTATCACGGAACTTTTTCAGCTCAGTCTTTCTCTTTTCCTCAGCGGTATCCTCAGCCTGTTCAATTATGCTTTCAGCTTTTTCCTCTGCTTTGCGGACTGTATCATTTTTAGTCTGCTTCGCTTCTTCGACTATTTCCTCAGCGTCAGTCTCTGCGCTCTGTACCTTTTTCACTACATCAGACATCTTACAAAAGAAATCCTCTGAAAAGCTTATAAAAACGATCTTGGGAAGAACTCTAGGCCTCTTTAAAAAAGTTGTTGTATTTTTGGAGATAGATCTATGTTCAACAACTTAAGCCCTAAAATAACTTGGAATCATAATAAGTACATGAATGTCTACGTAGGTCATTCAAGCAGCATCAACTTTGAAGATAGAGTGTACAGGCCTCTAGAAAAGAGCAAAATTTCTGACAGATGTAACCTGGTTTTCCCACATAAAGACGATAAGCAGATATTTGACTCGAAAAGATTTCTCAGGGAAGAATGTGATCTATTTGTGGCTGAAGTATCTGAGGCATCAACAGGCCTTGGGATAGAGCTAGGCTGGGCTGATATGTTTGAAGTCCCTGTTCTTGCGGTATACAGAGAAAAATCAGAATATTCAAATTCAATCAAAGCTGTAGCCGACGAGATAAAGGCGTATTCGGGAACCGATGAGTTAATTAATATAATAGAAAATAAACTCAGAGAAGGTGATAATTAATGAAAGAGAGAGGCCTCATATTTTTCGCGCCGGAAGGCGAGCCCAGAATGGACGACGAAGTATTCTTCAACGAGGAAATGATAGAAAACAGAGACCTCTCAAAGATAGCTACACAAACATTTTTTCAGGGAAAAGATATAGAAGATCCGAATATCGGCGACCCATTAACCGGAACTGGGATTAGAGGCCTGAGATACGCAGACCTGGGCGATATCTACCTGAACGACGCCAATCCGAACGCTGTAGAATCAGTTGAAAAAGCACTGAAGGAAAACGATATAGAGGCCTCGGTCGAAAATAAAGATGCAAACGTATTTCTCTCAGGAAAACCCGGATTCTTTCATTTCATAGATGTCGATCCATACGGACCGTTCACAGCTTTCCTTGATTCTACTGCTCGATCAGCAAATTATAACTCGATGGTAGGCTTGACAGCTACCGATAACTCGGCGCCAACCGGAAGCTATCCAACAGTATGTGAAAGAAGATACGGGAGTAAACCGTTGAAAAACGGATTCATGCATGAAACAGCTTTACGGATCTACATCAAAGAGGCCTTCGAAAACTTTGCGCGTTACGACAAATGCTTCAAGCCAAAGTTCTGCTACCAACACAAACACTACTCTCGTATAATGGGAAGAGTAACAGAATCCAAGAAAAGAACTAACAGGGCCTTGGAAAACATCGGATACCTCTCCTACTGTGACGACTGCGGATGGAGAAAACTGGAAAGAGTCCAGGAATGTGAACACTGCGGGGGAGAAGTAGAGTACGCAGGCCCGCTATGGACCGGAAAAATAGCAGACTCAAGATTTACCGAAAAAATGCTGGAAAACATTCCCGAAGAATGGGATGTCTCAAAAGATATTTTAGAGAAAGTTCATGGAGAAGCAGAAATCGTGACTCCGTTTTATGATCTTCATGAATTGGCTTCTAGGCATGATGTATCAGTGCCTAAAAGAGATAAAGTAATCGAGGCCTTGAGAGAGAAAGGATATCCTGTTTCGAGAACGCATTTCGGGCCTACAGGGATAAGGACAGATGCGCCGTTTGGAGATATTTCAGAAATAATCAGACAATTTTAAATTAATAATAGGACGCTCTCAATTAATTCAACTTGTTAAATCTTCCGGTTCTGAGATAGTAGGTGGCAATGTATCGAAGGCGCCATCTTGTTCAAACTGCTCTTTTGCTTCATTTCTATATTGATTCCAGCTCATAGGTTTTTCATATTCTTGTAGTCGGCGGATATCGTAGTCTATATTTCTAGAGTCTAACTCTTCTAGCAGTACAGTTCCTTCATCATCAGGGCCAAAATAGCATTCTCTAGGATCTTCATCCAAATGATTTCTTCCAACTATAGCTATAATTGGAGAGTCTTCAGCCTCACCGGCGTACTTGTCAATTCTTCTTGCCATTTCTCTTTCGCGCTCATGATTAGAAGTATCTTCAACGACTACAGGAAGATCACAACCTGCTAAATCGGCTCCAACACTGTAGGCGGCTGTAATTGGACGCCAAGCGCCTGGAGACTTATCGAATGTATACTCGGCCAGTCCATAGAAACTTCCAAAATATTAACCTGCTGACTCAAATGAACTATCATATTCCGATAAAGATTTGAGCGATGATTGAACTTCAAAGAAGGGAGCGCTTTCTTCAATTTCTTCTTCTGTTACTGCCTCAAAAAATCTCTCCCAGTCTCTAAAGTCTTCCGCATGACGATAAAGTTCGCCCACTAATGTATTGGAATATTCCTCAATAACATCTATTTCATTACTAGAATGATCTCTATCTATTTTGCTAAGAGAGTCTTCTGAAAGATTGAATTGGTTTAATATGTCTTCAACAGTCTCTCCAGGCCTTCTGGCAAACTCTTCAATATCGGAAACCTCTGCGCCATTCTCAGCATCATAATCTCCTAAGTGTTCATGTAGAACAAATTCTGGTTCGTGGTGGCGGAATTAATTCGCTTTCAGCCTTCTGATGTACCTCATCCTCTATTCTATGAATTTCTCCAATTAAAATCACATCAGAGCCTGAGTCCATATGTTACTATTAATTAACAACAATTATAAAT
>UEYX01000010.1_pt1 | contig 44759 bp, 59 predicted proteins | sample 1903601 | NCBI WGS metagenome assembly UEYX01 (sample SAMEA4776352, study PRJEB27445) | saltern metagenome | biome: Hypersaline environment; feature: solar saltern; material: Pellet | place: Spain | collected 2014-08 | depth 0 m
GGCCTTGAAGAATCAGTAATGAAGTCTTTATAACTCTTTAATAGATTTTGAAAATACTTTAAATTAGTCTTAGACATAATCTATCTATGACTGATTGTATATTCTGCAGAATTATTGAAGGAGAAGTACCCTCAAACGAAGTCTACGAAGACGAAAACACAATAGCCTTTCTAGACGTCAATCCGACTTCAAAAGGTCATACACTTGTAGTCCCTAAGAAACATGTCGAAAACATTCACGAAGCCTCAGACATGGAATATATGTGGGATTCACTGGTCAAAGTCAGTAACGCCGTAAAAGAAGCATTCGATCCAGAAGGCCTTAATATCTCTCAAAACAATGGAGAGATCGCGGGCCAGGAAGTGATGCATATGCATTTCCATGTTACTCCAAGATATACTGGAGATGAGATTGAGGTAAATTACAGTCGAAAAGAACTCGAGAACGGAGAAGAGATAGCTGAGGAAATCTCTCAAAAGATTCAATAAAGAGGCCTCCAAATAATACTCGTGGCGCTAATCGAAAACCTGTTTATAGTATTTATTGCAGGCCTTATAACCGATTTAGCGACAGGTTTAGGAGTTTTCCCGTTTTTCTTCGTCAAGGAGTTCAGCAAGAAAAGACTCGTAATTTTATGGGGATTAGCTTCAGGTATCATGCTTTCAGCATCTTTTTTAGGACTTATACCTGAAGGCCTGAACGCCGCAAAAGATTATCCCTTGTATGGATCGGAGTACCTTGCTGTAGGGCTGGGATTGCTGACAGGGATCTTACTCGTGATCGGAGCTCAGAGACTGATTGATGAAGTCGAGCTTGATCCCGGAACTTTCGAGGAAGCAGATTTCAAGAAAATGGTGCTTATTCTCGGAATTTTGACTGTGCATAGTTTTCCGGAAGGAATCGCAATAGGAGTGTCGTTCGCAGAACTCGGCTTAGGAGGTTCAGGCCTCTGGCTTGGTATTCCAGCAATCGCAATCACAATGACAATCGCAATTTCCATCCACAATATTCCAGAAGGTGTAGCCATTGCGATACCGTTCAAAGCTAACGGAGTCTCTAACTGGAAGACAGTAGGCGCCGCAGTATTCTCAAGCGTTCCACAGCCGATCGGAGCAGTGATAGCTTACTACTTCGTGACTCAAGCCCAGCAGGTACTTCCAATCGGATACGGATTTGCGGCTGGAGCAATGATCTACCTGGTCCTGACAGAGTTTGTCGAAGAGGCCTTTGAGGAAGCAGAAGATCTTGAAAGCTCAGGCTGGAGAGAATTTTTACTTGGTAACGCAGCAGGATTAATAATCATGATTCTACTATTTGCTTTAATATGAAGGATGACTGCGAGTTCTGCAGAGATGAGTTTAGCCACACTACAGTGAAGGAGTATGAGAACTGGAAAGTTCAGCTTTTCCTAAATCAGTATTATCTAGGGAGGTGCCTGATTAAGCTGAAAAAACACAAAGTAGACCTCACAGAGCTAAGTCAAGATGAGCGAAATGAGCTATTTGAAAAAGTACTGCCCGAAGTTCAAGGAGCTATAGATAGCTTGTTTGAACCTGATCTGTACAACCAGGCTACTCTAGGAAATGATTGCAGACATTTCCATCTGCACGTAATACCTCGATACGAAGACAAAAGAGAATTTAATGGCGAAGTATTCAGAGATCAAAACTGGAACAGTAACTACACACCATACCCTAGAGATTTTGAGATAAAAGATGAGAGCTTCAAAAAACTTCAAGACAAGATCAGTGAGAAACTCCAATGATCCAGCTAGCTGGGAATATCATAATAGAAGACGGAGAAATTCTACTTCTCTACAGTAAAGATGAAGGGCATTGGGATGTCCCCGGCGGAAAAGTAGAGGAAAATGAATCCCCTACACATACAGCTGTAAGAGAAGCAAAAGAAGAGATAGGAGTAAATATAGAGTTAGAGAGGCCTTTCTACACTGGAGAGTTCCAGCACAACGACCAGATCTTCGAATGGAACGGCTATATTTCCTCAATCAAAGAAGGAAGGCCTGAAATTCGGGATGCAGTTTCAGGAAATGAAACTGCTTATAGCAGCAATTCAGAGAAATGCTGCGGAGATAAGTTCAAAGAACTGAAATGGTTTTCGGCAGAGGAACTATCTGAATGCGAAGAATTAGCGCCGAATATCAGGATGGTTGAAAGCGGTATTCTCCGGCTTCTTTTGATAAAGTTTGATATTGAATCAAGGAAAATTTAAAATTTCGTGCACACTGTGTATGTATGTCTACCAAAAACATCTCTTTAGATGAAGACGCATATAACAGGTTAAAGAAGCTTAAAGATGAAGGAGAGAGCTTTAGCGATGTTGTGAAAAAAGTGACAGGTGAGCGTTCATTAAAGGAGATAGCAGGCATAATATCCGACGAAGAGGCCAAGCTAATGAAAGAAAAGATCAGCGAAAATAGAGAAGAAAGTCGCAAAAGATTAGATAAAGTAACTGATGATCTATGATTCTAGATACAAACTTCATTATAGATATAATGAATGGAGACAACGAGGCCTTGAATAAACTAGATAAAATAGAGGGCTCTTCTAGCTCTGTATCAACCACCGCTATAACTTTATTTGAGCTTTGGTCAGGAATCAATAGGTCCAACAGATCTGAAGAGGAAAAAGAGAAAGTATTGAATGTGATAAGTTCACTAACTGTTTATTCTCTAGATGAAAAATCTGCGAAGATAGCTGGAAGAATAGATGGAGTGCTTGCAAACAAAAAGGAAAAAATGTCTCCAGAAGACTGTAAAATAGCAGGTATCGCAATTAAAAACTCAGAGAAGATAGTAACGAAAGACAAAGACTTCAGTACAATACAAAAATATTCTACTCTTGAGACAGAAAGATTTTGATTCAAATTTAGGCTATTCTATCCTACTCTCTACCTCTTTCTTCACAGAGTTTTCGTAGCCCTCATCTCTATGAAATACGTTATAGACAACTGCTTTTCCATCTTCTATGTCAGAAAATCCTCTGTGATCTGTTTTATCTTCCTTTATTTTCAGTCTGAAAAGTAATTCTCCTCTGTTATCTTCCCATAGAGAAACTTCTTTTATCGACATTCCTTCATCCTCTAATTTCTGTAATATATCAAAAAATTCATCACTAACTTCTTCATCCAAGTTTTTCAGGTCCTCAAAGGCTCTAGGGGTCAGGCTTACTTGCATATATTATCAGCTGGAAACTTTCTCCTTTGCTTCTTCCAGATCAATTCTTTTACCCGAACCTTCTGCTTGATCTATCCTATCCCGAACTTGGTACATATGTAACAAAGATTTAATAATTTAGGGGAGAATCAAAACAAAACCAGGCTTAGTTCAAAGGCCATACCAATGTTTCGTAAGATTCCCCGTTATCACGATTGGCCTCAACATAAACATTTCTAGGCCTCTCTAGATCAGAGACGCCTATCTGAAGCGTATTATGTGGGCTAAGGCCTAAACCTTGGAGTTTGCCTGATTTAGCCTCTCTTCCGTTAATATAAGCTGTATAATTGGCTCTTCCTGCGTTGACGATTTGAAGCTCTACTGTTTCGCCATTAAATTCAACCGATTTTACAGAGATAAATTTTGGTTCTTCAAAATCAGGTTCTTCCGAAGTTTGGAACGTATGGGTTTCTGAGCTTACCTGATCGCCATCTGTGGAAACGTTTACCTTCCATCTGTGTGTTCCTGGCGCAAGCACTCCCGTGTCCACAGTTATTGAGTCGCCCTGACCTGCTAATAGAGAAAGATTTTCTACAGTTCGGTTATCCAGAATAACTTCATATTCGAAATCAGATTCAGAATTAACAGTGAACTGAAGCTCCGTACTGTCATCTTCGATAATTTCGCTTGAAGGTGACATGTTTGAAACTGTTAGATTTTCCTGACTGAGGTATAGGCCTGTAGCCGAAACCCCTGAGATCAGAATTACTGCAATTATTGCCTTATACTTCACTCAGACCACCTCTCATAGTGTTCTTGAACCTCTTCTTGAGATAACTGCGAGTCAAACACCATCACATCTGAGATAACACCTCTGGCATTTTCCCCGATCAAAATATCCTGATTATTGTTGCTAATAGATGATCCCAGGCTTTCTGTATTCTGAAGAACACCATTTTCATAGTACGAGACTTTAGACTGATTGTAAGAAATAACATAATTTCTCCATCTTGATGTACCTGAGTTCCCTTGAATTTCGATATTATTTCCTTTTCCGAATAATATCATCTCACTGAATCTCGGGACCGGATAACCTTGATTTTCTCCTGCAACAAACTTCCAATCAGTCTCGAAATCAAAGAAATTCAAAGTCTCTTCATCTTTCATTTGCGACGTGGTAAGCGATTTTAAATCATAGTTTGCGTCATTCCTGTCTCCTAAGGCCTCAGAATTTATACTTTTCTCTTCATCCCAGTAAGCGTTCTTTAGATTAGCCTGAAGGTTTCCAACTAGGGCGCCGTTCTCGCTCGATCCAGTGACATTTGCTACCGAATAAACATTTTCTATATCCCCGCCTGTAGCTTGTCCAACAATCCCTCCAACATCGCTTCCTGGAGATTGAGTATCGCCAATACTCCCGATAAAATAAGAACGCTCAACACTGCCTTGAGGCATGTTGCCTGTGATTCCTCCGACAAAATTGTTTCCTGCCTCAACCGTTGATTCTCTAACCCCAACATTTCTAATTATTCCATAGTTATCTCCCGCTACAATCCCAGCTTGATAATTAGCACCATAGTGTCTAGAATCAATAATAGTTACATCTCTAATTAAGCCCTTGTTCCTTGCTGAAATAAGTCCTGATGGATTTGTTCCCGTTGAATCAGAATCTTCCAATGTAAAATCAATTAACTCCCCCTCAGTACCTACAATAGGGAACATTGCTGCATAATAATCTCCGCCAGTAGGACCAATACTGACGTTGGAAATAGTATGCCCTCTACCATCGAAATAACCTGTAAACTCTTCTCCATCAAAAGAAGAGCTTCCAGTCCCCCATCCAACTGGCGTAAAGTCTATTCCTGAACAGTCAATATCTGAGGACTGATAATGGTTTGAAGATGGATCCATATTCTGTAATTCTGTGCAGGAAGAAACTTCTTTGAGATTTTCAGGCCCTCTCTGCATATCGGCGACTATACTCTTTGTATGCATGCTTACTGTAAACTCTCCATCAAAATTATAGTCTGAATCATGAGATATATTCACGGGATCCTCCGAAAATCTCAGGCCTCCTCTACCTTGATTTACAATCTCCAAAGATGGAGGCCTATCGGCGTGATTGGAGTTATCTGAGATATCAAAAGTTTCTGAATCATCAGTAAAGTCCTCCTTTAAAGGCCAGAATCCAGCGAGGTTTTCCGGGACATCGATTTCATAACCTCCAGTCAAACTACCCGATGACACCACATCCTTTAGAGATTCTTGGTTATAAACTAAATTGAGATCAAGATTATCGGTGCCAGAAACATCCGCTACATAAGGATACAGGACGTCATCATTGTTTCCTGATGAAAAATCTACATTTACCGGGATTTCTGTACCATCTACGGATAGGTTTGATATGTTATCTACTTGTGGATCTGCCTTGAGTAAAAGAAGCTCCAAACCGCCATATGAATTCATTCCAAAATTTTCTACAATAACGTCTTGGCCTTGAAAGCCTGAGACGGATTCCGTACTCATGTCTGTCATTGAAAATATAGCTCCGCCGACTACAGCCACCACTAGGAGCATCCAACCATAAGTCATCAAATACTCAATGGCAGACTGTGCTTTCATTTATTTAATCCATGTATTAGCAGAATTATAAATACTGGTTCTAGGCCTTGAAATAAAGACAATTTGAGGAAATAAAAAGTAGAAAATAAGAGAGGATATGTTATACTAACTGGTATTCTCCTACTTCGTCGATTGATTCGACGTGTGTAAGGAATACTGTCCGGCAACAGTACTTTTCGACACCTAAGTCATCAAGCACTTCTTTTGCGTCTTCGCCGTCGTCAGTACGCTCTTCGAACTCTTCGTACTTGTCGCTGATTACTTTCCCACAGCTTGGACATCTTACTGGAAATTGCATTCAAAACTCACCTCCGTGAGTTTTTGCAAAGTCCATTCTGCTAAAATGCACTGTTGTTCACCTGTAGGATTTCTGCTGTTTGTGTCGAGCTCCTTTGCTCGACTGTGAAGGTTTTCTTGTCTCTGTTCTTCTAGGATCTTCTACAAGCATGTTTCTATCGTAATCCCTGAACTCTGCTTCGAGATCTTCGTCATCTGAGTATTCGACAAGCGCTCTTGCGACAGCCATACGTGCTGCTTCTGCCTGGCCGTTCTTTCCACCGCCTTCAGAATCTACCTTAATCTGAACATCTCCATAGACTTCTTCCCCAGCGATTCTAAGCGGTTCTTCAATCATTCTTCTCATCGCGTCCTCTAAAACATCTAGAGGCCTGGAATTAACTCTGATAGTGCCTGAGCCTTCCTTTACTGTGGCTCGTGCCTTGGCAGTTTTTCTCCTTCCTGATGCATGAACAGCCATTTTACTGATCGCCTCCTATAAACTGTGCTACTTCGCCAAGCTTTACATAGTTCCTGTTCTTGAGGTCTTTTCCTTCCCTCACATCAACTTCTTGGACATCTCCCTCAAACTCTTCAGGAGTTCCAAGATAAGTCTTCAAACGTGAAAGCTCCTCTCTACCGGATTTCTTCTCCTTCGGCAACATTCCACGAACAGTTCTCTTCAAGATCTTATCGCTTCTCTTAGGATAGTAAGGTCCTGTATCTCTACGACCTCTATCATACTTCTGCTTGTAGTCAGCGAAAACCTTTTTCTCATCTCCTGAGATAACTGCCTCTTCTGAGTTAACTACTCTGACTTCCTCGCCGTTCCTTACCTCGGAAGCCACATAACTTGTGAGCCTTCCAAGAATCTTATTCTCCGCATTAATTACTTTTGTCACTCGAAATCACCGATTTCTGCATGTCCAGAAAATTTACAATTTTCGTACATTATTTAATCACCTGGAGGCCTTCGGCCTCTGGATTTTCATCAAAGAGATCCTGAATAAACATGAACTCTCCTTGTTCTTCAATCTCCTCTCTTGCGCCTGAGGAGGCCTTGAAAGCTGCTACATTGACTTCCTTAGATAGTCGTCCTGAGCCTAAAACTTTGCCAGGTACGACAACTGTATCGCCTTCCTCAGTATTCCTTTCAATATCTGAGATATTGACTTCAGGCCTTCTACGATTAACTTTTCCAAGATTTTGCGCAACATCGTTCCAGAAAGAAGCTTCCGCCTCCTCCAGAGATTCGATGGTTTCAACTAAAATCGGGTTTGTGGGATCTGCTTTATTATCCATGAATTATGCACCTCGCCACACTATGTGACTGCTGGTAAAATTAGATTAAAGACAAAGATTTTTAAACAGGCCACAACTCCAGGGAATATAGAATACCTCGCTTTCCAGTTCTTCTACAGAAACAGAGTTAAGCAACTTAATTACATCTGAGGCAGTCTGTTTTTTACTCTGTCTCTTAGTCTGTAAAATGACACCCACTGATTCTCTTCACCCAGTTTCCTGAAATCATCATCTATAGTCAGTATCGAATAATCATTTTCCAATGCATACCTGATTAGTTCTGAATCGCCAGCACCTTTCATACCGATATCTTCTACATGTAAAACCTCTATACCGTAAGACTCCAGTCTTTGAACAACAGTCTTTGGAATATGTTCATCTGCTAAAAGACTGTGGTTAGGCATTTGCCTTTTTTACCTTAGACCTAAGCTCCTCTCGCACAGTTTTCTTATTATCATAGAAGAACCTTAACGCATCAAGCACCTGCTGAGGCGTGATACTGTATTCTTCTGAAATTTCCTCAACATCCCATCCTAACTCCTGATAGGACTCGACAACATCTACTACACGGATCCTAGTGCCTCTGATCCTGTGCTTCCCTCCGAAATGCTCTTCAGTTGAAACAATAGCATCCTCAGCCATACTATCTTTAAATCGGCAAATTGATAAAAAATTTTTGGTTGATCAATACAGGCCTCACATTCTTCAGTGTTTCAGATCTTAACCCGAGTAATCCACGAAAAGGTTTTCCGGAGCTACTGGAGGCTCACCGCCTACCTGGAAAGGCCCAGTTAAAGTGCCCGAAGCTCTCTGATCATCCAGGCCTTCAATACTGTATAACAGCTCGATATCAAAACTGTTGCATGCCTCTGACTGTTCGAATCCTGTAATGGTTATTCCTGATGTATCGCCTGGATCGAGATCCCCGTCTGTAACCGTTATAGAGGTATTCTCAATCACAACTTCCTCAACCTGTATATTATCGGATCTCCGGTTCTCAAGCGCCACCGCCAGCTCCCCATCTGTTGTAAGCCCGAAGTCCTGGACTCCTATACTCTGACCTGTAAAACCCGAACTGGACTCTACACAAGCGCTTCCAATACTGGAGTAAGCGACACCTGAAACTACTGAAACCGTTATTAGCATCCATCCATAGGTCGTTAGATACTCAATCGCTGACTGTGCCTTCATGGGTTAGAACCTCCTATACACCTATCATTACCGTCTTGATAACCAGCTTTTTCTGCTCCAAACCTGTTCCAGGCCTCAACCTGGTAACAGTCATCCTGAGAGTTATCTTTCAGGCAAATAGCAGTTTAAACCACGACAAAGTAATTCTCCCGGTATCCCCTTATTTGTGTATCGATTTCGTACTGTCCTGTCACCATTAATGCATCCTTAACTTCATTTTATGAGCTGTATAATTAAAAGTTACCTAATTAAGTTCAGCGCTAACAGATTCGAAGGGCTCGGGATAGGACTTATCCGATACCTCAATGTTCGAGGTTATCTCCCCGGTCACGTACTGATCCTCCAGCACGCCAAGATCATAGACTATCTCTACATCCATTGTATTACATGCATCAGTCTGCTCAAAACCTACGACATCAGTCTGTTCTTCCTCTCCTGTAGGTACAGTCTCCGAATAATTCAGCCGCCTTTTACCCTCAGGACCGGTAACCTTGATACTATCAATTGTAACCGTGTTATCCGCCTGATTCTGAATAAGTAATGACATATTGGCGGAGTCTGGTCGAATTCCGAAATCCTGAACCTGAACATCTGATCCTGTAAAACCTGTAGTAGATTCGACGCACTGTCCTCCTACGAAGGAATAAATTGCGCCTGAAGCAATAGCCAGGCTCACAAACATCCATCCATACGTCGTCAGGTACTCCACAGCTGACTGGGCCTTCATGGAACACCACCTATGCAGTCTCCCTCAGGACTTGATTCGCCCAGAAGATTTTCAACAGTCAACTGGTAACATGCCTGGTCTCCCGAATCAACTCTAGGATTTGCGACAGTCAGAGAATCTGTATCCTTCACTTCACCGTAATCCACCGAGCCTGAATAATCGAAGTCCTCAAACCCTGTACTGGATTCGCTGTAGTAGATATTGATAGTTTCCCTGTCTCCCCCTTCATAGTTGCCGGAGGTCGGAACCCAGTCCAGCTGTGCAACGTAAGTCGAGAAAGTTCGCTCACTCGAATTAAATATGACGTTTGATCCTTCTCTGTAGAAGGCGTACCACTCATAGTTTCCGTCCTCTTCAACTATCGAGGCCTCGGAAATATTGGCTGTCACGGTTTCCCCGCTCTCCACGTCGTAGTTATTTGCAGTGATTTCATAATCCGTTGAATTAGAAATGTTGAACGCTATCTCCTCCATCGTCACTTCGTTCGGAGTCGTAACCTCAGCCCGAAGCTCCTCCTGCCCAAGATCGGCTGTCCCTGGATCCAGATTAATGTCGTCTTCCGTCTTCTCATCAAAGCTCACACCCTCTACATTTGAGACCGTGAAGCTATAGGCCTGGCTGTTGTTATTATTCCAGGTCTCACCTGAGTCTGTCTCGACCTCAACGTACCAGTAATGAGTCTGAGACTTAGAGTACTCACTGAATGAGTCCGTTGATATATTCGCCCAGTTTCCATTTTCTATTCTCTCTGTTCCCAGCAAAGTATTGCTCTGGAAGTCATAGAAGTCCACAGTCAGGTTCTGTGAATGATCAACGCTTACATTCAGCCGTGGCTGAGGATCAAGGCCTGTCTCACCATCAACCGGCATTATCTCATCAGGTTCCGGAGATTCATATGATCTGAACTCCCATGTTGGGCTAGCGTTCCACAGAGTATTGCCATTACTGTCAGTGACTGTCGAATTCACGAACCAGCTGTAATCTGTGGCGTTATCAAGTGTTGCAGGATTGAACTCCACATCCCCGCTCCCAGAGACACTGTCAGAGGCCTCCAGATCAAATTCATTTCTCGCATCCGAGCTATTATTAGTCAGATAGAGATCCGAGAAAAGGCTCAATCCATCGTTCTGAGAAGTGAAAGCCGTCAAGTTTGAATTTATTTCGACTCCGGCCTCTCCATCCGAAGGATCTGGAGTCTCAGGCCTATCAGGCGCGTAGATAGTAGTGAATCTCCATTCCTCTATCCATTCAGTAACGTTCAGGGTCTGGCCAGTCGAATCCTCAATTACGAGGCTCCAGTTGTAGGATGTTCCTGATTCTCTGCCATCCCAGACGCTGTTCACTGTGTCAAGAGAACCTCCAGAATCCGAACCGATGTTGGATCCATCAGGCCTGAGGAAATCGACATCCATGGACTCATCCTGAGGGTGATATAACTCGGCCGTCAAGTTAGGATCGATCGGGACCGTTTCCTGACCGTCATCAGGACTCAATAATGTAGGAAGGCCTGGCGGCTGATCAACTCCCGGACTAAACCCTGACTCTTCAGTAAAGACTGCCAGCTCAGGGTAACGATCATTATCCCTCGCCACCCAGGTATCTGTAAAATTAAAGCCCTCCATATATTCAATAGCTCTTCTATCTGTCATCTCATAATTCCTGAGAGGTTCCGCACCATGATCATCAGGATTAGATTCTATTCCTGTAGTGTCCATATCCCAGTAAGCTGTATCTGCTGGCGGATCGAATATTCTACGACCCACGACAGGCTTACTAATGGAACTTCCTGTGAAGTAGCTCCTGACCACGGGATCCAGAGAATCTTGGCCTACAAGGCCTCCAACCCTGCTTCCGCTTCCAGTGATATTCGCTCTTGCATAGCTATCAAGAATCTGTCCAAAGTTAGTTCCTATCAAAGCGCCCATAGGGCCTCCTCCGCTGATATTCCCTGTTACATATGATTTTCTGACAGTTTCAATATTGTGATCATTCTGTCCGATTAGGCCTCCGACATCGTTGCCCCCACCTTGAATATCAACGTTTTCAAGCCCAACCTTCCTTACCCTGTTAATATCCCCACTAGATGTAATATATCCAAATAATCCTGTTTCATTAGGATTAGAAGGCCTGTCAATCGTCAAATTATAGATTACATGCCCATCACCGTTGAAGACTCCATTAAATCTTTCTCCATTATCTCCTACCGGATGGAACCCTTTCCCATCGTTCCAGTATTCTGTCATGGAGCAGTCGATATCGTTTGCAAGCCTGTAATGTGCGTTCAGGTCATTTTGCATTGCCTGGAGTTGTTGACAGTCTTCGATCATGTAGGGATCTTCCGATGTCCCTGACCCTACTTCCTGCCAATTAAGCTTTGGATAATAGAAAGAGGTAGATTCCCATGTATCAGAATAATCTAATGGATCCATTTCAGTAGTAGCTTCTATCGTCATATCAGCGGTAGTTAGATTCTCTCCAACATTTGCTTTGCCAGGAATACTGGAAGCATTTCCATCATCTCCATCAAAACCTGAAAGATTAGTGTCATAATACACATCAGTATATGAACCTCTCCAAGCATCTCTATTAACGCCTATAGCTCCTCCTTGCCTATCTGTGGGGCCGGGAACCACTTCTACCATTGCAAACGAGTTTCTCACAGAAAGGATGTTATTTCCAATCAGACCACCTCTTATATTCCCTGATGTAGATTCTGTATAAATGACTCCTCCTGCATAGGAGTCTTCTATAGTTCCGTCATCACCACTTCCAGCTATACCTCCTAAATAATAACCATCTGCTACTTCGGCAATTGAATAGGTCCTGTTAACTACACCCCCTTCAATCCTTCCAACTACGCCACCAGTACTTGGAGTATCTCCTTGGGGGCCTAAAGCTCGAACCTCCCCAGTAGTTTTAGAATTAGTTATTGTACCGCTACTATACCCTGAGGTTATACCTACTCTAAGCTCTCCAACAACTTCAGCACGGACTATTTCCAGATTCTCCAGAAAACCCTCGTTATAACCAATAAAGCCTGAAGATGTTAAATCAGGCCTATCAATATATAGATCCTCTATCATGTAATGTCGACCATCTATACTCCCTGTAAATCCATCTGTACTATTTCCTATTGGCTGAAAGCCTGATCCTCCGTTCCAGTTTTCCGTTTCCGAACAGTCTATATTTTCGGTAATTTCGTAGTGGTTGTGGAGGCTTTTCTGTATGTTTTGAAGCTGTCTACACGTTGTTATTTCGTATGGATCTGCTTCTGTTCCTGAGCCTGATTCAAAGTGGTGTCTGGCTATGATTGGGTACTGGTTTGCTGAGGCCCATTCCTGTCCGAAGTTGAACTGTGTCATCTCTGTTTCTGCTGATTCTCCGGTTACTTCGGGTGTCGGCAGGCCTCTCGCAAAATCTGAACCTGCGGAAGCATCTGTATCACTGAGATCTGATGTCGTGTTATCGAAGTAACTTGTTGAGAGGTCGCTGAAGCTTCCTCCTGTACCATCGATGGCGGGGCCAAATCCTTGCTGGTTCTGTGGATCTCCTAGGTTGACTGCTGCGAAGCTTTGGGTTTGATCTACCCCACTATTTCGACCTACAAAACCTCCTACAAATGCTCCTCCGCTGCTGATTGATCCGACCGCTTTGTTGTTATTTCCGCCGCCATTGGCAAATCCAACAAAGTTACCTATATGATCGTTGGCAGAACCCACATCCATATCCACGTCTGTATAGGAGTAACTGATTGTCCCGGAGTTCTGTTTCCCGACAAGACCTCCTATATCTGAACCTGTCGCAGTGAGTTGACTATTCTCTACCCTGATATCGGTTATATATCCGCCTTCCTGTATTCCCGTCAGAACCCCGACAAAATCCGAACCTTGAACATCTGCATCTGTGATTGAAAAGCCTGTTACCTGGCCTGATGTTGCACCGAATAGGCCTGTCTCGGAAGAACTGTCTATCTCTAAACCTGAGACCGTGTATCCAACGGTTCTTACATTCCCGGGATTACCGTTGAGGCTTCCGGTAAAAGGACTTGAAGATGATCCTACAGGATCAAAACTCTCGCCTGAACAGTCAACGTTCTCCACAATTTCATAGTGAGCATCTAACTCATCCTGCATATCCTGTAGCTGCTGACAGTTAGAAATCTGATAGGGATCTTCCGGTGCGCCTGATCCTCCTTCGAAGGCCTGAACCGTCGATAAAACAAGAAAAAGAGCGAGGCCTAGGATTATTTTCCTCATTCTGCTGTGAACTCCACGGTTTCCTGGCGGGTTTTCGAGGTTTCAAGTGATTCAAAGCTGATCTCTGCGGTGTAGCTCTGGCCTGATTCAAGCGATCCAATGTCTTCCGCCCGGGTCGTAGTACTTCCAGTAAATTCTTCGCTGATTCTTTCCGTTCCGTCAACATTTATCGTGTACTCGAGGTCTTCGTAGGCCTCCATATCCATAACTATCTGGTGCTGGCTGACCTGGCTCGAGTAACGGTAGCTGAACTCTCCTTCCACCAGTCTCCTCTCGGCAGTTGTCTCAAATGTTCCTGTTGTAGTGCCTATCTCCCTCTGATTATCGTCAAACACTTTCACCTCGTAGCTGTGAGTTCCCTGAGGCAGTGGATCCGGAGTAAAGCTACGAGTATTTGTGCCTGAGGCCTCTCCGGTATCAACGAGCTGGGAGTTCAGGTAGACCTCGTATCTGTAATCTGTTCCTGCCTCTATCTTGTATTCTAGTTGTGATGTGGTGGTATCGACCTGTCCTTCAGGACTTAGCCAGTTGATAGTTGCTTCAGGCGGAGCCGAGGTCTCAAAGCTTCTCTGAAGCGTCTCCTGTAACTGTCCTGATTCCAGGGCCTCTATCCTGATATCCTGAGTTCCTGCGTTTTCGAACTCCCTTGTAAATGTATTAGTTGATTCTACTTGAGCTTCTTTCTCCAAATTATCGTTTACGTATAGATCATAGCTTGAGGCCTCTCCCTGTATCTCGAATGCCATCTCAAGTATGTATCCATCGACCTGAGTTGCTTGACTGATTAGATTGATTGATGTGCCTTCTCTTGTAATTTCAAAGCTTCTGCTCTCTGACTCCTGTCCGTCTGACCTGACAAACCAGGTGTAGCTTCCTGAATCCAGAGTTTCCGATAGCTGAACCGTGGTTAAGGCCTGATCTCCTTCTCTGTATATCTCATCGTTCAGGTAAACTCTGTAGGATGCGTTTTCAGGCTTGGAAAAGCTGAAATCGATGTTCTGTGACTCTCCCGGCCCGATAGTATAGCTCTCTCCATCAGCCGGACTGTTAAGAGTTACAGAGCTAGAAGAGCCTCCACCCACCTGGAACTCCTCAGTTTCTAGGCCTTCAACCTCTACAGTGATCTGGCTTCTATCAGGCACTCTGAACTGTAACTGGCCCAGAGAGTTTGTATCCCCAAGTACCTCGCCATCGAGCCTTACCTCTTTACCTGTCAGAGCTTCTCCCTTTTCCAAGGCCTCAATCCTGTTAGTGGTTCCTGGTTCAGGTTCGTTTGAGAGCCTTATTCCAGTGAAATCCGATTTTTCCTGATCAGAGTCCTCTTCATTATTTCCTGATTCGTCCGAACCTTCTTGATCAGAACCTGCCTGATCGGAATCTTCCCGTCCAGAATTCTCTGTGTCTTGTTCTTGAGAATCTGAAAATTCCTGAGAATCAGATGAGTCATTTTGACCTGAGCTGTTATCATCACTTTCAGAGTCTTCTATACCCTCCGGGGCTACAGATTTGGACACAGTACTATTTCCATCAACGACTTCAATTTCAAACTCTCTATTAGGTACTTCAAAAGTTCTGAGGCCTTGATCATCTGTAGAACCTACTGGAGAGTCGCTAACTCTGACTTCGGCGCCTTCAACCGGTTCTGAGGCGCTTGTAACTTTAACTCTTACTAACTGCGATGCAATTGGCTGGCTCATGAACTTTATATCGTATTCATTAGATGCAGCCTGATCTCCATCAGTTATAGACTCCTGAAAGTTAACAGATGTAAAAACAAAGATTATCAAGACTAGAATTGTAGCCAAAGGGACTAGCTTCTTCCATTCCACACTGTAGTTATTCAGAAGCATTGCAGTTAATATTGAACTTGATTTAATTATAAGAGTTATGAACGCTCGATCTTTAACCCTTAATATTCACTACAGGCCTCATTTTGACTACCTTTTTCCCGATTCCCAGAGAGTCGCTGACTTTTATTACCTCATCCACATCCTTGTAGCTTCCAGGCGCCTCTTCCGCAATGGTCGATCCAGAAGCAGCCTTGATATGGATACCTTCTCTCTTCAGATCCTGTTGAACATCTTTTCCCCAGTAATCCTGCTTCGATTGTGAACGAGACTTCAAACGGCCTGCTCCATGAGCAGTCGAGCCAAAGGAAAGATCCATTGAGCTCTCCCCACCTGATAAAATATAGCTAGACGTGCCCATAGTTCCAGGAATTAAAACAGGTTGACCAGATTCTCTGTAGGCCTCAGGAACTTTTTTATGTCCTGGCGGAAAGGCTCTAGTCGCGCCTTTTCTATGTACAATAACCTCTTTCTCTTTTCCATCTACTTCATGAGTTTCTTCCTTAGCGATATTGTGACAGACATCGTAGAGCATCTCAACACCCTGATGATCAAATAATGTATCGAAACATTCTCTGATGGCCTCGGTAATTGCCTGACGGTTACACCAGGCAAAGTTTGCGGCTGCATACATCGCCTGCTTGTAATCCTGAGCTTCCTGAGAATCAATCGGCGCATAAATCAGGTTTTTCTCATCAATCTTCTCCGCTACCTCCGGAAAGCTTTTCTCAAACTCTCTGACATACTCAGTACAAACCTGATGACCAAGGCCTCGAGATCCTGAATGGATCATAACAATTACCTGATTTTTCCCTAATCCGTAGGCCTCAGCCTTACTCTCTGAAAAGACTTCATCGACTACTTGTACCTCAAGAAAATGGTTTCCGCTCCCCAAAGATCCTAACTGGTCCAGGCCTCGAGACTTAGCTTTTTCAGGCACTTTTCCAGCTTTACCAGGCAATTTACCGTTTTCCTCACATCTATCCAGGTCTCTTTCCGATGCAAAATTGTTTTCCAGCATCCAATCCATGCCTTTCTCCAGAACCTCTTGTAAGTCATCTTCATCTATATCGATATAGCCTCCCTGTCCCAGGCCTACCGGCACCTTCGAATACATGATATTGGCAAGTTGTTCCTCCATTCCTTCAAGTTCTTGGGCTTTAAGACCTGTTTTAAGCACTCTAACCCCACAATTAATATCAAATCCGATACCTCCTGGAGAAATAAGGCCTTCTTCGGCATCAAAAGCTGCGACACCTCCGATCGGAAAGCCATAGCCTTGGTGGCCGTCAGGCATCACACATACATGCTTCTGCACTCCGGGTAACTTTGCCATGTTACAGGCCTGCTCTAAAGTATTATCGTCCTTAATCGTTTCGAGAAGTTTTTCAGATGCGTATACTCTTGCCGGCACATTCATTTCAGGCCTTTCGATCTGGTAGATATTGTATTTTATTTTTTCTATTTCCATAAATCTATATTTCCGAGAAGTCTTTTGAATTTAGACATCTAGGACTGCTTCAAACACCCATTTATGATCCCTGTAATCTATCTCCATCTCATTATAGGTCGGGGCTTTGATGTCCAGTAAGTTCATGTCGGATGTGATGTTGTCTGTTAGAACTGTTGCTTCCAGTTTCCAACCAGTTTCCGGCTGGTCCAAGGTTAATTCTTCGGCGTGGGAGATAACTACTCCTTCAGAGTCCTGGAGGAAAATCAGCTCATCAAGAAAGTCATAAAACATTGATTCCAAACTCTCGGCTTCGACTGAAATACTGTGGTGATACTCTCCGTCTGTGTCGCCACCCACGATCTCTGCAAAAGCCTTAACAACTTCTTTCAAGGCCTCCTCTTTAGACTCTCCTTCCGCGTGGAACTTTTCATCCGCCGAGTGTTCAAGTATCTCAAACATCTTATCTAATCCTCTTGCCCAGTTTTTCAGGATTTGAGAGCTCTGTCTTAAAATCAATTCTCTCAAAGTACTCTGTATTTCTGGTTACCAGTAAATCGGCGTCTACTTGTTCTGCCGAGGCCGCTATCACCGTATCCTGAAACTCTACTCTTTCACCGTCTTCAAGTAATTCCGACATTATCTTTCCTGCTCGATCTGCTGTCTGACCGTTCACATCCAGCCACTGGAACTGTCCAAGTACTTTCTTGGCTTCCTCTACCGCATCTTTTCTGTAGGCTACTGCAAGCACTTCAGCGACGACCACTGAGCTAATATAGATTTCATGATCTTTACGAACCAGGTTTTTCATGAGTTTCTGAGTCTCCTCTCTTCCCTGATCAATATCGATAATTACGGAAGTATCAAAGGCCAGTTTCATTCATCAATCCTCTCCAGCCTATCGCTGGAATCACGTCTCATTTCCTTTAGAGAACTTTCAAATTCCTCAGGTAGAAAACCTTCAGTCTCGAAGACCTCCGGATCCTTCTTTGTTACCATGATCAGGCCGTCAACCACATTAAGGATCACTCTATCTCCTTCCTTCACACCTATCTTCTCTCTAACCTCCCGGGTCAGAGTAATCTGGCTTCCACGTGTAACCTTTACCTCACTCATAACTATTACTAGAAAATTTAGTAATTTATCTTTTTTGGTCAAACCAGGCCTTCAAGGCCTCTTCTACTAGTTTATTGGTCTCTTCTATTGTTAAATCTGTGTTATCAATTATCAGATCATAGATCGTCAGATCATCCATGTTTATGCCGTAGTAATCTCTGTACCGCTCCTTGTTGTCACGATCGCGTTTGATAATTCTCTGTCTGGCATCTTCTTTTGAAAGGCCTTCACGGCTAGCAACTCTCTCAGACCTCTCTCCCAGATCAGCTTTCAATCTTATCTTCAGATCAGAGTAATCACCCATCACATGGCAGGAGATCCTGGATTCAATCACACAGTTTTCATTCAGGCCTTTCTGGAAAGTCCTTTTATCGACTTCCAAATCAGTCTCTTTATCCGCTTTCTCGCTCAGCTCTTCGACAGAAAGGCCTTTTTCCTCCGCTATGTTTCTGAAAAAATCTCCTGCAGAGTAACGTTCGATATCCATAAACTCAGCTATATGATTCGCCAACGTGCCTTTTCCGGCTCCTGATCTTCCATCAATCGTGATTAAAATATCTGATTCGCGTTCTCCTTCAAAGTTCAGGCCTTCCATATAGATGGATTATTGGGTTAAGTTAAATTAGTTGAGAAATGAAGAGCACGGAGCACAGGATTCGAACCCGATTCCTGTTCGAGCGACGCACCTTATAGGAAGTCGCGGAGCCCGGGATTTGAACCCGGGTCTTCACCGTGACAGGGTGAAATGATGGGCCGGACTACACCAGCTCCGCTGTAATCAAGTAGTAGGCGATGAGCCGAGCCTCTCTACAACCGGATAATGCTGAAAAGCTATATGAAAAATGAGTTACCGGATAAGAAATTTTCTCGAGTCCACGATGAGGCCTGGTATGAGAAAAGAGATATCGAACTCCATCTTGAGACCAGAATTGATGAAGTAGATGCTGGAGATAACACCGTTATATCTGATTCAGGCAAAGAGTATTCATACGACAAGCTTCTGATTGCTACAGGCGGATCACCGAGAGAATATCCTCTTGACGAGGATTACAGCAATCTTCGTTACATGTGGACAATGGGCGATGCCGAAGAGATCAAGAAATCTGCAGAAGAATCGGAGAAAGCAGCAGTCATCGGTGGAGGCCTGCTTGGAATCGATCTGGCAGTCTCATATGCACAGCATGACTGTGAGACTTATTATTTGATCAGAGATGATCGGTGGTGGAACCGTGGAATATCAGGGGAGGGAGCTGAGATAATCCATAGAAAGCTTGAGGAGAAAGGAGTAAATATTTTGACAGAGACGGAGGCCTCAGAGTTTATTGGAGAAGAAAAGATTGAGGAAGTTAAAACGGATTCCGGGAAGGATATAAACGTCGATGCAGTAGCGGTCGCAATCGGACAGACTCCTAACTCGGAGATAGTAGACGTCGAGAAAAATGATGCCGGGTTGATTAAGGTGGATGAAAACTTACAGGCCTCTGATGAAGATGTGTTTGCAGCAGGTAACCTGGTAGAGTATTACTCCCCGATTTTAGATGAAAGGACTGTTAAAGGATCCTGGGATCACTCAGAGGCTATGGGAGAGTACGCAGCGGAAAACATGTTAGGAAACGACAGGCCTTTCGACTTTGTCAATACTTACGGTGTAGGCCATTTCGATGTCCAGTTTTTAGCTATCGGTGACTGGACCGGCGAACCTGTCGAGAAAAAGTATTCGGAGGATGAATATCGCAGACTGTTCTTCAAGAATGATAAGCTGGTCGGAGCGGTAATGATAGGGTTTACTAAAGGTCAGGAAAAAATTAAGAACATGATTCAGGAAAAGAAAGAAATTGAAGACAGAGAGGCCTTGCTGGAGAAAAGTTACTGGAATTGATTCAAAGATTTGTATGGACCACTCTTTCATCAGGTAGTTCAGATCTCCAGTCTTCAGGTAACTGGTTTCCCATAACAGATCTCCAGTCTTTGGAAGAATCTTGGGCTCTGGAGACAACATTATCCTTTGCCTGTCTCATTTGTTCATCTATTTTCCGCCAGTTGTTTTTCGGAAGTATCTGTTGATTGAACTGGTTGAAATCATGGTCTAAATCTATTTCGTTATCGGTATATCTGGCGAACTCAGGATCTATAAGCACCATCGATTCGCCAAATCTGGGGTCATAGTCAAGTTTCAGTTCTACCCCTTCTCTTTCTATCTCAAAAGACAGGCCTAATGCATTAGTTGTTCCAATATGTCTCCCAGCTATTCGTGCATCTTCATTGCTTATTCCTGCATCCTGGATTTCGTCAGTAACGAATCTGGCGATGTAAGGCGCTGAATCCTTCACTCCCGGAAAATCTATAGGCTGCTCAGAAGGCACCTGCCTGAAATCAGTCCTTAGAACCTGGCTGAAGGGTATTTCACTGTCATCGAACTGATCCCATACTCCGCCTTCCCTGTCAAAAGCTGTAAGCAAGTCCATTTCATAGAGAACATTAGAGCTTCCTACAGGAGTTCTTTCTAGATATTCATCTTTGTAATCCATCGCATTTCTCAAAGCCATTCTCTGGACTGAATCGAAGTCATTTTCCCCAGTACATCTATTTTTAGAAGGGTTATGTTTGAGCTCTATAAAGCTAAATGGTTTCTCCGTTTCAGATAGAGTCTTATCGCTTCTAGGGACCATCTCAAACTCATACTTCCTCCCATCCTTAGCTTCTAGATATATGAAAATATCGGCTTCTTTATTTTCTTCCCACCGGGCCTGGTATTCTCTCATCGGCTCAGTTAGCTCTCCGCTTCCTGAGCCATAGCCTCCATTAGATTGCTCTCTCAAAGGCCTTCCTTCATATTTCACATCTTTTAGAGCATCATATAGAGGTCTATTAATTAAATTCCAGGCCACATTTAAGTCATTGAAATCCGCTTCTAGATACTCTCCACCATTTACTCTCCCATTAATCCTTACTTTGTCAAATCCAAAAATGCTGTTAGGAGAGAGGTTACCAGACATATGTTGTTATTAGAAAGTAAATAATAAATTAGTTGTGGTTGATCTCGACTTCATCCAGTACGTCTAGGGACTGAGTTGAGACAAATGCAAGATCCTGGAAATCCTTAGTCATCCTCGGACAGGCACAGTTGACATATACATCGATTCCATATCCTTTGTAATCAGACTCGAAGATTCTGTCCTCAACAAAAATATAGACGTCTTTTCCGTGTTTCTCAAGCTTTTCTTTCGCGATCTGGACCGCCATCATGTAGTTCTGGCCTTTCTTACTGGAGGTAATGATACCCCATTTTTTCTTATCCTTGTGTTTGATGACTCTAGCATGCTCTGCTCGAGTCTCATCATCCAAAGAGTTAGCAGGCTCGATCCAGATAGCTTCCTGATAAGGATCGACTACATAGACCTTTTTACCTGCCTCTGATACCTGAGATGGATGGAAATGCCCTGAACCCAGGAAAACAAACGCATCAACCTTATGAGAGATATTGTGGGCGGCTCCAGCATCACATCCCAGCACCTGGCCCTTTTCAGTCGTCCTCAGGCCTGTCTTCCCGTCCACAACCTCATAACCTTTGCTTTCCAGAAACTCTCTGGCTTTCTCCGCACGATCCATGTACTGGGTAACTCCTACAAGGCCTAAGGTCTCATCTTCCTCAATCTCACCGTAATTTTCTCTCAGAACCTTCATCAAATCTCTGTCCTCCCGGTAAGGCATATAATAAACATTTATATCATCCATATCAGCTTTCTCCGGGTGCAAAAACCGGGTATGGCCTATGTGAATAAGTGCATCAGCACCCATCCTCTCTGCCTTTTCATCCGCGATTCCACAGGCTCCGAACGTCGAAGCCCCTATCATAACAGGCTCGATACCGTGTTCTTTCAGCTCCGAGGCGTACTGAAGTAATTCTTCCTTAATACCGTCAGGGCCTTGAAGCCCTACCTTCTCATACTCTTTATCCTTGATCTCTTCAAGAACTTCATCGAACTCCTCATAGTTCCATTTCGAGCGATTTTCCTCTTCCACACAGAATACTTAGGCCTAAATCTTTTTAGCTAATGAAGTTCCCTTAACTTATCCAACATGAATCTTCTCTCAGCTCTCTCAAGAGCTGATTCTAACTCAGCTAATCTGGCTGAAGAAACACCAACGGAAAAATCATTTTTCACAATACTGTAAAGCACATCTTCATCAACCTCATCCAGTAAAACAGTAATATCTCCCTGAATATAATCTAGCGCCGACTCAAGGCCTTCACGAGGAATAATCCTTGCATCAAGAATTGCTTCATGTCCATCAAAGGAAAAGACACCCGAGTAATTTTCCAGATAGGCCTTTTCACGGTTGTAGTCTCTTTCAAGATCTGAAATAGTCTCTATTTTTGTAGCCGAGACAGTATTCAATTTCTGGGAGTTTGAAGGTTTGGTTTGTGTTTTCTCACCAATTTTTTCGCCTTCCTCTCTGTCTGAGCTGAAGATAGCAGGCTTACCAACTTTTCTGGCCTTTTCGGCATCAGTGGAAGTGTAGCCTCCTTTCTTCGCCACTAGGCCTGTTTCATACTGTTGTGGGGGAACTGTTTCCTCGGAAAAACTGATTTCCTCTCCGATTGTTCCATTCATTTCGCCGGGACTTACCTTTATTTCCTCAATATCCTGGATTTCAGACTGATGATTAAACGCATCTACCACAAAGAACGACCCTCTTTTGTAGACAAATTTGACGGAGTTAGAGGCCTTTCCTGCAAATTCTTCGATTTCCGACCGTGAGAAAGGTCTGTCCGGTTCTCTAACTCTTTTGTTTCTATAGTCCCCTGTCATCGGGTTTCTGGTAACTTTTTTCTGAATCTCAGGCCTGAGAACTTCCACCTCCTCTCCTATCAGGTATCTGGTAGGCCTTGTTGTGCCTTCTTCAAGCGGTATTCCAAGGCCTTCGACCGCCTCTATGTAATCTTTCTCTCCTTTAACTAATGTACCGGTATATTCTGCTTCAATCATTTTCTGGACCATAATATTTGGAAATTCTCTACCGTCATTGTTCTCAAAATAGGATGCGACAACCGATTTTATTCCATCTTCCAGGCCTGAGCTACCGACATCGAGCTCGAAATCGGAGAATGATTCATCAGATACTCTAATAGCTACCTTTGAGTTATCTCTCTGTCCTCCAACCAGGTTTCGTGCTCTTGAAGAGGCGTTCCTGACCTCGGACGTCATTCCGACCTCTTTGTATGCATCTCTAATACCATTAAGCTCCAGAGAAGAATCTCTGATTCTTTCAGGATTTCTCGTCTGGAAAAGATCTTTCAGTTCTTCAGAAGTTACAACGAAAAAATTAGGAACCTCTAAGCTTACCTGATCCAGGTTATAGGCCTTCTCGCCATGTTGTCTCTCAACTTCTCCTTTCCAGACTACCATAGACTAGAATTTAGTTAACTGGAATAAAAGAATTCTGCTTACTCCATCTTGACCCTGCAACTGACAGGCATCTTGTGAGTAGCTCTCTCTAAGGCCTTTTTAGCTTCCTGAATATCTTCTTTATCGACTTCTACCCTGATAATTGTCTGGTAATCATCGACAAGTGCTGCTCTCCCGATAGGCCTTCCGAAAGGCTTACGCATTCCTTCATAGTAACGGTCTGCCTGTGCAATTCCTGCTAACGGGTGGTATCTTAGTACATGGTGTGGGTAAGGCCTGATCTCCAAGAAGTAGTCTTCTTCAGGATCCATAACCTTTGAGAGGTAAGAGTTCGCTGCGATTCTACCTGCTTCTAATGCTTCACTTCTGATTCCACATCCTTCTTCAACTACAAGTTTAACTGCGGCATCGAAGTCACCTTCTTCTACTCCCTGTCTGTACTGAGTTACTCTTGAAGCCGGAGCTCCCTTGATGAAGTTATCACTCTTCTTTTGGCTCTGCCTTGTGTAAGGCTGATTCGGCTTCTCTCTGTAAATACTTGCAGGTCTCTCTCCCATAAAATTATTACCTCGTGTAAAATCAAGCCCAGTTAAATTTTAAATAGGGTTTGTTATTCTAGGTCTTCAGCCGCATAAGTATCGGAAAACTCAGACAGAATAAAGTCATAGGTCCGCTCCAGAGCAGATTCAATCCTCTCCTCTTGACCGACCTCATCGTCTTCCAAAATTCCCTTCATCGAAGTTGCATAATCAAAGGCCTCAAAGTAATCACTGGATGCTCTTGCAATAATCTCATCAGCATCTTCAATATTATCTAGTTCATCGATTCTCTTGCCAAAACCATCATATTTTGGATCATATTCTTCAAATATCTCAGTCAAGGCAAAATCTCTGGCAAAGCGGTAAAAATCCGATTTATCTGCAAAAGGCGAATCATCTTCATCCCATAGCTTGGATGCCTCATCCAGAACTTCATCATCATCCCTGAAAGAAGTAGTTACCATATTTACTACATAGTAACAAAAATTATTTAAGACTGTAGGCTTTTTGATAGAGGCCTGACAATTACAGGTTGTGGAGAATGTCAAAGTATTTCATATAGGCCTCGGTAGTTTCGGGCGTTACGGTTTCGAGAAGTTCGTGGAGATGGATAATCATTACGAAGAGGTTGATGTAGAGCTTATCGGAGTCTGTGACAAAGACTTTGAGCGAGTTGAGAAAGCAGAAAAGTTCGCAGAATCACAAGGCCTGGAAATCAGGAGTTGGGAAAATATTGAAGAGGCCTACAGTGCTGCAGAGCAGGAAGACGATGAGGACTGCAAGATTTTAATCTATGACGCAGGACCGACTCAGATGCATGCCGAACACATTTACAGGTCGTTGAGAAATAATTTCTTCCATCTGGCTGAGAAACCGCCTTCAATGACTCGTGAAGAACATATCAGGGAGAAGAAACTGATGCTGGACAACGATGTGAGATTTACAGCCGATTTCATTGAGAGAGAATCTCCTGTAGTAAAAAAGGCCCTGAAAATATTGGACGGAAAAGATATTGATTCAGTAGAGGCTTTTAGGGAGAGCACTATCGGAGTCCAGAAGCTTCTGAACCCTATTGAAAGATCAGGGGTGAAAGGCGGCGCAGTAATGGATAAGATGTGTCATGAGGCCTACATAATGGATCTTGTAGAGCCGGAAAAGCTTGAAAACGTGGAAAAAGAATACTACATGCCTTTCTCATTCAATGGCGAGGCCTTGATGAGTATAAGAGGCGGTAAGACCTCTGAAATAGGAGATCTAACTGCTGCCGGAACAGTTACAGCTAAGATATCTGGAAACGCGGATATAATACTTCACAGCAGTTGGCTTGGGGCAAGCAATAGGGCGCGCACACTTGGAAAAGAACTTGAAAATTTGACAGGTCATAACCCTTTAACTTCAGAGTTCAGAACAGTCAGTGAAAAAGGCCTTCTAGATGAAGAATGCAGATTCTTTGTCATTAAAGGTGAAAGAGAAATGTTCGGCGACATGTTGAACAAGAGGCTTTTCGATCTTGAGACTGGAGAAGAAATTGATCTAGAAAGCCCTATGCATGATCAGCTCTACAGAACTCTGGAATCCTCTGTTAGATGTGCTGCAGGCCTTGAAAACAATTCTATGACAGAAAAGGAAATTGACCGGTTCATGAACTTGATATTCGATATATCGGAGTCAAATAAGGAAGGCCTGGATGTCTTCGAGCAAGTGGAAAAGGCTAATTCCCGTGTCTCAGAGCTGATTCTGGACAACGTATTTGAAGCTGAGGCCTTAAAAGAAGAAGTATGAAGGCCGTCATCCCTGCAGCAAAGAAGAAAGAGGATATGTTCCCGTTCTCCGAATCCAAACCTACCAGCTTGATGCCTGTAAAAGGCGAAGCCTTAATCCTCCAAACCATCGAAAAGCTGAAATCACAGGGAGTAGACGAAATATACGTAATTGTAAATTATATGGAAGAGGCCTTCAGAGATCTTTTCGAGGAGAGAACAGACGTCAATATTGTACTACAGGAAGACCTCTCTGGAACTGCTGAGGCCTTGAAATCTGTCGATTTCATTGAAGAAGACTTTATCGTTATCAATGGAGACGTAGTGATTTCAGAAGATGATATCGGAAAATTAATCGAGAGCCATGAAGGGGATCTCTCATTACTGGCTACTGATGCGTCGAAGGCAGAAAAATTCGGAGTTCTAAGCATTCAGAACGATGAAATAGTTAGTATAGATGAAAAACCTGAAGATCCAGAGAATACTCTGGTCAATTCCGGAATCTACATCTTAACTCCGGATATCTTTGAACTACTTGAGGCCTCCAGCCATTCAAGCCTGACAGAGGCAGTAAATGAGAATATTGAGGCCTTCGACGCTCGCTTCAGACTTATAGACGATTACTGGATCGACATCGGCTCACCAAAAAAGCTCTGGGAGGCAGATAGAGTTCTAAGAGAAAACGAATTAAAAGGAGATATTAACGAAGAAGCAGATATCTCAGAACAGGCCTCAATCGGAGAAAATGTAAAAATAGAGGAAAATGTTTCAATAGGTGCTGGAGCAGTTGTAAAAGGACCAACAGTTATCTGTGAAGGCACAAAAATTGGGCCTAACACAGTTTTAGAGGAAGCAAGTGTAGGAAAAGATTCACAGCTCGAGAACTGTCACATCCAGGCCTCAGTGCTTTTCGAGGAAAGTATAGTCGATTCATTCGCTGATTTAGAACAGGTTATCCTGGGAGAAGAATGCGATCTAAAGTCTGGTTCTGTACTGAAGGAATCTTTTATCGGTCCTCGAAGCTACATCGATATGAACAACTCGATTCGTGGAGTTAAGTTTGTGCCGGATGCTCGGACAGATCTATCAGAAATCAGCAAATAGCTAGAATTTTTCAACTATCTCTACTTCCTCTATGCTGTGTTTTGTACCGTATCCTTTGACCACAGCCCCATTTTCTCCAAGTTCTGAAGCTCTCGATGAGAGTGCTTCTATCGCTGCAGAGGTCCCCAGTCCGAACAGGCCTGCTACCATCATCCTCTCATTCCCATCGATCTCCTTCCTGGCTACGAACCCTGTTTCATCGCCGGAGTAAGTGTTTTCTTCCGTTATAATCTTATCATAGGATTCTGTGAACTTTGCAGGTAGTTTTCCATTTAGTTCTTCCGATAGAGTGTTGACTAGAGGCCCTGCTACCGAGATCAGAGGTCTTTCCCGGGTTTTTTCGTCAAGCTCTGTATCTGTATGGATAAGCTGCTGTCTCCTTCTGCCGTAGTTTCCAAGTATCGCCGAGACCTCTCCAGCTTTGTACGCAGTTTTATGCCTCCTGTCATGTTCACCATGGGGGTAAGGCGCGCCAACGATTATCCGGGCCTCAATCTTTCTGTTCTCTACAAATCCTCGAAGAATCTCAGGAACATTCTCCAGCATCAAGGGCTTTTCCTCAGGCTCCACAAAATCAGATCTGAAATAGAAAGCAGAGTTCTCTGCACTGAAGTGACGGGGTCTTCCGTCCGAGGCCTTGAGAAGTCCTGAATCCAGCATATCTTCGACGTGGTAGTAAGCCGCCTGCTGTTTGATTTCCAGCGATTCTGTCAGATCCTGGATCGAGACCTTTTTCTCAGAGGCCTCTTCCAGTATATTCCTCCTGATATCCGAGTTCAGGGATTTGAGGCCTTTCTCATCCACTTCTTTGACCGGGAGGAATTCGTCTTCTTTTACCAGGTAACGAAACATGATTGTAAACTTTTCTACAATTATATTAAGTTTTTCGAAAATAGTTTAGAACTCACTATTTTAAGGTATAGATGATGTTGTTTCCTCGTGGTAAAAAATGGAAACTTCAGAACTTGATGAAGATTACGATGCTGTCGTCGCTGTACACGGTTTTAACCCTCTGGCACCGCAGGACCCGGATACGAAAGATTTCAAGACTGTAGCCCAGGATAGGATTAGAGAGGCCTATAACGAGGTTCAAAGGCAAGAGGAAGATAATAAAGATGTACTTTTCGTGCTGACCGGCGGCTCATACAAAGAAAGGTTAGAAAGTTGGCTTGATGAGAACAGGCATGATTCTGTCGAGGATTATGATCTTCCTTCAGAATCAAAATTGATGGAGAATCAATTAAGCTGGATGTACAGTGATGAAAATGGCAGACTGGAGTCAGATGAAACTGGCTGGGCGAATGAACACGGATCTTATAATGGAAGCCTTGAAGATATAGATGCTGATATAGTTCTTGAAAGCGATTCTCAGGATACAGAGGAGAATATAGACTATCTTCTTGACATCATGGAGTCTTCGGAGGCTTCAGAGCTCTATGCAGTTACAAGCCGAGATCACAGTCCAAGAGCGGGGGACGGTAATGTACAGAAGATAGAAGACAATCTTGAGGATGTCAAAGTAAGACCTACAGCTTCAAAGCTTAGCTATGCAGCACCAGAAATCGACGAGGACGGAAATATGACTGAATTAAATCCTGGTGTGTTCTTCGGGGAGAGAGGTAACAAGTTGAGTCCTGTGATCGATGTCCTAGATGAGGATATCTGGGGCCTCTTCGGTGATAGTAGAGGCAAAATCGGTGAGAAAGCAGATGAACTCAGAGATGTCCTGAAAAGGTAGGCGAAAATGGAAATAAAGGACCTGCTACGGGAGACAGGGGGCGAAGTAAGAGACAGAGTTAGAGAAGAGTTACCCGTAAACAAGCCTGATGAACAGGCAGAACAGATGTGGGCCGAGGCCTTGACCGGAAACGATGAGTATAACGCAGCAGTTGTCGGCGAGGAAGGAACTTACAGGAAAGAAGAGAGCCCGGATTACGCTTTTCTTGTAGATCCTCTGGACGGGACCTCAGGAGCAGTTAACGGAGAGTTTCCGTGGATAAGTACCGCTGTAACAGTTCTGGAGGATATAGACGTTAACGGAGATAGGATAGAGGGAACGCCTGCAGTTCCTATATCCGACAGATTGACGGGAACGGAGCAGAATTCACATCCTGGCACGGAGAGGCCTCTATCAACGGAGAAGTACGCTTCACGGATGTAGGAAAGACTGATGGAGTCCCGGGAACAGTTGATGGTACCGGTATCGGGCCAAGAGATGTCGAATCCTTCGAGGATCTAGAAAACAACAGGAAAGGCCTTGTATCTGCCTATGCAGCGAAGAAAGGTCGCAGGCCTGTAAGAGAAAATTTCCATGAACCTCTTGAGGAGTTAAGCGACAATGTAAGAGTAAGTCTGACCGGCGGATCCTGCACTGGGGCATCTGTCGGCTGGGGAAAGACCTTAGTCGCTGGAGAGCCGAAGCCTACCTTGCCTACCGAAGCAGGAGGCGAGACATTCGCAAGAGCTATGGGAGCTGAGGCCTCAGATATCTACGGAGAAGAAAATGAAACTATAACTGTAGAGGTAGGCGAGGAGGGACCCAGAAGAAGTTATACAGCAGTAATTACGCCAAACAAAGGCATACTTGATGAAAGTTTAGAAGCTATAGATATATAAGGCCTTGAGGAAGCCTATAAAGATGAGTTCGGAACTTACCATGAACTTAGATAGTTAACAAGACGCGTCAATGCATGGTAGAAGGCTCAAATTAATAACTTTGAGTAGAGATAATAATTTTACATCGAGAGGCGTAATATATACAGGAAGAAAAGTGTAATCCTTGTTGGTGAATCTTCAAGATTCAAACCGCTCAACGAAAACCGACACAAAGGCCTGACAGAAAGCTGCTTTAGACCAATAAATCTATTGGAGAGGTTAGAAAGATGATTAAAGCACGCAAAGAACTAGAACAAGGACAGGAAGTTATTCGGAAGACAGAGGAGAAGAGAAAAGAGTTTGAGGAGAAAGTTGAAGGCCTGAATTTCGAGAAAGTGTTTCTGACAGGCTGTGGATCCTCCTACAAGATCTCGATGATGGTGGCCTCGGAGATGAAATCTTCAGGGCTGGAAGCAGAGGCTTTAGAGGCTTCGGAGATAATTTTTTCCAGTCAGAGCATTGATGGAGATTCGCTTTTAATAGGCTTTTCACAGTCAGGAGAGACCTCTGAGACCGCAAAGGCCCTGGAGAAAGCGAATGAACTGGGAGCTGAGACTCTCGGTGTTTTGAACTCAAAGGGCTCTACTATCGAGGATATAGCAGATGAAACATTCTTTACTCCAGCAGGAAAAGAGGAGGCGGTTCTAGCGACTAAATCAGTAGACTCAGCACTTAGAGCAGGCCTTATACTGAAAGATATCTTTGCCGGGGAAGAGACGGAAAACGTTGACCTCGGTGAAAGCCTGGATAGAGACATTTCTGAGATAATAGAGGTTCTCAAGGATACGGAAAAGGCCTACTGTCTGGGTATAGGTAGTTTCAAGGGATTAGCCGGGGAAGCGGCGACAAAGCTGGGAGAAGGCCCTCTGATTCATGCGAATTATATGTCCAGCCTCGAGTTCAGCCACGGACCAAAATCTCACGCCAAAGATCTCCCAGTGATAGTCTTTGCATTACACCCAGGGCTTGAAAGCACGTACAGAGAGTTTTTACAGGAACTGAAAGATTCCGGGGCAGAGGTCATAGTGTTTTCCCCAGAGTCCATCGATTACAGCGAGGAATCTGATAAAGAAATCAGCGTATCTGAAGGCCTCTTCCCTGCTTTGAAGATCGTTCAGAGGCTGGCTACGGAAACTGCTGTGGAGAAAGGTCTTGATCCGGACAACCCTCCAAATCTTTCAAAACACGTTGAGAAGGAAAACCTGAACTAAAAGAGATTCGGAATCGAAAGTAACTTGAACAGGAAATCTATATAACACATAGTTAAAGTGAGGTCAATGACGGATATAACCAAGGAGAACAGAGAAACTTTCAGAAGCGCTGTAAAAAAGGCAGAAAAAGAAGTAATTAGGTGTTTTAAATCAAATCTTGCAGGTGAAGAAGATTTCAGCCCTTCAGAAATTGAAGAAAATGCCCTTGATGTATTTATCAGCCATATTAGAGATTACTACGCCGGGTCCAAACTTTTCGTCGTATCTGAAGACGCTGACAGTTTCTTCGAAATTGGCGAAGAAACAGATGAAGTTCTGGTTTGTTGTATTGATCCTATTGATCAGACAGAAAAAACCGTAAACGGAGACTTCAGTCAATCCTCTATAGGTTTTTGGGGAGGCAAGGCGGTTAAACTCAAGAATGGGGAAAACGAACTCTACAGTCTTGTTGAACCTATTTACTCTGTTGTTTGCTCTCTGGATAGAAAGTTTCTGGTAGAAGCTTTCAGAGAAGGATCTAACTGGGAAGTTAGAGCTGAAGGAAGCCTTTACGGTGACGCAGGAGAAAGCTTTGATCTGGAGAAAGGAGACGTAAGTGACAGAATAACAGGTTTTAGAGAAAACTTATTTCACGAAAAATATAAGCTGGCTTCAGACTACCAGACCAAGCCAAGCAGAAGTTTCCATAATGACAGCATCAACAATCCCTTAACCGATGAAAATATTCGGGTCGATAGCAATGGGGGCGCAATCTATCAGTTCATGGTGGCTACCGGTCAAAATCATATAGGCTTCGAATCAGAACCAACCATGCCTACCGAGGCATCAGGAGGTATAATAGCAGAGGCTCTTGGAGTGGAGAGAATAGATATAACAGGAAAGCAAATTGATCAAATCTCAGTTATATTCAAAGAGCAGAGCACCCAAGAAACATTTCACGAAGTAGTCTGGAACAACCGGATATTTGAGGATATTAAAGAAGAGACACCTCTTGAACTGGTAGATGTCAACAAACACATCAAAGAAAGCAGAGAAAAAGGCAAGGAGATAAAGGAGTTAGATAAATACTTTGAGGAGCAGTTAAAAAATCTTCAAAAGGAGAATGATATAAGATGAAAGCAGTAATACTGGCCGCCGGATCTTCAAGCAGATTTCAGCCGCTCAGCGAGAATCGGCATAAAGGCCTTACAGAGGTTCTTGGAAAGCCTATAATCGAGCATACGGTTGAGGAGCTGGAAAATCTTGGTATAGATGATGTTGTCATCGTACAGGGTCCGGAGAGAAAGTTTGAGGAAAATATAGAGTCTGATGCGGATTTCGTGGTTCAGAATGAGCCGAAGGGAATGGGTCATGCGCTTAGACAGGCCCAACATCTTCTGGACGAGAAATTCCTGGTTCTGAATCCTTACCACGCCACTTCCTCCCATATAATTGAAGATCTTATCAGGAAATCTGATGAGGAGGACAGCGAAGTTGGTTTTGTCTCACGTGAAACTGAGAGACCGGAGGACTATGGAATTCTTGAACTCGAAGATGGGAAAGCTACAGGAGTAGTGGAGAAGCCTGAACCTGAGGAGGCGCCGAGCAATCATCGAATTGTCGGTATGTACCTTCTCAGTCCTGAGTTCTTCGATCACCTTGATGCGGTTGAAGAGTGGGAGTACCAGTTCGAGGATGCACTCGACAGACAGGCCTCGAAAAATCCGGGGACAGTAGTCTTCATCGATGAGGAAACAGTCTCGATAAAGTATCCCTGGAACCTGTTCGAGTTCGTGGAGGCGATGATGGAGGATAGAAGAGAGAATATTTCCGCTGATGCAGATATAGCCGAATCAGCAGTTATATCCGGAGATGTAATAATAGAGGACGGCGCCACAATCTATGAAAACGCCACAGTCAAAGGACCTGCCTACATAGGAGAAGACGTAGTAGTAGGCAACAACACACTTATCAGAGACCACACTGCTCTGGAGAGAGGGGTTACTGTAGGAGCGAATACAGAGATAAAGAACTCTGTCTTCCTTCCAGACAGTTCAATCCACTCAGAATACTTCGGAGACTCTATAGTAGGCCATGACACCAAAATAGGGGCCGGAACAATTACAGCCAACAGAAAGTTTCGGAAAGATGGAGAAAGGCCTGAAATCGAAAGCGACCTCATGGAAAAAGACTACAGCCAGGAAAGCGGCAGAACCTTTCTTGGAGCGATAATAGGAGACAACGTAGATATCGGAGTAAATGTTTCAATCATGCCTGGCGTCCAGATCGGAGCTGATGCAAGGATAGGGCCGGGAACAGTTGTAGAGAAAAATGTAGAGCATGGAGAAACCCTCTACGTTGAACAGGAGCAGGTGAAGAAGAATTGAGGATAGGCCTGGACTTCGACAGAGTACTTTTCGATACAGACAGCTTTGATGATTTCTACAAGGATGTAGAAGGCCTCTACCATGTTGAAAGCCCGGCTCCAGTGAAGCATGGAGTCTACGATCCGGAGATGCACGCAGAAATATGCGGAATTCCCAAGGAAAGGATCTGGAAGGTATTTGAACATGATTTAAGCCAGTTTCTCTACGACGACATTGAATTACTGGATGAACTGGATCATGAACTGATTATAGTCACGCGAGGCCATGAAAAGTTCCAGAAACTCAAGATAGAGGCCTCAGGAATAACAGAGAAAGTAAAGGAAATAATAGTGGTCCAGAAACGGTCCAAGGATTCCGCAGATATTGATCTACTGGTCGATGACAGTGAAGAAGAGGTTGAAAGAGTAGATATACCATCAATCAAAATTAAAAGGCCTGAGGAAGGCCTGGAAAAAGTACTGGAGAAGGTGAATGAGCTTGAAGCCTGAGAAGGTATTCAAGAGATACGATATAAGAGGAGAGTATCCTGAAGAGTTAGATGAAGAGTTTGCGGAGAGACTGGGCAAGGCGCTGGGAACCTTCACAGCCAAGAACTACTTGGAGAACGTCGTGGTCTGTAGAGACGGCAAGGATTCCTCCAGGCCACTGAAAAATGCTTTGATTGAAGGCCTGACTTCCTCAGGGATAGAGGTAATCGATATTGGAGTTGGGCCGACAGACTACGCAGCCTGGTGCGGGAAGAAAGAAGGATGCGTTTCAGTTCAGGTTACATCCTCGCATATGCCTTTGAACTTCAATGGGTTCAAGTTGATGTATCCTGAAGGCAACGGCTTTATAAACGAAGATCTCTACGAGGTTCAGGATATTTTCCGCGATCAAGAGTTTATTTCAGGAGAAGGAAGGATTACAGAGAACAGCTTGATCGATAAATACAGAGAGAACATCTTGAACTTTGCTTCAAAATTCGACGAGGACTCAAAAAAGAAGATAGTATTTGAATCGATGGGTGGAGAGGCTCGAATACTTCCTGAACTACTGGAAGAGCAAGGCCATGAGGTAATCGATATTTCAGAGGAGAAGAGGCCTTACATGGATCCTCCTGATCCAAAAGCCGATAATCTCGAGGAGTTAAAACAGAAGGTAGAGGAGGAAGAGGCTGATCTCGGGATTTCAAACGATCTGGATGCGGACAGAATCACAGTATACTACAGAGATAGATTTCTGTCAGGGGATGAGATCTTCAGTATCCTGGCTCAGCTAATGGACGGAGAAATAGTCGCATCGATCGATACAAGCAAGGTCCTGGAAAACTTTGGAGAAGTCGAATACACCCGAGTCGGGGATCCCTTCGTCATGGATAAAGCTCTGGAGATTGATGCGAAGCTTGCGGGAGAGCCGAACGGCCACTACTCCTTCACAGAGTTTGTGCCATATAACTCAGGGATTCTGACCGCCTTGATTCTCTCAGGCCTTGACCTGGAGGAGAAGCTATCGAATATACCGGATTACAGCGTTGAGAGAGATTCCATCCCGGTCGAGGAAAAACATCAGATTATAGAGGCCTTGAAACAGGAGTTCAGAGAGGATATCCTCTCGGACCTGGACGGTGTCAAGTTCAGTTATGGTGATGCCGAGGTGCTTGTCAGGCCTTCGGGAAGCTCTCAAAAGGTTAGAATAATAGCCGAGTCCAGAGACCAGAAAGAGTCTGAGGGGACCTTGGATTCCGTCAAGAAAGTTATTAATCAGTTCTAAGCTCGAAGCAGGATCTACAACGGGCCTCATATTTCTCATCTGCACCCACAACTACCGTCGGATCGTCTTCATGCGCAGGTTTCCCATCGACCAGTCTCTGATTTCTTGTGGCTGGTTCACCGCATTTCACACATATCGCATTCAGTTTTTCCACGAACTCGGCCTGAGCCATCAACTCTGGTACAGGACTGAAAGGTTCGCCTCTGAAGGTTGAGTCAATTCCCGATATAATCACTCTGTGGCCTTTTTTGGCCAGCTTCTGGGCTTTATCAACCAGGTTTTCATCAAAGAAGTTTGCCTCGTCGATTGCTACAACATAGGCCTTAGGATCCAGATTTTCAGCGCCTTCAATCACTTTTGCCGTTCTTTTATTTCCGTTATGAGAGCCTATCTCAGTCTCACCGTATCTGTCATCTACCGCCGGTTTGTAAAGTTCGACGTCATGACCGGCTAACTCAGCTCTTCTGACTCTTCTGAGTAGTTCTTCCGTCTTCCCTGAGAACATACAGCCTGTTATAACCTCGATCCATCCGTTTTCCTCAGGCCTTTCTCTTGGACTCATAAATCTTACTTGGTGAAAGGAAATAAAATCCTTCTCTCCCATTGGTAATCTATGGAATCAGTTTACAGTTTCGAAGACGGGCCTTACAAAGTAATGAACTATGAGGTCTTGAAGAAAGAAGGAAAATTCTTTTTAGAGGTCAACTGCGGAGATCTAGGCCGTTTACCGATTGAAAGTATGGATGCAGTTGAAGAACTGAGAGAATCTCTGGACTTAATTGAGGAGGAACTGGAAGAAATAGAGAGAAGAAAAGAAGAACTATAAAATATTTTGAGGCCTTCGAAGGCCTTTAAGCGTCTATTGCTTTGATTGTCTTGCGTTCGTTGTTCTGAGCTCTGGTCCTGGCCTTTGCGATCATGTCCTTGACTCTCTCGTCAAGTCTTTCGTAGAAATTTGCTCCTAAATTTATGTCTCCTGGTTCGTCTTTAACTCCGTACTTCTTTTACGTCCGCCATATAATTTGTTCCTAAATTAATCACTGCTTAAACCCTTTTTTAGGTTGAAGGCCTTTGAAACCTGCTGCACTGGAGTGAAATGAATATTGAAGAATAAAGATTGAACAAGGGATCAGAGAGCCTCCAAACATATTACCGTTGAAAAACGGGTTCTTTGAGGCCTCTCTTTCCCTCCCCTTGTAAATAAAAAATTCTGTTTTTTATACGTCTCTTGACTTCAGAGTCTTGCGTCCGTTGTCGTGAGCTCTCTCTTCTGCTCTTTCGATGAGTTCTTTTACATACTCATCCAGAGCGTCGTAGAAGTCTGCTCCTACATTGGAGTCTCCGACTGCGTCTCTGACGCCTGACTTCTTTAGTACGTCTGCCATGTGAAATTCACCATTTAACAGTTGTCTTGCCTCTTTTTTATAGGTACGGGTGTTAAACCCGTTAAAACAATCCAAGAGGATTCAGAAGCACGATTTTCCGGTAAATCTAGTTATAGTTCGGGTTTTTTCGAACAAAAAGACAGATACAAAAAACAGTTCCAGTAAAAGAATGGTTATGAACCTAGATTTCAAAACCATTCGAGCGCTTTCCTCCCAAACCCGGATCAAGATTCTATCGCACTCGCTGAAAAACGAGGCCACACCAACCAATACAGCAGATATGATAGGTAAAAGCAAGTCTACCGTTTCCTCACATCTCGAGAGACTGGTGGAAGCCGGCCTCCTTGAAAGAGACCAGGAAGAAGGCAGAAAGAGGGTAATCTACCAGCCGACCAAGAAAGCTGAAGCCATAGTGGAAGGAAGAGAAAGAAAAGTAAAGTTCTCAGTCGCTTCCTCAGCAATAACAGGCCTCACAGGTCTAGGCCTTCTTTACCAGATCTTCCATCAATCCGGTGATAGCAGCGTTAGCCAGGAACCAGGCATCATGATGGAAAGTGAGATGACCCGGAATACTGCTGAGAAAGGCCTGGAAGCCGCTCTATCGGATCCGTTCCTGTTTCTTTCAGCAGGATTCATGATCGTCTCATTGTCGGCGCTGTTTTATGGCCTTGTATTGAGAAGTCTTGAGGGTGAGTAGGGTTTTAAATTAATTCGTAGAAAATTTTAGGTTACAACTTGATGAAAAATTTTCCAACAAGATCTTTTGAAGTGAACAATTAAATGCCATCATGCCAGTTATGCGGAGAAGATTCTGAGAACCTGAAGAAAACCAAGATTGAAGGGGCTGTGATGAAGGTATGCAGCTCATGCAGCGAGATGGGCGACGTCATCGAGCAGAAAAAGAAGAAAAAGACCAAGAAAAAAAGCTCGAAGACGTACAGGCCTAAAGATACCGAGAAGCTTACAAGTAACTATGGGGAAAAGCTGAAACAAGCGCGTGAAGACCGCAAACTATCGATTAAAGAACTTGCGGACAGCCTGAATGAGAAGGCCTCTTTAATCAAAAAAGTTGAACGTGAGGACCTGAAACCTGAGAAATCTCTGGCGAATAAATTATCCAAGGAACTGGATGTCACGCTTTACGTCAACCCTGAAGTCTACGACACCTCGATTGAATCGACGGACGATGGGAAAGCTACTCTGGGAGACGTAGCAGAAGTCAAAGAGTAATCTCCGTATTTTAATCGCAGAAAGCTTTCAAGCCATAAAGTACGGACTGGTCTTCAAGCTCTGCTGGAACCATTTCCGGCATCTCATTGACCGCCATATCCTCAACTTTTTCCTCCATCCCTTCAACTAAAATCTCATAGTGGTTCAAGGCGACCGGCCCTCCAAAAACAATTTTTTCAGGGTTGTACATGTTAACCACATTGGATAAGGCCTCTGCGTTGACCTCTTTCATTTTCTGGACCGCGAGCTCTGCTTTGTAATCCTCATCTCCGTAGGCCTCGAAAAGCTTTACTGCAGAATCGAATTTTTTATCGAAAAGCTCCTCCGCCATCTTAACCATTCTATTTCCTGACGAGTAGGCCTCCCAGTGACCTAATCCTCCGCAACCACATTTCAGGACGCCGTTTACTTTCATATGTCCGACTTCTCCAAAGTTTCCGTCACTTCCTTCAATTACCTCACCGTCAAAGATTGCTCCCAGGCCTATACCCGAACTTATTGTGATATAGACCATGTTTTCAGCTGATTCGCCACAGCAGTACTCTCCTTTAACCGCTGCGGTGCAGTCATTGATTATCTGTAATTCTCCGAACTTTTCCAGCGGTTCCTCCAGCTGAACTTCATCAAGTTCTGAATCCTCTGACAGGTTTGGAGGATAAAAAACTCCTTTTTCTCTGTCCATCGGGCCTGCTGCGGCGACTGCAACGTCTTCAATATCTTCAGCCGTGTAGCCTGCGTTTTCAAGGACTTTCCTGATATTTTCCTCTATGTTCGATAGAAACCTCCGGGATTTCATCCTGCTTTTCTCCTCAAAATCTCCGTTTCCAAGGCCTATCAATGTGTTTGTGCCTCCAATGTCTATACACAGGAATGCCATATTACGATGTATTACTCTGGTAGTTAATAATGTTTTTACAGCAATGCCAGCAAGAGACCAAATGCTAGAACTCCCAAGAAAAAGCCTAGAGGCCTTTCTTTCTGAGGGTCCAGAGAATCATGGATCACCAGATAGACAAACATCCCTCCAATCACACCTAGAAGTGCAAATGAGATATCCGATGGAACTCCGAATAAATGAGCGAATCCTACGCCTAAAACCGTTGAAAATGATGCGAGAACCTTTAAACCAAGATTATCGAGAATTTCCTCGTGCATCTCTCTGATTGCAAGAGAGTTAACCGCTGTATGAACTAAAACCGGTACAAAAAACAGTAAGGCCTGGGTTAAGTCCTGATTCAATAGGAACAGAAGAATAATGCCGATACAGAAATGGTATCCTGTGATGAATAAGGTGTGAAGCTCTTTGAACTCTTTCTTGATCTCAGTGATATGTGAGGATCTCTCATAGATTAACTCTTCAACTATGTAGAAGAAGGAAAACCCTGCTAGCACAAAAACAAATTCCAGGCCTTGAACCGATACTGTTGAGATCTCGGGCAAAAGCGCCAGAAAGAAGTAAGCGATTGTGAATCCTGCGGAAAACGAGGCGAAAAACAGCGAGGAGACAGAAGTACGTTCATCGATTTCTTCCCCGAAGAAATGTACCAGGCCTATAATGAACGCCATTCCCAGGCTCAGGATTGCTGTCTCCATATTTCCCTTTTGATTAGGCCTGTATTTATGAGCTTTCCAGATACAGATTAAAGGCCTAATTTTCTCTCCTGTCGATGAAGGCATAGAGAGCCACTATTGTGGCTGTGGAGAGAAGGACTGAAGGTGCGAATATCTGTAGCATCTCCGACCCCAGTACTCCAAGATCGATCGCGATTAAGAGCACGACAAGCGTCTCAATATCCAGGCTCAGGAGCGAAGCGGCTATAGTCAAAGGATGCTCCATTTCGTGAACGTGAGAAATGACATAGCCTATAGCCAGTTTAGGAACTGTCGAGATAGCAAACAGGAATGCAGCAGCCTCTATATTATCAAGTATAACCCCGATGTCAAGACCCAGTCCGAACCATGCGAAGAAAATCGGGATGAACAGGCCCATACCTATAGCGTTGATCTTTTCCTGGAAAGCTCTGGACTCCGTGAAGTCGCTGCGTGAAACTATAATACCTGCGAAAAACGCGCCTAGGACTGTTGAAAGACCTATAATCTCCGTCGCATAGCTTAAACCTAGTAAAAGCGCGAATGTAAGGGCAAACTGCGCCTCGGACTCCTCAAACATTATAATATAATCATCTATCCTGTGGATAAATTCATGAAGCAGATAAAATGCCACAGCAAAACCTAGGATGCCTCCAAGATTCATAATCATGCTTTCAGACGATGAGCTGAGAAGTACTAGGCCTGTAACAACGAGCAATCCTGTGGTGACGTTTATCACCGAGGATTTGATCGCGTATTTACCTGTAGGATCTCTAAGAACTCCCTTCGAAAGCATGATCTTCGAGGGAACAGCTATATCAACCAGCGCGTAACCCAGTGCGATGAAGACGAAGGCCTCAATACCCGAGTAAGGTAGAAAGCTTTCCCCAAAAAGCATCAATGCTCCAAGAACAACAGCAAACGTTCCCGCAAGAACTCCAAGACCTAGCTGAAGGCCTTCCTTGTGCCTGAAGATATCAGCAGCGTTTTCCTCTCTCAGACCTGCCTGGAAAAGCACAAGGGACGCACCTATAGTTGCGAACCCTCTAACCGATTCAGGCTCGATAATTCCCAATATAGATGGCCCCAGTATCAGGCCTGTGGTGATGTAACCTATTATCGACTCGATACCCAGCCTTTCGAAAATCTCTCCCGCAATTATTGAGAGAAAGAGAAGCAGTCCAAGGTCGAACATTGTCCCCGCTGCCAGGCCTGCAGCCATTCTATGTCACCTCTCCTCTCTCGATCACTGCGTTTTCATGCACTACTCCGATAATCTCTCCGTCTTCTTTCACAGGCGCCGATCGGACATCCTCACGGTGCATCATCAGTGCGATATCTCCTAACTCCTCTTCCGGATCCACCGATACATCATGCCTTTTCATGAGATCTTCCGCTGTCTCAGGCACATAGCTATTATCAAAGGAAAGGCCTAACAAACCGACTATAGATGTCTCATCAAGCTCTTCCTCCGGGATAAATGCCTTCAGAAGCGAGCTCTCATGTATCTCTCCGACGACCTCACCATTCTCCTGTACAATCAAGGTATTCTCGATAGTTGAAAGCTCTTCCTCGACCTCCTCAACTGAGGCCTTGATATCAATGAAATCAGGATCTTCCATAAGCTCTCTGGCAGTTACCGGCATATATTGAACATGTTAGAAGGCCTGGTTTAAATTGGTAAGCGCCGAGGCCGGGATTCGAACCCGGGCGAGCCGTTGAAGGCTCAATGGCTTAGCAAGCCACCGCATTAAGCCACTCTGCCACCTCGACTTTACAGTAAAGAGTTGGAAGGTGAAATGTTTAAAATACTCGTTACAGGCCTGCCTGGAACTTGATGATTATGAATGATAGGCCTCCAATCATTATCCCTGAGAACCCGTACCAGAAGCTTCTGAGGAAAGTCTCTAGTGATTTGGTTAGTAACTGCATTGCGGCCATCATATCGATCAGCATCCAGATAAATATCAGCAGGATTCCAAATGTGGCGATAGCAAGGTTGAGAACCCCCCATTCACCGTTTAACTGGTGAATAAGGCCTCCAATCAATGTTACTATGCCGTAAGTTAGCATTACTAGCGTGAATGGTTCAAAAAGCGAGTTGATGGCTCCGAATACTACCGCTGTGGTCAATGTCACTAATGATACAAGCGTTGCCTTGGAGTCTCCTTCAACCATCTCTAAAGTTTTATGAGGGAGGCCTGTGTTTAAATCAAGGCCGTCTTCGGATAAGGTATTTAAGTTTCTAAAGGCCTTTTTACCTTATAGAGTGGTAAAATAATGTCTCAAAACATCCTCGACTTTTCAGACGTAACAGGGAAAGACGTGTTCACAAACAAGGGAAGTTACTGTGGAACCGTCAAAGATGTAGAATTAAATCTTGGAAAGTTCGCTGTAAGAGCAGTAGTAGTAGGTGCTGAGGAAGGTTCTTACCTGGCGCAGAAAGTCGGAGGAAGCAAAAATGTTGTTATTCCTTACAGAATGGTTCAGTCCATCGACGATATAATCATAATCAAAGACTTCCAGACCAGTCAGGTCGACGAGGAACAGCAAGATTAAAGCTCTCTGGGTGAAGAGTTCAGAACCTCAGTATTTTCCTCTCCAATATACATCATATCCTCTAATCTAACTCCGTCAAGGCCTTCCACATACAGTCCTGGCTCGACAGTTACAACAATTCCTTCTCTAGAACTTTGATCGCTATCATGACTGAGTGTTGGAGACTCATGAACATCGAGGCCTATGCCATGTCCAAAGTAAAGAACGTTTTCCTCAGCACCGTAACCTTTCTCCTCAACCAGTTCAAACTCTTTTTTCTTCCATTCAGAGATTGATAGGCCTGGCTCAATCATCTCAATTAACTCTTCCTGAATGGTTTTGACCGCCTCAAATAACTCAATCTGTTCTTCTGAAGGATCTCTACAGAAAGTCCTGGTAATATTCCCACAGTAACCATTGACACGTGCACCGGTATCGACAATCACCAGATCATCGCTTTGAATCACTTTATCTTCAGGAGGTCGGTGAGGCCTCAAACAGTTCCTCTGGACCAGGCTCTGGCCTCCATCTGTTAGGAAGGATTCCTGAAAACCTCGCTTAGAGTAAAACCTCTGTAACCTGTTGACTGCTTCAAACTCCGTCATGCCGACAATCTCAGGCCTTAAATCCTGTAGCTTCATCAGTTATCTTCGCTGTGTCTCTAAGGTTTTCAACTTCCTGTTCTGTTTTGCTTTCACATTTCCATCAGTAAACTGGTTTCTTCGACTTCAAAATGATCTTTGAGGCCTGAAGTATCTTCAGCACAGACTTTGTTGTATCCAGGTTTCTCGAAGGCCTGTTCGTAGTCCTTTTTGGAAAAAGCAAAAACAGGGTTGTATTCTGAGATATCCTCATAACGGTAAAATCTAGGTACCATCTCAACATTTTCCTGAGTTACAAATGCATAACCCGAGATCTCTACTCCAAAGACGTATCGGAAATTAAACTTCTCTGTTATACACATGGTTTCTATTACTTCTTCTCTCATCTTTTCTCTAAGTCTTTCCAGTATACTTCTTGATTGGGAAGAACTGTATAAAACATCGAGACATAATTCCTTGATATGATTGAGGCGATCACGTCACTAGGATACAGTATAGTTGAGGCCTCATGGCATTCAGCCGCATTGCTCTCGAAATTTTATCTTTTGACAGTATTAATCAGGTTAAGAGAAAGTCTGGACGCTGAAAGCGTGAAGGAAACTTTACTTGATGAATCCAAGATCGCTGTAGGCCTGTTTGTTTTGACAGGGATATTTAGTTTGTTATCAGGTATAGAGATCAGGCCTGTATTCCCATTAATCAGTGAGGGAATCACATTAGCGTATCTAGGGTTCCTGTTCTGGGAGTTCTAGGAAAGCTTGTTCTGAACCTTTTCATGCCACTGTTCAAGAGCATTAGAAGTAACATCTCTAATCTCATCCATCGGTAGAGACGTATAAACGTAGTAAACCGTCTTATCCGTCTTTCCTTCACGCATCAGAAGATCCTTATCCAACATTTCCTGTAAAGCACGTTGAACAGTAGAACGATTTCTATCAACGGAATCAGCGATCTCCTGAACAGTCAAAGTCTGGTCATTTAAGGTATCGAAAATAGATTTCTGAAGATCATTCAAATCAAAGACATCAAAAACTATCTGCTGTTCATCCTTATCCTCGACATCAAGGAACTGCATAAGGATAATTTAGGCCTGAGGACTTAAATTTCAACCGCCCGCAATCACATCAAACACGTTTACCTCATCGCCTTCCTCTAACTCTGCAGTCTCGGAGAGAATCTGTTCATCCCTTGAAACCAGCACTTCCTGACGCTCAATACCTCTTTCATTGAGAAATTCTCCGACAGTCAGGCCTTCCTCAACCTCGAATCTCTCAGACCATTCACGGTCTAACTCATCCCTCACCATAGTTACTTCGATCCCGGATCACCTCTTTCACTGACACGATCCTCATACTTTTCCATAGCCTCTTTGAAGGCCTCTTCGGCATCGATATCCAGATCCTCTGCCAGAAGGAAAAGCGAGAACAGAAGATCACCTATCTCATCCTGTTTCACCTCAATGCTCTCAGGGCTCTCACCGTAATCCGCCGACTTGGTAATATCACTGATTATCTCTCCAGCCTCAGATACAAAATCAAGAGCTCTAAACTCTGTAGAGGTCTCTAAATCATTCTCTTCAGCAAATTCAACAGCTTTCCTCTGCAGTTCTTTCATAAGTTTATACCTCTATCAGGCCTTTTCTGGCTGCGTGAAACAGGTACTCCTGTGCGTAACCAGAGTAAGGCCCGAAGTACTCTCTCAGGTTTTCTGAGGCCTCTTCGTAATCCTCCGAGTGAAGAAATGAGTAATGTTTTTCAGCAGATTTTAATGCCCAGGTATCAAGCGGATAGGCCTCCAGAAACTCCAGGGAGAACAGCAATACACAGTCAGCTACCTTGTCTCCCACACCGTAAAGCTTTTTCAGATCCTCTCTGGCTTCCTCGTAATCAGAAGAAATAGATAGGCCTTCATCTTTCAGTATGTCAATCGTGTTTTTCACGTACTTTGCTCTGTAACCTAGGCCCAGGTCTCTGAGCTCTTCTTCCGAGGCTTCGGAAAGTTCCTCCATATCTGGAAATCTTACAAGTTTTTCTCCTTGATACTCAACAGTTTCACCGTATTCCTTTGCTATATTGTTGTGCATCTGCTTTATTCTGGGAATCTGCATCTGAGGCGAACACAGATAAGAGATCAGACAAGGAAAGAATTCATCCTGAATTATCCTGAGTCCTTCAAGCTGTTCTCTTGCTTCCTCAAGTTTTTCGTCTTCGGGAAAAGTTGAGTAAATCGATTCCAGATCATGGTGAAGACTTAAGGCCTTGATAACTTCTTCTCTGGGCAGATCTGTCTCTGCAATTATATTGCCATCTTTCTGCTCTATTATCAACGGCTTGTTATGTCTGAAAGTATAGAACTTGGACGGTCCTTCACCGTAGAGATCTCCGTTTATCCTGTTCCAGCAGAAGGTCTGTCCACAGGTCAAGGTAAGTTCCAAGTCAAAGTTTTCTGCCTCTATCTCATAATTTTCCATTTTTCAGTCCTCTTTCGTGTACTTGAAAAACCCGGTTCCTTTTTCCTCATCCGGCTTCTTCGAGGCCTCATACTTTTTCCTCTTCCTGTAGCTGCGACCACACTTATGGCATTTAATCCTTTTCTCTGCCTTGCTCCTCTGCTTGTAACCGCAGTCAGGGCACTGAAAATAAGTCATTATATCACCA
>UEYX01000003.1_pt1 | contig 43304 bp, 44 predicted proteins | sample 1903601 | NCBI WGS metagenome assembly UEYX01 (sample SAMEA4776352, study PRJEB27445) | saltern metagenome | biome: Hypersaline environment; feature: solar saltern; material: Pellet | place: Spain | collected 2014-08 | depth 0 m
AAAACCGCCATTATTGCCAGCACCATAAACACTAACCACATAGGAACAGTCTCCCTGGAATCTTGACCATCAGTCACAGGGCTATCATCCGGCGCCTGTTCCACAGTCACAATATCTCCTAGAGAAAAACTGCCAGAAGCGTAAGCACTACCTGTGAAGTAATCAACCTCACCATCTAGATAATATTGTCCTTCATCAACCTGTGAGCCAGTCCAATATGCGTTGGTCCACTGAGTTTCACCCGGTTCTAGTGTAATCCCTTTAGCAGTGAGAGTATCAATGGTATTGTCACGTCTCTGTACATCAATTTCGAAATTTTGAGAAGTAACTGTAGTTGTGCCTTCATTAGATAATAGTAATTCTATAGACGCCCTATTAGTATCAGTTCGAATCCCTCTAATATCTTGGACTATTATATCCCTTCTTACATTTCCTGCAACATCGAAAACATAACTTATCCTAGTCGGCGCTATAAATCTAGCACCCGCAGTAGCACCAGAATCTGTACCTGAACTAGAGAGATCTGATCCCAATTGAATATGTCCTCTTCTTATTCCTGGTTCTGCATCGGCTGGAACTGTCAAAGTGCCTTTAGAATAACCATGTAATGTTGGAAGATTATTATTTTCTAGATTTATTTGATTATCAGGAATTTCTGTATTTGGGTTTACTATGCTTTCCTCAAAGTCCCACCATGAAGAACTAGATTTCTCAGAAAGTCGAGATGAATCATAACTTTCAAACAAGGTGATTGGGGCGATTCCATTAGCATAAGGAGAAATAGTAAAATTATTATCAACATTGGAAACCCTAACATAAATTTCCTTCTCCACAGTATCACCAGGCTCTACAACCCCTAAATCAATATTGCTAGGTGCAGCACCCAAAGAAGCTGCACTAGTAATAGAACATAAGTATATTCCGAGAAAGACTATTATGATGAACTTATTCACAATGTCCATATCTATACATATATCATTTTTTCAATAAAAACCTACCGGCTCAAAACCCATTAAAATACATAATAAGGCCCTTTCAAGCAAAAATCAATTTGCAGTATAAGTATAACCTTTTTATACCGGCTACCCGAATTGAGACTATAGGGGAGAAACAACGGAGGTCATAATCGAGGACAAAAGATATGCAAAAAACAGAGACTCGACAAAACAGCAATCCTAAAGGCCTCAGTTCTAACTACTCCTTTTCTAGAAATTTCAAAGATAAGAAACCCAAGTATATTTCTCTACCACAAAACCAGTATCAACTTAACAAGGAGGTGAATTAATTATGAGAAAAGAATTAGCAGCAGTATTATTCACAGTAGCACTTGTATCAGGAGCCACAGCGCAAGTCACAAACACAGAGAACCAAAACACTAATGTAACAGTAACTGTCTCTGATGTGACTGCTCTGGATGTCAGGCCATCTAGCTTGAGTTACACAGGAATCACTCCGGGAGCAGATGAATCAAGTTCAGACAATGGCTATGAACATATTGAACTTGAAAACATAGGATCTGCCAGAATTGGAGAGATTTACGCTCAAGGAACTATGCCGACAACTCAACCATTCGGTACTGACGCAACTGCAACCACTGCACCACACAACACAGGAAACTTTGTGACTCTAAGTTTAGCGACTGCAAACAGCGCAAATACAAGCTACGATACATCTGGGCTATCTAGTATAGAAACGCCTCACTACCTGAACAGAGTTGAGTACTTTGAACAAGAGTATCCAACCTACATTGATGTCAACGACGATTCAGACAACTTAGTTACATCAAATATAGACTCAGGAATAACAGAAGTTAACGTAGGTAGACTTAGAGTTGGAGGTGCAGAGTACTTCTTCGCAGTTTATGAAACAAGCAGTGACGTAGGTATTAGAATTGGAAACACTCCGCACACATCTACACAGTTAGGAACTACAGACCTAACGAACGACGGAAGTGATTACACTACCTATGACACCGGAGGAGACTTAGCAGAAGGAGATGGAGACGTCTACATTTCAGGAAGCACCCAGTTAGCAAGCTTTGATACCACAACTAACGAATTTACAGGTCAGAGCTTGATTACTGACGGATCAGTGGATAACACTGGAGCACTCTCAGATGTAGAGACCAGAACTTATGACCTTCTGATAGACACTACAAATGAGTTCGTCATGAGAACCAAGTTCAACGTAGAACCTGAAATTCCAGGAGGATTCAATTCCTCAGCTACGGGCGGCGAAGGACCTAGTAATTGGGATCAAGCATCAAATGTGAATAAAGCAAGAGAATACATCCTTGATGCAGGCACGCAGTCTTCCGCCATGCAGCCTGGAGAGAACTTCCCAATCAACTTTGGAATTCAAGTTCCGCAGGGAGTTGACCAGAATGCAATTGAAGATGGTACAGTAACCATCTTTGCTTCAAGCACGATAGATTAAGACTAAAACACATTTCCATTTTCTTTTCTTCTTTTTCTTTCAAGCAGATTTGACAAATTCTTAGGCCTGAGTGTTTATTCTTGTTGAACTAACTATGTCAGTTATTTATTTTTGGAGGTCTGTTGTTGGGGTGTGAGCGATGTATCTGATGTGTATGTGCCTGTGGATGATAGGTATCGTTTAGGGGTTGTGAATGTTGATAGGCCTTTTATTCCTGAGGTTTTAATTGAGGTTTACTGAGCGGAAGAGAGTTAACAGTTTACCACCAGATTGACTTTATGGCAGAGGTTCAGTACAGTGATGAAGGCCTGAAAATTGTTAAATCTGGAACTCTTAGTGAATTAAGAGCAGAGCTTGACCCGGATTATGAGGTGGATTTTGAAGGACTGGAAAGTTTCTCTGATTATCTCGAGGACAGGAGTTAGATAGTCAGTAATTTCTTTGCCTTTGAAACTGATGATCGCCTGACACTGGTTCCGCAGTTAAGTCCGGATGAGTATCCTCAGGAAGTCGATCTGAATCCCAAAAACTTCCATCCTGAGGTTCAGTTAGAGTATTCTGAAGATGGATTAAGTTACAACACTGGTTTCTACAGGCCTGTCTATGAAGGTAAGATAGCTGACTCAATTGCTGCAGAGCTTGAAGGTATTGTAATTGAGGGTATTGAAAGTTTTCTGGAAGATTAATCTTTAGAACTTTTTTCGCATCATATTTATTCGAGGTTTAGTCTTTACTTCTGTTTATCCAGCATCCAACAGGAAATCCGATGTTCACACTTAAAAACATTCGTTCATAAATATGAACATATGTTCAGTTTGTTGAACAGCAATGAAGAAAAGATCTTGGAAACCTTATGTGTTTTCCCGGACCGAGAGTTTACGGTTTCTGGTCTTGCTAGAGAATGTGATTTGTCAAAAAGCTTTGTCTCAACCAAGATTCCGGATCTCAGGGACAAAAAATTAATTAATACTGAAGATCGTGGGAATCAGAAAGTAATCAGCTTCAATCGAGGAAATAAAACTGCCCTGAAAGTCAAACAATTGATCAATTTAGACAATCTCTATTCAAGTGAAGTGATAGATGATTTAGTTGAGCTTTACAGTTATCCTGAAGCGATAGTGCTTTTCGGGAGCTTCTCAAAAGGAGAAGATACCGAGGACAGCGACATTGATATAGCAGTTGTTACCTCTGAAACCCATGATTATGAAAACATGGTGATGAACAGGGCTGTATCTGTAACTGAGTTCAGAGATGAAATCCCCGATAATATGTTGGAGACACTTGCCGACGGTATAACTATTTATGGTCATTTAGAGGTGTCTGATAATTGAAAGAGTTCGATTACTATATTGAATCTGAGCAGGTAAAAGTACAGTCCTCTTCACCTGGAGAGGCCAGATCTCTACGAGTCCAGGCTAGGGAAAGATTCAAACATAGAGTCAGAGATGAAAATGTGACTAAGGAAAACTCGACCTTTTTATTTGAGGACGCTTATGAGGCCTTACGCCAGTATCTACAGTCATTTATGGCCGAAGACGGATTCAAACCTTACAGCCACGAGGCCTTGATTGCATACAGCAAGGAAAATAACTACTTGAACGACTCTGAAGCCAATAAATTAGACAAGTTCAGAAAGATAAGAAATGATATCCGTTACAGAGGTGAGACCGCTCAGAAAGACAGAGCGCTCGAGATAATCGATCTTGCCAGAAAAAACATCTTTGAATAACCAACCACCATTGATTTTTATTCGAGGCCTATCAAGTATCATTTATGGCTAGTAAGTATGCTGATCTGAGTGAGGATGAGATGCAGGAGAAGGCCGAGCATTTCAGCGAGATCATGCATCGGATGGAAAATGAGATTCAGAAGGGATATATCGGCCAGGAAAACGTTATCAACAAGATTATCTTGACTGTCTGCGCAGGGGGAAATATTTTACTTGAAGGGGTTCCAGGCCTGGGAAAATCACTACTAGTTGAGCAGCTGGGTAGGGTTGTGGAAGACACTGATTTCGCACGTATCCAGTTCACACCGGACAAGTTGCCTTCCGATATTGTGGGTGTAGAGGCCTACAACGAAGAGAAAGGCTTCTACGTTGAGAAAGGCCCTATCTTTGCTAACTTCATTCTGGCTGATGAGATCAACCGTGCGCCTCCGAAGGTTCAGTCTGCGATGCTTGAGGCGATGCAGGAGCACAAGGTTTCTATCGGCGATGAGACTTTCCATCTGCCGGAACCTTTCTTTACTATGGCTACGCAGAACCCTGTAGAGCAGGGAGGTACTTATCCATTACCAGAGGCCCAGATCGACCGTTTCCTGTTCAAGATATACTTGCCTTACCCAAAGAAGAAGAATGAGCAAAAGATTATCGACATGAACGCAAACATCATGGACGATGAAGACTTCAATGTTAACGAGGTTGTGACTGCTCAAGATGTGAGGGATTTACAGGAGTTTGCAAAGCAGGTAACAGTACGTCAGGAGATCAAGGAGTATATTGTAGATCTTGTAGATGCTTCCAGAAATCCCGCAGATTATGATCTGGAGTATGAGGAATACATTGAATGGGGATGTACACCAAGAGCTTCCATTAACCTGGCATTAGCTGGAAGAGCTCACGCACTCTACGATGAAAGACATTATGTAACGCCTGAGGATATCAGAGCAGTTATAGAGGAAGTCTTTATACACAGAATCATGCTTAACTACGAGGGAGAGGCTGAGGGAATTGAAATTGCAGAGGTAATCGAAAACATTGTGAACCGTGTTCCAGTGAGATAGTTTTAAGTTTTAACCTACAAGTAACAAGTATGATTGGCTACGAGATGCTTCTCCAAGGTTATGCAGAAGTTCCTGAAGCAGTTTTAGCAGGTTCAGGCCTAGCTGTTTCTAGCATGCTTGGAGCAAAGGCTTGGAGTTTGAGAGGTAAAAGAGGAGAAATTAACAGATCTCTAAGCGATTCGGAGCTTGAGTATGTTCTTGAAAAATTAGAGAGTTCGGGAAGAGATGGTGCGGATTCAATAGCCAAAAATCCTAGTCACTCATACAATCAAATGATAGGAACATTGAATGAACCAGAACATATGATTAGACTTGAGGAACGAGAAGATGTATATGTTGGTTTATTAGAATCTACTGAAACCAATTTTGATAGTAGGAAGAAACAGAGAATTAATATGCCAATAACCATGGATGAGGTACCGGAAATTGGAGATGAAGTTAGTTATCTTAGTGAATTTCGCAGTGATCTAAACGTATAACCTTATTTTTTATTCAATGTATGCGCTTTAGGATTTATGAGTGATGTAAGGCCTGAGGACTTTTTCGGCAGGGATGACCTTACGAAGAAGGTCGATACCGAGGTGAAGAAGGTGGCCGATACCTTCATGTTTGCTATGAAGTATCAGGAACAGTTCCAGGCCTCGGGAATCGAGTTCTCAGACTTAAGACAGTATCAGACCTCTGACGATGCCTCACGTATTGACTGGAAAAACAGCGCTGCGACAGAGGAGCTTTACGTTAAGGAGTATGAGGAGGAAAAGGACCTGGATGTTTTCATCATTTTAGATGCCTCCGATTCCATGATATTTGGTACCGCTGATAAGTTGAAATCGGAGTATGCTGCGATCGTTGCTGCAGCTTTAGCCTATGCATCGATCGATATGGGTATCAATGTTGGATTCGGAATCTACGGCGACGATGAACTTGTTATGCTTCCGGACGGTGGACAGGCCCAGTATCAAAAGATTCTGACAGAGGTAACAAGGTTCGATAACTACGGCGGAGAGTTCAATCTGGAAGATGCTCTTGACAGTGTTGTGGGCCAGATCAAGGAGAATACATCGATCTTTCTGATATCTGATTTTCTTGGGGTGGAAGGATCCTGGAAATCAAAGATGCTGGTGGCTTCGAAGAAGTTCCGCCATGTCCTGAATATAATGGTCAGAGATCTTCGAGACTACAAACTGCCTGAAGCCGGTAATTTCAGATTTGAGGATATCTCAGGTGATGGACAGGTAGTTGTCAATACCTCGAAAGTTAGAGATGAGTTTGAGGAAAAGGCCAGGAAAGAGGAGGAAAGAACAATTAACAAGATTGAAGCCGCCGGAGCCTCAGTTATCCGGGTGGATTCCAGAGATAATTTCTCTGGCAAGTTTGCCCAGTACATCGACGAGGAAGGTGGTGACTGGTGAGACTGGTATTCACGGATCAGTACACAAATATTTTGCTTTTGATGAACGGCCTGATACTGTTAATCTTCATGTACGGATACAGGAAGAAAAAACAGAGGGCAATGAAGTTCGGAAATTATGAAACACTGCAGAAAGTAACAGGAGGCAATATTATCCGGGCTGATTTACTTCTTGCGATTACGAGAGTTATAGCCATTTCATCCCTGCTGATAGGCCTATCCAGTCCTGTAATTGTAGAGACGGTTCAAGGCGCGGACCACGACTTTGTTGTGACACTTGATACATCGGCCTCGATGTTCACCGCTGACGTAGAGCCCAACAGATTTGAGGCGGCAAAAGATATCTCCAGAACATTTGTTGGAGAACTCGGGAACTCGAGCCAGGTAGGCCTGATAAGTTACTCTGGAGATGTGATAGAGGAACAGGAACTGACATCGGATATGGGAGCGGTACGTTCAGGGATAGGTAATATCGAGATGGGTGAAGTCCCTGGTACTGCTACCGGCGATGCCGTTGCTTCAAGTGCTTCCATGTTGATGTCATCTGAAGAGGAAAACAGATCAATAATCCTGGTTACAGACGGTACAAACAACCGTGGACAGAGTATAGAGGAAGCCGCTGGATTCGCAGCCAGACAGAATGTTACAGTCAACCCAATCGGTATCGGGGAATCAGGTAGAAACAGTACTGAAGATGAGGTAATCAGGGGCGAGGAAGCTACAAGAGCCCAGTTCCCTAACCTGAACCAGGAGGAGTTAATGTTACTTGCGAATGAGACTGGTGGAGAGGCCTCTTTCGTCACAAGCCGTGAAGGCCTTGAGACCGCGTTTGTAGATCTTGAGGATCAGGAAACGGAAAACGATGTTTCCCGCTATTTCATCCTTCTAGCCGGGATACTACTGATTCTGGATGCGGTCTACAGATCCACTGATTTAGAGGTCATACCGTAAAGTATTATTTAAGGCCTTCCAATTGTCTGTTATGCCTGAGAGAAAACTGAGTATAGGGAAGATCTCCGAGCTAACTACAGGGAGCAGCGATGAATTCAAATCCAAAGTAAATGAAATGGATCTGACGCTGAACGATCTAAGGGCATTGAAGCAGGCAGAAAGCTCCGGAAAAGACCGTGAAGATGTTCTGGAATTTATTGACGAACAGATAACTTTTGAAAACGTTGGAGCCTACCTAGGCCTTGCAGGCGAAGATGTAGGCGAGTTAAAGGATGTTCTAAATGAAATTGAGAGGGTCGAGGATATCGAGCATTTCGATGAGAAAAATATCAGCATGGATCAGGATAAACTGATTGACCTGGTCGGAGGTACTGTAGATGAGCTCAAGGAGTTCGTTACAGAGAATCCTCTTTCAGCAGACCAGATAGAAAACGTATTAAATGCTGAACAGCGTGTAAAAAACCGGAAGACTGCTAAGGCCTTTCTGGAGAAAAAGATAGAAAAGAGAAGAATCGGTCAGGACGTCGAGGAAGCAAAGGACGACCTTGAAAAGCTGAAATCTGATCTAGAGCATGTAAGAGATGATAAAGGCCTGGAAGATAGGTCAAAGGCTAAAGAGGAAAATGAAGAATCAGAAGAAGAGAATGATGAGACCGAGGATTCAAAAGAGGAAGAGAGTTCCGAAACTAATTCTGAAGAAGATGACTTAGAGGATAATTCTGAAGATGAGGAAAAGAATGATGAAGAGTCGGAAGAACCTGATGAGGCCTCAGAAGATGAAGGAGATGAAGAAGAACCAGAAGATAAGTCTGAGGATGATGGCGAAGAAGACTCTAATCAAGAGGAAAGTGAAAAAGGAGAGTCTGAAGATTCTGAATTAGAAGGAGATGATGAGGCCCCAGAAGATGAAGAGGATGAGAAATCCGACGAGAAGAAAAAGAAAGAGATAGTAAAAGAGTTAGACCTTGATATGAGTGAGGATCAGATCAAGCAGTTTTCCTTGAAGGATCTGGAAAAAATAAAGTCTGAGAAAGAGCATCGGGAAGAATTAATCGATAAACTGGAAGGTGAAGGGATGGAAGAGGATGACCTTAGAGAATCTTCGACCGAGGACTTGGAGAAGATAGCCGAAAGCCTTGATCAAAAGGAGGAGTCACGTGAACAGCATGAGGAGATGCGTGAAGAGGCAGAAGAAGATCTCGAGATGCTTATGGGTGCGGTCCGGTGGGACGACGAGAGTGAGGAGGAAGACGAAGGTAAGTCAACCAAGGAAAAGATTGAGGACATGAAACAGAATATCAGATCCAAGCTCAAGAGAGACAAGAAATCAGGTGAAGACTCAGAGGGAAGGATCAACTCCGACAAGGTAAGTGAAATCCTTGATCAGTACCGTGAACTGGAAGACGAAGAGGCCGCCATCAAGACATCCCATATAATGAAGGGATTTCTGGAAAACAATCTGGGCATAGAGAGGGAGATGACTTACAAGGAGTTAGCTGAAAACATGCCGACGGAAGACGAAAACATGCATGACTTAGCAGAGTTCTTCATCCAGATGCACAGAGAACAGTACACCGGTAAAATGGAGGTAGGGGACAGCGATGAAATCATCGATACATGCGAGAAAGTTCTGAAGAAGCTAGGTTAGAGGCCTGAAATTTCTATAAAAGCTTGATTTAATCTAGAAAGGTAACAGGCCTGGAGGCATCAGGTTGTAATAGGTTGATGAGAGATATATTATGATGAAGGCCTCTCCTACCACTAGAAGGACTAAAGGTACTTTGACTGTCATGTTGTGTACCCCATATTTCTTCGTGAGAACTGCATAGGCCAGAAGCATTAATGTCCAGAGCGATGCGACTATCGGCACTCTGAATTCTTCAGGGATTGGCCCGACTTCCTCCTGTACGTCAATATTTATATCTGAGAAAGCCAGGTCTCCTGAACTTGAAGAAGCAATCAAGGTTCCCGAACATTCCTGTATATTTGATCCTGCTGTAAACTGAACTGTAGCGGAAACATCTGAACCCGGTTCTATATCATCTATTGGATCAACCGAGTACTCTCCACAGTTTTCCATGTTCTCTAACTCAACTGAAACATTCTGTATAGGAGTCTCACCGCCGTTTGAAAGTATCAGAGGCAAAGTATAGTTTTCTCCGCTTTCAAACGTGACATCTCTCGGGGCCTCCTCAACGTTCAAAACTCCCTGAAATATCTGCTCTTTAACTTCAACATCTACGTACTGGAGCGCTATGTCCCCTTCATCATTAGACCCATAAACCGGTATCTGGTATATCCCTGGATCGACTTCCTCGCCAGGATTCACATAGACGGAGCGGTTCACGGAGTCTCCTACCGCCAGAGAATCAATATTCCCGTTCTGTGTCTCCCAGCTCATATCCTCAGACAGCCTTGGCTCCAGCTGAATATTACTTGCGGCCTCCTCACCAATATTCTCGACTTGAAGGCCTAACTCTGTAAACCGTCCTCTAGGAGCCTCATAGGTCGAGTTCATAGGTTTAATGCTTAAACTAATTAATGGCTGTGGATCAGGCTCGGGCTCGGGCTCTGGCTCAGGAACCTCTGTTTCACCCGGAAAGTTTGAGTCCGATCCCTGACGTGGATTAGCATCCTCTAAAGTCTCATTAGCATCGGCCTCAAACTCTGTGGTGGCGTTATCCGGTATCTCTGCATCAGTTTCAACCTCCTGGTTCACCTCATTATCCTGACCAACATCATCTGGAATAACACCTTCTCCCTCGAGATCAAGTATAGCAAACTTGGTTTCAAGAGTATTCTCCTTCAAATGAGTGACAGCATAGGCCTCTGAACCCGAATTATCGTAATCTGAGACATTCAAACCATCAATTTCAACATCCTTGCTGATATTAACATTTTCTGAACTGCTGAGGTCATCGAACTCCGATTTGTTGAACGTCTGGTCGTAATCATCGACATTGAAACTCGAATCCTCATCAGGGCTGAACTCACACTGGTATCCTATGTCCAGTTCAGCAGTGTACTTCCCTGGAGGATAAACTGCATCAAATGTTGGAAGTCTCGGAACGCTTATCAGAGGCTCCCAGGTGGAATCGTATCCTATCAAGGTAGAGTTTGAGTGTGCCTCCCTGATCTCCTGTGAAGTATTATGTCTGTAAGGCCTGACGTAATGCTTTGCGCTCTCTGCGTCCTGAAATAACCTGCTGACTTCCGGGTCGGCGTTACTATTTGTGGAGTTGAAAAGATAGTTAACGCTGTAGTTTGCAGGCTGTTTTGACATGTTAATGTATTTTCTTTCCTCTGTCTCATTGGAAGACTGGATCTCAATGTCAGAAGCTGTGACATTACTTTCAGTCTGGTTGGATGTTTCATTCCCTGACTCATTACCGTCATCGAACTCAGCCTCCAGATCCTCAGTCCTGTAAGCCGACAGATTAAAGTTCGAGAAGCTCATCTCTCCGTCATTACTAGGCAGATACTCGAAAGTTCCAGTAGTATTGAGGCCTACAACCTCTGTCTGAAGGTCATCGGAGAACAAAGCGCCGTTAAACCTGAAATTGTAGGCGGATGTATCACAGGCCCTATCGACAGATATGGAAACAGAGGCGTCATCGGACTGAGCCATTCCCTGAGGCATAATAAGGCCTGTCACCAGGAACAAACTTACCGCGCTGAGTATTATTCTGTTCATCCTAAGGCCTCTCTAAGTATGTAAACCGACAGGAACAGGATCATCACCAGTAAAACCAGTGTAGTCCTGTTTCCCGAACTCTGGTCTTCCTCCCCGTCAACTGTTTCGTTACCCGTGGTTAAAGTATTTTCCGAACCATTCTCATTAAGATCCAGAGTCTCATCCGATTGTTCTTCCTCAGGCCTCTCAGGCTCTTCAGAACCTTCTTCTCCGTCTATCAAACTACCGTTCCAGCCGTAACTCTCTGATAGATCAGTTACATATCTAAAATCGTATTCTCTTTCATGAATCACCTGTGGGCTTGTCCCGAACTGATCCTGATCGGAGTAAGCCCTGAAAGTCACGGGAATAGTATAGGCCTCTTTCTCGACATCCAGGGACTCGACTCTGACAGAGTATTCTCTTACAGGCAGAATCTCGTCGCCTCGCTGATAACTCCTTTCAACGTTCTCAGGATTGAACCTGAAACTCTGATTATAGGTTATATTCAGGCCTTCGACCTGCTGAACATCCATTTCGACCTCTAGAGGTTGATCTGAGGCCAAGCCAATATTAAATTCAGTTTCTGGGCCCTGTTTCTCTAATTCTCCTGTAAAGGTGCCGATAGATGCGGAAGCCAGTGAAACAAATAAAAGAAGGCCTGAAAGTAAGATTGTCTTTTTCATGCCGTCTGATTTGCTTTGAAAGTTATAGAGCCGGTGTAGGCTCCGTTAAGTATACCGAACGGAACATCCAGCCAATAGTAAAAGGTTTTAAGAGTTCCTGGAGCAAGATCACTGTCAATCAGAGAATAATTATTCGTTAAGTTCGAGGCCTGTCCTACATCTTTTTGCTCTGCATAGCTCATGTTTCCGATCCCGATCGTGTAGTTGCTGTTTTGCTCATGAACCAGATTCGAGCCTTTCAGCCATAGATTATCTATCCTATTGCTATCTTCCTCAACTGTAAGATTATAACCTGCCGAGTTGTTTTCCGCGGGCCTATCACGCTCACCTGGATCAAGAAGCCCGAAATCAACAGTGTTCCAGTCCAGATCAATCAGCAGTATATCCCTGATAGTTACCTCCGATACAGTTGTTGAGTCGGACCCAACTTCAGGATAAGATGACTGGGCCAGGAAATCAATTTCATGTCGGGTATCAATGTCACCGGTCGCATTCACAGACCAGCTCACATCACAGACTTCACCCTCCAGCAAGTCATTACATCCAGTAAACTCTGAGGCCTGGACCTCGAATACATCGCCTGTAAACTCTATCTGTCCGTTACTATCGTTTCTCCTGGCAGTCAAAGTTATATCGCCGCAATCACCATCCAGACACTGTACTGTGCCGTTTAACGTAAAGTTACGGTTGTTCTGAACGATTGAATCCTGCTCAGGCCTATCAATCACCGCATCTATAACTCCATAAATCAGAACCTCTAATTCATGGAAATCAATGTCAGATTCTCCGTTTGTACTGTTGGCCTCAAACTTCTGATCATAGATTGAGGTCGAGGCCTGTGAAATATTCGCTATGTAACCAGCTGACATAGCTTCTCCAGGCTGTAAAATTCCACCGTTCCCCGTATTCCATTCGATACTGCCTGACTGGAAAGTACCTCCTTCATATTCCTGGGAAATCTCATAGTATATCTCGCTTTCATTTACCGACCATGAACTGTTGAGGCCTCTACGTTCCAATGTATCGCCTGAGCTCAGCTCCCATTCCTCTGAACCGTTGTTTGAAATATTGAATTCAAATCTGTACTCATTCCAGTCTTTTTGATCTACCAGGAAGGTCTTGTTCAGGCCTTGATCTATTAGATTGCCTGAATTTCTCTGGTCTTCTAGATCTGTGACGTTGAAGATCTCCAGATTGTTAATGACAGGGAGGGACGCATTGTTTCCTGTAGAGTATGCTGAGAATGATTCCACAGTATAGGTATATGTTTCTGAGCTGAGAGGTGCATTGTCCTGATAGTCAGAGGTTGAGTTAACCTCCCAGTTCTGGCATTCAAAGCTCTGAAAATCTGTGCATCTCGCAACTCTATCCGGTACCGAGGCCTTTCCTGTATCAATTTTGGCTTCTGAGAAGCTGAAGGAATCAGATTGATTGACGAAATAGAATGGATCAAGATCGGTCAGATAATTTTTGCCTTGAGGCGTCTGTTTGTCCAGAATCCGAGGCCTGAAATCAAGGTCCTGAGAGATCGAGAAATTGTATATCTTAACTTGTAGGCCATTGACCTGTTGAGTTAAATTGTAATTTTCCCCATTGTTAACTTCTGTATCTATCACTGTGCCTTCATCTATTACTGAGCCGTCCTGTTCCAGTGTGAGATCTGCGTTTTGGACATTCTGGTTCTCATCCCAGACCTCGAGCGTTAGATTAGCGGCAGCGGATAGGCCTGTAAATAAAATTATTGCTGTAATCAGTAGAAGCTTTTTCATCTGAGAAGTAATTAGTTCTGGAAACTTTTAGATGTATATGGCTGTGATCCCTGCAACCAGTCCCAGTATCCCCAGCAGGACAGTCCATTGGTATGTGGTTCTGGCTTTCTCCAGCTCATTCGACAGTCCTTCCATCTGATTAACTGATTCAGCAGCATACTGTAAATCAGATACCACCTCTGAAACTGGTTCGCCGCCTATAGTTGCTCCGGTATCCGCAAAGTTTTCCATGCTATTCTGGAATGCATCGGAGCTGACAAGCACTGCTGTGGTCTCCATTCTTTCGCTGGAATTCGAGGCCTGTTCGACTGCTGCATTAACAGTATAAATTGCGTGAATAGATACCACGAGAATTGAGAGGCTTGCGATTATCATCACCTTGCCGAACTCTCTTTTGTCCAGCCAGTAGCTGTACTCGATTTCCTGGATTTTCTGTTTCACATTCACATCAGATAATTGAATTTGTCCGGTTTTAACTTTTCGGAGTTCAAAGCTTTAAGCTTGAGGACGCCTAAATTATAATTATGGACCTCAAACTTTGGATGATATTCGAGGCAGTAGCGGCTTCAGAGGACGCAGTGAAAGGCTCACTTGAAGATCACATTGAAAAACTGAGTAACGAACCGGAAGCAGAGGTAGTTGAGGAAACAGTTGAGGAAATTGAGAAAGTTGAGAACCCTCATGAAAGCCTGGACGAAGGATTCTCCCAGGTAGCAGAGGTAGTTGTCGAGGCCTCAAGCTTTGAGGAGGCAATCGCACTGGTCATAAATTATGGGCCAACTTACATCCAGCTTGAATCACCTGATCACTACGAAATGAGTTTGAAAGAAGGGCAGGAAACACTTCAAAACGTCGCAGATATCATGAGGCGTTACGCAGAGATGGGTGTCGGAGGCATGCTGGTCTCAAAAACCGATAAAAGATAAAGAGAAAAAATGAGAAAGAGCTTGATTATCTTAGGCCTTATAGCATTCACAGCAATAGGTTCAGCTACAAGTATAGCGAGTGAAAACGTTACCGTTGACCTAGAAGATAGTACCGTAGAGAAAGAGATCATGTTTGAGGAGATCAGCTCATCGAGAATGACATATATAGTAACACATAACCCTGTAGACGATTACTACGTTGAAATTAATGAACAGGAAGCAGACTGTGAGTTCACCAATCTCGAGCCCGGAGGAGAAATCTCCTGTGAGACTAGTAGCTATGAAAACGTCAGCGTAATGATTCGTTACAGCACTTCAGGCCTAATAAACTTCCAGGGAGAGTCCAATGTATTCAGCTATACTCAGAACATTTACAGGCCTACAGACACTCACAGAATGAAAGTACTGCTTCCAGAAGGAACCGCATTGATTGACCAGGAGACTGCATCGATACCAGTAATTGACCCAGAGTTTGGAGAGGTCGGTAGTGAGGGCAGAAGAATTCATGTCGAATGGACCCAAGAACCAAGTATTACAGGGCCTCCGCTTTCCTTCCAGATAGTCTATGAGGACTTAAACACAGATTACAGGAACGCTGTTATAGCCATTGTGATAGTAATCCTGGCCGCAGGGTTCACAAGATTCTACCAACGATACAGATCCGGTACTGAGGCCTCAAATATAATGGCGTCACTGACGGAGGATCAGAAACTGATTGTGGATATGCTGAAAGAGAATGAAGGCTCGATGCTTCAGAAAGATGTAGTTGATAACTCGGAGTACTCCAAAGCAAAGATTTCAGGCCTGGTATCTGAGCTAGTAGAACTTGAGTTAGTGGAAAAGGAGAAAGAAGGTAGAAGCAACAGGGTAACGCTTACTGAAGAAATTAAGTAAGGCCTATCCTGTTTGATTACCGTTGAGTACGTCATAATTTAATTCGTTTACAGAGATAAATCCTTCAAACTTCTGGTCATCGTTAACAATTACTGTAGGATAATCTGTAACATTGAAATCCTCTGTCAGCACGTCGACCACCAGAGAGTCATCTACCTCCGCATTGAAGCTGAAGACCTGTACATTCTTCTGTTTGACGACTTCATTCAGTACTGCACCCTGTCTCTGGCTCTCAGTTGAATCATCGAAGAAGTAAAGAATTGTAGTCTGGTTAGTACCGTTACACCTATCTTTGTAACTGTTTAGAGCCATGTAAAGCCTTAACTGGTTGTTGTAGTATCTATCCCTAATATATCTGTACTCTTCATCGCTTCCGATATTCTGGGCCTCAAATCTTTCAAGCTCTGAACCTAGTTCACCATTTCTCTCTCCAATACTCGGGATCTGGACATCCATAAGCTGGCAGTGATCTCCATCAGATCTCTGGACATAGTCATCTAGGACGGAAAATGTCTCGGTTTCAAGGTTTGACTGTCTGAGCTCTTCAGATAGATGGTCCTGTCTGAGATCATCCATCTGGTAGCCCAGTAAAATTCCAAGCAAAAGCACCAAAGCTGTAACTGCACCTGCTTTAATTATTGATTCCTTCACTAGGTCCATACTTTCTTACTGCGAGTTACTTCTTTTAAAATCGCTGCCACCCAAAAACCTGACTGAAGTAAGAAATACGCAAAAAAGTAAAACAGTAAAGCAGGAATATTCCTAGGCCTCTCACCGCCGTAATTGTAAGCCTTTTTTATGATATAGGCAACAAGCATTAAACTAAGCAGTAATGGTAGATATACCTTCATATTCGAGCCTAATATCCCTGTATAAAGGTTTGATAGCGAAAAAGCTGGTAACTGTACTCCTACAGCCGAACTTTTAATTATAAAGTCTAGAAGTGACTGTGAGAGGCCTGTAATCACCATTGTAAACGATGTGACGATTAATGCCGGCATCAGGACAAGCATTGGAAGCTGTACGGTGCCAAAATACCCATAATCTCTGTTTAAAAACATTTCTCTGTACTTCCAGCCGTTGTAAATAAAGCCTCTAGCCCATCTTACTCTCTGGTTATAAAGGCCTCTAAGCGTTGAAGGAAATTCTGTGTAAGAACTGTTGAAGTATATCATTTCAAATAGCTTTCCGCTCTTCCTCAGTTTGAAGGCCATCTCTAGGTCCTCTGTAATATTGCCTTCGTCAAATCCTCCAACATCTTTTACATCTGAACTTCTGTAGATCGAGAAAGCGCCAGGGGTAACATTTAATGTGTTTATCTCAGTCATCAACATCCTGTAGAAATTTGTTAGCTGGTATTCAACCGTCTGAAGCTTCCTGACAAAATTATCTGCTTTCAGAGGCCTGATAGCTGCAATCACTGCGCCTAAGCTCTTATCTGACTCCATCTTGCCAACGGCTTTGTAAAGTAACTCAGATTCAATTTTTGAATCCGCATCCTGGACCACGACATAATCGGAATCAGTTTCAGCCAGGCCTGTGTTCAGAGCAGCGGCCTTACCTTTATTAAATTCGTGAGAAATAATCTTTATCTTATCTGAAGCATATTTTTCAGCCTTTTCTAGAGTACTATCTTTGGACGCGTCGTTGACGAATACAACCTGATAACCCGGATAATCAAGTTCTTTAACTGAATTTAAGGCCTCTTCGACCACCTCGGATTCATTGTAGGCAGGCATCAAAATAGTTATTGATGGAGGATTTTCCATCTCTTCCATTTCCTCATTTCTTGTTTCTCTGGCAGTTGAGTAAATACTGAGGTAGAAAACTGAGAGGAATACTGAGGAAAATATTAGAAGCCATGCGATGTAAAGTATCATAGGCCTACTCTAGTTTTTCATTATCTCTCTTAAAAAGACGGTTGCGTAACATCCTTTCGGCAGATCAAATCCGACGACCATCTTGTTCCTGCCCATGTTGAGATCATCGTCTTCAACCTCCATTATATCAAAGTTTCTGAAGTCGGCGAACGCACGTCTGAAGCTTCCCTCACTCCTGAGTTCCGGTAGTTCCTGCATCCTGAAGTCTTCCTGAGAGACTCCTTCCTCTTCAAGAACTTCTTCCATCAGGTTCTCAGGCCTGTTGTCCTTCAGATCAGTCTTGTAACCTACCAGAGGGATCTCATATTTCTCATCGTACCAGCCGTCTTCAACCAGCTGTGAAAGAACCTTGTTGAAAACCCATGACTGATATGCGTGAATGAAAAGCGTCTGAAGGCCTTCTGGAAGCCGTTTAATCGCCCCTTGATAGTCTCCAGGATTTTTAGTTAAGTGATACAGAAGTGATTTCTCATAATTGAACTTCTCCGGGAATCTTTCTGCCGCGCCTTCCACTTCACGTGTCTCCCAGAGATCTTTCCTGACCTTTCTGATAGATTTATACTCTGATTCGTAAGGCTTTGCGATATAAGTCCAGACCGCTTCCTCATACTCGCCTCTAAGAAGATGTCTCCCTACCTGATGTGTTATAGGCCTGGCGCTGCCAAATCTTTGATCCCCAAAGTAATTTGGCATCTTACCTTCCATTTCCTCGACAGTTTTGAGCGAGGTATCTCTAATATTTTCTATCGGAAGCATAAGATCTCTAACTGTGATTTCAAATCTGTTCGCCATCAGGTTACCTAGGCCTATATGACCTCCTTTTCCAATTACCTCTAAATCAAATTCATCAGTGAAAACCTGGTTCACGTCTTCCTCTTCCACACCTTTAACCGAAATATACTGTTCTGTAACAGCTCGCTTATCTTTATTTCCTGCGTAACCAATTCTTTTCCTAGAAATGTGCAGCATCTTAGAAAGCTTGTTGATGGCCTGAAGAGTAGTCATATTCTGCTTGCGTAGCTTAACAATTAGATGCTCGCCCTCATCACCTGTTTCATGTCTTGCGAGTTCCTGAACAACAAAATCGTTTACCTGCTCTTTGATAGCTCCATTGACTCCTTGCGTACCAGTGAAATGTGCCCAATTCATATCAGCTAGATCTAGGTCTTTAAACTCATCTTCTTCATGTTCCACTTCTTCATTCTCCTGATCTTGACTCATTTAATTAATTTCAACTCCGAGGTAATTTTATCAATTTTATCCGATTCAGCAGGTCCAATTCCAAGAGCCGTCGCCGTGCCAGGATCTAGCTCTGTATGTCCGGCATCTTTTACTTTGTAATGAGGTATATTAAGTCTTTCAGCCTTCTCGATGAGCTCACCAAATGTATGATCACCTTTCTTCAGTAGTATCTTTTTACCGCCTTGCTCATTCCAGTCCTTTCTTAAAGGCCTTTCCGCACGTAAAAATGCATTCAGCGAAGCATGACAGGCCTGTGCTGCTGTCTTACCCTTGCTCATTCCCAGTTTCTCATCAACCACAACGACCTGCTTATAACTCATTACTTGAAAGACAACCTCACATCTAGTATATACCACATCATTTTTATTTACCTTTCGGTGGTAACTAATCCCTTGAGCTGGACAATGTCCAGAACTGAATCAATGGGTTCGCCCAGATTCGAACTGGGGATCTTCGCCTCACTCACTCGCTCCGCGCATGAGTTCGAGCAACGCTGCTCTGGACACGATGCGGTTGTAAGGGCGACGTCATAACCAACTAGACCACGAACCCGTATATTAGTAAGAATTATTGAAACTTTAAAAGAGGAAACCCTCCTTCAAAGCTCCTCCTCCAGAATCGGATCATAGACAGTATCTTCAGACTTGAAGTAAGGATACCTGATTTTTGAAACAGAGCCTTCATACTCAGACTTAATCTCTTCCTCAGAGATATCAAACTTGATTAAGGAGTCTGACTCCACATCATCTTCAACCCTCTCAAGGCCTAGAACTGACTCAGTAACCCCATCATCCTTTATCAATCCCTTATCTTCAAGCGCCTCCACTCTTGTTGATACCTTCGCAAGGCTTATACCAAGCTCATCCGATATACCGCCGGTATCCAGGCCTTGCTCTTTCAGATCCAATACTTTCTGCTCGGATTCAGAAGGTTTATCTCTAGAGGCCTTGATCTCTCCCTTCACACCATCTACAAGAACTTCCTTATCTTCCGATTCAATCAGATAAAGAGGATAGTAAGCCGTATTGAACTTCACACCGTACTCGGATTCGACCTCCTGAAGCTCTCTCCTAGGCCTGAAATAGACTATATCCTCTCTCTCAACATAGGTTTCAGCAGTCTGAGTCTCCCCACCGTGCATCGACTTTCTGGTTCTGACATCGGTCATCACAGGATAATCATTCCCTAGCAAGAACGCAACTCCTGGAGGCAGCGATTTGATCATGTCCTCAACCTCAGAGGTAATTCCCTCAAATGACTTCGAGATCGCTTTCAGATCATTAGGGTTCGTTACACGCAGAATAAACTGGGTATTCGCCTGTGAAAGCACATTTTTGTCGATACGGGCAGGCCTCTGAGAAATTACACCTATACCAAGCCCAAACTTTCTGCCTTCTGATGCAATCTTGCGCATAATCGGATTGGAAACCGCCTGACCAAATCCTTTCTCAGGAACAAAGTTATGAGCCTCCTCAATAACCATAATAAATGGCGGGATACGATTCTTTTTTCTTAAATCAAAGAGCTTTTTCGCTAGCATGTAAGCAGTCATTTCAGTTGGCTCAGGCTCAACAGCCTTCAAATTAATTATTGTGGCTCTTCCAGGCTCGATTAAATCCTTCAAATCAATTGGATTCTCACTGAAAAGGCCTGATTCCTCTAACTGCTCCAGATAATTCAGAAGATTCCATTTAGCCGTCGAATCTTCCTGAGAGACAGCATCCTGAATATCTAGAATGTTATAATCATCATCTTTATCCTTTAGATGCTTCAGTGCATTGTAAAGCACTCCCATCTGAGAATTAGTCAGGGAGTCCGGAATCAACGTAGTAAGCTCTTTCTTATCAAGATTCACTGATGAAAACTTTAGCGGTAAGGCCTCACGATTAATATCAGTGTTAGGAGAAAACTCCTTCACCTCATAGGTCCTGGCCTCATCGCTTTCAGGATTCTCCTTTTTGAGAGAAGAGTACTCGCCGTGAGGATCCAACACTAAAACAGGGAAATCATTTTCAAGCATCTCCTCAATTAAGACCCCCACCGTATAAGATTTGCCTGCACCGGTCTGAGCCAGGACAGCAAAATGCTTGTAGAAGTCATCAGGATCCACCATTATATCGATATCAGGATTAGTCTCCAGATTACCGACTCTGAGGCCTTCCTCATTCAAACCCAGGGTATCAGAAATTAGTTCCTGATCCGCCTTGTAGATTATGGAATCCGGGTCAATCACATGTCTCGGCGCTCTCGTCAGGCCTTTATCCCTGTAACCTATTATGTTTGCTGTGGCTGTGGTCTCACCGTCTTTGTGTTTTGTGACTTCATCTACCTGAGCTAAAATCCAGTTATCATTGCTTTTAACCGACACGAAGTCGAACTTCCCTACTTTTTCAGTTGCTCGAAACTTGAACGAAGAGGTATTAACATCTCCCTCGATTACTCCTACTTGCATAGAAAAAACTGGAATTCTGGAATTGATAAAACCATTCTTATTTCAATCCTTTCCCACAAACAGAATTTATGAATCTTGAAAGACCTGAGTTTATGGACTTCGATTCAGGCCTTCATGAGAACCTGTTCTATCTTGCTGTAAGTATTGTACTGATTGGAGGAATGGTTACAGCGAATAACTTGGCTACAGATGGAGATAAACGCCTAGAAGTCGGGCCTACAGAAGTTTACAACCAGTGTCACGGTCTTGATATAGGAGTTTGTATAGGTGTGGAAAGGCCTCACCACCAGACATTTGATTACGATGATTACAACGGAACTCCTGAAGACGGAACCGATGAGTACTTCAGAAGAGTGGAATCAGAGCTGATGCTTCAGGCCTACAATATCTGTGAAGATCAAAGTCTGGAAGGAATGGACTGGTTAGAGGATGCGGAGTATGATAATCGAACCGGAGATCAATGGATCGAGAATGAAAACATTGAATTACTTGAATGTGATCAGACTTTCAGGTTCAAACTCAATGATTCAAGGCCTTAGATTATAAGTTTTCAGGCCTCAGGGGGAATTATAAGGTGAATAATTGAAATGTCAGAACACATTGAGAAGACTTTTGTTGCTTTGAAACCGGATACTGTTAAACGTGGTATAACCGGTAAAATCATTGATATTTTCGAGGAAGCAGGTTTCAAGATCGTCGGTATGAAGATGGTCTGGGCTGATTCCGAAAGGCTCCAAAAACATTACAGCGAGCACGTGAACAAAGATTTCTACGACAGGCTTGAAGAATACATGAGTTCAGGACCTATAGTTGCAATGGTCTTGGAAGGTGTTAACGCGGTTGAAAATGTCCGTAAAATTGTCGGAGAGACAGATCCGAAAGAAGCAGATCCTTCAACCATCAGAGGAAGATTCGCCCATATGAGCTTTGAACACGCGGATGGAAGCGGTCGACTACACAAAAACATCATTCACGCATCGGCTGAGAAAGACGAAGCAGAGAAAGAAATCGACATCTGGTTCGACGAAGATGAACTCCACAGCTTTGAATCAGCACAGGAAGAATTCGTAAGATAATTATCAGGCCTGAGTTCAGGCCTCAATTTTCTCTCTTATATTTCTCTGGATGAGTTTCATTGTATATTATTCAGTAAAATCTAAGATTTGTTAGATTTTAATCGAACAGTTCGACCGCGTCTTTAAATTTTTGTCTTTGCAATTGGGGTATATGTCAAGGGATAGACTTTACCGTTCAGAATCTGATAGGATGATTGCAGGAATCTGTGGGGGAATCGCGGAAGTATATGACCTAGATCCATCACTGGTAAGACTGGTAACACTCTTGCTTGTGCTTACAGCAGGTTCAGGCCTACTGGTTTATCTGCTCGGATGGATTATAATTCCTACAGAATCAGAGCTGGAATAACAGGCCGTCAGCACTCAAAATCAACTGGGGACCGGTGAACCCGGTTTTTGCGTGTCAACTGAGCGAAACCAGTTGTCCCGCAGGGTTCATCATCCAGCCTGTCTTTCAGTGAAATTCTTTTAATTTCTCTATATCTATCTCAAATCCTGCGACCTCTACATCAAGACCCCAGTTCTCAGTCACAGAGTTATTGAACTCACAGATCCAGCCAAGCTCTTGTCCATCATATTTAATGGTCGCGGATCGCTTTTTCTTACCGTATTCAAAGTAATCCTTCTCCAAAACCAGTTTCAGGCCTAAAGCATTCTCCAGGACCTGTAAGATCTTTCTTGCATCATTGTAATCCATGTCTCCGGCAGTAACAAAAGACAGTTTCTTTTTGTTCTCACCTGAAGGCATTTCAGCCACTTCACCTACCTCGAAAAAGCTTTGAGGATAACTGTGATGCCTGTTCTCTCTCAGAACCTCCATAAGCGATGGAGTCATCCAGCTCCTCACAACCTGATAGTCCTCAGTCAACGCATTACTCATCGATGCATGAGGCCTCTCATCGATTTCCATATTATCAAAGAGCTTTTCAGTGCTTGAAAGAGTAAATGTATGAGTCTCCAGCGCACCAGCACCGATTAAGGCCTCTCTAAGAACTTTTGAAAACTGTTCATTCTCATTTTCCTCTCCAATCTGGGCTATCTCCGGTATCTCAGGCTCTACATCATTGTAACCATAGGCAATCACGACGTCTTCGATAAGATCATAGTCATGCATCACATCAGTTCTGTAGGCCGGAACCTCGACATCAATACTTCCATCATTTTTTTCTGCACCATACCCCATCTCTTCTAACAGCTCAATCGCTTCATCCATTGAAAGGTTAAGGCCTGAAACAGAGTTAAGGTATTCAAGCTTAATTGAGGTCTCTTCAGGAGAAAGATCGGGTAAGGTTATCTCATTCACTTCTACAGTCTCCAGTTTCCCGCCTCTATCAGCGATAGCGGCTGATAAAATGTTCAGTGCTTTTTCAACTGTTTCTCGGTCCTTTCCTGTGACATCTATAAAGATATCAGTTGTACCGGAATCGACTTCTGTCAGCTGATTGTTGATAATAGGCGGGAAGCTCAAAACTTTCCCCTGTGAATCTTCGATTATAGGATATTTTTCGTCTTCCTCCAGGATCCAGGCATATTCCTGACCTTTCTCATGCTCATCGACTATCTCACCCAAGTCCATTTCCCTGTCATATTCCAGAGGTGTGAAAGAGACTTTTTCGGGTTGTACAGCCCTATAAGTAAACGGCTCGGAGAGCTCAGAGAGATCATGAAGGCCTATCGCCAGCTTATCTCTTCTACGACCCATGGTTTCATGAATCTTCTCCTGTAACTGGATCAAACCATTAATCGCTCTCTCATCCAGTTCTACATTCCTTACTACTGCAGCACCAATCTCAGGCCTCACATCTTTAACCGATTCATCAATTTCTAATGTGAAACTGCCTTTACCGACATCATATTCCTTTAAACCGGTTTCTTCCCCGAAAAACCTGCTGTAAGCACGGGCTAAACCTTCCACACTCAACAGATCAGGCCTGTTCGGATATACCTCTACATCCCATTTGACTCCTTCGACATGGTTCCAGTGGACTCCGAGGTATGAGGCCTCTTCTTCAAGTTGCTGGTCTTTTATGCCTGTTCCGATTAATTCCTCGAATTCATTCTTGTTTATCTCAATGTGTGCCATTCAGTAATCACTCCTTGAATTTCTGTAATCTGCGGTTTTCATGATTTATTCAGGCCTCCATGTAGGCGTCTTCTCTAACAGTTTTTTGTCGTTCCTGTATAATTCCCTTATGTCTTCGATTCCTGCAGCACCTGCGGCTATCCTTCCAACGCCTAATCCCCAGGCCAAGACTGACACTTCTTTCCCTATTAATGGTTTGACTACTTCAGGCCTGAACATTCCAGCTCCTCCAAGACCCATCCATTCATCCTCTTCATCATCATAGACCTGGATCTCTACACTCATTTCAGTATAGGGATAGTAACTTGGGATCAGTCGGACCTCATCGTAACCCATCTTCTCAAAGAACTTTGTCAGGTATCCTTTCAGATTCTTGAAACTCAGATCTTCTCCAACCACTATTCCATCCGTCTGGTAAAATTCTGCAAGATGAGTTCGGTCAACAGTTTCATTTCTAAAGTTTCTTGAAACCGTGAAAAACTTAGCAGGTAAATCTTTTTCGTCTAACTCCGAAAGCTTTTGAGCTGAAACTGAAGTGGTATGAGTTCTCAAGACATTTCTTTTAGCCTCATCTCTGCTCCAGTCGTATCCCCAACCAGTGCTTCCGGTTGTCCACCCGTTTTCATGAGTCTGCCTGACATGTTCGACCCTGTCATTACCCGAGTCCACAAACTTAGAAATATCTGCTTCTCCAGGCCTATCCATAAAGAATGTATCATGCAGCTCTCTCGCAGGGTGATCCTGAGGAGTATAAAGCGCGTCGAAGTTCAGGAAACTGGAGACTACAAAGTCTCCCTGCATCTCTTCGAAACCCATCTCTCTCCACTGATCCCGGGCGTAATCAATTACTTCTTTGTAAAAATGCTTTCTTCCGATCTGTGGCATCGAGGCCTCGGCGGAAACATTGAACTGTTCCTCAATATTTCCAAGCTTAACCTGTTTTCCTTTCTCAGTAAGTTTTAATGTCTTTGCAGTCTCCGTTATCCTCTCTATCAGGCCTCTATCAACTAGATCCGGTCCAAACTCCTCATTTTTCAACTGCTGGAGTACTTCATCCTCGTCAACAAAATTGCCTTGTTCTGTTAGATGAATTTCCCCATCATCTATCTCGATCCAGTCTTTTTCTCTGGCCTTTCCTACCGCAATATCTGCTGGAATATTGATCTCGGAGAAGGTCTTAGGCCCATCTTCGAGTATCTCCACAAGCCTGAACTCCGGACTGCCTTCTCTCATCACAGTCTTTCCCTTCTTAGTCAATGTATAGGCTACTTCTTCATCAACAATAATCTCTACTAGGCCTTTTCCTTCCAGTTCCTTACCTGCACGGGCGATCATTGACTGGTCAAATCCCTGATCCTCTAGAGCCTCATATCTTATTTGTTCAGAATCCTTCACACGTTCAAACACTGTTTTAGCCTGTTGAGAGAGTTTCACATTTCAGCTTTGTCTGCTGATTTTTTTATAGCACCAGGTTTAATAACAAAAGAGACTATTTTCTTTCTATGGCGCTGAATACCGGAGTCAAAGGCCTAGAGGAAATGGTCGATATACCTGAAGACTATACTTTACTGCTTGGAGGGCCTCCAGGAACAGGTAAAAGCGCATTCGCGATAGACTATCTCTTCCATGGAATAGAGAATGGGGAAAAAGGCCTATACATAACACTCAGAGGATCTCAGGAAGAAATAAGAGAGAGCGTCGAGTTGAGAGGATATGACCCGGAATCAGAAAGTTTCCAGATTCAGGAAGCCACAAATCTGATGAAAGGTGCCAGTGGACAGGTATTCGAACCAGAAAAAGTAATAGATGGATTAAGACGCCATCTAAATGATTTCGAGCCGGACAGAATCGTTATTGACAGTATGACGAAGTTCATGATGATATTTGACGCCGAACCTGTCCAGAGAGAACAGGCCTCACGCATAGTTGGAAGGATTAAACAGAACGAGGCCTCAGCACTTTTCATAGGAGAAGTACCATTCTCAAAAAACGGACAGCCCTCGAGATACGAGATACTGGAGTTCATCGTTGATGGAATCCTCAAACTCGAACAGTCCCAGGAAGGCACATTGTTTGAAATTCTGAAGATGAAAGGCCTGGGCTATGACAGATCCACTATGAAAGTAAATATTTCTGACAGCGATATTTCTCTAGACAGTTTCAATGAAGGCGCCGGCAGCGATAGCAGTGACACCGACTACGAGAAGTTTTGAAAGCTGTTTCCAGTGCTCCCAACTGAGATGCTCTCTGTAAACAGAGGCTGAAGTCGTTGTACCAAGTACACCTGCAACGATAAAACCTGTCATTTCCAGACTGGTATGAGGAAAGTAAGCCAAAGGCGATGAGTTGGAAATAAATATTTCCAGGCCTGAAAGATCGCTTGCCAGGTTAGCAAAGAATACTCCAACCATCGAAGCATTGAGTGAAAGTATAAATGCTCCTGCAGAGCCTAAAATAGCCGATACACCAAAAATAGCAACAAACAACATCATATTATGTGATAAAACTCCTGTAAAAGTAGGGCTCTGGGCTGTTGCCTGTCCTGTAAGGCCTGTAGTTTCTAACTGAGTTGTGAAGAACTCAGGCATTAATAGAGATGATACAAAAAATGCTGTAACCATTCCCAGAAACAGGCCTCCATATACTTCTGTCTCAGCTATGAAATCAGGATTCTCTTCCTCCTCAAAGTAATACTCCGTCAACGGAAAAACCATTGGAACTGCCCCAATCAAGGGCGCAATAACCGAGGCCTGAGAACTGAAGAAACTGTCCGCCACCCAGACACCTAAAAGCCCTGAAACCAGGCCTAAACCTATCAAGGCCTTGAAATTCAGTGACTCTTCTTCCCTGAGAATTAATTCCGGCAGCATGTAACCACTTTGGTTACTCCTGATTTTAAACCTACTTATTCAGGAACTGCTCGACTTTCTCAGAGGCCTCCTCTCGCTTCTCCTGATGCTCTAACAGGAACTCCTCAATTCTATCTTTGGCAATCTGCTTTAACTCTCCCGAAAGCATCTCACCTGAACTGTACTCTTTCCTGATTCTTTCAAGCTGCGAGTCATCATCTATCAGGTGGAAAGCCAGTAACTCGAACACCATATCCTCTTCTATATCAGCGCCCTTCTCTCTGTGCTCTTCCAGAGAGTCCTGTCCTCCAGTCTTTGCCTGATCAATTTTCTTCTTTGCGTCCTCCACGGAATCCGTCAGAGCGATGTAGCTCTTTGGGTCACTGGATGACATCTTTCCGCCCTGAAGGCCTCTCATAAACTTGTTGTATGTGCTTGAAGGCTTGTGGAAATCTGCCTCTCTGTACTTTCTTGCTACTTCCCGAGTTAAACGAATGTGCGGGTCCTGATCAACTCCTACAGGCACTACAGTCGGCTTAGGCGAGTCAAACTGAGGCCTGAGAATATCAGCATACTGAGTCAGTGCAGAGGTAATTTTTCCTGGATCGGCGCTTCCATAAGTTGACTCGACTTCATTTTGGGTCAAATGCTTCGCAAACTGCTTGCTCTTCAAATGGTAATCGTTTCCGCCTTCGCTCTGGAAATAGAAATCGACTTTATCCAGGTCCAGGCCTAGAGCAACATAGTTCTTCAGATACTCTTCAATCACCAGTTCTCTGGATTTTTCAAATGACATATCACGAGTGTTGTAGGCCTCTATGTCCGCAGCAGTGATTGTGATTTCGACACCCATCTCCTGGTACATCAGGATCTGATCCACAACAGTCTTGTGGCCGAAATGGAAGACTCCAGACGGCATGATACCCGTCATCATAGCAAAGTCCTCGCCCTCCTCTTTTGCATCCAGGAACTCGTCCAGGCCTCTATGGCCAAAAATTATGCCTCTTCTGACCAGCTTATTGTCAGGTAATCGATCTTCCACCTCTGTGATCGGATCGATTCCAAACTTCTCCATTTTATCCTTGTAGTCTCCTATTTCAACGTCGCCCCACGGATCTATCTCTGGCATTTTGTACTCCTCTAACAAAACCTTGCTTCGGAATTTTGAAATAACTATTTCTCAACCTTTGAGGCCTTATGTCCCAGCATTCCCTCATAGCCATCAGTCGACATAAGTACTGGATAGAAATCCTCCTTGGCCCTCAATTGTTCTCCCTCTCTCCGGGCGTAAACTTCTCCTTTTTCAACTTTCTGGAAGTTTTCCTTCAGGAACTCCCAGTCGCCTTCAACCTCTTCCTCGTGGACAAAAAGGTCGGGATCCGAGGCCTCAAACTCTCTATCTAGGACTCCAAAGTATGCCAGGAAATTTTCGATAACATTTACAGCGTTTTCAACCGCTTCATCGCTGTGCTGAGTTCCCGCCTCAACCACTATACCTGTAACGAAATCAGTCAATGTTCCATCACCTTCCTCAAACTTTACAGCATCCTCCGCGCCTGTGGCCTTGATCATCTCCATCTCAGGATCTTCGAAAGTCTTGGCGTTTGCGAAAGGCCTGTCAAAGGAATGAGTAGTATGTATATCAAGGACCTTTGAATCTCCAATCTCGCTCAAAAGCTCGGCCGCAAGTCTCTCTTCCCTCTGATCTGAATCGATATCTCCAGGAAAACTCCGGTTTAGATCTTCATCCAAAAATCTTTCATCCTGTTCCAGGGCCTCTTCATTCACAATGATAAATTTTACGGCTTTTCTGAAATCATAGTCTTTTTCAAGTATTTTTTCGATCGCTCTCTTACCTGCAGGTTCATCTCCGTGAATCGATCCTATAAACGTGAATTCTATATCTCCAGTTCCACGAGTTTCTACTTTCATGAATTAGAATAAAATCTCCGAATATTTAAACGCTTTTCAGATATCCAAGGCCTCTACAGCAGGTAAATCTCCGCCTGAAACGCATCGGACAAACGCGCCTCCTGCTATTGAGACATGACCGAAGTCATCCATTGAATAGCCAAATTCTTTGACAAGTGAGGACGTATGGCCTCCACCCATAACCGTGAAACCATCACAATTTTTCAAGGCCTCTAAAACTTTCTCTGTGCCTTCAGGATGCTGTTCAAATGCGCCCATAGGCCCTTTCATCAGTACTGAGCCCGCTTCTTCAATTATCTCAGCGTATCTCTCAGAACTCTCTTTTCCTAAATCCCATGTCATTTCCTGAACTTCTTCAGGCCTTTTATCTCCGTCTTCAGTCGCAAAATCAGAGGGCAACTCAAATTTTTCAGGATATTCATTCATCAATTCCAGTAACTCTTCTCTTTTCCTGTCGAGGCCTCTCTCCGTTATCCATTCCGTTTTTTCGCCGAGGTCTATGCCGTGAGCCATCAATGCGACCTCTCCTGGCACGCCACCAAGTAAAACTTTACTTACTGATTCAATCTTTGATTCAATTATACCGATTAGATCAGAAGGTTTTTCTCCTCCTAAAACTAGTACTCCTGAATTAAATTCGTCTCTGATCTTTCGACAGTTTTCAAGCTCTTCTCTCATTACAGGTCCGGCCTCAGACTCCATCAGTTCAGGAAAACCTACGATTGAGGCCTGAGATCTGTGTGCGACCGAAAAACCATCGTTCATATACAGGTCGAATTTATCGGCTAATTTATTGACATAAATACTCTTTGCATGCTTTTCACCATCAAAGTTTTTCAGTTCCTCTGACATCAGCCTGATATTTTCCATCAGAGCAACCTCACCGTCCTCCATATTTTCAAGTTTAGCTCCAACTTCTCCCCCAAGTATCGAAGATATAAAGTGAACTTTCTCATCCAGCTCTTCATCCAGAAGCTCCGCATGATTTTCTAATGAGGTGAAGTCATTCCTTCCAGGCCTGCCCTGATGCGCCAGTATAACCGTCTTTGCGCCCTCCTTTGATACCTCTCTTATAGTTTCTAAGTATCTATCAAACCTAACTGTTTTCTGAGGCCTCCCGTTTTCAAGCGGAAGGTTCAAATCAGTTCTGAGAAGCAGCTTTTTTCCCTCTACATTCATTCGTAATACAATGTAATACTTCCACGGTTTTAAGGGTTTCCAATGGAATTAAAAGATCTCAGGCCTCACTTCAAGATACAATGAAAGGTGGACGTTTTGGACTGCATTCAACCGCAGTCCCACGGTAAGTTTACAAGAATTTCGAAACCTTTAGCTTCTGCTATAAAAATTTCCAGCGAGAGTGATTTTCCATGAACCTAGATAATAAAGTTAGCCAGTTGGCTAAGAGAAGAGGATTTTACTTCCAGAGCGCGGAGGCCTATGGAGGCGTCGCAGGTTTCCAGACCTTCGGACCACAGGGAGCCGAACTCAAGAGAAATATTGAGGAAAGCTGGAGAGATACTTTCTCCAGAGGCCTGGGACATCGTGAAATCGAAGGCCCGACAGTGATGCCTGAACCAGTCTTTGAGGCCTCAGGACATCTCGACGGCTTCGATGACATGATAATCGAATGTCCGGCATGTGGAGAGAATATCCGAGCCGATCATCTGGTAGAGGACAGTACAGGCGTTGAGGAGGCAGAAGGATATTCTACCGAACAGATCGAAGGCCTGATAGAAGAACACGGCCTGGTCTGTCCTGAATGTAACGAGCATCTTTCAGGTGTCGAAGTAAACGACTTCAACCTGATGTTCAAGACCAGTATAGGTCCTGGATCAGGTAGTACAGGATATCTTAGGCCTGAGACCGTTCAAGGGATTTTCACAGAGTTCCCAAGGCTCAAACAGTATGCTCATAACCAGCTGCCATTCGGAATCACGCAGATAGGAAAGGCCTACAGAAACGAGATTTCCCCGAGAAAAGGCCTTGTGAGAGTGAGAGAAATGACTCAGGCGGAACTTGATCTGTTTATTGATCCAGAGGAGGACAGGCCTGATATTTCTGATGTGAAAGATGTAGAGCTAAAGCTATATCCTGTGAATGAGCAACAGAGCGATGATGGAGAATATATTTTCGCGACTGTCGAGGAAGCGATTGAGGAAGACATTGTAGGTGTTGACTGGGTCGCTTACTATCTTGGCATCGCTAAAAAATGGTACGAGCAAATAGGCCTTGACATGGACCGTTTCCGCTTCCGACAGCATCAGAAAGGTGAAAGAGCTCACTATGCCAGCGATTGCTGGGATGCTGAAGCCGATATATCAGGTGATGACGAGGAAGAGGAATGGCTGGAAATCTCCGGATTTAGCTACAGGGGTTGCTACGACCTGAAGAAGCATGGAAAGCACTCAGACGATAAAAGAGAGTTCAAGATTTTCAAGGAATATGATGAACCCGTAATCAATGAGGAGACTAAAGTCGACATTGACATGGGGATTTTAGGACCCGAATACGGCGATAAAGCAGGTAAAATCGCTGAAATAGTTGAAAGAGAGGTTAGACAGGCTCCTTCAGTCGCAGAAGATGGACCTATATTTGTTCATCTAGACGATGAGGAGTACGCTATTGACAGTGATGTAGTCAGCGTCTCAGTGGATAAAGTCAAGAAGACCGGTGAAGAAATAATCCCTGAAGTGGTTGAGCCCTCTTTCGGCGTCGATAGAACAGTCTACTCAGTCCTAATTCATGCGTACGATGAGGACATTATAGACGATGAAAACAGAAAAGTACTTCACTTGAGTAACGAGGTTGCGCCTGTAGAAGTGGCTGTATTCCCTCTTATGGATAAAGAAGGTCTTGGAGAAAAGGCAAGAGAGATTGCATCGAGCCTTCGAGATTTAGGCCTGAACGTCGAATATGATGATTCAGGTAATATCGGTAAGCGTTACAGGCGTCAGGACGAGATTGGTACTCCTTTCTGTGTTACAGTCGATTACGAGACTCTGGAGGATGAGCCTTCGACAGTTACAGTCAGGGAGAGAGACTCGACCGAGCAGGAGAGAATAGATATAGATGAGCTAGAGGTATACTTCTCCTCAAGGCTCTGAAATATTCTCTTTTCTTTTAATTTTTAGATCAAGCCTAATGTAATTCCGAGGCCGTAGACTGTCCAGTCAGCTCCGAGCAGCATCAGCAAAGCTCCGAGCAATGCTGTATTCTTGAGGAAATGCATCAATTGTTGTTCTCTACCTTCTTCCAGGTTCCAGAAGTCATGCATGAAAATATTCGCCGCCACGATGAAGACTGAAAGCACTCCTATGCTCACAACCGGGTAAGCTCCAGCAATTATTCCCAGGCCTCCAGCTAGCAGTATTAGCCCAGAAATATAGACCATTATCTCAGGTTTCGGCAGGCCTTTGCTCTGGACCCAGCCTGACATGTCCCGAGAACTCATGAAGTGGTTTAGGCCTGAAAAGGCGAAATATCCTCCCAGAAGTATTTTTCCTATTAAAAAAGCAGCTTGTTCCAGATTCATAGTAATATTAAATTAATGCTTTGTTTTGAAGTTTTCTCATACGGTCGGGTTGATAAAAACCTGTTCGATAAATAGGAAATATGGGCGAGTGTTCTGAGTGCGGCAAGAAATCAATGAGTTTTACCTGCCGCTATTGCGGTGAAAAATACTGTTCAGAGCACCGTCTACCCGAGAATCATGACTGTGAAGGCCTGGAAGGAGAGAAACCTGAAGAGCATGAGGAATGGTTTGAAGAAAAATTTTCAGAGAAGAAAGAAAAGGAATCAAAGGATAAATCCTCAAGTATTGGGAAACCTGCGAAGTACAAAACTCATAGAGATAGCCTGAGTAAAGACCTGATCAATGCTTTTACAGGCAGCGTAACTTTAGCAGTTATAGCGATTACTGTATTAAGCTATATATTCCAGCTTTCGATCCCTGGATACCAGGAACTTCTGATACTTGATACACAGATCTCAGAACTTTTACTCAGGCCCTGGAGCATATTAACGGTTATACTGTTACATGGACCTGCTTTCCACATAATAGGCAACATGGTGACATTTTACTTCTTTGCATCACCTCTAGAAAGAATGATAGGCGGGAAAAAACTCCTGAAAATATATTTAACCTCAGCATTAGTCGCTAGCCTAGGAATGATACTTTTCCACAACGCATTAAGACTTATACATGGAGATGCGTCGATGGCAGGCCTAGTAGTCGGTGCTTCAGGAGGAGTAATAGCACTGATAGGAGTGATCGCCAAACTCTATCCTAATGCGGACGTGTTACTGTTCTTCGTAGTACCTATGAAAATTAAAACTGCAGTTTACGGAGTCGGAGCCTTTGAAGCAATAAACATGACACTGACACTTCTGGGCCTGGAAATCTGGATATTCCCAATAGAGTTCTTTGCATCAGCAGGGCACCTCTCAGGCCTCTTGGTAGGTCTTTACTACGGTGAGAAGCTCAAGAACAAGTACAAGAGAAATACTGGAGTCTTCAACCCTCTAGAGGTCTAGCGCCAATCTTGTAGGTTAACTGCATCATCTGAATTAATTTCTGATTCAAGTGCTGTAACTGAGAAATCTACCATTCTCCGCTGATCTGATGTTCCGGTCGCCATGAGTTTCCCATCATAATAATCTTTTCCATCCATTCCAGACGGAATAGCAGTGGGAGGTCTATCAGAAAGCTCTACATCATAAAGATCAGCTTGAATCTCTGAGGACCCATAATCCCAAACTAACATTTGAACAGTATCTCCAGTTCCAAGGCCTGGATTTAGGGCTCTTTGAGCGGCCTTTACCCACATCTCGTGATCTGGATCTATTTCTTTATCTATTTCTCTACCAAGAGAATAATCCTCTATGAAATAGGATTCCTGTGTCTCAAATACCGATACCGGAAGAAAACTTGTCCCTTTCTTGTCTTCTACCGAGTTAAATCTCTCCACATTGTTGTTGTAAGAATTTAATGCAGGATCAGCTGAAATCCTGGGAAATGAGGGATTAGGCCTATTTTCAGTCATAGAAGCTAATTCTCAGGATAACTTAAACACTTTATGGAGTTTTATGATCAACCTGATAATAAGTTACATCTTTTTCAGAGTCTACTACTGCCCACATCATATCAGCTCTGATATTGTTAGCTAATCTGACTGCGCGGGACATCTCCTGAAAGCTTAAGTCTTCATTCTCTCTTACAGCATGAACTATAAATTTTGTATGCTCTTTACGGCCTTTATCCGCCTTATAAGGATTTACTCCACGAGAGTAAACTCTGAAATGAGCGCCGAACTTGAAACCAGTCTTGATTATCAGGCCTCTCTCCCTGAGATCGCTGTACGCTGCATATTTCTGGACAAAGTCAGAATCATGTTCACAATAGTAATCATAGATTTCTTCAAAACTTTGCTGTACTTTAAGCAGGCCTCTATCAAGCAGATGGGTTGCCTCGGAAGGAGAAAGCTCGAGCTTCCCTTCATTAAACTTACCATAATAGGCCTCTGAATGTACTTCTTCAAGCTCCTCTTGCTCTCCTTTCAGATAAGCTCCTGAAGTCGTGAGTTTAAGATCCATAGTAATCAATAGTCCTCAAAGCTTTTCTGCTTCGACTTCTTCACGATTTTCTCAGCGGTGCTCCAGGACATCCTAGTCTCTTCAGGTAATTTTCCTTTCTCCTCCATAAACTTCTCCAGGAACTCAATAGTCGGTTTATCATGTGGATACCCCGATGCAAAATCATAGCCGTATTTCTGATGGAGCTCCTCGACATGCGCCTCGCGTGCAGACTTCGCAATTATAGAAGCTGCGGAAACCTCAGGATACTCATCATCGGCACCGTGTTCTGCGACAAAATCCTTCGACTGGAACCTATTTGGTAACTCTTTCTTCATCTTCCTAATGAATCTATCGCCGTCCGGCTCCGGTAAATCAACTGTAAAACGATCGGCATCTGAATCCTTCATAACCTCAACAAATCCCTGTAACTCGATTTCGTTCAAGGTCATTACATCTCTCATCTCATCGATCTGAGAGGCCTCAATCTCCCTCAAAGTAAAGTCTCCTATATCATCAAGTTTTTCTCTAATCTCTTCTCGTTTTTTATCTGAGAGCTTCTTCGAGTCCTTTACCTCAATCTCTTCAAGTTCATCTACCCGAGCTTCCTCCAGTTCGAATGATGCAATAAACATTGAACCGATTACTGGGCCTCTTCCTGCTTCATCAACTCCCAATATCTTCATAACAATACTTTCTTGGAAGAAAGTTATTAACCCGTTGACAGGAAAGAGGCCTGTTTAAAAGAATTCAAGTCTTCAATTAACTTAGAGCGGGGTGGAGCAGCCAGGAGTGCTCGTCGGGCTCATAACCCGGAGGTCCGTGGTTCAAATCCACGCCCCGCTAATGCCGGATCACGGTATTCAGACAAGTATAGATGAATACCATTTGATGAACCAGATAGGAAGTCTTCTTGAAAAAATAGATTTAGATTCTCTAGACAAGAGGCCTAGGGGCCAGAGAGATGTAGCAGTAAAAGAGGAAAATCAGGTAGCTTCAGATCTTCCCGAAGAAAGGTTAATCCTCAAGCACCAGCCTGAAGGAGAAGGAATCGATGAAAACCAAAACGCTCGAGCAGTAGCCAATTCCATTGAGGCCTATGAAAGAGGTTACGATTTCTTCCCCAAAATCTATGGCGGAAGAAATGATCTGAGCATTATAGTTATGGAACATTTAGACCAACAGGTTGATGGGAAAGACGTTCACCAAGAGTGGGAAGAGGTAGGACTTACAGAAGGAGAAAGAAATGTTAGGGGAGAAGTACTGACAGAATGGGGTGCTAGAGGAGAGTACAAGGTTCCTGTAGATTTGGGCCAGATAATTCCTGAAGGCAGAGATGGCTACAGTCATGTCAAAGAACCTGATGATATTGGTGATGCATCTGAGCTTCCAAATTGCAGAAGATTTGGATTCGAAGATACAGATTATTTCACGACAATGATCTGAAGTCTCTGTTAGTCCAGTTTTACCGAGATAACTGACTTCAATCTACTCCGATTGACAGTACTGCCATAATTCCACGCATTCGTTATCATTCAACTTAATAAGATAGATTCCCTTCAACCGGCTCCATTCCTGATCTTGACAATACTTTAGATCCCATTTTACTGTGAACTTGGCACATCTCGAGAATATATCTCATAATTCAATTCGATATCTTCCTGATTTCTAATCGATTTCCATTCTTCTCTCAAAGCCTCTGAATCTTCAATCTCCTGATAGGGAGTTTCAAAGTAGTCAACTTCATCCGTGAATAGTTCAATGAGTCCATAGATGTCTTAGGCGATCCATGTTTCTCTGAACTTTTTCATCCATTCTTCGATATCCGGCATAATCGATAGTTTTTAGATCAAAGATAAAACAATTAATTTTTGATGATTGGACTGACTCAGGCCTTTTTCGCTTACTCGATCGCAAATCTATTAGAGATGAATGAAAGGTTCGCTGTTTTCGGCGGATTGATCCCAGGCCTATCAATGATCTTGATTTATTCGGGTCCTCTGCAGTATGAAGGAATCCTACTATCATTGAGTTCCGCGGTTTTCTTCTCGGCAATAGTTTATTTCGCAGCAGATAAGGAAAAGTCAAAGTCAACTTTTACTGGTTATAGCTGTTCACTTTTACTGGAATCATTGACCTTTTCTTACCTTCCGATTTTCTATCCTTTCAAAGGTTTTCAAGGCCTGGGATTGTTTTCCAGTTTCGATCCTCTCTTTAACTTTGGAGTTGTCTCTGTCTCGATAGCTCTGATGATCGGCGATAGTTTGAAAACTTAATTAAGTGTACCATAGTATAGTTGTTATATCGGGGGAGAGATAAATGAGGTACGACGGCGATCAATGAATGGAGAAAGTAGGTAACGTATTAATCAATTTGATGCAGGATCTTTCTCGGTATTCGACCGATGGAGATGCACATATCAAGGTTAATAGTTCGATGTGTGACCCAAAACAGTTCAAGACTCTTTTCAACTACTTTACCAAAGGAACCATACTTGAACGAATCAATCTGACAGTTGACGAACTTGATACCTATGTCGACTGTTCATGCGGTTATCAACAGGACTTCCAGGAAGAAAGTCACGCAGGTTATACTCGATGTCCCAGATGTGGGAAGTTCGCTGAAGTCAAAGACAGGCCTTATGAACTGGTGAAGCCAAACCCTGGAAACGCAGATATGAGAACAAACATCCGTTTCTCATAAAAACAGGCCTGAGAAAAGAGTAATTCAAGATGGCAGGAACTTTCGTCGCACAGGGAATTTTCTGGTACGTTCTCGCACTTTTACTTGCTTTACATGAAATTGAAACAGAGGGAGAAAACGGCTGGGCACAGAATCTCCCGACATGGAGATTAAAGGATGTTACAGAGTTCGACTTTTTCTCTACAAGGCCTCTGACAGGATACCATCTAACACTTGGAGGCCTGATAGCGATGATATTTCATCTGCCCTTCCTTTTCGGACTTCAATGGAGTATTGGCGCAGAATTACTGACACTTGGAAAGATGCTGCTGTTCACAGTGTTCTGGGATTACCTATGGTTCCTATTCAACCCTGAGTTTGGACCAAAAAAATTCAAAAGAGAAAACATTCCATGGCACGACGAAAAATGGGAGTTCGGATACTTCCCAGTCAGCTACCTCTACTTAATCCTAACGTCATTAGGCCTCGCAGGCCTCGGAGAACTAATCAATCCCGGCAACCTGATAATCGTAGAATACTCAATGATTGTCGCAGTCTTCCTGATGCTTACTGCGCCATCAATGTCAATAGCAAGAAAGTACAGGAAAATGAGATAGAGGCCTCGAAGATTCCAGAGATAAAAACATTGACATATCGCCTATCTACATAGGTCTGAATCACAGGATTCTATAATTGCCGGGGTAGCCAAGTGGCCAAAGGCGATGGACTCAAGATCCATTCCCGCAGGGGTTCGCAGGTTCAAATCCTGCCTCCGGCATTTACAGTCTCTATTACTGGAAAGATTTAACACAAGAACCTCCCAGAGTTTCGGGCCCAAATATTGTCCACGACACACCACTTATAATTCTTTAATGATTTGATCACAGAATCTAGAGGATGATAGCTTTAGCTTCAGGTTTTGTCCCAAGAAATCATATATAGCTATGAAAATTATGGAGCTAATCACTGCCCAATTCAAAGATATTTAGAAAAATATCATCAATGCCTTAATCCAGCTGGCTTAGTTCTTCCTGTAAAGTCTCAAGCTCTGAGTGAAGTTCCTGAACTGAGCCATCGATCTCTGGCGTCTCCACTGTTTCATCTATCTCTTTAGATTCCTGGCTCTTTTCCGCTTTGGGCATCTCCTGTTCAATATTCTGAAGTGAGTCCTGAAGATGGGCTAGATTCTCATATACTTTCTGAATAGCATCCTCTCGGACCGATCTAACATTTCTGAGGACTTCTAAGGCCTCGTTCACATTTGCTACGGTGCCCTGAACATTTCTCAGTTCGTCTTTCAGGCCTGTCTGCTTATCAAGTTTTACATAGAGCTGGTCATCCTGTGACATGTCTAAAATATAGATTTAGTGGTATAAAAAACCGTGTTGTGAAAAGTAATGGTTCAGAGGTGTTCTTTCTTCATCATCCCTCTTACGAGGTCTGTCGATGTCTTGTCTCATCATCACCGGGAAAAACGAGTTCAGGCCTCGTGATACTTACCTGAATAACCTTCTTCAGTCTGCTCTATCTCGAGGAATACTATCTGATTTAACCTCGCATTCTCTTTTATACTGACCCCATCCGGGTTCTCAACGTGAAGCATAAAGCTCCCTGTACCGGTATAACCAGAGTCCCATACCGCATTATCAATGGTACAGCCCATTCTCAATAATGAGCTCCTGGGAAATGCCAGGCCTGTTAGGTCCTCCGGAATATCGACTTTCTCATTCATCTTCACCTTGTACACTCCTTTCTCAAGATGCCACCAACCGTATTCATCGCTTTCATCCCCTTTTTCAGGCCTTAACTTCTCCGATCCGGAAATTTCTCTCTCAGAATTTGAGAAATCCAGTCTCCCTTTTCCTTCATAACTATGGATTTCCTGAACTGTCAGATCGAAACCTTGAGGCGTTAACTGAGTCTCAAGATCCACAAAGTTTTTGATCAGGCCCTGGCTCTGTATTTTCTCTCTGAGCTGTTGTTTGTTAAGCATAAATGTACATTAACGGTGACTGATAAAAAAATTTCACCGCCTAATAATATTGTGAATCTGTAATGTCAAGAACATACACTGATGAAATAACTGAAGACGATGATGGAGAAAAATTTACAGTAAAAGGATGGGCACATGAAATCCGGGATCTGGGAGGAATCACTTTCATAATCCTCAGAGATCGGAAAGGAACAATGCAGCTGATCTTCAAGGAAGACGAAGATGAGGAAATGTTCGAAAAGGCCCAGAGAGTAGGAAGAGAGGATGTAATTTCGGCAACTGGAGTCATAGAGGAAAATGATTCGGCTCCAGGCGACAGAGAGATGCATCCGGAGAAATTTGAGATTGTAACCGAAGCAGACTCTCCACTTCCGCTTGAGATCTCAGGGAACATTGATTCGGACCTGTCAACAAGGCTAGATAATAGGTTCATGGACTTAAGACAGCCTGAGAAGCATGCCATTTTCTCACTCAGAGGAAAGATGATCGAATCTATGGAGGAATGGTTTGCGGACAACGATTACATCAAGATCAATACTCCAACGATTGCGAAAATGGGAGCAGAGGGAGGCGCAGAGCTATTCCCAGTAGTTTACTATGGAGAAGAGGCCTTTCTATCTCAGAGTCCACAACTCTACAAGCAGATGTTGATGGCCGCAGGATTCGACAAAGTATATGAAACCGGAAAGGCCTTTAGAGCAGAAGAATTTGCGACTTCCCGCCACGTTTCCGAGATCTCGATGTTCGATGTCGAGTTAGCGTTTATCGAGGATCAACACGACGTCATGGACGTCCTGGAAGACTCTCTGACTTATACTTTGAAACAGTTAGAGAGTGAAGCGGCTGATGAACTCGATGAGTTAGGAGTAGATCTTGAAGTTCCTGAGGAAGACTTCCCAAGAATCAAGTTTGAAGAAGCAAGAGAAATCCTGGAGGAAGAGTACGATCATATTCCAGAAGATGAAGGAGATCTAGATACAAAGGGAGAGAAACTTCTAGGAGAATACTTTGAAGAACAAGGCCATCCAGCATTCTTCGTCATCGGTTATCCTGGTGAGAAGTTTTACTACATGGAAGCCCGTGAAGGAGATGAATACCAGAGTAGAAGATTTGACTTAATTTATAAAGGCCTCGAACTTGCTTCAGGAGGACAGAGAGAACACGACCTCGACAGACTGGAACAGGGTATGGAGGAAGACGGAGTCGATCCAGAAGACGTCTCATTCTACTTGGAATCCTTCAAGTTCGGGATGCCTCCACACGGAGGATATGGATTAGGCCTCGACAGACTGGTCAGGAAGATCGCAGACCTAAGCAACGTCAAGGAAGCTATTCTCTTCCCAAGAGACCCTAACAGGCTGACACCATAGACCTGAATTTTTACATTTCATTTCTTTCTCTTACTTTTCTATAGTAGTTTCTGAATTTGTTTCCACAGCTCAGGAAATTCAGTATAACCTGATTCAGTATTGAAATGACCGGCATCGGAAATCAAGTGAAGATTAGGCCTGATTTTTTCAGCCAGTCCCTCTGCCTTCTCCATCGAAACTTAGGGATCTGATGCTGAATGGAACTGGTGAATTTTTTGAGAAGATGACCTGATTTTCTCGAAGTCGAACTCTCTTTCACCAAAGCTTTGATTCAGCGGATCGAATCTTTCATCGTTTAATGGACCGATGAATCCTGATACTAGGAACGAGGCCTCAACCTGGATGTCCATGTCGTTGAGAATATTCAGTATGAATACTGCTCCTGTACTGTGACCAATGAGAACTGTGTCTTCATCAACCTGTATCCCCTGGTTTTACAGCACTTGTTTCCAGGCATCTAGATTCTGGCTTTGCGCCGGTTCCATGGAAGATTAAGGCCTTTTTCATATCGATTGTTAAGCGCCAAGTGTTTTTTATTCTAAGGCCTCGAACTGTTTTCTAGCATGGGAGAGGCAGAGACAGTGAATGATGAAGTAGAAGCTTCAGGTGCAGATACCAAGATCAACAAAGTTACATCTAAAGGTTTCAAGTCCTTCAGCCGTAAAACTGCCGTACCATTCTTTGAAGGCCTCACAGCCATTGTAGGAGAGAACGGTTCAGGGAAATCCAATGTTTTAGATGCTTTAAGTTTTGTATTCGGTAGAAGAAGCTCAAAGTTAAGAGCTGAGAAAATGACTCAGTTAATATTCAACGGTGGAGAGGATGGTTCACCTGCCGATTTTGCATTAGTTACAGTGCATCTGGATAACTCTTCAGGCCTTTTTGACGAATTCTTGGAAGATGAGGAAGAGGCTGAGGAAATTACTGTCGGCCGTAAAATTACTCAGGCCGGGAGCTCGATGTACAGATTTCAGGGCAGTAACTGCAAGAAAAGCAGGATAGATGAGATAGCTAGAAAAGCAAATATCGATCCTGATGGCTACCATTTCGTTAGACAGGGAAAGGTTACCGAGATTGTCGAACAGTCCGGACAGGACAGGAGAAAAGTTATTGATGATCTCTCGGGCATATCAGAGTTCGATGAGAAAAAGGATGAAGCCTTGGAAGAACTGGAAGAAGTTGAGGAACAGCTCACTGAACAGGAGATCAAGCTTCACGAAAAAGAAGAGCAGCTGAAAAAACTGAAGGAAGAAAAGGAAATGGCGATAAAGTACCGCGAGCTCGAGAGTAGGAAAAAGAAGATTGAGGCCTCAGTTCTAGAGGTCAGAAAGAGAGCGGTCTCGAATCAGCTTGCGAATATTAATACTGATGTATCCGAAAGCAGAGAAAGAATCGAGGAACTTGAACAGGACTTAGATGAGATCGATCAGGAAATAGAGGATAAACAGGATAGAATCGAAGAGATTGAGGAAACCCAGCAAGGCGGTAATGATGTCCAACATCTTGAGAACAGGATTGAGAAAAAGAGGGGTAAAATTGAGAACAAGCGTGAAAGAGTAAAAGATCTTGAGGAACAGATTGAGGAACTTGAGAAGGCCTCAGGCCGGCAGAGAGGTAACAGTAGAGCAGTAAATGCAGTCCTGGATCTTGGCTGGGATGGCGTTCATGGAACTTTCCAGAGTTTGATTTCTGCAGACGAAAAATATGCTGTCTCAATTGAGACGGCCGCAGGAGGCCGGATGAACAATATAGTTGTAGAAGACAGCGATGTCGCAACTAAGGCAATTAACTATTTGAAAAGAGAGAATATTGGCCGGGCAACGATGCTTCCGCTGGATAAGATAAAAGATAGATCTAGATCAGCAAAGTCCAAAATAGCTTTGAAGAAAAAAGGAGTAATCGGGTACGCGGGCGACCTTGTAAATTACAATGACAAGTATGAAAAAGCGATTAACTATGTTTTCAGCGATACTATAATTTCAGAAGACCTGGATTCAGTTAAGGATATTGATGGCATCCGGGTGATCACTCTTGACGGCGATAAAATGGAAAGAGGCGGAGCAATGAGCGGAGGAAAGAAGAAAAAGAAAAGAGGAAACAAGAAAAAGCTATCGAAAAGCCTTGATCCTGAGGAAAAGAAAAACCAGAAAGAGGAAGTAAAGGAAGAGATTGAAGACCTGCAGAAAGATATAGCAGAGTTAAAACAGATGAAGAAACGGAAGGAAGATGAGAAAGGCGGCAGCGATCAGGAACTGATGAATGAGAAAAAAGAGATCAGAGAGGCCTTGAAAAAGTTAAGATCAGAGCGACAGGATCTCTACAGTGAGCAACAGAAACTTGAGACAAAGGTTAACGAAATTGGAAGCAAAAAAGCGAATTTCAAGGCTGAACTTGAGAATATTAAAGACGATCTTGAAGAATACGAGTTCGATGAGGATGAGCTAACAGGCCTAGATTCTTCTCCTGAAGAACTTAAGAAGAAAAAATCAAAGATTGTCCGGAAAATCAATTCCATGGGGCCTGTAAACATGCGGGCGATAGATGAGTACAAGGAGAAAAAGGAAGAATTCGAGGATTTCAAGGAGAAAGTCTCTGAGATCAGACAGGAGAAACTTGAAATCGAGGACATGATCGAGGAAAT
>UEYX01000004.1_pt1 | contig 33656 bp, 26 predicted proteins | sample 1903601 | NCBI WGS metagenome assembly UEYX01 (sample SAMEA4776352, study PRJEB27445) | saltern metagenome | biome: Hypersaline environment; feature: solar saltern; material: Pellet | place: Spain | collected 2014-08 | depth 0 m
CATTATAATGACAACATGGGATTAGTAGAAGATCTTGGGGCAGATGCCAGAGGCTATAGCGATGAAGCTATCAATGCGCTCGAGGACTTAGAAGATGAAATTGATTTTCGTGATGATATTATTGGTCTGGCTCAAGATACATTTGATGAGGCAGCTACTACTCAGATGGTTGAACTCTATGCAGAAAGAGGTATTCCATATGATACTGCTTCGGAATTAGAAGATCTCACAGATAATCTGAGGGAGGCTGCGGGAAAACCGCCTATGTTTGAACCTTTGCCCGACGATAGAACTCCTTCGGAAATGTATAGGGCGGATTATACTAGACCGAGCGTTTTCAGCACTAAACCTTTAGAAGGCCTAGGAGGTCTATTAAATGGAGATCCTAAGAGGTGAGATAAAATGCCAATAAGAGATGAAGTAGGTAGAAGAGAATTTAATAAAACCACGGCGGCTGCAGTGATAGGAGCATTGACAGGAACAATAGGCACAGGCGCAGGTGTAGCTTCTTATTTAAATGAAGAAGATGAAGAACCACAAGACCCTGAATCAGATAAGCCAGTAAGAAATTCTTATGATACTGAAGAGTTAGAGGGTCTTAGATCTTGCCTAGATGATGAAGAGCTGAAAGGCCTAGATGAATCTTTAGATGAATTGCTGGATCCAGAGACAGGAAGGGATGTTATAGAAGCCGAGTTCGTATATGATCCTTCAGGAGGCCCAAAAGATGTAGGATCCTCTTTCCGATATAAAATTGAGCTTGAGAATAGCGACGAGACTCATACTTTGGGATGGTATTCAGCTAGTAATGAAGTTATAGAGCCGTTTGCAGAGGCAAGAAATTATGATGGAACGCTGGAGAACTACGCGGAGGAGAATTGCTCATGAAAAATAAAATTCTAATAATTGCGATAATGATTCTGGCAGTATTTGCCAGTCCTGTGGTGGCTCAGGACCAAATTGAGATCACAGAGTTTGATATTCCAGAAGAAGCAGAATCTGAAGAAGAGGTTACAGCTACTATTCGTGCTGAGGTTGATGATAAAGAAGTCGAGATAATGGGGCTTAACTGGGGAGAGGGAACTCAAGAAAAATCCTGTGGAGAGCCGGTTTACTGTGAAAAAGAATGGACCTTCTCAATTGATGACGAAGGATATCGATCTATAACTGCTACTGCAGAAGATGAGGATGGGCTGGAGACTTCTAGAACAGAATATATCGATATTTCTGGAGATGAAGAACCAAGAGTTACAACTATGACTTTCAGAAACGTTCCTGACACAGCAGAGATCGGGGAATCATATCAGGTAGAAGCTGAGGCCTATGATTCCAACGGCAATTTATGGGACCGAGATCTAGATCTCTATTATGAGTACTATGATAATGGATTCAATCAGGAGGAAATAGGTTCAAATGACTGTTACTGGAATCCAGGCCTTGGTACAAGGAGAGAGAGATGTACGGTTTCGGGAGAGTTTGAGCCTGTGGAAGGAGCGACAGAGAACAGGATTAAAGCAGAGATTGAGGCCTCTGATGGAAAAATTATTTCAGCTGAATCTGATTTTGATATAGAGGAGAGTGAACCGGATTTAGACCTGAAAGAGGTATCTATAAGCGTAGAAGAGATTGAGCGGGGGGAGTCGACTACTTTCCGGGCGGAAGTTGAAAATAATGCGGAGATATATGAATACGCTGATCTGGAGTGGTTTGCAGGAGATAATGGCGTAGCATCGAAGTATGAGAGAGTTGATTCAGGTGAGACCAAGAGTATTGAGGTTGAGAAAGATTATTCAGAACTGAGAGTTGAAGGCCTAGAAATAGGCGAGGATTACGGTATCGCGGCTGAGGAGTCGGAAAGCGGTGATGAAAAGGATTCAGGCCAGACGTTGACATTAATTGGGTCGGATCAGGAAGATGATCCCGCTTACTTTGATGTAGAGATAGATGATTATGATGAGAAAGTGAATGAAGGAGAGACTGTAGAGGTTGATTACACAGTTACAAATGAGGGGGATCAGACAGATTCTCAGTATATAGAATTAAATGCAAGAGGAGAACCTAGAAGTGAAGATTATGTCTTCAGTCTTTCAGGAGGAGAATCTGAATCAGGCACTCTGGAGTGGGATACTGAGGAAGGCGACTCTGGTTATAGAAGTATTTCTGTGAGTACGGAAGATGATGAAGCAACACAGGTAGTTAATGTAGAACAGAAAGATCAGGAGCCGGATGATCCTGAATTCTTTGATGTCAAGATTGATGATTACGATGAGGAAGTTACAGAAGGAGAGACTGTGGAAGTAGATTATACTGTTACCAATACAGGCGATCAAGATGATACACAGAATATCGAGCTACGCGCTAGAGGCCAGAGACAGGATGGGGACTTTAATATAGGACTGGATGAAGGAGAATCTGAATCCGGAACTTTAGAATGGAATACAGAAGTTGGAGATTCAGGTTACAGAAGTATTACTGTCATTTCAGAGAATGATGAAGATACTGAGACAGTAAACATAGACCAAACGAAGCAGGAAGATAATCCAGCGTTCTTCGATGTCAGAGATATTTCCTTCGACTCATCTGTCTATGTTGGTGACAGGGTTGAAGTTGATTACACTGTTAGAAACACCGGCGATTCCAGCGCCCGGAAGACAGTAAGACTGAGGCTGAGAGGAGAGACTAGAGATACCGAGTCCATAAGGCTTGATGAAGGAGAGGAAAGAGATGGAACTCTCGATTTCAGGCCTGATGAAGATGATGCTGGATATAGACAGATATCAGTATCTACAAATGATGATGAGAAAATGGATTACATTAATATCGGGGAGAGGGAAAATGAACCTGCTTTCTTCGATGTAGAGATAGATGACTTCGATGACGAAGTGGATGAGGGAGAGTCTGTCGAAGTCGATTACACTGTTTTTAACACTGGTGATGAGGAAGATACTCAGAACATTGAGCTCAGAGCCAGAGGAGATCGCCAGGATAGAGAATTCAATGTGGATCTTTCAGGAGGAGAATCAGAATCAGGTACGTTTAGATGGGATACTCAGAATGGCGATTCAGGCTTTAGATCGATTTATGTCGAATCGGAAGATGATCAGGCCTCAGAAGTGATTGAAGTAAATGAAGTAGATGATCCGGTTACAGAGCCTGATCTAGGTCTGAGCTCGGTTACAGCCTCGGATTACAGTGTTGGTCAGGGAGACTCCACTGTGTTGAGATCGAACATCGTTAACGATGGAGGCCAGTCAGCTTCATTCAATGTAAGATGGAGAGCTGGCGGAGTTGAACTTGGAAGAAGGTACAGCAGTATCAGCGGAGACAGTGACAGAGATTCGACGCTCCAGAGAAGCTTCAGCCAGTTAGAGGACAGAGGCCTTTCAGCAGGGAACTGTTACAGTTTCAGGGCACGGCTTTACTCGGACTCTGAACTGGTTGATACACATCAGGCCTCCCAGAATCTTTGTCTTGAAGACGGAGATGAGGAAGACGAGGACGATGAAGATGATTCAGGCCTCTATGACTTCAGTGTAGTTGTGCTGAATGATAGAGGTTCGACGCTTGAAGGTGCAGAGGTAAATGTTGGAGGTAATTCAGCGGTTACCGGTTCGAACGGTGTTGCCACATTCGATGATGTTGAGGAAGGAATTTACGATGTTGTGGCTTCGAGAACAGGTTACAGCACAGAGGTCAGGAACAACGTGGATATTGACAGAGATAAGACAATTTCAGTTACTTTAGGTGATATTGAGGGCCCTGATGCAGACTTTACCTGGAGTCCTGACAGGCCTCTTGAGGATCAGGAGGTCGTATTTGATGCAGACCGTTCAAGCGGTGATATCGAAGAGTACAGATGGGACTTTGATGATGGTTCGACAGGCAGAGGTGAATCAGTAACGCATGAATTCGATTCCTCAGGGTTTTACAGAGTCAACCTTGAAGTAGAAGATGAAGATGGTAGAACAGATGATAGGACTAGAGTCGTTCAGGTCAGGGCTGAGGACCAAGATCTTGAGACCTATGAGCTTGATGTCGAGGTCCTGGATGAAGAGGACAATGATCCTATAGAAGATGCCAGAGTATCAGTCGATGGCAGAACAAGAGAAACAGATGACGACGGTCGGACAGAGTTCGATCTAGATGAAGCAGTATACGATGTATTCATCTCGGCTGAAGGATACGATTCAAGTAGGAGATGGATCGCGATGGACAGACATAGAGACCTAACGATCGAGCTTGAAAGAGACGAGGACCGTGAAAGGCCTTCAAGGAGAGGTGTCAGGATCAATGATGTTAGAATTCCTTCATCTGTCTGTAGAGGGGATGATGTCCTCGCAAGAATCGATGTAGAGAACACTGATGACGATGACAGAGCATTTACTCTTTCAGCTACAGGCCTGGGAAATGAGATCGATAGAAGCTACTCAATTGACGATGAGGAATCATCGACTAAAGCTATAGAATTTGTAAGCGCTGTAGGAAGCGGAAATGAACAGGTCAGCATCTCCACAGGGTATGACTCATCTGAGAGAACTGTTCAGGTCAGAGACTGCGATGATGAGGAATCAGCAAACGATATCTCAATTACTGCATCGCCTACACAGGTAAGAATCGGGGACTCTGTGAGAGTCACAGGTTACGTGGACGACGTTGAGAGAGGTACACAGGTTGATATATACTCCAGTAACAGGTACAGAAGCCTGGGATCTACTATTACAGAGCCTGATGGAAGATACGAATTATACGTACAGCCTGAAAGGATTGGTGGACAAACAATCAGGGCAGAGGTAGATGATAGAGAGGCCTCAACCAGAATTGATGTGCTTCCGACTGTTGCGGTGATTGATGCGAATTCGGATCCGGATAGAGTCTTTGAGGGAGAGACTTACGAGGTCTGTGCGGAAGTAGAGTCTCAGAGTTCAGGACCTTTAGTTGTATTAGAACAGGACGGTGAACAGGTAGACTCAAAGTATGGCCGCGGTGAGGTCTGCTTTGAGAGGAGATCAAGTCCTGGCAGCTATGATTACAGAATCGAGGGATGGGCTCGGGGACAGTCTTCCAGCAAATCTACAACGGTAGAAGTCCTGGAAATGGATTCGGAAGTAAGAAACTTCCCGGACCAGATTGCATCAGTAAGATCTGGCTCAGGAATGATTAAAGTAGAACTCTACAACAACCAGAGAGAGTTAAGAGATTACCAGTTGGAGGTAGATGGAGTACCGGAAAGCTGGATATCTCAATCAAGAAAGGAGGTAATCCTTGATACTGGTGAAAGAAGTACAGAGTACTTCTACTTTACACCGAAAGAAGAGGGAGACTTCAGGCCTGAGCTAACCGTGGAGTCAAACGGCAGAGAGATCTACAGCGAAGAAATTGGAATCAGTTCAGGGGGAACTGATAGAGAGCCATCTAGATGGGATCGGTTTTTGATGTGGCTCCGTTACCGATAAGTTTTACTTGCCGGTGACTAATAACCCATTCTTTATTTAAAATTTTCTTGATGTAATCATTATTAGGTGACACACAAATAATGAAGCTTTCGAAATTAACAGTATTACTAACGTCAACATTGATGCTTTTAGGCCTCGTGACAGCGAGTCAAGCAGATTTAACTATTTTCCCGGAGGAATCTTCAACTGAAGTCAATTCCTTCACTTCCTATGAGGTAGAGGTAGAAAACATTGGACCTGTAAAAGATGTATATGAGATTCAGCACAACTATCCTGGAGAGATCTCAGTAGCTCCAAATAAGGTTGAGCTTGAACCGGATCAATCAGAGACTGTAAATGTATGGTTCAACCCTCGCGTCGATCGTGAGGCAGGAACATACAGTTTTCAGGTAAGCGCTGATTCCCGTGCGGACGGACAGACTTACTCTACCTCTGGGAGAGTAAATGTAATTAAAGACCATCAGGTTGATGTATCAGGTTCAGATTCTGCATCTGTATGTAGAGGAGAGACAGCAAGATACGAAATTGATGTCACAAATGATGGTCTCCAGCAAGAAGAGTTCGCTGTAACAACAGAATACGGAGAACTCGATAGAGATAGAGTTAACCTGGATCAAGGTGAGACAACTACAGTTGTTCTGACAGCTTCTTCCAGTGAGGTCACCGAGGAAAGCTTCAACGTCAGAGCATCTTCGACAACAAGTTACGCAACTGAATCAATGAATGTACAGTTCAACGCAGAAAACTGTTTCGACTCAGAAATATCTATCACACCTGAAACACAGGAAACTGCAGCATTCACTGAATCAGAGTTTGAAATCACAGTCAGAAACCTTGGAACAAGATCAGATGAATTCACACTAAGTACAGATAAAGGAGAACTATCGGATACAACTGTTGAAGTCGATTCGGATTCAACAGAAACCGCGACACTTAGCTTTACTCCTGAAGAACTTGGAGAACAGCAGTTAACAGTTCAGGCCTCAGGAGACTCAGAAGCTTCACAGACGGTAACAGTCAACTCATACAATGGAATGAGCTCAAACGTCGAGTTCGATAGATCAAGAACTGTCTGCAGAGATGAATCAGCAACCTACACCGTAACAGTTGAAAACAATGGTGAGGCACAAGAGACATACAACCTCTCAAGTAATATAGGAGAAGTCCTGGAGGAACAGGTAACGCTTGAGGAAGGAGAGTCAGTAGAGGCTGAAATTGATGTAAACGCCTCAGGTATGGAAGACGGTGATCACGAACTAGTGCTTGAATCAGAGGCTTCAACATTTGAAGGCCCTGTAAGTTCCGATTCCACAACATTTACAGTTGAGAACTGCTGGGATGTAGGGATGAACATCGTACCTGAAATCGCCTCAGCTGGTGAAAACATGTCCACAGTGTACGAAGTGAAGGTATCTAACCCTGGAACAAAGGAAAACACCTACAGGCTAACACATCAGGGTCCTGAGTGGGTGGAAATCAGGCCTGAAACCATCACAGTAGCTCCTGGAGCTACAGAGTCAGTTTACATGTATGCAGGAGTTCCTTTTGAGAAGAAAGGAGAGGTAGAAATTACGGCAGTCGCGGAAGGAAACGAAGTCAGAACCTCACAGACTGTTCAGCTAGTAATCAATGATGAAGTTGAAGAAGCGATTAGGTCCAACAGAGGAGACTTCATCGGAAGATTTTCCTCAAGTGCAACAGGCCTTTACACAGCCATAACTGACTCAGACAACGTGACAAGAGGCGCAGCAGCAATCATCGCAGGCCTCATCATCACCGCAGTAATTCTCGTAAGAGAATGGTAAATATTTTTTTGTTCTCTTTCTTATTTAATTGATGTTCCAAGTTGCTTCCTTATCAGTTTCCCATAGATTTATTGGATCATATTCTCTTAACTGTATTCTGGCCTCGGCTGGTGTTCCTTCCATTCTATCGCTTTCAATAGTTATTGAACACGGCGATCCAGTGCATTCTCTGTACCTCTCCGGATCATTAGGCGTGAATCCAGCTATGCCATCTAACTCAAGTCTCACTCTTTTGTCTTCCATACTCTTTCCACTAACAGTCGCTTTCACGTCTGAATTCTCATCTATTTGCTCTGGGATAGGACTTAATGTAAATGTATGATCACCTATCTCTCTTTCGACATTATCTGTGCTGTCTTGAGACTCATCAGATCCATCATCGCTATCTTCCCCTGAGTTGTAATCTTCCAGACAAGTGTTGAGTCCATGGTCGTAGTACTCATCCTCTGCACAATCAGACGGTGAATCATCTTTAGCTTCATCCGAATCATCGTAGTCTCCGGAGTCATCTTCTTCGGGCGGATTTACTATTGAACCATCAGAATCTCCAGTGTTAAGGGTTATTTCGCAGTCTTCTTCGACCTCTACCCAGTAAGCTCTAGTAAATTCTAGACTCTCTGTCATCTGCATAACGGTAGATGAGCCTTCTGAACTTATTTCGTATAACTTCTTCCTATCTGGATGTACATTACTCTGTGGAATTTCGCACTTTGATAATTCTCCTTGAGCTTCATCAAACATAGCCCCCGAACCTGTAGAGATAATATTCCAGCCTTCAGATAGACTAGGAGTACTTTCCTCAATGTAGTCCTCACCATCAATGGAAATGTCACATTCCTGAGGTGCTAGAAAAACATATCCTCTAGAAGAATAAACTATGTCTGACTCCGTTTCACCGGAATCGCCGTCCCAAGTTACTGTCCTCAAACCGCTGCATTGATTTTCCAGACTTGAAGTCTCAATTGCGGATAACCCTTCATAGGTTGGTATAGAGGTCACAGAATAATCATAACTTACTCCATTCAGATTTGCCTCCTGATCTAACTCTATACTGTACCCGGTTGCGGCAGTAAATCCTAATAAAAGGAAAAAGGAAACTGAGATAAAAATGAGCTTCTGTCTCATAAGTGATTACTCTGGAGGGCTAACTATAGAGCCATCCTGATTTTTATCATTGCTTGCTGAACCATCTGAGTCATCATCATCACTTGAAGAACTAGTGCCGGCATCAGAGCCACTATCTGTGGAGCCTGCCCGGCCTTCAACGGTGACTGAAGTCGAAGTCTCCTCTCTGTAACCGTAGCGTGACTCTATCTCGATGTTTGCTGTCTGTTCAAGCTGAGTTACATCTCCTAGACCTGAGGCCTCCATTGTGAAACAGTGGAATCCTTCGTTTCCTATGAGTTCTACGTCTGCCTGAACTCCGTTGCTTGTGCTTGTCTCATCTTCATCGTCTGCAAGGAATACTATGTTCCCAACGCTTTCAATCTCTACCTGGACTCTGTTTTCCTCTGCATCATTTACATCTGAACTGTCTTCAACCGGTAATGCGTCTGGGTAAAACGGAGTTCCTGTCCCAGCGTTTCTGGCAGTTATACACAGGTCCTCAGTTCTCTGTCCCTGCTCTGGCTGGAAGACTATAGGTGTACTTCCCTGAACCTCTAACTGGATAGGCCCATCACTGTTGTCTACAGATGTCGATGACTGTGTCGTACTCGTATCCTGGTATCTCTCCTGGCTCATAACCTGAATGCTTGTCGAAGAACTTGTCTCATAACCGTAGAATATCTCTGCGTTGAAATCGTAAGGCAGATCTCTTCCTCTCTCTAGGCCTGGAGAAGTAAATGTTAAGGTTGATTGCTGTGGGATCGCCGGCTGGGTATCAGTTGCTGGCTGAAGATTGTTGAACTCCATAGTTGTTCCATCTTCCGGAGTCCAGGTCCTACCATCGTCACCAAATGTAGGTCCGAATATGCTGGCTGTGACGTCAGTTGCCTCGACATCGCCTGCGTTTTCCAACTGCATCTGCATGCTTACAGACTGGCCTCCTGGCGCAGGATTGGGAGTAATATCAAACTGGTTAACTGCTATAGCCGAAGTTGAGGCCTCGCTTTCACCTCCTTCCATACATCCTGAAGTTATTAAGACAGCGCCGATAAGTGCCAGTAAAAGCTTTGAATTGTTATTCATCAGTTATTCACGAGTGTTATATCCAGAGTTGGTTCTTTGACGTATTTATAATCTGTGGACACAAATACGTTGGTTGTGCCTTCAGAATCCGGTGTAAGGCTGCATACAAAGTTTACTTCATCTCCCTGCAGGCCTTCCTCTTTTCTACCGTCTTCGCAGTCTTCAAATAGTCTCCGAGGCTCGAAGTCAAAGCTGTAACCATCTGGAAGTCTTCCAGGCCCATTATTGTTCGCAACCACTTCTAGAGCGGTTCCGGACTCCAGTGGAGCAGGATTATCTGCTGCAATATCCAGAGATACTTCTCCATTAGAAGAAGAGGTCGAAGCAACAGCTGTAGAAGTTACATCTTCCACAGGCCTGAAATCAAGGTTAAGAGGCTCTGAATCCAGTGATGCCTCGTACTCTACTCTCATCTGTACAGGTTCTCTTCTCTCTTCGAATCCTTCAAGCTCGCTTTCTCCAGGTGCTTCAACCCTCCATGAACATTCCATCCTAGGCTGAACTCTTTTGGTTGCCTCTTCTAACTCACCTATTTCAGGTGTGCATCCCTGTCTTTCAACTGAGAGCAAAGTGCCGTAATTAGTCAGTTCAACTTTTTGAACATCTATCTCTCTATGGTAATTTCTAAACTCTGCTCTGATAACTGCCTGCTGTTCAGGCCTTAACTGCTCATCTGTAATTGAGTAATCTTCTATTAAAAGGCCTCTATTCGGTAGTTCTTCCTGTTCTCCGCCGTTGAGGCTTGATTGGTCGAGGCATCCTGAAGTTATGATTATCAGTCCGAAAACTAACAGTAATTTTTTATCCACGGTACTCCACCTTTACTTCCTCCGTTCCAAGATCTTTGACATAGGTATAGTTTGCACTAACCTGGATTTCTCCTCTGGTTGAGCCATCAAGATTTTCAAATACTTCATCGCTTATACTGCATCTGATTGCCTGAGACTCTCCTTTATACATCACAAGTTGGTCGTCCCCCTCGAAATCTCCCAGACATCTGTTAATTTCATCTTCCGCCTCTCCAGCGAACTCGAATCCTGAGGCCTCTATCTCGGGTATTGAGGCCTGTATAAAGCCAGTGTAACGTGAGTCCTCTGAGTTTTGATGTTCCATCGTGATCGATACTTCCGCATTATCGCCTTTTACAAATGTGGAAGGACCTAATTTAGAGGTTGAACCGATTGTCTCAATATCTATGCTCATCGGGCCTGCTGAGGACTTTGAACTGAGTTCTGGTGTTCCTGTAATCTCACGGTTTTCCACAAACTGTAACTGTCTGTAGGCGTTCACGCTGTAATCGAAAGGCACCTGGAACTTAAGCCCACAGGAAAGGCCTTGGATCGGCACGTTGCTGTTTCTCGTGCTGAGTGACCAGGTGAAACGGGCCTCGGTTCCTGAAGGCATATGGTATTTGTCTTTTGAGGCATTTCCAGGCCCTCGAGCGCTGAATTCATCTACGGTAAATATATCCCTGCATCTGTTGGTAAGTAATCTGTCCCCGTAGTTGCTGCCGACTTCTTCTCCACGCCATCCGCTGTCTACTGTAAGATTAGCGTCTAACTGCCCGGTATTTGAGATATGAAGAATTGCAGTCGTGCTAGAATCTGCCAGGATGGTCTGAGGTGTCACAGTTAATCTCTCAACAGTGATAGCTTGATCTCCTACAGGCTCCGTGCTTCCACCGTTGTCTATACATCCTGAAGTCAACAGTATCAAACCGGTCAACATTAATAGATGAATACGGCGCATTATAATGTAAATTATGGAGGCCTTGAATAAAAAGATTCCATCACAGCAGGATTTAATTGAGTTACTTAATGACACAGGCCTTGTACAGATAATCTTAACGGCCGTGATTTACCCGGTTGGCCTCATGTCAGAAATTTCTTTAATTCCTGCAGAGGCCTTCTCAGCAGTTTTGTCGGTGATGATTTTCCTGATTTCCAGCCGTTACCTGAAATCCGCTTTAGCAGTTACTTTATTTACCACAATCTATGTTACAGGGATTACAGATACTACAGTCTTAATCGGGATTTCACTCGGGTACTACCTGTTTTTCAGATTTCTAAGTCAGAGAAACAGAGCTCTATCACTTCTGATAACAGCGAACTTTGCGCATCTGGGCGATGCAGTGACCACCTATGTAGGCCTGAAAAGAGGTCTCTCAGAATCAAATATTTTCCTGAATGAACTGATAGGCCTAGGCGGTGACTGGACGATATTTCTGATTAAATCAGTAATATTGCCGCTGACGGTTTACCCTTACCTTGTATTCTCTGAGGAAACAAGAGATATCTATCTCAAGACAGTTCTTGGAATAGGCCTTTACCTGGTTTTCAGGAATTCTCTCTTTATTCTGGAAATCTAGTTATCTTGAAGAGGACAGGACTGATTTCCTGGCAAAGTGTCTGTAAGTTTTTCCAGTATGCTTTTCTCATCTTTGATATAGGTCGCATATATGACATCGTCTCTGCTGTCGATTCTGTTTTCTTCTGCCAGATAAGTTATTATCTCATCTTTACTGCTGTGTTCTTCGCAGAAAGAGGTTTCGACTTCTGATACCTCTACTTCACTGTCAGAGTTTCTGTATACTATCCAGCCTCCTTCTCCGCCTGTTCTTTCGCTTGGCAGATCTTCTATACCGGCTATAAGCTCTTTGTTGTAGCCTTTATCATATGTGCTGAAGTCTGACTCTCCAGGAGGGTTTTCCTGGTTGATATCATCTATAAGAGTTGATAGTCTGTAAGCTGTTTCTCTGTTGCTGATATCTGTGCTTAACTCGCTGTCGTTGTTTATGATCTCTGGATCGGAGGCCCAGGCATCAGTGTTCTCTACCACGGTACATCCATCAGTGGACTGGATATCAGTCCCAGTATCACATGTAGATGAAATATTTCCGCCTTCATTATCGCTTTCAGGCACTATCATAGGACAGTTAATCTGATCTGAACCACATCTCTCATTTGTTACTTCAAAACCTGCGTTGTTACTGCTTAAAGTTACAGTGTAATTGGCGTCTACTCTGATGTTCATTGTCTCCCCGGTCGGGCTTATCGAGTTCAATGTCTCTGGAGCAAGTATCATCGTACACCGTGCATCGCTGGGTCCATCTCCTTTACTGAACCAGCTTTCCTCACCTTGGTAGCTTTGAATATTTTTCCTCTCATACTCCGAGGAGAGATTATACTCGTTTTCACCCTGATAAGAAATGCCATCACAAGTCCCTGAGAACTCATCTCTTCCTGTATCCAAGTCATAGGCCTCAGGCGATACCCTATCTACATCAGTTAATAGACTTGAAATGTAGATTTTGAAGTCCTCAGGCTTGACCTTGTACTCCAAATTAAAGCTGTCTGTTTCAAATCCAAACCATACAGGGAAAGTTGTAGGCTGGCGCCCACCAGGAGTATCCCGGAATGCAACCGGTGATTCAGCATTTACAAAGGCCTTTACAGGGGTGTTAGCGGTTTGAGACTCCTTCTCCGCTGGTACGAGGTCTTGCTCTAACCTGTAGTCTTCTGCCATAGCCTGGAACTGAAGAGTTGACTGGGAAGAATAATCATACTTTATCTGAAGCTCTGCATTCATATCCTGGCTGTAACCTGGTTGTAACGCCCCACAGTTCTTCAAAGTTAAATCTTCCAAATCACTGGTAGGACTCGCAAATCCACCAGGTGAAATAGCATTATTATCCGAGCCCAGGAACCTGCCCCCAAGATCCTTCCAGTCAGTCACGCAGTTAGTCGTAGGCCCTCCATCAATAGCTACACGGTACTGTACATCACGAGCCTCTATACCTTTGAGGCCTTGAATAGGGTTGTATACATCGAACTGTACAGGGATAGTATCGCTTTGCCGCAGCCTCGAAATATCTAACTCTCCTCCTGTATCAACGTTAAATCTTTCTATCTCCAGTCCGAATTCTCTACCCACATCCTCTGATCCAGGCCTCTGAGTATTGTTTGCTCTCCATTCCTGCATACATGCAGGTCCTTGGAGCATACAGCTTATACGTGCAGTAGCGAGGTCGATGGAGTTGGAAACTCCTGAAGGCGCATCCAGCGAAGCGCTTGGACCTGAGCTGACAGCTCCGCCTACATCTGCGCCGAAACCTGTAGCCACACCGAAGGCCTCTCCCAGGAATGGGGCGAAAATGAACCTGAATAACGCGTATACGCCTCCCCAGAGTATTAGAGCGACTATACCCCATACTATTAGCAAGATAATTAGAATTACAAGTAATACAGCTATTGCAGATCCGCCGGCAGTTCCTGCCAGGATATCTGATAACCATGGACCTATCTTAGGGATGGCTCTCAGCTTCGAACCTATCCTCATCAGGCCTCTACTTTCTACAGCTTTATCGGCCGCCTTTCCTACTTGTTTTGCTCTTCGAGCATGTTTACTGTTCTTCAAGGCCTTTCCTCCATCCTTAATCGCTTCTTTTTTCTCATTTATATGGTCTAAGTCGCTGTAAATTCCAGCTGCGTTCTCTGCAACATTGCTGGCCTGATCTATTCTATCTATTCTATCCTGGGTAGATGGAGCCTCTGAACTAAATGAAACGCCTTGAAGCTTCAAAGCTATTCCGCTGACAAAAACTGTGAATACCAGAGGAAGGAAAATCAAAGGCACTGTAATAATGGTCGCATCCTGCATCATCGCAGTAAAAGTACTTACATCCACCCCTACTACATAAATCAGGCCTAGAGCGAAAAACAGGAAGACTAATACATACTGAATTTTAGGCCTGGTAACTTCTTCGGCACCGTTGTCGGTGTCTTTAGTTTTTTTCTTTACAAGGTTCCCGACTGAGGCCTCAAATCCGTTCCAGATGAATGATGAGGACTGGCCTATGAAATGTAGCGGTGTCGATATGAAAAGATAAATCAGTATCCTCAGAATTACCAGAGGGATCGTTATACCTATTTTAAGGCCTGGATAAATTAATAATGACCAGGTAATTCCGATTACCGCTGATAGTATTATGCTTAATGGCACTCCTCCAAATAGATAGAAAACTATCATTCCTACCCATCCAAATGGGGAGAATAAATAAACAATCATAAATATCAAGATCAGAGAGAAAATAAAGCTGCCAAAAAACCTCTTAATGGTGCTTATTATCATTCTTGGATTACTTCACTTGCTAACTGGAGGTTTTCCATCCTGAAGGATCCAGGACTGCTTAAGGTAAGAATGTTTTCCTCCTGAATAACGGTTTCATTCAGTTCAAATGTGTTTGCACCGTTTTGAGGAGTTAAATCAAAACTTGCATCATTCAGATCAATCTGAAGGCTGTTGGGATTATTCAGATTAGTGTATCTGAACCTGAGCTCCTCCTGTGTGTCTTCTCGTTGAGCAAAACTTAGCTGTGAACTATTGAGGTCTATTTCCCTTGTGATCGCCCCCGAATCAGTTATAACGCTGTACTGTACATCTATAACGCTGTTTTCTATCTGATAGAAGGCCTGATCAAAGGTTAGGAATCTTATAGTATTTCTTCCAGGCCTCAAATCTGAGTTCTCAGGTGTTAGCTCTACGTCGTAATCCCCTCTTGCCAGTGTGTCTTCTCTTACTGTATTGTTGTTTACTCTGATCTGCAGCGGTGCATCGACCTGTGTGGTTTCTGCAGGAATCCTGAAGCTGAGCTCTGTGGTATGCAGGTTCGCAAATTCATTTTCAAACATTCTGAATGTCTCTACTCTATCATGGAAGTTCCTGTCGTTTACTTCAGCCCTGATATTCTCTAAGGTGTATTCTGTTGGGCTTAACAGTGATCCTCTTGTCGCACCGATCTCAAAATTATTTTCACCCTGATTCAGGTACTGTCTTTCCACTGTAAACTCTGATCCGGTCCCTGTGAAGTCCGAAGTCATCGGCTCTTCGAAAATCCGGTTGCCGTTTACCTCTATATAGATATTGCCGTTGCCTTCTCTTCCGATTACACGGAAACTGACAGAACCATCTCTGGGTTGGGAGGCCTCATACTCAAATGTCAATGGGTCCCCGGTTATTCTTCCCTGAGATACCTCCATTCTATCGGCTCTGTAGGCCTGTACGTCGCCACGTCCTTCTCCCACGCTGAAGCTTCCAAGTTCTACAGGCCTGGAATCTGTCTCAGTCTCTCCTACCTGTCCGATATCTTGGTTGAAATAAGTCATTTCGGTCTGGTCACCCTGCAGACCTGGTCCGACTTCTGTTGCGATGAAAGCTAATCCAAATACTGTTAGGCCTACTGCTAGGACTGCGACAAATGCGTTCGACATTGTTTACTGATGAGTATTGGAGGTTTTTATTTGTACGACACGTCAATGGGAACGTGAAATCTCTAAGTAAATCCAGATCTGAAGGATATCTCAAAATCCGTGTCGAGAATCAGGATGATCTCTGGTACCTGAGCCAGGTAATTGGTAAAGGCGATGAAGTGAAAAAGAGAACCCGACGCACCAAGTTAGACGGTAGAGAGAAAAAAAGCGTGGTCCTCAGAATCAGGGTTGAAAAGACCGAGTACCAGGAGGACCGTCTCAGGATTACAGGTGAAATAGTTAAGGGTGCGGAAGGTATCGAACTGGGTTATCATACTTTCAACGTCGAGGAAAATGATGAAATCGAGCTCTGGAAGGATTTCTCCAAGAGCGACTGGAAGACTCTGGAAAAGGCTGAAGAAAACCGCAGCTATAATGTGCTTTTCTGTATAGTTGAAGAAGGGAAAGCTGATTTCTATGAGGTCAGAGAATCAGGAATCAAAGATATTTCAAAATTAAGTGAGAATATTCCTGGAAAGTTCTACAGCGATCAGGCCTCACCTGATTTCATAGGCGATGTCAAAAATGCGATAGACCGAACCCGTGAAAAATATGATGCAGTCATTCTTGCAGGTCCAGGATTCTTCAAGAAAAAACTATTCAATAAGTTCGACAGTCAGGAAGACCTGTTCACTAAAGATACATCGGTTACCGGGAAAACAGGTCTCAGAGAATCAATAAAGAGAGGAGCATTGAAGGATGTCGTTCAGAAGTCAAGGATTGATGAAGAGACTGAAATAATGGAGAAGGTTTTCGAGATGATGGAGACTGATGATAAAATCAGTTACGGAGAGCCTGTGAAAGGCCTGGTTGAACAGGGCGCGGTGGAAAAATTACTGGTTACTCCTGAAATTTACAGGGAGAATCAGGAAATGATTGAAACAGCTGAACAGACAGGTACAGATGTTTTGAAGATTCATCCCGACCACGAAGCAGGTAAGAGACTTGAAAAACTTGGAGGCCTTACAGCCATCCTCAGATACAACCGTCAATAAATTACATGTTAAGGCCTTGATTCAAGAGTTAAATCGATTTTTTCTCTTTCTCCATCTCTAATAACTTTGAGTTCTACTGTATCACCGACATCAGTTCTCAAGGCCAGATGTTCAAGTATATCTTCTATCCCACGGACCTCTTTACTGTCAATTCCTACTATTACATCGCCTCCGATCAGCGCAGGGTCCCCATCTATTTCAACTTCCTCTGTGCTTGGCTGAAGGCCTGATTTGTTTGCAGGGCTGTCTTCTACTACTTCAAGCACCAGGAATCCTGAACTACTGTTTAAATTCATTGCTTCAGCTATCTCAGGCCTGACGTCTTGACCTCTGACTCCTATCCATGGATGTTCGTATTCTCCCTGTTCTATCATTGTCGGAACAACTCGCTGGACTGTATCAGATGGTATTGCGAATCCTACTCCTGAGAAAGTTCCTGTATTTGTCTCTATGGCGGTGTTAACTCCGACTACTTCTCCTTCACGGTTGAGTAATGGGCCTCCACTGTTTCCAGGGTTGATTGAGGCATCTGTTTGAAGCACATTTCTGATTGAGAATCCTCCTTCCACTGTTATGCTTCGGCCTTTCTGTGAGATTATTCCTGTAGTCATAGAGCTTTCAAGCCCGAAAGGGTTGCCTATCGCGATTGCCCTCTGACCTACCGATACATTACCAGTAGGAGAAAACTCTAGAGGCCTCAAGTCTTCTCTGTCGACTTTCAGAACCGCTAGGTCAGTGTATGGATCAGTACCAATTACCTCCGCGTTCAGGGTCTCGCCGTCGGTAAAAGTTACCTGGACTGTTTCCTGATCACTTACAACGTGTTCATTCGTCACCAGGTAACCATCTTCCCTGTAAACGAAGCCTGAGCCCTGAGAATTACCGTTTTGAATGTAGACCACAGAGTCACCTACTCTCTCATAGATCGACTGGAAACCTCTGTCTGTATCATTAGTATAAATCACACGTTCCTGATTTTCTATATCTGAGACTTGACCCTCTAAAGACTGGATATCCTCAAAAGCAGTGTAAAGTGCGGCTGATAGGCCTAAAACACTTATTAAAAGTACGACTGTAAGGCCTGAAAGAATTTTCTCAGATCTTTCCTGTTCCATAACTGAAAATTTTTAATCCAGATATTTTAAGATGTTCCCGGATAAAAACTGGTCAGAGGCCTCAAGATGAATATCGCTGAGACTTATGGAAAGATAAAAGAGAAAGTTAAATGGCTGAGCCCTTTAGGCCATGTAGATCAGGAACTTAGAAAAGAAATTGATGACCTGGAAACTGAAGAATTCTCAGAGTACGAGAAAGCATATAGACATTACCGCCGCACGAGAAAGGCAGAAATAAGTTTTAGAATACTTCTTTACGCAGGCCTTCTAACATCTTTTGCCACAAGTATAGGAATTGGACAGTTAGAAATCCTTCAGACAATCGCAACCTATATTGGAGTCACAATGCTTTTCGTTTTCTATACACTGACAGGGTACATAAACAAAAGAGCCAGAGAAAACCTCTATTTCAGGAGAGAAATTCTTATATCAGATAGATAACTACTAACTTCGCCCCTCATATCGTACGGCTCATAGAGCCATGCATTGCGTAGCAACCCAGCTTAACAAGTTTTTCGCCGGAGCTGGGATTCGAACCCAGGAGAGCGCGCGATGGCTCACCAGCTTTCCAGGCTGGCACCTTTAACCACTCAGTCACTCCGGCACGATTGGTTACGCTCGATCGATATGCAAAGAGCCGTTCGGATGAATGGCTCGGAAAAGTTGACTATCTTATAGAAATTATTAATTTTTAGAAGCTTTAAATTAGGACTGTTTTCGTTGGAATTTTCTGAGTTTTTCGGTTTTTTGAGGCCTGCTGATTTTTCTATATCCGTCTATTTCTTAATCCAGTTTTAAAACCGGGAGTTCAAGACTTCTATGCTCTATGAGTTTGGTTTCCTCGTTGATGTCTACTGGTTCTGTCCATTTGTCTTTGTGTTTTTTCTGCAGATCACCCATTACTTCGACTTCTAGGCCTTTAACATTGAATTTTCCGAAGTGCGATCTTATTCGGCCGTCGCTACTGAATTTTACAGCTTTTTCTGCATGATTTGAGAGAATTTCTCCAATTTTGTAGGCTAATTTTTCATCAGTCTGGATATATATGTCATTGGGTTGGAAATCAAGGCCTTGAAGCGCGAAGCTTGTGCTGCCTGTTAAAGCCCAGTTCAAATCTTTGCCTGCCAATATTTCTTTGAGAAATTTAAGAACTCCAAAATGCTTTTCCGAGACCATTACTCCATTAACTCGATTTCGATGTCGAGGCCTTCTGGTACGTGAACTCTCATAACCTGTCGAAGAGCTCTCTCTGAGTCCTTGATGTCGATAAGTCTTTTGTGGACGTGCATCTCATATCTTTCGATTGTAGAAGAGCCTTCTCCGTCAGGTGCTTTTCTGGTTGTGATCTTCATGTTCTTAGTCGGTAGAGGTACTGGTCCTGAAACTTCAGCATCGTACTCATCTCCGATTTCCATTATCTCATCTGAGAGATTGTCTACTTTCTCCTGACTGGTACTTCTAAGCTTTACACGTGCCTTCTGCATATTAATTTACTCTGGAGTTAACTATTATAAATGGTAATTTTTTGATTTAACTTATCCTGGGTTTTCAAGATTCTGTGATAATCTATCTTCAATCTTATGGCGGTCTGTGATATCCAGATTGGTTCCTTCCAAAAAGGCCTCTAAATCTTTTTCATTTCCGGTTGTTATCACTTCACCTTTATTCCAGCTTTCTGAAGTAATTGCGTAATAATTTAGGTATCCAGTTTCTCCGCACTCTTCAAGCAGTTCCACAAATTCCTCTTTAGCGGTTCTCTGGTCAAAATTTCCTGTATAAGCTAGTTTAATTAGTTTTCCATTATTTTCTCCGTTTATTTGCCTATTTGCTTCTCCGTATTTCTCAATGCGCTTTTCAATCTTTATTAGATCAGGTTTTTCATCGAAGTACATGCTTTCTTCAGACCCGATGACAGGGGAATCTATGTTCATGTTGTTACTAATAAGTGTAAAAATAAAAAACTTCTTGTGCGGCTGGCTCAATGAAAATAGCAATTACTGAAATTAATCACACCAAGAGATTCTTGAAATAGAAATGCTGCAAATCTGTATAACAGAAATAAAAAGAGAAAAAAGGAAAGGAAATTTTATTCCTTTTCTTTGACTTCGAGTGCCTGTCCGGCTCCGACTGTCTGTCCCATGTCTCTGATAGCGAATCTTGCTAGCTGTGGGATGTCGTCGTTTTCCTCGACTACTAGTGGCTGCTGAGGTCTGATTGTGACCTTTGCTGCCTGACCCTGCTTGATGTAGTCTGGGTCTTCTTCCAGTGTCTCTCCTGTCTGAGGGTTCATTGTTGAATGAAGCTCCTCGAAAGTACAGCTTACCTGTGCTGTGTTAACGTGGAATACTGGTGTGTATCCCTCGGAGATGACGTTTGGATGGTTCAGCACGATTACCTGTGCTTTGAAGGTTTCTGCAACCATTGGAGGGTTGTCTGTAGGTCCTGCTACGTCTCCTTTCTTGACGTCGTCAGTTCCGACTCCTCTTGTGTTCCATCCGATGTTGTCTCCTGGTTCTGCTGCATCCACCTCTTCGTGATGCATCTCGATTGTCTTGACTTCTCCGCCTACTCCTGCAGGCTGGAATGTGATGTCGTCTCCAGGGTTGATTTCTCCTGTCTCAACTCTTCCTACTGTTACTGCTCCAATTCCAGAGATTGAGTATACGTCTTGGATTGGAATTCTAAGAGGTAGGTCGACTGCCTTCTCAGGTTCTTCGAAGTCATCAAGTGCTTCGGATAAGGTTGGACCATCGTACCAGTCCATCTCTCCTTCAGTTTCTACGACGTTAACGCCGTGGAAGCTTGAGATAGGTACGAAATCAATGTCACTTGGGTCGTATCCAACTCCCTGAATGAGCTCCGATACTTCATCCTTGATGGAATTGAAGCTGTCTTTGCTGTAGTCTTCAAGATCCATCTTGTTGACTGCGACTGCTAGCTGGTCGATTCCCAGTGTCTTCGCAAGGTATGCATGCTCCTTGGTCTGAGGCTGGATTCCGTCGTCTGCAGCGACTACTAAAACTCCAGCATCTGCCTGAGAAGCTCCTGTGATCATGTTCTTAATGAAGTCACGGTGTCCAGGAGCATCGATGATTGTAAAGTGATAATCATCTGTATCGAATTCCTGGTGTGCAAGATCGATTGTAACTCCTCTCTCACGCTCCTCCTCAAGCGAATCCATAGCAAATGCGAAGTTGAAGGATTCCTTACCTGCTTCTTCTGCAGCTTCTTCTAGCTTACGCATCTCTTCTTCTGGAAGGTTTTTAGTGTCCCATAGCAATCTTCCGATTGTAGTGGACTTTCCGTGGTCTACGTGTCCTATAAATACAAGATTAATGTGTGGTTTCTTGGCCATTTTTGAATTTTCACCTATACAGCGTATAAATAACAAATAACTCTTAAAACTTTAAAAAGGATAACAGCGTCAAAAAAATCTTCTCCAGAAAATCATCCTCCAACATCACAACTTGATGAACTACAGGCACTCTCTGCTCCACCAGAATAAGCCCTGCGCCAATGAAGTTTATCGCTATATCAGAGAAGCTGAAAGTTCTGTACCCTATCTGTGATTGAACCAGCTCGAAGAACAGGCCTGTCATTCCTGCCAAAACCGCAGCATCAAGATGGGTGTGATTCTTTTCATGAAAGTAGACTAGTAATGCACCTGCAAGAGAAAAATACATTCCGAAATGCGCAATATAGGAAACTGGAAGGCCTGTATTAGGAGTTGAAATCGGGGATAAGCTTAGATATGATATTATGACTAAAATTGAGATAACAATGGAAATATTCAGGTAATCTCTCATTATCCTGTTACTCCTTAATTGAATTTTTGAATAGAATAGTTTTATGACTTCTCAGTTTTCCTAAAAATTCTTTTTCCTTTTTTAGGCATGAGAGTTCTATCTTTCTGGACCTGCTGGAATAAAGGCCTTCGTCACTGTTTCGAAAATAGCGTTTTCCTCGGTAACTTTATCTAGAGAGGGGTGTATCCTGCCTTTTATATTCAAAGTAGCTTAGATGGTCTTTTCTCAATGCTTCAACTGTAACAAGTGGTGTGCAATAGAAAGAGAAAAAATATGAGAATGAGATATGTGCGAGGGGTTTTACTCCTCTAGGCTTGGCATCTCCTGTTTCATACCTTTCCTTTCTCTGATCTCGAGAATCTTCTCTTCCTGAAGATCTCTCATCAGTGGCTCGAAGATGATATCGATCAGTGAGAAGAATCCCTTTCCGTTTGTAGCGGACTTTAAGGCTGCCTCAAATCCGAAGAGTTCCTCTACAGGTAACTTACAGCGAATGATTGCTGAGTCTCCTTCCTCGTCCATGTCGATGATGTCTCCACGACGGTTGTTGACTTCTGTCATCGCATCACCCATAGTGTTACTTGGTGTATCAATTCTCATCTTTTGTTTTGGCTCGATAAGCTGTGGCTGGGCCTGCAGGAATCCTCTCTTCATCGAATCCTTCGTAGCTGGGATCATCTGTGCAGGTCCTCTGTGGATCGCGTCCTCGTGCAACTTTGCATCGTGGAGCTTGACCTTGAAACCGATTACTGGTTCATTTGCCATAGGTCCTTCATCACAGAACTCATGGAAGGCATCTACCAGGTACTCCTGGATCTCTCTCAGATTCTTGATACCTCTTGAAGCGTTGATGAACAGGTTCTCTTCGTAGGCCTCCATAATGTTGTCTGCCTCATCTTGGTCTAGGCCTGCGTCGACTAATGCGTCTCTGACCTCTGTCTCGTCATCAGCCTTCATCTTGAGTTCCTTGTATTCCTCCTTGAGGAACTTTCTAACCGAGTCCTTGATCGGCTCGACACTCATAACCAGCTGGTTGTGCCGGTTTGGTGACTTTCCTGTGACTTCAGGTGAGGCGTCTGAAATTCCCTCTCTGAATACCACAATCGGCTCTGAAACGTTGATGTCGATTCCCTTTTCTTCAAGGAATCTCTCAACTTTTGCCTCAATGTGGAGCTCTCCTAGGCCTGATACAAGTGTTTCTCCTGTTTCCTCATCAATTTCAATTTTGATCGTGTTGTCTTCCTTCGCACGTTTTCTGAGTGCTTCAATGAGCTTTGGTAAATCACTTGTACGCTTTGGCTCGATTGACTTTGTAACAACAGGCTCGAATACGTGCTCGATCTGTTCGAATGGAGCGATTTCATCTTCTCCCGCTAATACGAAAGTTTCTCCTGTTGAGAAGTCTGGGCCTGTAAGTGCAGCGATGTTTCCACAAGGGACCTCATCAACTGTAAGCTTTCTTGGTCCGGAGTAGATTCCGACCTGCTGTGCTCTCTCAGTCTTCTGTGATCCGATTCCGTACAGTTCGTCTCCTTCTCTTACGGTTCCAGAGAACAGTCTTGCGGTTGCGATTGTGCCTGCGTGTTCGTCGTCTTCGACGTTTGTAACAACTCCTACAAGAGGTCCGTCCTGATCGTGTTTCCTCATGCTTACTCCGAATTCGGATTCAGGATCTCCAGGCCAAACTTTGTCAATTCTTCTGGATGCTGCTTCCTGAGGGTTGACAAGGTGCTCGACTACCATGTCAAGTACAACTTCTTCAATCGGAGCATCTTCTCTAAGGCCTTCATGATCTCCGTCGTTCACTCTATCAATGATGTCTCCGAATGTGATTCCGGTCTTTTCCATGTAAGGTGCTGAGATCGCCCAGTTTTTGAGTGCTGAACCGAATGCTACTGTCCCGTTATCGACTTTCATCTCCCAGGCCTCAGCAGTTTCATCATCAGCGTATTTACGAAGCGCTGTGTTTGCTTCTCTAATTATATCTACAAATCTTTGTTGCATCTCCTGAGGTGTCAGCTGCATCTCTTCAATTAATCTGTCGACTTTGTTGATGAACAGTACCGGCTTGACTCCTTCGTTCAAGGCCTGTTTCATGACTGTCTCTGTCTGAGGCATGACACCGTCGACTGCGTCAACAAGAACTACTACTCCATCGACCGCACGCATAGCTCGGGTAACGTCTCCTCCGAAGTCAACGTGCCCAGGTGTATCTATTAGGTTGATCAGGTAGTCGTCTCCGCTGTGTTCGTGGACCATTGAAACGTTTGCAGAATAAATTGTGATTCCTCTCTCTGCTTCCTGATCGTCGAAGTCCATAAACCTTTGATCTCCTGCTAATTTTTCGGAGATCATACCTGCTCTCGCAAGTAGATTATCTGTTAAAGTTGTTTTTCCGTGGTCGATGTGTGCTGCGATTGCGATGTTCCTGATATGCTCAGGGTCATTAATCACTGCTTTTATTGCGTCAAGCTCTTCTGACATACTATTATTTCACCAAGTTAATACATAGAAATCATCTTGCAAGCTTTAAAAATGGACTCAGGCATCTCCATCTCGTTTCATTTGAAAACCTATTTTTCAGCATGCTTTAGTCTTTCCTCATCGACGTTTCCTTCCAGTAGGATTTCTCTTATTTCCCTCGGCGAGTACCCGTTTGCGATCTTGGACCGGAAGTAATTTTCTAGGTCAGTCTTGCGGTAAAAGTAGTTTCTGCGCCTCCTGAACAGTACGACCCAGTTGATGTGGAAGAGGTATGCCTGTGCCGTCGAAGTCAGAAAAATTCTGTGATTCTCCAGCCAACCTGCCTGGAAACCGAACTGATTCAGCACCCAGTAAGGCGCTGTGAAAGCCAGGACGGTCAAGACAAGAGCGGACAGGAATAATGCTGCGTCTTTGTATTCCAGAAACTTCTCGAATACAGTCAGTCGTCCAAGGTTGCCGAACCCTCCGAAGTCTTGGGGTGAAGACCAGTCATGGAAGTACATGAAGGATCGCCGAGCGTCTTCCATGTAGCCTTCAGCTAGGAGGTCTCTGTCGAAACCTAGGAGAGGATCGTTTTTGTTGGCTACTTCATCACTCCTCAGATCGTCGAATGTGCCTTTGATCAGCGGTTTTTCTCTCTGATAGGCTAGAGCCTCTCTGAGTTTTCCCAGCCTCAGGTCTCCCTGACTTATTCGGGTAATGAAAAGTATCCCGGCATAAAGAATTGTTCCCAGTAGGAGAAGTAATTCTACAGAGAGATCCAACAGACTCAAAGGAATGCCTATCAAAGCCGAGGCAATCAACGAGACAATTAGAAGAGGAGAGAGTTCTTTGGCTGTTTCCTTCAGCGATACCGTGTCCATGGGAATACTTTCTGAAAATGTATTAAAAAAGAGTTACGGAATTACCGGGCGCCTTCTGCTTCCTTCTCTTTTCTCTGCTTGGTCATTACCGCTCTGACATTTGTGTCATTGTCGTGGGCGCCGATAAGTTCTTCCTTCAAGGCCTGGACTGCATCTTTTGAGTCTGCAAGCCTGTTTTCGTATGCTCCCTGTACTAGGAGTCTAATTGCGAGGTCGACTCTTCTCTGTGGTGAGGCGATTACTGCCTTTCTGGCTCTTGCGCCTCCTCTCTGGTAAGTGACTACTTCCTCTACTGGTGCAGAGTTTTCAATTGCGTCTACCAGTACCTGAATAGGGTTCTCTCCTGTTTCTTTTTCGATTTGGTCGAAGGCCTCTTCGATTATCTTCCAGAGTTTCTCTTTGTTTCCTGTGTTGATTCCAGAGGTGATTTTATGCTTGTTTCCTCTGTGTCCAGCTACATACATCCTGTTCAGAAGCCTTTCGACAATCGGAACTTCTGCTTTGTAGAACTGTTTGTCTGTATGACGGCCTTTGCTCCTAGGCTCCATAATGTTTTCTAGGTTGATGTATCTTACCAGGCCATCGTCTCCGACTTCCACTTCTTCTGCATCATATTTTCCGAAAGTCAGGATTCTGTCCTCTTCAATGTTGATTGTAGCTGCGTTACTCATTACTCGAAAACACCCTGTGTTCTCTGTGAATCCATAAAATCTACGATTTTAGTCATTTTTATCACCGTGTTGGCTTCTCCTGCCTTCCTCTTACAAGTTCGTCAAGGGAGATTCCGTTAACTTTGATTACCTGATATCTCACTGTTGGAATATCTCCTTTCGGTCCGGAGTCTGCTCCTCCGATTCCCTCAATAAGCACTTCATCGTGCTCATCGATGTATTCAATTGCTCCGTCTCCTGGAACAAAAGCTGTCAACTGTTTTCCGTTCTTGAGAAGTTGTACACGCACACATTTTCTTAGTGCGGAGTTAGGCTGCTTAGCTTCAATTATTCTTTTGTCTAATACAATTCCTCGTCCCTGAGGTGATCCTTCTAGTGGGTCTGCTTTTTCTCTTAGATTAAGCATTCTTCTCTTGTAATCTTTGTCGCTCCAGCGGTACTCCTGTCGCTTCTTCTTCATCTTTCGTGCGCTGTACATTCCCATACCCAAATACTGATAACTAAACTTTTTATACCGGGGCCTTAACTAGAATTATTCCCGCAGATGAAGATACAGACTCAGGCCTAACTCGCCGGCTGCAATAGCAAAAAGAGGAGGATAAAATGGTGAGGCTGCAAAGATGATCCCTGAAGAAATCATCAGGCCTGCCGGCAAAGTATCGATCTCTGAACTTTCTTCCGTTATATTTACCGTCTTGACATTTTCCTCCAGTTTCTTGTTCAGCTTGGTTGGCAGTTTCGTGAGTAACTCTTTGTTCTTGATCAGGTCTATGGTGAAATCCTGTGCCAGGTCTTCAGGCCTGTTCTTCTCTTTCAGAGTATCCTGGATGATATCCTCGTAACTGTTCTGAATCCTGAAATCAGGGTAAATTGTAAGAGCAATGCCCTCCATCGTCACAAGATTTTTACCCAGTAAAGCAAGGTTTGAAGGCATTTTCAGGCCATAATCCGATATCTTGATAAATAGATCAAACATCTCCTGAGTGATACTGTTTTGTTTCAACGAGGTGTTTTTCAGTATCAGGACTTTCTCCTCAACTATGTCCTCAACTTTCTCCCGGTCGTAGGCCTCGGTAGTGGTTCCAAGAGATTCCAGACAGTCAATGATACTGTCAACGTCCTCTCTTATCAGGTAAAGGAGCAACAGGCCTAATTTTTCACCGGTCTCCTGACTGACCTTCCCCATCATCCCGAAGTCCAGGTAGATTACCTCGGAGCCCTCTGTAAGCAGAAAGTTTGAGGGATGGGTGTCAGCATGGAAAAATCCGTCAATAATCGACTGTCTTATACCGGCTCGGACTGTGGCCTCGGAGATTTCTTCTGCATCTATATCCATATCCTTCAGCTTTTCAGTTTCGGTGCATTTAACACCTTCAACATACTCCATCACCAGAACTCTCTCGGTGTTCAGTTCAGGATAGACTCTAGGTACGTACAGATTTTCTTCGTCCTCAAGATTCTCCTTAAATATCTGGGCGTTGAGGCCTTCACGCTGTAGATCTAGCTCGTCCTGAGTCCAGCCCGAAAACTCCTTAACGAACTTCAGTGCGTCGGAATGTTTCGCAACCTTCGAATGCTTTTCTGCCTCTTCACTGAAAAACTTCAGAATCTCAAGATCTTTCCTGACCTGTTCATCAATTCCAGGCCTCTTAACCTTGATAACAACTTCATCACCATTTTCCAAGGTCCCACGGTGAACCTGTGCGATAGAAGCTGCGGCTAAGGGCTCTTCCTCAATATTCTTAAACTGATCCAGGCCTATATCTTCTTCAATTATTTCTCTGGCTTTCTTCCATTCAAATGCGGGAACATTTTCCTCTAGTTTCTCCAGCTCTGCAGTATAGCTTTCCGGGATCAGGTCAGGCCTCTGTGCCAGTATCTGTCCGAACTTCACATAGATGCTTCCTAGCTCCTCTAGCGTTTCCCTCAGTCTTTCAGGACCCGGTTTATCGTGTCTCTTTATCTGCAGCTGTTTTGTGAAAGGCAGACGATTTGAGAGGCCTGTTTTCTCTATGAGATATCCCATCTCGTTTTCAGCTAGAGTCTTCAGCACCTGATTGAATCTCTTAACATCAGAGATTTTCTCCTGGATCATACTGGAGAATTGGGTAAAGTTGAATAAGAAAGTCTTGCTTTGGCCAAAATTTGATCTAAAATTTTCCGAAAAATGAGGCCTTCTCTATTCTACTGTTACTTCATCAACGTTGTGTGTTCTAGCGAGAAGCTCTCTGATTGACTGGATTCTTTCTCCGTCTCTTCCAAGTACTTTTCCTTTGTTGGAGTTAGGCACGGAGATAGATACTTTCTTACCGGTCTCTGTTTCCTCTATGTCTACTCCTCTGATGTCACCAGGTACAATATTGTTGATGAATGCACCGATATTGTCGTTGTATTCGTAGATCTTGACTGTCTTTCCTAACTGGTTCTGTACCTTCTGAACCACCTGTCCTCCTTTTCCGATCGCCATCCCTGCTTTTCCGTCAGGAACGATAAAGTAGGCCTCCTCATCTTTAATGATGCAGTCTCTGGCCTCTACATCGGTTAAGGATTCAAACATGTTAAGTGTTCTAATCATTTCGGTATCGTAAGTCGCTGTTACCATCTTATCACGTAGAAATAAAGGTCTTATCTGTAATCAAGAATTACTCCCTAGGTTTTATATATGGAAGGTCAGTCGGAACTGAAGTTAGGCTTCAGATCGACTACTCCAGTACCGACTGGGACAGGCTGTCCTGTTATCAGGTTTTCAACTACTCCTTCGATATCATCTACTTCTCCTCCAAGAGTTCCTTCACGTAGATGCTTCTTGGTTTCCTCGAAGACTGAACGCGCAAGCATGGACTCTTTGTCTCCAACGATTCCGTACCTGGTCGTTCCCTTGAGGTCTCCCTTACGGGTCATCATGTCAGCTAGAAGCATGATATGTCTGTCATCGATTCCGATTCCCTGTGCTCCCAGAGTCTCGTTTGTCTCAATGATGATTCTCTGTCTCAAGGCCTCGACTCCTAGAACTCTCATAACCTCAAACAGGTGGTTTGAAATAGTTCTATCAGGGTCGACTTCCTCAATCTTCAGAGTCTTCCTTAATGCGGTTCCGGCGGTCTGAAGCTGCCATTCACCGTTTTCCTCATTGATTACGACTTGTTCGATTCCTTTCAGGCCTTTGATTCTGGCTTCTTCCACCTTGTTCTTCAGGTCTTTCAGGTCTCTGAGATCGTAATCGTCTTCAGATGATTCAAGTATAACTGTTTCTCCATCAAGCTCGATCTTGGCTTTCCTTGCTGCGTCCTTGATTCTGGAAGGCAGATCATCCATCTCGATATCATAATCTCCCAGTAAATCAGTGTTCAGCTCGTACTCAACTTTCAATCCCATAATGTCAAGCGTATCTTTTCTAACAAGGTCTTCAAACTTGACTTCTCTCAGCTTTCGGGCAAGTTTCTTGGCATTTTCCTTGTCATTGTATTCCTCTTCAAGATAGACATCCATGGCTGGAGTCTTTGGCTCCCTCCTGGCGTCGACGATCTCGATTAAACGTGGAAGGCCTGCTGTCAGGGATACCTGTGCGCCTCCTGCCTGGTGGTATGTCTCCATCGTAAGCTGTGTAGCAGGTTCTGCAATAGACTGTGCGGCAACGATTCCGATGGCCTCACCTGGTTCGTACTGCATGTTCTGGTATCTCTCCATCAGCATTTCATGGGTTTCTTCATCAAGGTCTAGGCCTTGATATTTTTCAGGTAGTTCGTCTGCACGGTCTTTCCAGTGAAGTTCTTCGCTCATTCTATTTCTCCTCCTTTAATTTGTTGAAATGTTGGTTGAAATCTTTCCTCTGTCGGATTTTTGTGGGTCAAGCCCGTCTTCTCCTGCTCGGAACTGTACAATCTTGCCTTGTGCATCACGCACTGATTGATCGTACTCAACCTTCAGATCCTGCAGAGAGTTCGAGATACGTCTGTACATGTATCCCGATGTCTTCGTGTTAAGTGACTTGTCCGCGAGAGCCTTTCTCTGGCTCATCTGATGGAAGAACATCTCCTGAGCATCTAGGCCTTCCAGGATGCTTGATGAAACGAATCCTTTGGACTTCGGACTCATATCACCTTTCTTGAAATGTGATAATGTTCGTTCCTTGTATCCTCTCTCGATTCTTGTGGAACGCACTGAGTTCTGTCCAAGCATTCCTGCCATCGTTGTAACGTTTTGCATAGATCCTCTTGCTCCTGAATCTGCCATCACATAAGCAGAGGATTCTTCACTGAACTGTTCGGAGATCATATCTCCTACTTCTGTAAAGGCCTCGTTCAGTTTCTTTGTGATCCTGATTTCACGGGATTCCTCGATTGTCTTCCCTGTGATTGCTTCCATCTTTCCTTCCTCATAGTCCTGAAGTAGTTCCTCGGTATCTTCAACTGATTCTTCTATGACGTTGTGAATCTTTTCTGTTACTTCATCTGAGACTTCAAGGTCTTCGAGGCCTATACTGAATCCTCTCTTTGTGAGGAAGATTGCTCCGACTCTTGATACACGGTTGAGGAACTCTGCAACTTTGTCACTTCCGTATTCAATAGATAGCTGCTGGATGATTTCTCCACCGTAGTCTCCTAATGCGTCCTCATCAAGGACTCCTTTGATCAGCTGTCCTTCTTCAATTACTACTTCATCGTCTTCTCCTTCATTGATTGTTAGGGAGATGTCATCTGGTATGAAAAGTGATACAAGGTCGCGGCCTGAAATCGTATCACCTTCAGGCAGCTCGGAGAAGTGCTCTCCTGATTCTGCCAGGATATTGAATGCCTTTTCTCTATCAAGCTCTTTGTCTTCCTGAGTTAACAGGTAGAGGCCTGATACGTAGTCCTGAAGCATTCCGACGATCGGTCCTCCCATCTTTGGGGATTTAACATGTTCCTGGACTTTCATTAATTCGTCAGCTTCTGCACGTGCTTCTGCTGTCTGTGGCACGTGGAGGTTCATCTCGTCTCCGTCGAAGTCTGCGTTGTAAGGTGCACAGACGTTTAGATTCAGCCTGAATGTTCTGTATGGCAGTACTTTTACTTCGTGTGCCATGATCGACATTCTGTGCAGGCTTGGCTGACGGTTGAAAAGTACTGTGTCGCCGTCCATAAGATGTCTCTCGATCTTCCATCCCTCTCCAGGCTCTACGGCTTCGATAAGTTCCTCTATATTTTCCTCAGTTACTCTTCTCCGTGAACCGTCTGGCTGGAAAACGTAGTTTACACCAGGATGTGTGTTTGGCCCATTTTCAAGCCATTCCATGCATTGATCGTAGTTTCTCTCACTTACCTTTACAGGAATCGTGAGCTTCTCAGCGATCATGTAAGGCACTCCGACCTCGTTGATACTGATATTTGGGTCAGGTGTAATCACTGTACGAGCTGAGAAGTTCACACGTTTACCAATAAGATTTTCTCTGAAACGTCCCTGTTTACCCTGAACTCTCTCAACCAGAGATTTCAGAGATCTACCGGAACGATGTCTTGCCGGAGGAACACTGTTCATGTCATTGTAGAACAGAGTCGCAACGTGGTACTGCAGAAGCTCCCAGAGGTCATCAATAATGAAATCTGGGGCCTCAATCTCAATATTGTTCTTTAATCGTTTGTTGATCCTGATAACATCCACAAGTTTGTGTGTGATGTCGTCCTCACTTCTCTCTCCTGTCTCCAGTGTGATCGAAGGCCTCATCGTTACAGGAGGCACAGGAATACGTTGCAGGATCAGGTCCTCAGGCCTTCCGCCCTCGACTCCTAACTTGGCTGCAATTTCATCAGGTATCTCCTTGAACCTTTCACGGATCTCTGTAGGAGTGAGTTTTTCTCCATCTTCCATGTAGGTGTAAGGCTTGTTTAACTTGATGTCCGGTACGTCTTCACCGGTTTCAGGATCTTCTGTCATTCTATTGGATTTTCTCAAGGCCTTGTCTTCGTCCTTGATCAGGCAACTAACGTTACCGTTTTCGTTAATGTTTGTGAATCTCAGAAGGTTCCTGACTTTTTTAGCGTAGAGTACGTGGACTACAGGCCTGGAAAGTGTGATCTGTCCGAAGTGGCCTTTGCATTCTCTGATTTTTCCGCCGCAGGTCTGGCATGTCATTCCTGGGTCGATTACTCCTAGCGCAGGATCCATTACTCCATCTTCTACAGGGTACCCGTCTGCGTCGTAGACTTCAGCCTTATCAATCTCTTTTACGGCCATGTTGTCAAGTTTTTCAGGGCTTACAATTCCAAATTCCAGTTTGTCAATGTTCTTTGCCATTATTTAATCACCTTTATTCCTCCTCTTCGAATCCTATCTGTGTATCCATCATCATGGATTTTAGCTCGTTCATCAGCAGGAGGAACGCGTGAGGAATCTCGGTCTCCTCGAACTCTGACTGATCCATCTCAGGTGAGATGAACTTGTCTTCCTTTCTATCGTAGTAACCAATGTTACCATCTTCGTCGACCTTGATTTCTGTCGAGTCAGCTCCGAATCTTTCCTTAAGCAGGAGTGATGCTCCGTGACCTACGAAGACGTCCTTTTCCATTTCTCCCAGTCTGAGGCCTCCTTCCTGGCTGCGACCTTCGGTAGGCTGCTTGGTTAGAAGTGTGACAGGTCCTCTGCCTCTTGCGTGGACCTTGTCCCCAACCATGTGGCTTAGCTTCAGGTAGTAACCTGGGCCTACCATTATGTCAGCTTCCATCTCTTCTCCGGTTACTCCGTTGTACATTGTCTCTTTACCAGATCTCTGGAATCCAAGTTCTTCTAACTGGTCTCTGAGGTCGTCTGCGTCTTCGTTTTCGTATGCAGATCCATCGACTTTCTCTCCTCTGAGTGCTCCAGCTTTTCCACCTATTAATTCGATTATCTGTGACACTGTCATACGGCTCGGGATAGCGTGAGTGGAAAGGATGATGTCAGGAGTGATTCCCTGTTTTGTGAAAGGCATATTTTCTTCAGGTGCGATCATTCCAACTGTTCCCTTCTGTCCGTGACGTGTAGCAAACTTGTCACCGAGTTCTGGGATACGGTACTCTCTCATCTTGACCTTCAGTAATTTGTCTCCATCACTGGTCTCTGAAATCATTACTTTATCGATTTTACCTTGTTCTCCGTGTCTAACGGTCAGAGAGGTCTCTCTCCTATCTGCCAGTCCCATCTGTACTTCTCCACCGTCACTACCTAGGAACTTTGGGGGCGAAGTTTTTCCGATCAGTACATCGTCGGAATCAACTTCTGTCTCGGGATTTACGATTCCATCATCGTCTAACTGGACATAGGCCTCTTCACGTCTGTAACCTCTGACATCTTTGTTCGGGATGCCGATTTCATCTTGCTGGCCTCCCCAGAACCGCTGTGCCTCTGTCTGATATGTTCTCATGTATGTGGTTCTTGACATGCCTCTATCAATTGAGGCCTCATTCATGATCACTGCGTCCTCGATGTTGTATCCGTCAAAGGATGCAAGTGCAACAACCATGTTCTGGCCGATTGGATGGTCTCCAAGTAAAGTATCGTAAGTATTTGTTTCGACTATCGGCTGCTGAGGATAGCTCATCACGTTTGAACGTGTCGGGAATCTCTGATGGAAGTCTCTGCTTGGTAGTCCCAGGCCTTGACCTGCCATCTTTGCTCCGAAGTTCACACGGTCTCCACGGTTATGTTCAGGGAAGACTGTAAGTGAAGCTGAGATTCCGTTGATGATCTGTGGATCGATCTCCAGATGAGTATGTTCTTCCGTAACCTCGTCTCTATCAATCGCTACGTATGCATTTTCCTCTTCTTCTGCATCCATGAACTCGATCTGTCCTTCTTCTTCTAGGTCCTGAAGTGTAAGGTCTCCTTCCTCCAGTTTCTGAATATCTTCTTCGCTTACTGCAGGTTCACCGTCCAGAACTATGATTACAGGCCTGAGAACTCTTCCAGCATCGCTGTTAATTCTTAACTCATCTTTGTCCTCGCTGTAGTA
>UEYX01000005.1_pt1 | contig 32085 bp, 36 predicted proteins | sample 1903601 | NCBI WGS metagenome assembly UEYX01 (sample SAMEA4776352, study PRJEB27445) | saltern metagenome | biome: Hypersaline environment; feature: solar saltern; material: Pellet | place: Spain | collected 2014-08 | depth 0 m
AGACCTATCTCCTCAAGCTTCTCCAGTTTTTCCGACGGAGTTCTACTTCTCGAAGAACTTAGAGAGTGAAAGGTGGAGACCCATTTCACATCGGAATATTTTGAGGCCTTGAATCCTGCCTCCGCGCCGAACCAGTCATGAGTATGGATTATATCGTAGTCTGAGGCCTTTTCAGCGGCTTTTCTACTGAGTTGTTCGGCTTTGGAAAACATATCGCCTTCAACCTCTACAGAAATTATATTTTTCTCTTCTGGCGCTCTTTTGGCTGGAAGCATAAGGGTAACATCGATTTCCTGACTTTTCAGGCCTTCAAAAAGCTCTTTTACCGCTATATCGAGGCCTCCATCAATTTTTGGAGGATATCCCCAGCCGACTATCATTAACTTAGTTTTCATGAACTGCATTTGAGATATCTTTTTCTATGAAAGGCAGATTTGAAACATGAGATGCGATTTTTTCCTCCATCGCGTTCTCGAACTTTTCTTCAAGACTTATTTCTTTTCTATTCCAGTCGTTTTTCTGTGCATGTTTCTTCAGCTTGAAAAGCGAACTTTTGAATTCATTTAGAAGTGTTTCTGAAACATCTTCAAGTTGTCTAGCTTCTTCAGGATTCTGCAGTAGTTCTATGTCTTTTATACTTTGCTTATCTATCTCCTGAGATGAAATCTGCTCCAGTTCGTCATGTAAGTGTTCAAGGTTTGCGTTGTAGAGCCTGATTTCTTCTTCAAATTCTTCAAGTTTTATGGCTCGTTTTACAGTCGAATTTTCCTGTGGGAAATCCAGTTCCTGTCTTTTTTGAGATGCTTCCTCTAGAGTCTTGTGGATTTTTCGTCGTGTAACGTTCTCGAGATATTCAGATATGCTTTCAACTTTCCATTGTATCTTTGAAGATGCTAGCTGAACTCTCTGTATGGATTCTATAGGATTTTCCAATTTTTTAATTTCTTTTTTGATTTCCTTGATTTCTTCTCTGGCTTCCTCTTCCGGTGCAGAAACGGATTTTGCGGATCCTGGTATTTTCTCTGGCATGCTGGATTTAAGTTCCTCGATATATGTTTCGAAAGATACGAAGTTCTCTTCTTTTCGGAAGAACTCATTGTCCCATACTCTTCTAATCCATTTTAGCGGGACTTTACCGTCATATCGAAAATTGATTTTTCCACGATAGCTTCCTCCCGACTGCTCTCCCTGTTCTATAGACGCTACTGCCAGTTCCCTGAGATCCTCTGGTCTGTAGTCCCGAGATAGGGCTCTGAGGTTACTGTACTCTTTTGTTCCATCTTCTGAGATAACAAGTTTCAGATCGGCGGTTGTTGGGATCTGAAGCTCGAATATCACTGGATCTCCGATTTCTCGATCTCTCTCCTTTTCAGCCCATCTAGTTGCCACTCTAAGAAAACCCATCCAGACACCTCCTTTGCCGTGAGCATCTGTTTGACCTGAACCTTTTCTTATACCGGGATTGATGTAGCCTGTGTTTAGTATGCTTTCAGGGTGTCTCGTTTCTCCTTCTTCAGGAGAGTTCTCTTGGTTGAAAAATACCTTCCGGTTAGTGCCGCGGTAAGCAACGATGGAGCTGTGCTGGAATGGATGAGTAGTAGGCTCTTCAGGATCCAAGAATATTTCAGGATGCCAGGGCTCCTCAAGCTTGAAGCTTCTGAAATAGCCTTTTGATATAGCTTCCTCTACAATTTCGGCTCTTGTTGAGTCTTCTAGATCTCCGAACTTTCCCTTTGGGTTATCTGACTCAACTATGTGTTCAACTTTCTTCCAGAGTATCTGTGGAAAATTTGTTCCTTCGGGGCGGTGATCTTTCAGGTACGCTGCGAGACCTTGCTTCAGCTCATTGGAAGGAATATCATCTATACTCTTCTTTAAAGCGTATTTTTGGTAGCTCTGCTTATCAATTTCGGAATAACCTGCTTCTATGCTCATTCAATACCCATCGCATCATTTGTTCTTTCAATACTGCTTTCCTTGTCCTCCATCTCGAACATCGCTCTGATCGCGTCAACGTTATCAGGTATGACTATTGATTCCTGGTGGACCATGTGAATCCAGTAGAGGGTATCTCCTTCTACCTTGATGGTCTCCTCCCAGACAGCTGCTTCCGGCATATCGCCTCTAGGCCTCTCCAGATCCCTCATCCGCTCATGGATCTTACCGGTTGAATCATAGCCTTCTCCAGCGCTGACCAGGTTTACACGCGGCTGATTCCTAAAGGCCTCTTTAACTTCTTCTTCTGATGCATCTGATTCAAGTTCTAGGTTCACCATGTGTACATGTCCAAAAGTTACAGGCACTTTAACAGCCAGAGTCTTGATATCCAGATCTGGCATCACAGCCTGGACATCAGGCCCGTGATGAGAAGGAACCTCAGGCACTGGGATTGTCGAGTTGATAGGCCCTCTTGAGTCCTGAGGGATGTCGCCTCCTCTTCTTACAAGGCTGGCGACAGCATTGTCTATTCCAAAGGCCTCATCAATTGCGCTCATAGTTCTGGAGAGCGAGGTAGTGTTACAGGATACTACCTTCACATAATCTTTGCCTCTGGCATCGTTGTAGTTAGCGTCTGCATTGAAAGCGACAGGCGCGATGTCTTCAGGCGCTCCTCCCTGGAAGACTGCCTTAACGTTATGAGGCTCGTAAAGGTTTTCCTTGTTCTTTTTATCGACTCCAGGCGGAGTACAGTCGACGACAAGATCTACTTCATCTAATTGATCCTCCAGAATGCCTGCGACATAAAATCCTTCATCCTCTAAGTTCTCTTTTCCATCATGATTTGAGGCATAGAGATCAGTGCCGTGCAGAGGACCGTTTTCATGCAAGACTGTTCTCAGGCCTCCGGTTTGAGAGACGTCTGCAACTCCATATAGATTCATGTCGTCCTGTTTTTTAACGGCTTCCGCCACTCTTTTCCCGATTGTTCCGACTCCAGCTACAACTACATTTACCATAGTTACAGTTGAAAATAGGTATTGATTGAATAAAAAGAAAATCCTGAAATATAACAGGATTATATCAGAAATTTTCGAAACAGTTTGACTGCTGAGAACCCCAACTTTATTTAAGGCCTAGAGCTAAAATTAAATCATGTATGAGCTTGGAAAGTCTTTACTCTCTAATAACAATGAATTTCTCCACACACACACACAGATAGCAGTGATTTAGGCCTCGAAAAGGGTCAATCAGCTATCGAGTATTTGATGACTTATGGTTGGATGCTTTTAGTGGTCGCTATTGTTGGTGGTGCGATTTTCAGTGTTGTTCAGAGTCAGTCTGTAGAATCTGTTTCTGGTTTTTCTGGTGGTGATGTAACTGTTGATGATTTTGGTGTTACTAGTGATGGTAATCTTCAATTGATTTTGCGTAATTCTGCGGGCGAGAGTGTTGAAGTTACCGGCATTGAGATAAGCGGGAATGGTAATACTGCGGAATGGAGCGATACTCAGAGTATAGGTGTTGGAGAGACTGGGTCTGTTACTTTGAATAGTGTTGAGGAAGGTGATGGTGCTAATTCATTGGATGTTGAGGTTTTCTATGATGTAGGCGGTTTGGAGAATCTTGGTGTTTCTGGCAGTATTTCCGGGAATTTTGAGGTCGTGAGTGATTCTATTAATTATGGTTTAAGTGCTGGTTACAGTGTTAATGATTCCAGTCCTGATCCGGGTGATGCTGTTGAATTTACTAGTACTTCTAGTCCTGTTTCTGAGATCAGTAGTTATAGTTGGAGCAGTCCTGATACTACTCTTGATGAGAGTTCTGGAGAGTCTATCACTCATGTTTTCGGTAGTGAAGGCAGTTATGAGGTTAATTTAACTGTAAGTGATGGTTTAGGTAATTCCAGTAGTTATTCTGAAATTATAGATGTTTCTTCTTCGAGTGTTTCTCCAGCGGATTTCCAGTTAAGTGGTGTTTCTGATAATGGGCCTGTGACCGAAGGTGAGACTGTTAATGTTGATTATACTGTTAGTAATGATGGTGGTGTTTCTGGCAGTCAGGATATTGTTTTGGATGTAAGTGGTGCTCAGGAGGATGTAGATAGTAGTGTTTCTTTAAGTTCAGACGGCTTTACCGGCGGGACTTTGTCTTGGTCTACATCCAGCGGTGACGCAGGCAGTTACAGTTACACGGTTTCAACCGAGAATGACAGTGTTTCCGGCACTGTTGATGTTAATTCTTTGACTGGTCCTACTGCCAGCGCTTCAAAGAATGTCACGCAGCCTGAAGTTGGTGATGTTGTTGAGTTCGATGCCTCGGGTAGTACAAGCGGTGATGGGAGTATAACTAGTTATGGTTGGGATGTTAACGGTGACGGCGCCTACGAATACAGTGGTGAGGTTGTGACGCATAGTTACAGCAGTAGTGGCACTAAAAGTGTTGAGTTGAATGTAACTGATGATAACAGTTTGAGTAGTACTGATTCTTTGAGTGTTGATGTTCAGTCTGGTAGTGTTTCGGTTAGTGGTGCTCCTAGTTTCAGTACTGCTCCTTCTGGTGCTGAGTATGAGAGTTCTTGGGTTCCTGTAACCAGTAGTTCAAGTGTTAAGAATGGTTTTGATTATTTCTTCGATGAAACCAGTGATGAAGAATACTACAACGTTTCAGAAGGATTCTATGTGATGAAGTATGAGGCCAAGCCGTATAATAATGATTCAGATAGTTTTGATGGCAGTACTGGGGAAGTAGGGGATAGTACGGTTTATGTGCCTCGTAGTGTGGCTGCGAATAAGCCTTGGAGGGATATCAGTTTTAATGGAGGCAATCCTAATAATGGGTATGGTGCTGTTCAAGCTTGTGATGCTTTGGATAGTCAGACGGATGAGTTTGATGTTCACTTAATTACTAATCGTGAGTGGATGACTGTGGCGCGTCAAGTTGAGCAGACTGACTCTAACTGGGTGAGTGATCCTCAGCAGAGTACTGGGCAGTTGATTCGTGGTTGGAGTGATGGTGATTTCTCGGCTGATGCGCCTTTGAGTGCTTCGACAAGTGATTCTGATGGTAAGGCTGGTATTTTGGAGGAGGATAGTACTAATGGTTGGAGTAGTGATGGTGATATTCCGGATCATCAGAACCGTACTTTTGAACTGGCTAATGGTGAGGTTGTTTGGGATTGGGCAGGTAATATCAATCAATGGGTGTATGCTGAGGATAGTGGCGGTAGTACGACAAACGGAGTGTTTGATTCGACTGTTGCTACTGATGGTAGTAATGATCCGGCTAAGGAGTATGAGTATGATCCGGCTGTGGTTGATAGAAGCACGAATGGTGTCGGAGGCGAGTTTGACTTTGATAGTGGCGATGCTGCTCTCCGCGGCGGCCTCTGGTTCCTTGGCGATCGCGCGGGCGTGTTCGACGCGGTCTCGGACGTCCCGGCCACCTCGAACACGCTCTACGGGTTCCGCTGTTCTGCTGTTCCTGTATCCTGAGAGGTGACAACCGTATGCTGAGATGCTTTGACAAAAATTGGCTGAATCCTGTTTGTCGAAAATCTCGTATGAGATTTTCTGGCAACGCAGAAACTCGCAGAGTTTCGAGTGGCTGTTTGCCTAGTCCGCGCGGATCTGAAAATCAAAATGAGATAAGAGAAAGAGGGAGACATGATTATGTTTGAGGATTTAAGTGTGTTTGATGAGTTGATGGTGCCTTGCAGTGAAACGCTTGAATTACTGAACTCACTGGACGAGTTTGATCATGGTTATCAGGATTTGGCGGATCAGGTTGAATCTGATTGTCGCAGAGTTTTGGAGTTGTTGGCTCAGGGCTACAATGATTATCATTGGAATGATAAGGCGGAGCATTACCGGGAGTCTAGGAGAGCCGTTTCTCGTATTGAAGCTAATCTGTTACTTTTGAAGGATTTAGGTGTTTTTAATTCGAAGGATTTGGATAAGATTTTGAGGGGTTTGGAGGAGGGAGTTGATCATTTGAATAGTTTGGTGAAGAACATGGAGGATAATGGGGTAGATGGAGAGGCAAAATCAGAAAAGGATGAAATGGATTTGACAGGTGTTGATGTTGGAGAGCTTAGAAAACTTAAAGCTATTTCAGAAGTCATATGACTTCTACAAATGGATTTACCCGATTCTAAAGGATTTTCCAAAATCTGAAAGGTATACTCTGGTTGAGAAGATCCATGATACTTTGCTGAGTTTTATCTCGAAAGTGGTGGAGGCTAGAAAAGTTGAAGACAAGAACAGGATTTTAAAGCAGGCGGATGCTGAACTTGAAAAGTTGAAGGTTTTGATGCGTTTGTCTAAAGATCAAGAGTTTATTTCTATGGGGCAGTACAGGAAAGCTTCGGAGAAACTTGATGAACTGGGTAAGATGTTGGGAGGCTGGATGAAATCATGATTGCGAACTGTATGGTAGAGCGCCAACGTTTGACCCCGTATGCTGCTCTCCGCGGCGGCAACTGGAACAATGGCGATAACGCGGGCGTGTTCAACGCGAACTCGAACAACCCGGACAACTCGAACACGAACAACGGGTTCCGCTGTCCTGAAACCGCCTCATATCTCTTAGGGTGAGAATCTCTATACCTACCGGGTTTAGAGACAAAGCCTCAATAAAAGGTTTCAGAACTACGGCGCTCTCACCGGCCCGAAACGGGCGAATATAACAAATAAGATCCAATTAGGTTAGTGATGATTGGTCTCTGCGACGGCCAGCACCATTCAAGATTGGGAAAGCCGAAGCGGAGAAAAAATTATTTGGTAAGTTAAAGTGGTTTAGAATGGTTAACTCGGTTTCTTGTAATTTTGAGAATATTGCTTCTTTTGAAGCACTTTTCAAGGGTTGTAGAGCGGCCAGAAAAGGCAAGAGATACAAAGGTGAGACAGTCAGGTTTACGGCAAATCTTGAGTCCAATCTTGTTCAATTAAGCAGTGATTTAAGCTCAGAGAGTTACGAGCCTAAAGGTTTCAAACACTTCACACTATGTGACCCTAAGGAGAGGGAGATTTACGCTCCGTATTTCAGGGATAGAGTTGTTCATAGAAGCCTTCATTTAGAAGTCGAGCTTTTTCTCGACAAAAAATTTATTTACGATAGTTATGCCTGTAGGGATGGTAAAGGAACTCATGCAGGTGTGGACCGGGCTCAAAGGTTTCTGGCAAAAGGATGGAATAAATATTACTTGAAGTGTGACATTAGAAAGTACTTTGATAGTATAGACCATGAAATACTGATGGAAATATTCTCCCGGTATATTAGGGATAAGAGAACACAGAACTTAGTTGGAAAATTTTTAGACAGTTACTGTGCTGAGGAAGGTAGAGGCCTGCCTATCGGCGCACTTTACAGCCAGTTATTCGCCAATCTTTATTTGAATAATTTTGATCATTTTGTAAAGCAGGGTTTAGGCGTCAAGTATTATGTCCGTTACATGGATGATTTTGTGCTTTTCAGCGATTCTAAAGAAGAGTTGCATGATTGGCGGCGGGCGATGCAAAATTATCTTGAAAGGGAATTAAAGTTAGATCTGCCTGAGGACAAGATTACATTGGAGCCTACTGAAAAAGGCCTGACATTTCTGGGTTACAGAATCTTCTCAAATCAAAAACTAGTTAGGAAGAGGAATAAGAAAAAGTTCAAGAGAAGGCTTAGAAAACAGAAAAAAGCCTTGAAAAGTAATGAAATCGATTTTTCTGAAGTGAGAGAGTCAATTAATTCATGGAAAGGCCACGCGAGTCATGCAGATACTGGTAACTTAGTGAAAAGCTATCTAGGTAAATTAACTTGATCAGGTCATATCCAAATTTTTTGTTATTCCGTTCTTTCACTCATTATGTTGAGATGCCTTCCTCAGATATTATCTGCGGCAGGATTGAGTCCTGGTTTTTTTCAAATTCTTCCGGAGTGTAGCATAGAAGGTCTACAGGCCTGTCCTTTGTTGCTTTTCTGACTTGATTGATTATTTTTTCATATCTTTCTCTGGGTCTCATGCCTTTAAATTCGTTTGAGATTACTGCTATGTCTGCATCTGAGTCTTTGTGGTAGTCGCCTTTGGCCAGTGACCCGAAAATATAGATTTTATCGGTTTCGATTTCCTTGTTGATCTCTTTTTCAAGCTGGTTCAGAAGTTTTTCCGCGCCCATTCTAACACCTCTCTGCAATCCGAAAGGACTTTATTTATCTCTTTCTCGTCTAGGCTTACCATGTCTGAATCAGGGTAACGAGTCCTCACATAGTAAGGAGTTAGACTATTTGCAGCATCTTTGACTGGTTGAGGGGCATCCGATTTCTTAGCTAGGACAAAACAGTCATGACTTCTCGGAGACCCTTTATTTTCTTTAATCAGTATAGCCTTTAAGGCCTTTTCAGCTGCTTGATGGTACAGATAAGCCGCTTGTGAAAATTTGCCTCCTTCTCGCATTAATTCGGCCGCCTCTAAGTCATCTTCAGCTTTTGAAAACCAATTATCTCCGCTGGCCATGATCTATATAGAGGTAAAAATCATTAAATCATTGACGGATAAAATCCCTATTTCTCAGCAGTACCATGGAAAGAGTTCTCCTTTTTCCAGCCAGGCTCGAAATTATACTGGGTCCCTGACTTCTTGATCTTTTCAAGAAGGCCTTCCAGTTTTTCATGACTACATTCAGGTGTTAGGTATCGCCACTCCTCTCCCGAGTTAATCCTTCTACGAACCTCGGTACCAGAGTAAATATTCTCACTGTGCATCTCAGGCCTCTCAACTTTGATATCTGTATGTCTTTCAATTATCTCTTTGACTTTGTCGTTGCCGGATATTACTCTGGAAAAACCTTTTTGCTTAAAGAGTTGGGCCCATCTCTCGTTGGCACTGGATTCTGGATCAGAGCTTTCAGGACTTTCCTCTGTATCTTCTATTCCGATAACCTCTACGTTAAAACAGGCCTCAATCAAACTTTTTCTCTCATCAAAAGTAAGTGGATTTCTCTCAGTTCTTGATCTCTCAGGGCTGCCTACTATAACAAAAAAATGATCAAACTCCTCCTTTTTCTGTTCAACAACATTATGGTGGCCCAGATGAAAAGGCTGAAAACGTCCAAGGAAGCCAGTCTTCAGTTTTTCAGGCCTTTCTTTACTCAAAGAATTTCTCACCTGCATCCATGACCTCTGATTTTTTCAGGCCTGGAACTTCATCCGGAGTATGTTCCTCCTTAATTTTTGTTGCTAGAGCTTCTCCTATCAGGCCTGTGTTCATGTAGAAGAACTCCTGATAGTTACCGACTTTCTGATCCAGCTGCTCCTGTATCGATGGCCAGCGAGCCACAATTTCTTTATCTAATTTGATTTCCTCTCCAATCGTTTCTTTCGTCTTCATCGCAGCGTAAGCAAATTTCAAGACTTCCTGCCACTTGAACCTGATCTCAGAGTACTCTACTTTCTCCACGAACTCGGCCTCGAACAGAGCCCTCAGAAGGCCTTCCATATCGTAATCTTCTGAATCAGGGTTTACTGCAATCATCATTTCATTTTCCTCTACTTCAAGAACTGAGAAATCTCTCTCATGTCTCTGCCAGCTAAGGAAGAACTCCATATCCTCTAAATCGAGCGCGTAATCATAACTATTGACGCAGTCATCAATCTTACTCTTAACTCTCTCCAGCTCGCTTCTCGAAGGCCTAACAGAGTAATCCATAAATCAAGTTTGGAAGGTGAGTTTCTTTAATTCAATCTTTCCATTTAATTGAACAACCTTGTGAGGCCTCCAGTTCTTCTGGAGGTTCTTTCCTCTTCAACATTTTCTCGATAATAGATTTCATCTCCCGTTCCTCCACTTCTTCATCGGGATTCATCTTGTCATTCAGTCGTCCATGGTAATGAAGTCTGTGACGCCAGTCTAGTAGAAATGGGTCAGGGGTGCATTCAGCGCTATAGGCCTCAGCCACTCTCTGATCCGGATCTGCTAAGTAGAAAAAGTTGGATGATTCCAGATTATTTTCCTCGATAAAGGCCTCCATCTTCTCCACTGAATCATCTGGATGAGTCTCTGCATTCGGGTTGATTCCGACTACTGCTATGCTAGAAAATTCTTCTGCTAATTCTCTGATTTCGTCTGTCTGGGCCTTGACGTATGGACAGTGGTTGCACATGAATATTATCAGGACGCCGTCAAAGTTATCTAAATCGCTTAAAGCGACTTCTTGGCCTTCAAAGTTTTCAAGCGTAAATTCTGGTGTAGGTTCTCCTACTTCAAGCTTTGAATTCGATTCTTCAAGACTCATAATCTTCCATTAATTCCTGAGAGATTTAACAGTAATCTCTAATTAGAATTTATGTCAAATAAACATGGAGTTCCAGCGATTTTATCTTTCTTATTTCCAGGTCTGGGACAGTTGATTAAAGGCCAAATCTTCAAGGCAATCGGAATCTGGCTCGCGATGGCAATCTCTACGGCGATGATTTATGTGGCTGTAGGACTTTTAACTACTCCTATAATTTATCTGTGGCAGATTTATGATGCCTACAATAACTAGACCGTTACATTAAAATTCAAGGCACACGTATTACGATGTATTATGATGAATACTTCGAACTCTCCAATCTTTCGAGATGGAAATCTTCTAATCCTTGCATATGATCACGGACTTGAGCATGGCCCAACTGATTTCGAGCCGAATCCCGCGAGCGCTGACCCGAGAAATGTTTTTGAGGTTGCTTCACATTCCGCAATAACGGCTATTGCAGTGCAGAAAGGCCTCGCGGAAACTTATTATAGTGATTATGAGGATGACGTTCCGTTACTTCTTAAAATAAATGGGAACTCCAGTTTAGGCGAGAGAGATGATTACTATAGTCCAAAGCAGTGTACAGTGAAATATGCGGTTGAGGAACTAGGAGCTGACGCTGTCGGCTACACAATGTATGCTGGAAGCGACCACGAAGATGAGATGTGGGAAGATTTCAGAGAGGTTCAGGAAGAAGCGAGGAAGTATGATGTCCCTGTAGTGATGTGGGCTTATCCTAGAGGCCACGGAATCGAAAATAATCCGGACTACGATGGAGACACTGATCCAGATGTTATAGCTTATGCAGCACGCCTAGGCCTTGAATTAGGGGCTGACGTAGTAAAATGTAAGTATCCGGGTTCTAAAGAGGATACAGAAAAAGTCCTTCGAAATACTGGTGAAATGAAATTCGTTATGTCAGGAGGGTCTAAGAGAAGCGATGAGGCCTTCCTTGAAGACGTCTCTAATGTGATAGATGCTGGAGGCAATGGACTCGCAGTCGGGAGAAATATCTTCCAGAGAGAGGATCCTGAAGGAATTTTAGACAAGCTTGAGGGGGTAATCTATGAATGAAGAAGAGGTAATCGATGAAGTAGTCCAAGAAGTAGCTGAAGCAGCGCCTCATATATCTTCAGGCCTTAAAAGAAGGAGAGAGTACGTCGGTGAGGAAAATCCCTCCGGAGAGCGTCAGATGGAGGCGGATATCTGGGCCAACGAGCTCCTGCAGGAACTGATAACTTCTATTGAAGGTGTAGGAGAGTTCGCGTCGGAGGAAAATCAGGAAATAATTGACTGTGGTGATGGCCTTTCAGTGACGATAGATCCTCTTGACGGCTCATCCAATATTCCTACGAATAACCTTGTAGGCACGATCGTCGGGATTTACGATGAAGAGCTGCCGTGTAAGGGTACGAATCTTTTAGCTGCGTTTTACATAGTTTATGGCCCTCTAACAACTTTGATGTTAGCAAGAGACGGAGAGGTCAATGAATATGTTGTAGAAGAGATCTCTGGAGACCAAGTTGAACTACATCTGGGCTCCGAAGATATTGAGATTCCAGAAGCAAAGGTGTATGGTTTTGGCGGAAATAAGCACTGGACAGAAGATTTCAGAGAGTTTGAAGCAGAAATATCGAAAGATTATAAATTGAGGTACGGCGGCGCTTTTGTAGGAGATATAAATCAGACCTTACATCATGGAGGCCTTTTTGGATACCCTATGAGAGAAGATGCTCCTAACGGGAAGTATAGACTCCTTTTTGAATGTAATCCAGTAGCTTACATAGTTGAGATGGCGGGCGGAGCCTCAACTAACTCAGAGAAATCTATTTTGGAAGTCAAGGCCTCAGATATTCATCAGAGAGCGCCTTTCTTTGCGGGTACTCAAGATATGGTTTCCAGAATTGAAGAAGAGCTTAGGCAACCTCAGTGAAATCCTAAACTGATTTAAAAAATTTTTTGAGCTGGTTTTGCAGCATCATATCGATTTTTGAATTCAGGAACAGCATAATATCCTTTCGAAAGGCCCGAAATGGGCTGGGAAATGATAAAAAACCTCTATAGACGGACTCATGATTCATTGATTAATCAAAATAATCCATGATATTCTCTCTATCAAAGTAATTTTCCTCACCGACCTGTTCTTTCAACAGGCCTGCTGTCTTTTTTCCAATTAATTTCTTCAATTTCTCAAAGTTAACCTCCTTGATATCGCGTTTGTTCCTGATTCCGTAATCATAGAGCTTTCTGGCCCTCACTCTTCCGATCTGGTCGTACTTTACCAGAGAAAGAAGTTCCTCATCGATTCCATGCTTCAACCTGATTCTTAGCTTTTCCAGATCTGAGTCTACTTCCAGGCCTTTCATCCTCGCCAACTCTTTGCTGGAGTAAAGCAGCCAGTCCGCATTCTGCATTTTTGCTCGAATGCCTCCTGGAGCTATTCCGAATTCATTCATAATCTCTTCTTCCTCCATCTCGGAGATCCATGAGTTCATCATCATCGCAGTCTTCATACAGTTCATGAAGGTCTCGTACTCGACATCCCATTCCTGTGGAACCTCCTCAAGCAGGTAGGGCTCTGCGTCCATGAGCATCTTCTCGTACTCATCCCATTCTTTGTCCTTAACCCTTAACTTCGGAGTCAGTTCCGAAGTTCTCGACAACATGAAAAGATAGGAAATATCACGTGTCTCGCTTCCTTCAGCTCTCTCAAGGCCTTTCAAAATAAGATGAGCCGAGTCAGGATCAATGTACAGATCGCTGACTTTTCTACCAATCTTTGTTGCCTCAAAGGCCTCGGCATCTACAAAATCATAACTGTCAAGAGTATCAACAACTTTCCTGATTTTCTCCTCGACACTGCTCATATCACCGAACTGATGCGCGTAAAACGTCTCGCTGTAAAACTCCAGTAGCTCCTCCATGCTGGAACAGAACTTTGAAGCAATCAAAGCCAGAGTATGCATCCTCAAGACCGGCTCAACATTCAACTTTGACTGAATCCTTTCCGCTTCTCCTAAAATATAACGCTCCAGTATCTCCTGCTTCATACCTGGCTGCTTGGCAATACTGATTGCTTGACCCTCATTATCGTATTTTGGGCGGCCAGCGCGGCCTGTCATCTGCTCATACTCCAGCACAGGAATGAAATCCATCCCATCACCAGTATACCGTTTTAGATCTCTGATAATCACTCTGAAAGCTGGTAGATTGATTCCAGCAGCTAATGTAGGTGTCGCAGATATATTCCTAATTAAACCTTCCTTAAAGGCTTCTTCTACAGCTTTTCTCTGCTGAGATACCAGGCCTGCATGGTGGAAGGCTGCGCCTTTTGCAACGTTTTTCGCCAGTCTCTTGCACTGTGATGTTGGAGAGCCTAAAGCATTCAGGATATCTTCAGAGTATTCTTCCAGATCTTTTTTCTCTTCTCTTGAAAGATCTTCTTCTGTGATTTTGGCGGCTCTATCAGACTCTTTCTCTGAGCCTTTACGAGAATTACAGAATGTAATAGCTTGTTTGTCCTGCTCGAGAGTATCTTTCAGTATATTTTCTGTGCCGTGATCCTCTCCATACTCTACTTTTTCTATCTCGCTTTCTGAGGCCTGATCTTTTTTCTCCTTCATCTCAGTGCCTGTCGACCAGCCCTCAGGTGTATCCAGCTCGGACTTAGATTCAACTTTCTCATCCCCTGAGTAAAATTCCACTTCCTGATTCCAGTAAACCCCGTGTTTTAAGTCCACAGGCCTGTAATCTGAGCTGACTAGAGAACAGTCAAGCCACTCCGCCATCTCAGAAGCATTTGAAATAGTAGCGGAGAGGCCTAGAAGCTGGAAATCAAGTAACTCTCTCAAACGCGTTAAAGTTACTTCCAAAGTCGGGCCTCTGTTTTCAGAAGTCAGTAAATGGATTTCATCGACCACTACCAGGCCTATGTTATGGATCCAGCTCGGGTTATGGCGGAGCATCGAATCCATCTTTTCAGAAGTCACTATCACAATATCTGCTGTATCGAGATACTCTCCTGCATCATCAGAGTTCCCGATACTCATCTTTACATCAAGATCTTCATAACGTTCAGTAAAGTCCTCGTACTTCTCACTGGCCAAGGCCTTCAGAGGAACAATATAGATAGCAGTCTTTCCCTGTTCGACAGCCTTTTTCGAGATACCTAACTCTGCGATAAAAGTTTTTCCGGAAGCCGTAGGCGAAGCAACGATCAGGTCATCTCCATCCATCAGGCCTTTATCCACTGCTTGTTCCTGAGGAGGATTCAGCTCTGTAATTCCCTCATCAATATATTTATTCTTCAGGCCTTCAGGAATCTCCAGGTTTTCAGTCTTCACATTGAAAGATCAGGTTGGAAATCTTTTATCTCTAAACAAAATAATTGTCCGTGAACAGAATCAGATATAACGCCGTTATCTCAGAATGTTCGACCAAAAATCACGGCCTAAATAAATCTTAACTCAAGGAAACCATTAAAAGAATTAACAGGAGAGTTCAATATATGTATTTGACAGAGGGGGAAATTCAGCGCCGAGTAGAAGGCCTAAAGCCTTCAGAAAATGCTCCAAGCCGAATGTATCCCTCATTTTACCTTAATAATTTCTCAACTCAAAAACCTCATTTCAACCAAACGGTACGACCGGAGGTGTAACAATATGAAAAACAAACTAAAGAACACACTCGAACACGAAGTCGAACTACTAGGCAGATCCATCTCAGTGCTCGCAATCGCAGGCCTACTCGTAGCAGGAGGCGCATCCGCAGCACTACTCAGTAGCTTCGGAACAGTTGACGGAACAGCAGAAGTTGATCAGGCAGTAGTTGTCAACGATGAAGGCCAGACTCAGCTTGGCGTTTTCGGTGCTGACTACGATGGCTCTACGACAGTCACAGCAGGAGCAACAACTGTAGACACATTTGAGATCACCAACAACCTAGACAGTGAATACAGTCCGGAATATGACTCCACGCTGACAGTGACTGATGCTGAAGAAGATTCTGAGGAGGCATCCATTGAAGAGACAGGAAACAATGTAGACTGGCAAGATAGCAGCGAGCAGGTTGGAATCGACACGACCTATACCAACTACTTCAGCGATGCAGGACACGACTTTGATGATGTAGAGACTTCAGAAGAAGATGCGACCGGCACTGATGATGATGCACTAGTTGTAGGCGATACCGGTGAAGATGGAGTCAATTATAATGACATTGATTCAGCGATTGGTGCAGCCGACGAGGATGACACAGTCTTCGTCCAGAGTGGTGAAGGCCCTTATGACGGTTTCACTGCTGATGTCGAAGGCCTGACCGTTGCTTCTGATGGAGCAAAGGTTGAACTCAACGATGATGGACAGGTTGATATTGCGGCAGAAGGAGTAACTGTAGAAGGTTTCGAGATCTCTCCTTCAGATGATAGTGCCGCCGGCAACAACCTTGTAGATGTACAGACCAACAGCGACTTCACCGTTCGACACAACGATATCCACGGTCTGGAAGTCGACAATGAAGACGAAGATGGTCCTTCAGGAACCGGAGTTTACCTCGGAACAGATTCCGGAGGAACAGTGGCTCACAACACGATTGAAGATAACCACGCTGGAATCGGAGGAACAGAGAACTTCGAAGGAAGCATCAACTACAACGTCTTCAAATCCAACGATGACGAAGCGATTGGAGTAGGGGACAATGAGTTCAGCACTGAAGGCAACAGATTTGAGGACAACGGAGCATCATTCAAGATCTATGACACAAATCTTTACAGCGATGAACAGACAGTAGATGCAAACAACAACTTCTTCGCAGAGCCGTTCAACATCGATTACAATGGCAACGAAGGAGTGACTGTTTCTGCATCCTACCAGGCAGTTGATTCGGTTCCTAAAGGAGAGACTGTCACTGTCGGCGTAGTCAACGACTTCGATCTGATGATCAACGGAGCTTACGACTACAGCTTGACAACTGACATCACGACTTCAGAAGCGACAGAATAACGACTTGATTTGATTCCCTCATTTTATTTTTAGAGGGATTTCCGAGCAGGCCTTTAGTTGATAGCTGAGGCCTGCTTTTCCACGTATCACGAAAAAGAAAATAAGGAGAACACAAGAATGAGAAAAGAGGCCTTGATTGGATTGTCGGTATTGCTGGTTGCGGTTAGCGGTAGTGCTACTGTTTTGGATAGTTTCGGCGTTATCAGTGGTGAGGCTTCAGTAGATTCTGCTTTGAGTTTCGTTGAGGTTCAGGCCACTGATAATGATGGAGAGTATGTTTTGCTTCGAAACGAGGCGGATCAGTCTGTAGAAGTTTCTAGGTTGACAATTGAAGATGATGGAGGAAGTAGTGATGATTTAGTTTCAACTAATGAATCAGATTATGTGGACTCAGGAGAGTATCTTCTTGTGTTGACGGATGGAGATACTCTAGATCCTGATAAAGGGATAAAAGAGTTTATTAAGGCTTCAACAAATGATAATGGCATAACATCCAGTTTAGCTGATGGTGGAGAAACTCTGGAAATACAGATTGATGGTACTGAAATAAATGACTTTGAATATGATGGAGATTGTTCGGAGACAAATGTTGAATTTCCTACTGACCAAGATGAAGATTGCAGAGAGCCTATGTTTGAGGTGAGTAGCAGTGAATAGAAAGGACTCTACTCTAATCCTAGCATCATTTTTAGTGATAGGCCTCGCCTCAGCTCAAAGCGTTCAGATTGAGGATGCGGATGAGTTCCCGACTGAGTTGACTGGCGGGGAATCTTTCAGTTTAGGCCTGAATTATAGTGTTGATAGTCCTGATGAGGTTCCTCTTTCTCTCGAGTTTAAGGCCTTTTACAACGGTACTGAAGTCGATGAAAAAGAGGCGTTTGATCTTTCTGTTGGTGGTGAAGAGTGTGAGGGTTTCAGGTGTAATTTGAATGATACTGAGAATGATGGATCTGTTGAACTGGAAGTTGATTCGAATCCAAGGTTGCAGCCAGGATCATTTGGTTTCGAAGTTGATATTTTGAGTGCTGTAGGCGTAGGACAGGAAGTTGAAAGTGTCAATATTTCGACAGGTGAAAACCCAGTGGTCGAAGGCCAGGGTTCTTCTGTTACAATCCAGTCGGAGGTCAATGGATCTGCTAATGTGACTGAACTTGACTTTGTGGGTGCTGAGCCTCCATCGACTGATTCCCGGTTTTTAGGCGGTGTGGAGGTAGAGGTCAGAGATGAGGAGGGCAGAGACTCTGGGAATAGATCCTCTGGAACAGTGAGGATTGATTTTGATGAGGATGACTTAGATACTGATACTGTAGCTATTCATCTGTATAATGAATCTTCAGGTGAGTGGGAGGAACTTGATTCTGATGTTGGAGATGGATTTGTTGAAGCTGATGTAGATCATTTCTCGGTTTATTCAGCGTTTGGAGAAGAAGAGCAGGATTCTTCCGGAGGTTCATCTTTCTCTGTAAGTGCGGATGAGTCAGACGTTTCCGATGAAAGGACTCAGAATGAAAGCGGAGATCAGGATGAAGGCACTCAGGAAGATGAAACTCAAGAAAATGAAGGCGCTGATAATGAAACTCAACAGGAAGATCAAGAACAGGAAGACTCTCAGGATGATGAGACCCAGCAGGATGAGTCTGTTGATGAACCAACTGATACATTGACAGGACAGTTTGTACAACAGGCCTCAAATCCTATGGTTGTAGGAATTCTGGCCCTACTTGCTTTGATAGCTGCAGGAATTTACACTGATAAATTGAATTCCCTGCAACGAAGAATTAGCGGGATCCGCTGATTAAATTACTCTATTTTCTTCAGGCCTTTCCTCAATATTTCTGATTGTTGTATCAAAAATTCTTTGCTTGGCCTCTCGAGTATTGAAGGCTGAATGAGGGGTAATTACTGTGTCATTTCTCTTGATTAGCTCGTAGTTGGCTTTAAACTCTTCATTACAGAACTGTGTTTTCTCTGAAATATTATCCATCTCCTGAATTTCATCCTCTAACTCGAGTACATCAAGGCCTGCATACTTCACGCTGTTGTTTTCCAGAGCTTCTAGTAGTGCTTGTGAATCTATCAGGCTTCCACGAGCTGTATTAATGATTACTGTTTCTTCCATCTGGTTGAACTCCTCAGTCGAGAACAAACCATGGTTTTCATCAGTTAATGGGCAGTGAAGGCTGATTATATCGCTTTGATCTATAAGATCTTCAAAACTGACGTACATGAAACCTAGTTCTTCTTCCAGGCCTTCTTTCTCGTATGGATCATATGCTATTACATCCATCTCGAAACCTTTCGCCATCTTGATAGCTTTCTGACCTATGTCTCCTGTGCCCACGACTCCAAGTTTCTTCCCTTTCAATTCGAGGCCTTCGAGGCCTGAACTGTCGAATTTGGTTTTTGTTTTCTCTGCTGCATCAATTATTCTCTTGGAAACGGTCAGTAAAAGTCCGAATGCGTGTTCTGCTACAGTATTTGAACCGTAATGCGGGACGTTGTAGACCTCAATTCCCAGCTCTTTAGCTTTACCTAAATCTATGTGATCGAATCCTGTTGACCTCGTCACGATTGCTTCAGGCCTGATCTCTTCCAGTACTTCTGCACTGACATTTGAAGAAGCGAAGACAGATACCACATCGGCATCCAGGCCTTCAGGAATATTTTCAGTGTTCAGTGATTGATCAAATGTTCTGTACTTTACATCTTCGTCTTCTCTGTGGTCAAACCAGGCTACGTCCATGAAAATTATTCAGGGTCGCTGGTTGAAAAGACCTTCTGAGACATTTTTAGAAACGACAGGTAAAATGTTGCAGCTATCTTTTCCTACCAATTTAAAAGCGATATTAGAGAATTCCTACATTATGAGTAAATTACAGTTCGTATTTCTAATCGTGGTGCTGTTGACATCAGGATGTATGGATAGTCAGGAACAGAGGCCTGAAGAAGTTGAGAACGCTGACCGAGCTGTAATGGTCGGAGAAATGTATTTCAACCAGGTAGGCCTTGATGAAGAAAATACTGTAGAGGCTGATGTTGGAGATACTATAGTGTTTTACAATGAAGGAGCGGCTAGACATACTGTTACGATTCCGGCTCTCGGCGTAGATGAGGTTATCGAGCCAGGAGATACTGTAGAGGTCGAAGTTGACCAGGAAATGGATGAATCGCCCTTGAACTGTACTTTTCATTCGAATCATGAAGGAATTATTAGCGCAGAGGCCTGAGAAAGATAGAGAAGAAATTTATGTTTTATCAACAGTATGAACTTACTTCTTTCTGTTAAATGTCTGAAAAATTAAATCGCCTGACTCATCTCTCTCAGTTAGTTGCCAGGCCTCCTCATCCCAGTCAGGGAAAAATGTGTCTCCATCATGAGTTCCCGGTACTCTGGTCAGAATCATCTCATCAGCTTCTTTCAGAGTCTGGTCATAGACTGAAGCACCGCCAGCGATGAAGACTTTTTCATTTTCAGCTGATTTATAGGCCTCCTCCAGACTGTTCATAACCTTCACACTTTCATCCACCTCAGGATTTCCTCTTGTCAGGACGATGTTTTCTCTTTCCGGTAGAGGCCTGAAATCCTCGGGCAGAGAAAAATAGGTTTTCCTCCCCATGATAACAGTCTCTCCCTTCGTCAAATTTCTGAAATGCTTCAGGTCTTCAGGATAATGCCAGGGAATCTCTCCGTTTTTACCTATCGCATTTTCCTTATCCATCGCGGCGATTATTATTTTATCTGTCATAAATCTCTTACCTTGAACTTATCACCTTTTCCAGTTAGGATTTTCTCCTGCTTAAGTCTATCCTTTATATCAGAACTCACCTTCGCTCTGTGATATTTTCCATTGAAGTATTCCTGAGCTAATGAGCTGATAATACTGTTTAATTCCTGTCTGTCATACTCTCTGGATTCTAACTGGTCGATTACCTCTAAATAAAGTCGGTCTCTTCTATTAGAAGGCCTCTCAGAATCCAGAAGAGATCTCAAATCTTCTACACTCAAATCATCTTCAAAATGGTATCTGGAAGACTCATTTGGAGAATTTCTCTCTATCTCTACTGGTAACTCCTCACCATACTCCTCTTTAAGACGAGATATATCCCGGCCTATCACACTTGACTCATGGCCAGTTAGATCCGAAAGATCACTTGAGTAAAAAGAATCTTGCTCACTTTCCAGTACTTCCTGATAAACCTCAACGAATCTTCTTTCCCAGCTCATTCTGCCACCGCAAACTTCAGGCCTGGATAAGGACTATAGTTTTCAAGCTCGAAGTCCTCGTACTCGAGTTCGTCAAGGCCTTTATCCGAGATATTCATCTCTGGCTTTTCTCTTGGCTTTCTTGAGATCTGCTCCAGCAGGCCTGGAATATGGTCGTAAGGTTTTTCCTGTTCCGGAGCGTTTTCCTCTATCCATTCCTTGACTTCCAGAGGCGTCTGATCTTTCATTCTGTCTTTTAGTTCTTCGAGGTTTTCCCTGTACCATTTTCCTCTTTCCTCTTTTCCACAGTAGGCATGTGCATCGACTATTGTATGTGAGAACTGTCCAGGTTTGAGGCCTGTTCTCTCTGCGACTATCTTGGCGATTATGTTGTAGGCGGCGATGTTGAAAGGTATGCCTAGGGCTACGTCTCCGCTGCGCTGGGTCATGTGCAGGTTTAACTCATCTCCCTGAACGTTGAAGACGAATGTGAAGTGGCATGGCGGCAGCTTGGAGACGGCCGCGTTCGCCGGATGCCACGCGTTCACCACCAGTCTTCTGGAGTTTTCTGATCTGTATGGATGGTCGCCGTTCAATGTATCGATTATGTACTGAAGTTGGTCGAAGGTCTTTCTGCCGTCTTCCTCATTCACCCACTGTGAGATTCCTTCTCTGATCTCGCCTTCATCCAGGTCGTACTGGTCCTTCGCTTTCTCGATCCAGTCATCGGTGTTGGTCGGCCACCATTCGCCATCTAACAAGTCCTCATCTTCTGGAATCGGGAAACGCCTCCAGAAACGGCCGTAAGCCGTAGGTAAAAGGCCTTCATCGTCCGCCCATGCGTTCCAGATCTTGGTTTCCTCTCTCAGATTCTTGATATGTTCTTCGCCGGAAAAGTACCACAGAATCTCGTGGATCAGAGAGTTCCATCTGTATCCGGACATATCCTTGGTGGTAAGTATTGGAAATCCTTCCGAGAGATCGATCCTGTAGCTTTGAGAAAAAGTGGATACAGTGTCGACTCCGGTCCTGTTAGGCCTGTAGTTTCCGTTCTCGATAATATTTCTGACAAGCTGGTGGTACTCTTCCATAAATGGATATTCAAGGGGAGTGTTTAGTACTTTTCGAATTCAGTACTCGATATCCGTCTCACGGTAGAGATCAAACTCATCCATCAAGGCCTCTACCCTTTCCCTGACCTCTTCTCTCAGGTTTTCGTCCCCGGAGTTTTTGATTAATTCGCCGATCATTTCGCCAATCTCCTCTAATTCTTCCTCCGCCATTCCACGTGTTGTCAATGCAGGAGTTCCCAGTCTGAGGCCTGAAGTCACCATCGGAGGCTCAGGATCGTAAGGCACTGCGTTCTTGTTTGCGATAATATTGCAGTCCTCCAGGACTTTCTCAGCCTCTTTACCTGTAATATCTTCTTCTTTCAGATCTATCAGAACCAGATGGTTGTCGGTTCCGCCTGAGACCATCTCGAGATCCTCTTTTCTCAGGCCTTCTGCCAGAGCTTTCGTGTTTTTCTTGATCTGTTTTGCGTAATCCTTGAACTCGGGTCTCAGTGCTTCCTTGAAGCAGACGGCTTTTCCTGCTATCTGATGCATCAGCGGGCCTCCCTGAGAGTAAGGAAAGACAGCTGAATCTATCTCATCTGCGTACTCTTCCTTGCAGAGGATCATTCCGCCGCGAGCTCCTCTGATAGATTTATGTGTGGTTGTTGTAACTATATCGCAGTGCGGGAAAGGTTGCATGTGTTCATCAGCTGCTACAAGGCCTGAAATATGGGCGATATCCGCCATCAACATTGCATCGACCTCTTCAGCTACCTCGGCAAACATCTCGAAGTCTACCTCTCTGGGATAAGCGGAGAAGCCACAGACAATCAGATCGGGATCGTGTGCCTTGGCGGCCTCCATAACATCTTCCTTCTCAAATCTCTCGGTCTCCTTGTTCATTGGATAGCTATCGAAGTCGAACATATCGCCGGACATGTTTACGCCGTGGCCATGAGATAGATGGCCTCCATGTGATAATACAGGGCCTAAAATCTTTCCGCCTTTTCCGACCAGTTTTCCATATACCGCTAGGTTTGCTGTGGAACCTGAATGCGGCTGGACATTTGCGTGGTCTGCGTTGAATAACTCGCATGCTCGTTCACGCGCTAGGTTTTCGATTTTATCGTGGTATTTACATCCTGCGTAGTATCTGTTACCTGGATATCCTTCAGCGTACTTGTTTGTCAAAATACTGCCCTGGGCCTGTAGAATCTGTTTAGGCACAAAGTTCTCACTCGCTATCATTTCGAGGCCTTCTCTTTCCTGCCTCTCCATCTCGTTTTTCAGTGCTTGATGTACTTCAGGATCTGCCTTGGAAAGATTACGGTGTTCCATGAAAGTTTGTTTAGAAGTTACTCATATTTGTCTTTCGGTTTACGTGTAATCTGCTTTATCTGGAACCACGTTTCGAACCCCGCCTTCAGGATTCTCGACATCGCCCTCGTAACGGGGAATAACATGGATATGCAAATGATCAATAGTCTGGCCTGCGGCCTCGCCCTCATTAATTCCAATATTGAATCCTTCAGGATCTTTCTTTTCTCCGATTATAGAATCAATCATCTGGTTTGAGTTTAGGTCTTTTACATCTGAGATATCCGAATATTTTTCTTTAATTTTTTCCTTTTCTTCGGCTAATTTCTTGGATTTAGTTATGGCTTCACCTAAGTTCAATATCTCATCTTCATCTAAGTCTTCAAACTTCTCAACGTGCCTGTCGGGAATGACAAGTATATGTCCAAAGCTAACAGGGTTAGGGTCAAGTCTCAATGTAAATTTCTCACATTTTTCTATTGTCGCCGCTGATGCCAGCTCATTGAGGTCACAGAATACACATTTCTTCATTTTTCTACACTCTCCAGTATGATTCTTTCATCAAAGCCGCCTTTATCATCAGACTTCTCATCTTCAATTTCATCTAGATCAGAAAATTCAATTTCCTCAGCTTCTAGATACTCTTTCAGTACTGCATAGAGATCTGCCAGTTCCTTGATGTCCCCTTCATCCTCGAATTCTCTGGCCTCCTCCAGTATTTTCTTCCTGAGCCATTTCTCTTCTTTACCTCTGGAGGCCTTCCGGAATACAGGCCTCTGATTGTTTTCCCTTATTATTTCAGGGATTCTATCTCTAACGAGCTTTGGGAGATCTGACATATTTTATTCCTCGAGAAACATTCTGACTACCATCTGCAGAATCTGGATGAATACTCCCATAAATGCAACGTAGATTCCGAGACCGTTCATCAGAGGTGAGGCCTTTTGCTCTCTCAAGATAAAGATTTCATGAACTAGATAGACCATGAAACCGATCAATGCGAGGAAGAATGTAATCAGGCCGAATATACCTGAGAAGGTTCCTATGAATGCCATCCCCATGACTCCGAGGAAAATGTAGTTTGAGTACATCCCCCATTTTGAGAAGTCTCTGCCTGTGAGATAGACTAGGCCTGCGGAAGCGATCGCAATCCCGACGGAAACTGCGAGCGTTAATCCGAGAACTATCGGATACATTCCTGTGGAGGTCAATGCAAGTACTCCGCCTCCAAACAGCCCGTAGGCAAACTGCAGAATTCCGGTTCCAATATAGGCCTTTCCTGTATCCTGGTTCCTGATCCCTGATTTGGCGATCCATACTCCTCCAGTCAGTAAGGCTCCGAAAAACAGTACCCCCAAGATTAGGTAGGAGAAAACGTAATTCATTAGGCCTGCAAGAGGTGTCAGACTAATCAAGGCCATCAGGATAATATTCGATGTGATGAGGCCTGATGCTATTCCAATGGTTTTGTATTCGTGTTTCATAATGAGTATTCAGGCCTTGATCTTGATAAAGATGGTTTCGGTAGATTCAAAAGTTAACAGAGTTCCATTTTTTCTGTGGAATTAGATAATTCGAACGGAGTTTTTGTAGTGATTGAAGGGCCTGATGCATCCGGTAAGGAGACACAGACAGGACTGTTGACTGAATGGTTGAGAGAATCTGGTTATTCTGAAATCAGCGAGGAAACTCAAAGAGATATTGTGGAAGATATGCCGGGAGATTATCCTGATCCAAAAGCTCAGAAAGTCAAAGATTCTATAGAGGACGGTGTCTGGAGGCTGTCTTTCCCGACTTACAGTCAGACACCTGGGGGTAGAGTCATTGAGGCCTATCTGGACGGTCGGTTCGGTGACAGAGAGGATCTAACTTTAGAGGAAAAGATCGATATATTTGCGGCTGATAGAAAGCAGTTCAGGTTGTTGATACGAGAATTTATTTCTGAAGGAGGAGTTATAGTCTGTGATCGTTATAGAGAGGCTAATTTAATTCTGCATTTAACCGATTTTACCGGGAAAGAATGGATAGATAAACTTGAATATATCAAAGGAGTTGATTCGGATCTACCTGATCCGGATGAAGTATTCTACCTTGATATCAGTCCTGAAGAGGCCAGTAGAAGGATGTCGGGTAAAAATAAGGATATCCACGAGCTGGATGATAGCTACATGAAGAAATCAAATGAAAATGGCAAGAAAGTTGCAGAACATGAATCCTGGAGGATAATAGATGGGGAAAGGCCTAGGAAAAAAGTATTTGAAAGTTTGAAAGAAATTGTTGAATCCCATTTCACTAACTGAAGTAAAGGTTAGAGTTTTAAGCTGGCTTAACGTTTAACCCATTATAGAATGAATGAAAAAGGCCTTGAGGAGACGAATTCTGGTGTAAAGAAGAAAGGCGAAATTGAAGAGGTCGCAGAGTTTGCACGTGAAGTCGAGGAAGGCCTTGAGGAGAAAGTAGATGAAAATTCTATAGACGAGTTCGGTAAATGGAGGCCTCGAGAAGAAGACGGTAAGGAAGATATTGAACGCAGGACCGTCGAAGCAGCTTCTATCAAGAAATCATCTGTGGAAGACGAGACAAATGGTGTCAAGGATTTCTCCGATGCAGGTAAGAAGGCTCTAGAGGCTGGGAAAAAACTGATTAAAAACGACAATCCCAATACAGAAGTCAGAGAGGCCTCGAGAAAGATGAGGAGGCCTGTAGAAGCAGGTTCGAGAAAGTTTGCCAGAGGTTTCGAGCATCAGGTCTACTCCAAATTAATGATAAAGTTTAATCCTTACTTCTTTGACGCTAAGGAGTTTTCAGCTGACTTAAGAACCAGTAAAGATGGAAGTTACTCGATGGAAGTCAATGTGCCTGATGAGAGTAAAAGAGATCATTTGAAGGATAATCTAGAAGGTAAAAACTGATGGAGATAGTATTCATTTTTGCACTGGTTGCATCAGTTTTTATGGGTATTTCAATAGGTGCGTCCAGTGTCGCTCCTTCTTATGCTCCTGCTAACTCTGCAGGAAACTTTAACGTTATGCAGCTTGCTCTCCTGTCAGGGATATTTGCCTTTATCGGTGCAATAGTCCAGGGACAGAATGTTGCTGATACAGTCGGAGCAGGCCTGTTATTTGGCGAGATATCTGTGCTTCAGGGAGCGGCTATACTTACTATAGGAGCAGGCCTTGTAATTATCAGCGTTTTAACTGATTATCCGATGCCGACCGCATTTACGATCGTAGGAGCAGTTATAGGATCTGGAATCGGTTTTGGGAACGCTGTCAACTGGAGTGGATTTGCAATGGTTCTGGGCTTCTGGATTGGAACGCCTGTATTCTCATTTACCCTATCGTATACTCTTGCTAGATTAATCAGAAAGTTTGTTCCGAAAGAAGGCTCAGAAAAACTAATTAATTATTTACTGATAATTTCAGGTGGTTACGTGGCTTATACAGCGGGAGCTGCATCAGTAGGCCTTGCTGTTGGACCTTTGCAAAGTACCGGATATAACATGAGCTCATTGCTGTTTCTTGGAGGTGCAGCGATTCTTATGGGTTCCTGGATGATATCTCCTAGAATAATTAAGGCGGTTGCATATGATTACTCCAATGTAGGGCCTAGAAGAAGTGTTGCGGCACTGGCTGCTTCAGGAATTCTGGCTCAGATTGGTATCCAGCTCGGAGCACCGGTATCATTTAATCTTGCGATTGTCGCAGCAGTCATAGGCTCTGGTATGGTTGAGGGATCCGATAACAAAAGTGATGAGAAAATTCTCATGACCGTCGCAGCATGGATAGGAGCCTTTCTACTTTCAATTGCTTTAACTGCGGGAATAGGTATTGCCCTCACAGGCCTCTGATATTTATTAGAGTGCTCGAAATATCTAACGTGAAAGTCCTCTCAGTCAACGCAGGTTATTTCCTAGGTTTTGATGGCTCTCATACTGATTATTTTATGAAACCGTTGAGATCGGTCAGAGCTGACGCGGATGTGGAGAGGAATGCTATTAATGAATTTCAGGAATTACTTGATTCTGTAAATCCTGATGCAGTCTTGCTGCAGGAGGTTGACTCAGGCTCTTTTCGTTCATCTTTGGAGAATCAGATAGATCTAATTTCTGATGAGGCTTCCAGGTTTAACTGGATATACGAATGCAAGTACAGAGGCCTTGTTTTTCCAAATGCTCCTATTCTGAGGAACATGAGTAATGCTGTAGGCATCCAAGGTAAAAATGTGGTAGGTCACAGGCTGAATCACGGCCGCAAAAACCTGGTTCAGGAAATTTTACTGGAGGATTACAGTCTTTTTTCAGTCCATCTTGCTACTTTCAGCAAGAGAGTGAGAAGAAAACAGCTCAGTGAAATACGGGAGTTAGTGGAGGGCAAAAATTCTGTGATTTCAGGAGACTTTAACTTCCATAATCCCGGAGAGAAGGAAAGTGCTGAAAATGTACTTGGTATGGATATAAAGTCTCCGGGCCCGACTTTTCCTGCGAAAGATCCTTCACAGAGGCTTGATCTAGTCGCTCATTCAGACAGCGTAGAAATTTCAGGGGTAAAGGAACTCGGAAACAGGTTCTCAGATCACAGGCCTATCAGATTCAGTATAGACTTCATGTAGTCAGGGTGAAAGGTTAGTATTTTATTCAGGCCTGAGTTAATCCAGTTATGGAAGATATGTTTGAGAAAATTTATGCGGGTTCAGGCCTTTTCCTGATAGTGTTGGCTCTGGTAAATCTTTTCGCAGAGGTGGGTGAGCTCCGGTATGTCTATATTTTTATGTGCGTTGGAATGTTCATTTTCTTTGATTCCTTGAATTACTTTTTGGTAGATCAGTGTTCACTTATCAGCGGGGATATCTCTTTGTTAAATGGGGGTATGTTTGTGTTTACAGTGGGGGTGCTTTCGGCCTTCTTCGCTGAAGTTTATGGTGCGTATCTAACAGGTATATGGCCTGGAGTATTCTCTACATCTGCATTAAATATGCAGACTATAACACTGGTAAATGAAATATTTGAGACAGTTTTAGTATATGGCATACTGGCCTTACCAGCATATTCAATCTACAGAATACTTTGTAAGGTCTTTCACGCTGAAACCATGTTACAGAATGAATTCGGCGTTACTGATTTCTACAAGTACTTCGTACATCTGGGACTGATACTTTTGACTCTACCATTCATACTGGTATTTGTAGACTTAGGCCTGAGCTTGGCATATCTGATGTTTGTCTTATCTCTTATAGGCCTATTATTGATAATAGAGTACTTCGAATTCAGGAAGAAAGGTCAGGGAACAATAGTAAATATTGCATATGGGGAAATGGAGAAATTCGGCGCAGTTATGGGCATAACAGTTCTTACAGGATTTATTATCTCGCTTTTAACATACAACCAGGGGCTGTGGACTGCAGAAGTGCCTTTTGAACAGGTACAGCTTGGAGGCACACCGATTTCAATGTTCATCATTTGGACATTAGTGGTATGGGTGTTGGCCTCAGGAATCAATCTTATTTCAACTACAGAGATGCCTAATTTCAGGCCTGACCGCAGAAGCACAGATAATTCCGGTGATTCTGAAGATTCGGAGAAAGAAGATAGTTCAGATAGAAAAGAGAAATCAGAAGAGGTCTAATTTTTGATATCTGATTCTCCAGGCGGCAATGTTCTGATAATGTAATCCAGATCCAGGTCGTATTCTTTGAACTTTCTGTTAAGTTTTTTTGCTATCTCGGATTTCTTTGTACCTCCGGGCCTGAGTTCTATAGGCTCTTCGCAGTGTTCTCTGATTGCTTCCTCTGGTCCACATACAGGCAACCAGGCATCTTCCAGTTTGTATGCGCCTATCCAGGCCTCTGTGCTGACGTTCCTCAGGTAATCACGGTTTCCACGTATCACAAAGGCTCCCTGCGAGAGGTATTCTCCCGATTCCGGGTTCTTGGTAACCTGATCTGGATCAACATAGTATACATCTGCAGCGCCGATACCTGCTTTCCAGGCCTTGGTAAAGGTGACTGCGCCCCTGGCTGCCTCTTCAAGCGTCTTATCTGAGGCCTCCTGACCGTCCTTTATAACAACGCTTGGAGCTCCATCAAAATCAACATGCATGTAGAGGTCGTTGTCTTCCATATGCTTTTTGACAAGCATCTCGTTTGTCTGGGAATCTCTTCCAATGAGTACAAGGTTTCCATCGCTGGAGTAAAACCATCTGTACTTCTCGAAGTATTTTTTCTTTCTTTTCTGAGTCTTATCTTCCATTACTTCATCCTCAAGCTCGATGTTTTCCTTTTCAAGATCATCGATCTCCTCTTGAGTCTTTTCAAGGGCTTTTTCTGCGCTTTCAATCTTTGACTCTGAGGCCTTCGCATCATCGTAGTACTGTGATGCCGTAGCCTCTAAGTCCTGGAAGAGATATACTTTCAGGTTCTCACCATTCAGGTAGTATGAGAAGAACTCATTCTGCTGGTTCAATGTATTGATTTTAGAGGCCTGTTCCTCATCGGATTCTTTCAGTTTTCTCTCTGTCTCGTCCCAGCCTACCTGTTCAATTCCACGTTCAATTGTTTCCTTAGCTTTCTGTAGCTCGTTGTAGTTTTCATAGATTCTCTCGGCATTCTCACGTTTTTGTTCAGCAGACTTTTTCAGGCCTCCAATCTTTCTCTCCTGCTGCTGTTTTTTCCGCTTGATACCTTCCATTTCTTCCTCATATTTCTTCCTCAACTTTCTCTCTTTCTCTCTTTTTTCTCTCCTGTAATGGAATTCGTCCACGGTCTCAGCATAGATATCGAAGTCCTCGACATCGTAATCTGAATAGGTTTCAAGAGGGAATGGAGACGCCCTTACAGGTAGGTCATCGGAGTAAAGTTTTGGCTCTCGCTCGCCGGTTAAAACATTTTCTATCTCATCTGAAACCTTTTCTCTCTCCTTTTCAGTCAGACTCTTTACAGGCCTGTCTTTTTCTATACCGGTTCTACTACATATTTCCTCGGCATAGGTTCCGCCAAGTGACAGGTCAGAGGCTATCCTTCTAACGATTTCGCCTTCATCCATTAACTCAAAGTAATCTTCAGAATCTCTTGGATCCTTGACAGGTTCAGGGAACTCGTACTCTAGGCCTACTCTGATCTCTCTATCAGCCCATTTCTCCTCTCTCAATGCTCCTATTATCTTGTTTTCCTTTGTCAGAATGAAGTTTCCACGGCCGAACATCTCTGCAATAAGTTTCACATCATCGCTTTCCAGAACGAGTATTCTGTCAAAGCCTTTCTGCTTGATTCCTGTAACTTTTCCCAGATGCTTCCTCAATTCCATTGCAAAGCCTGGAGGCCTCTGAGGATTATCTCTCTTGTACTTTGAGATGAACGCCCGATCAGGCCCTAAAATCAGTCTCTTCTTACCTTCTCCGCCTACATGTATCTCAACAGTTAATTCATCTTTTCTCTGATAGACCTTTTGAACATGGCCTCCCTCAAACTGGTTGAACTCCTCTTCCAGAATCGAGAGATCAAGACTGGTTATCTCCATTATAATTTAATTAAATTCATGAAACGTTTTCAAAGCGATTCCTCGACTTCCTGCTGATCAAGCTCCTTGAACTCTTCCAGTGAGTCAATGTTGAAGTAATCAAGGAAGAAATCCGTTACATCTAATTCGGAAGTCCTACCATCTTTCTCTTTGGAAATAAAGCCTCTATTAACCAGTTCCTTGACATGCTGATAGGCTCTGTTCCCTCTAACATCAATAATATGTTTTTGACCGACAGGCGCATTATAAGCGATAATTGACAATGTCCTTAACTCTCCAGAATTCAAATCCTGGTGCGGAGCAAGATGATCTACGTCCCCTATATGATCGCTTTTAACCTTTAGTTCATAGCCCTGTGCGGTCTCAACCAGCTCCAGGCCTCTATGATCCTCTTCGAGCATTTCCTCGAATTCCTGTATCAACATGTCTACGTAGCCGATGCTTCCAAGATTCAGTACATCTGCGATTTCCTTTCTTTCAATCGGGTCCTCGGAAAGGAAAAGTGCTGCCTCAAGTTTTGCTTTTTTATCTTCCATAAAGAATCATTCTTTTCTGCGATTATTAATTGTTCATGTTGTCCTCAGGCCTGACATGTAAGTCCCCCAGAAACTCCTCCTGAATCAACCGGACTTTCTCATCATTTTCCAGGTGAAGGACGTGTTTGAACTTCTCGATCTGTTCTTCTCGCTCTCTCTGTTCGAGTAAGTTATCGAAATGTATCTCCTCGTCATCTGAGGTAAATGAAGTTATCTTATCCATCAGGGAGTTCAGTTTATCAGTTATATCATCTTCATCGACTTCGAAGGCCTCATCCATTTCTGCTCTCATTTCCTGGCGTTGCTCTCGCTGCTGGTGAACTTCCAGCGCGGATTCCAGTGCATCTTTTAATTCACCTATTCTCATCCTTCTCTGAGGCTTGTTCTTGACAGGAATCTCCAGTTCAGGCCCCATATCAAGTTCAACTTCATCATCACTCTGGTCTCCATTTTCCTCGAGCTCACCGTCTTCAAAGTCCATAGGATTCTCTTCGTCCATCATCTGGTTTTCTTCTTCAGTGTACATCGCCATAGTCTTCATATTCAACAGTGCTGCACAGATCCTGATTGCCTTCGCAGGTACAGAAAGATCGTACTCCTGCATCTCCTTGATATATTTCCTGTAACGGTCTGCCAGAACCTTGATATCTATTTCCTGGGGAGCCATATCAGCCGTCAGAAAGTCGAGAGTCTCCTCCCATGGCTGATCAACCATCATTTCGATTCGGTGCTCATCCATTTAAACTAGGCCTCAAATTCATTGTCTCTCTCCCCGGTATATTGTCTTATTGAGGCCTCCAGCTTTAAAATATATTTACTCTCCAAGCTCTATGCTTCTGATCTTTGAACGACCGTTTCTCAGAGAGACTCCATAGGCTCTCTCAGCGTGCCTTACTGTGATATCGTTGTGGGAGATTACGATAAACTGGTTGCCATCAGCATAATCCTTCAGTAACTCAGAGAGCTTCTTTGCGTTGGTATCGTCCAGTGCAGCATCTATCTCGTCCATTATGTAGAAAGGAGACTCCTCATACTCCAGAATCGCAAACACAAATGCAATAGCAGTCATAGTCTGTTCACCCCCTGATAAGGCCTGGATAATGTGTGGGTCCTTGTTTGGTGGTGCTGCCTTGATTTTAAGGCCTTTGTTGATGTCATCGTCTTCTATCACCAGTTCTCCTGTTCCTCCTCCGAATAAACGGTCAAATATCTCGGAGAAACTATCGCTTATCTCATTGAAG
>UEYX01000006.1_pt1 | contig 31167 bp, 42 predicted proteins | sample 1903601 | NCBI WGS metagenome assembly UEYX01 (sample SAMEA4776352, study PRJEB27445) | saltern metagenome | biome: Hypersaline environment; feature: solar saltern; material: Pellet | place: Spain | collected 2014-08 | depth 0 m
CTATAGTAGTAACTAAGGCAGGGTATTTTAGAGAATAGTCTGCGGTTTGAAGTCTAAGGATTTCAGTAAAGAACAAAAAATAAAGAAGTTAGAATATCTCTCGTTAAACAATAATTTCATCCAGCTCTTTCTCCATAGAGTTGAAGTTCTCGAAACCTTCTTTCTTAATGACAATCATCTCCTCTATCCTGACTCCGCCAAGATCCTCGTAATAGAGGCCCGGCTCGATGGTCAGAACCATGTTCTCCTCGGCTTCTAAATCATCGTTCGCAACCCGTGGAGCCTCGTGAAGCTCTAGGCCTACAGCGTGACCGGTCGAATGAATAAATCCTTCTTCGGTCTCTGGATTGTTTCTCAAAGTATCATATCCATGATTCTCGAAAACATCGCACACTTTTCCATGAACCTCGGAAAGTTTTAACCCGGCTTCTTTCTCCAGGACTTCAAAGGCCTGTCTCTGAGCCTTTAGAACCGTTCCATACATTTTCTTCTGTTTTTCAGAAGGCTCGCCCTTGAAGAAGGTCCTTGTCATATCACCAAAATACCTATCTTTTCTTGGAAAGATATCGATTATAATCGGTCCTCCTGGCTTTAGATTTCCAGAGCCGAGGTCGTGAGGCCTGGAGCTCTGTTCACCTGACGCAACAATCGTCTTCTCAGGAACTTCATAGTTATTCTCGAAGAGAAGGTTCTTGATGGATTTTCTCAATCTTTCAGAAGTCAAAATTTCTCCTCTGTAGTATATCTCTCCTTCACTGACTGAGGCCTCTTCAAGTATTTCTTTCGCGTGCTTCATCGCTTTTTCAGTTGTGTCTTGAGCTTCACGCAGTTTCTCAAGCTCCTCCTCGGTCTTTACCCGCCTCATCTCTTTGGAAGGGTCTTCGACAGGACTGATAGAGAGTCCTGATTCTCGAAGCTGGTCTCCCAGCTTTAATGGAAAGTCTTCCGGCACAGCGATATCTTCAACTTTTTCCTCATTTAGAAAGGCCCTGAATATCTGGATATGTGCGTCGACGTTCTCCCGTGGATCCCCTTCCCGATACTTTGATGTGCTTACAACTTGGTCCACATCCGCTTCCGTCTTTGCCCGACTCATCTCAAGAGGGGAGACCAGAAGGATATCTTCATCTCTCTTTCTCAGGTAGACCACTGGGTCGTGGGCCTCGAACCCTGTGAAGTAGAACATGGCAGGGTCCGAGCTGTCCGCCCGCAGAAGATAGGAATCTGCATCAATATCAAGGCCTTCAAGCAGGTCCATTTTCTATCCGTCGATTATTCCTTCATCCTTGACTTTGAAGACTGCCTCTCCTTCAGGCATGTAAGGTGAGTCGACCAGCCTTGCGATCCTTTTATCCTTCTTGGACTTTCTCAGGTAAAGTCTGACTGCGGAGTTATGCGCCACGATATGGCCTCCGATAGCCTTTGTAGGGTCCCCAAACATCTGATCCGGGTTGGACATCACCTGGTTAGTTACGAGGACTGCGATATTGTGCGCATTCGCAAGCCTCAACAGTGTTGTCATGTGCTTGTTTAGTTTTTGCTGTCGAGGTGCAAGCTCTCCTCTCCCAACGTAATCGGATCTGAACTGTGCAGTCAGTGAATCGACAACTATCAGGCCTATGTCGTTGTTCTGACAGATTTCCTGTGCCTGATCTGTTAGAAGCATCTGGTGATCTGAGTTGAATGCTCTTGCGACGTGGATGTTTTCCAGTACTTCGTCTACATCCATGTCTTTGGCTTCTGCCATCTGCTCGATTCTTGTAGGTGTGAAGGTATCTTCTGTGTCAATGTAGATTGCTTCACGGCCGAGGCCTCCGTTTTCTTCAGGCAGCTGTACGTTTACAGCCAGCTGGTGTGATAGCTGGGTCTTTGCTGAGCCATATTCTCCGTAGACTTCTGTGATGCACTGTGTCTCAATTCCGCCGCCTACTACTTCATCGAAGTTGCTGGAGCTTGTTGTAATCCTTTTCATCTCATTTCTCTGGTCGAATCGTTCCTTCCCTGATTCGAATCCGATGTCGAGATGCTTTCTTGACTCTGTGATTATGCTTTGAGCCTTTTTATCTCCTATATCGGCTACCTCTGCAAGCTCTCCCGAACTCATCGTTGCTATGCTCATTAATTCCTCGTAACCTGCGTCACGAAGCTTTTCTGCTGTTTTGCCTCCTACTCCTTTGATGTCCTCTAGTTCAACGTCGTTGTTCTCGCTCATTTTATATTCTCCCCTTCAAAACTATCTGTATTTTCATTTCTAACCTTGTTCATAATACAATTTTCAGGCCTCCATGATCTCCAGCATCTCATCAATCTTTTCCTCCTGATCGACTTCTTTCATGCTGTTGACCAGGATCTCAATCGTATCGAAGTAATCGTTGTAACGTGTCCGTCCCTCGATCTCGATTTCCTTACCCATGACTTCTTCTGAGGCCTCTTCTACTGCATCTGTATCCATATCTTTTTCCTGTTCCTCGGTCAGGTCTAACATATCTCTTGCCTGGTCTCCGAAAAATACTGCTCTGATGTTTTCTGTTCCGTCGTCAAGTACTGCTGATACTGCGAGCCGTCCTTCTGGATTTTCTACTTCTGTACCATCGTCCGTAACGTATTCTCCGTCGTCGTTTTCCCTGACTGTATCGCCTGAGTCAGGATCTACTCTGTAGAATGGGTTTGAGGTATAGACTGTCATCAACATTCCTGTAACTTTGAAGCTGTTGCCTTCTCCAGATACCTCTGAAATCGCTACTTCTGAAGTGCTTTGCATCTCGACTTCGTCAAAATCTTCTCTTTCATTTTCATCCACCATCTTGACCTGTGCGGAGTCTCCAAGCCTTAACTCTGCGTTACCTTGGTCGTCTTCTACAGTGTAACATCCGCTCATTTCGATTACATCGCCTTCATCAACGTTTTCTGCGATCTCTGTCTGTTCATCCCAAAGAGTGACTCTGATAGTTCCTGTATCGTCTCCAAGAACCATATTCTGGACTTTACCGTCCTCTTCCTCGTCATCTCTTGAGAAAGTATTCATATCGGATACTCTGAGAACCTTTCCTTTGATCATAACTTTACGCATTTCCGGCACAACATTCTCGATTTTCAGGTCTGCGGCATCAGATTCGGAAAGATCTACGCCATGTTCTTTAGCCACTAGATGCACTGCACCTTCTTCACTCACAAGGCCTTCAAACTCCTCAAGTTTTTCCTCTACATCTTCCTCTAACTCTTCTTTTTCAAGTTCAGAGGCCTCCACGACCTTTTCAATTAAGTCCTCAGTATCCATGTAAAATTAATCGAGTGGAAACCTTAAATCAACTTTCAAAATCTATCTTTAGATAGCCAGGGCTGTACAGAGAACACCTGGTATAACAAGGTTATATTTACGTCAGTATCCTGCTTTTGCATTTAAGAGTAATCAGAAGAAGAAATCAATATGAAGGCGCAGTCTGCGATTGAGTATTTGATGACGTATGGTTGGATGCTTCTAGTTGTAGCCATCGTTGGAGGCGCCATATTTTCCGTTGCTCAAGGTCAGGCTGTGGTTGAATCTACAGGCTTTAATTCTAATGATCTTGTGGTAAATGATTTCGGAAGAGACTCTTCCGGAGATTTAGATATGGTTTTGGAAAACAGGGGACCTGAAAAAATCGAGATATCAGAAGTTAGAGTTGCAGATCCTGATAACGGTAAAAATGAACTTTTCTATGGAACTAAAGATGGAATAGATTCCGGAGAATCTTCTGTTATCTCAATGCCGGTTACTAACTCAGAACAAAGTAACAAACTAGATGTGGTGATAGAGTACTCAAGAGGAGGATTAGATAATATAGTCACAACAGGACAACTTAATGGAGATATCCAGATAGACTCTTCAGAATCGCTAGCAGGATACTGGTTATTTGATGAATCCTACTATAATGGAACGGATTTCGTAGATTTATCTGGCAGTTCTCGTTCAATCCAGAAAGATCCAGAAACTCCGTTCCTAGAATCTGAAAGAGGAAAATCGCTCAAATTCAATGATACTTTACCGACCATGTATCTTCCTAGGAACAGTTTCAATTACGATCAGGACTCAACATTCTCAGTCATTTCTTGGATTAAGCCGACTGATGTTTCAGACTCTGTTATAGTTGGTAGGCAGAAAATTTCAAGCCCGGATTTCCCAGGATGGAAGCTTCAGCTGGAGCCTAATGGCGCCTTAGCATTCTGGATGATAAATAATTCGGGCGCTGGCGACCAGCTTAGAGTTGAGACTGAACTGAATGTGACAGACCTAGAAGGGTGGAATCAAGTAGCTGTAAGTTATGATGGGTCTCGTCAGGCCTCCGGGGTTGATCTATATGTAAATGGTTCAAATATGTCTACTGACGTTAAGAAAAACAATTTGACTTCTGGGTTTGATATATCTGAAGATACTAGCTTTGGCGGAGTGAGATTTGATGTGCAACATTACACCGGCTTAATAGATAGTATTAGAGTCCATAATTCAACCCTCGGTAGTTCAAGAATAAATGAAATCTATAGGTTAAGAAAGTAAGGCCGAAAAAAGAGCTAGCTTAAGGCCTTTCTGATGTCTTCTGCCCGCACTGTTTTTCGGTCATCCTCTTTTGTGATTGCAAGGGCTTCCTCTGAGACATCTCCTGCGAATGTTTCGAGGATTTCTCCGAGTGTGTCTGCTGCATCGTCTGAGACTCTTTTTCCTGTGTGCTGTTTGATTGTTCCTTTCATCTTCGGAGTCGTAAATTCCATTTTGAAATCACCTATACTTTCTTTAAATCCACAACTGTTTTTAACTCCTTCTTCAACCGGTGGAATTATATGTTTCCGCCCACAATAAAGAGGTAGGGGAATGGGTAAAAATTACATGGATGACTTAGAGGGATTTTTCCTTAACAAGAAGCCGGTAAAAATACTAATAACGCTGAATAACCCGGGAACAGAGAGCTACGCTTCTGCGATATCAAAAAAGACTGACTGCACATACTCACATACTGTTAGAATTCTCAGTAAAATGGAGGAAGCAGGCCTCATTACTTCTAGTATGAAAGGCAGGAAAAAAGAGTTAGAGTTAACAGATAAGGGTCGTGAACTGGCTAAGGCCTTGAGCGAAGCAGTCCATCTTATGAATTAAACCGAAATGTAGTTACCTTAACGTTAAAACTCTTTGGTTCTATAATGAGGGTATGTCAGATCAGGCTCCAGAGTTTGTCTACAGAGGCACAACACAGAGCAGAATTGATGAAAATTTGAAGGGGTCAAATTTCTTTCCGGTTAACTGGACTGATAGCTCTGTACAGGCTTTGAGTTATGCTGCAGGTTACTCACTCGGAGACTCTCACAATAACGTTCCTGTAGTGGTCGTGACAGAGTACGATGAAGAGGCCTTTTTAGAAGGAGGTCAAGGTGTACCCACGAAGCTAGATGGATTTGAGGTAGATGACTTCAGCCCGCAGTGGTACCGCTTTCTGGAGCCTGAATCAGCGTTCGACTCAGAGAGGGCAAGGGATGAGGCCTTGGAGATGTTCGATATCAATGACTTGGATGGGTTTTTAGCACAGCATGTTCCTGAAGAGGTGAACAGGGATTCGGCAAGGAATTATTTCGAGACATTCACTGACTTCGAAAGGTATGAGGCTTTGAAGTGAGATAGCATCTAACTGCGAACCGGAGTCTGGGTTTAAAAACATGTCTTCCCTCAAAAGATTATATGATCGAAACAGTTCAAGGCTTGTTGGCCACGCTGTTCAGTTTTTATGACTCGATTTTCCAGCCACTGCTGGCGGCAAGCCCTTACTACGCGCTGGCATTTTTCTCAGTAGGCCTTGCAGGTGCTTTCTCACTGATCTACTGGAGATTCCTGGATATAGAAAGACAGAAAGAGCTTAAAGAAAAATTAAATAAGCAACAGGAGAAGATGAAGGAAGCCAGAGAGAACGAGAAGACAGATAAAGTCTCTGAACATATGACAAAGTCTCTGGAACTTAATCAGAAGTTTATGATGCTGAATCTAAAGCCTATGCTGGTAACAATGCTTTTCGTAGGCCTGTTCTTCCCATGGTTGGGAGCAACGTTTTCACCAAACCTTGATCTGCAGGAACGAAACGGCATGATGACAGGAGAGCTAGAATACGCCTCTGAAACTGTTCCGGTTGAGGTAAATAATGGAAACAATACCTACATGGTTGCAGACGGTGAAGAAATCAGGCCTGGCGAATCCTTTGAGGCTCATGGATTTACCTGGGAGTTCAGAGGCGTAAAAGAAGGTGGAGGATTTTTCTCCAGCAGTGAAGGCCTAAAAGCTAATGTGGCTGCAGTCTTTGTGCCTTTACCGTTTTCGATCTGGTATGTGGGCGGTGCATTGAACTGGCTTGGATTCTATATTCTGATGGCGATGCCTCTGACATTCGGGTTCAGGCGGATGCTCGGAATAGCCTGAAAAAGCTTTGTTGAAGTAAAAAGAGTTATGATACTACAGGCCTTAAGATTTCCTTTCGAAGAGCAGGACTGGATCAGGAAGATGATTGGAGGGTATATCCTGGTTCTTGCATCCTTTGCAATACTGCCTGCTCCGTTACTGTTTGGATATATTCTGAGAGTTATGAGAGAGGAATCGATGCCAAGCTTCGATAACCTGGTTCAGATGTACATAGACGGGCTCAAGGCCTTTGCAGTAGTAATACTTTACATGGTCCCTGGAATACTGATAATGGCTGCTTTCGAAGGAAATCTTGCATTAGTAGGCCTTCCAGTATTTGTAGTAGGCTGGTGGGGATTCGAGTCAGGCATGTACTACCTCGCCAACGAGGGACTGAGAGAGGCTTTTTCAGCTCAGGCATTGAAGACGGTTTTCTCAATCAATTACTTCATCGGTATGTTGGCCTCAATTCTGGTTCCTCTTGGAATAACTATTCTCTATGTTTTGTCTCTGATAACGGTTTTACCTGTTCTACTTTTCCCGGCTGTCCAGTTCTACCAGACAGTTCTCAGATACAAAATCATAAAGGAAGCGATAGAAAAGTAAGAGGCCTGATTGTCTCGTTATAAAATATTTCTTTATTGAATGTTACCTATGAATGAAGAAACCTGGTACACTAGAGAGGAAGCTGAAACAGATCCGGAGTTCGGATGCATACCTGAGAAAAGGCCTGCAAAAGATCTCCTTGATCAAGGTTTTGTTGTATTAGACAAGCCTTTCGGCCCGACAAGCAACCAGGTCAGTTACTGGGTGAAAGAAGAACTCAACCTGAAAAAGGCAGGACATTTCGGAACCCTGGATCCAAACGCTACAGGAATTCTACCGGTAGGCCTGAACTCGGGAACAAGAATAAATCCTGCATTATCACAGGCAGAGAAAGAATACATTTTCGAGGCCGAAATGAGTGAAGAAAGGCCTGAAAAAGACATTAGAGAAGTATTAAAAGATTTTAAAGGCGTCAATAATCAAGTCCCGCCTGAGAAAAGCGCTGTAAAGAGAGAAGAAAGAGAAAGAGAAGTCTATGAGATAGAGTTAATAGAAGTCGATGGTAGAAACTTTCTGGCGCGTGTAAGATGTGAGTCAGGATTCTATGTTAGAGTTTTGATTGATCAAGTTGCCGAGGCCCTCGATGTAGAAGCTGAAATGGAAGAGCTTCGCAGAACTCTACAGTCCAGTCTGACAGAAGACGATGTACATACTTTACAGGATGTGGTTGATGCCTACCATTTCTACAAAGAAAAAGAGAATGAAGAGGCCTTAAGAGAGGTGATTAACCCGATTGAGAGAGCGGTAACTCATCTGAGAAAAGTAGTAATCAAAGATTCAGCGGTAAACGCTGTTGCCAACGGCTCAGATCTCGGTGCATCAGGTATATCGAAGTTCCAGGACAATATTGATGAAGGCGAGACTGTAGCAGTTACAACACTTAAAGGCGAGTTAATTGCTCTGGGAGAGGCCTTGATGAACTCAGAAAAAATGTATGATGAGAAAGGCACAGCAGTAGAAGTCAACAACGTCTACATGGATCCAGGCATCTACCCGAAAAGATGGAAGCAGTAAATCGTGAGAAATTGAGGCCTGTTTTTCCCGTTCTAATTTAAAGTTTCCAAAAATGAATATTCTTGTAGAGATGGTTCGGTCTGAACCATCAAGTACTGCAAACTGCTACGGCAGTTATGCCGGAGTGACTGAGTGGCTAAAGGTGCCGGTCTTGAAAACCGGTGACCCTTACGGGTCTCCTGGGTTCAAATCCCAGCTCCGGCGATTTCATCTGTCGAGTTCTGGCATTTGATGAGAGAAGCTCAAATTTGTGGGCTTCGGTTTCAAATCCCAGCTCCGGCGAGTTCATCTGCTGATATCTGCCATCTTTTTATTTCAGGCCTTCTATAACTAGATTATGGGGCTGTTATCTAGGGCTGAAGGTGCTTCTTCTAAGCTCAGAAATATCACTTCCAATTTGAGCGGTACTCTGGAGGATATTGATAATTCGCTTAATACCTTGAAAGATGAGGAAGGGAATGTTGATGAGGAAGAAAGTAAGTTGAGACAGAAGTTGAGGGAGTTCAGAGATAATCCTGAGAAAATATCCACTACCGATGAATCCGAGTTTCTAGAATTTATGGGACGTGAAGGAACGGAGCTTGAGGATGAGCTACAGAGAATGGAGTCTGAAATCCAGGGATTTGAACAGACTATAGAGATGTTACAGGAATTTGAAGGCGTAATTAACTCCGAGGAAAGAACAAGTCAGCAGGAAATTGAGACTGTAAGAGATGAGATCAGAGGCCTCAATCAGAGGATGAGCCATGAGAATGCAGATAAAGTTATCAGCGATTTTGAACAAGCGGTATCGGATCTGGATTCTGAAGCAGATCAGCTCTTGGAAGCCGCAAAACTTCTAGGTTCTCAGGAAAAAGAGATGGCAAGAGGCGATCAACTGGAGGAACATATGGTAGAGGAAGTTCAAAATTACAGCAGAGATCTAAGCATAATTGAGGAGTTATTTAGCGAAGTTGGGGCTCCGGAAGAAGTCCAGCAAAAGGCCTCACAGGTTGAGGAACTGAGGGAAGATGTATTGGATAAGGTTCAAACTGAGACCCGACAGCTAGGTAATGAAACACAGGAGGAACAGCAGATAATATCTCAGCTTGATCAGGAAATAGAGAGATTTGCTAATGAGGTACAGGAAGTGATGGAAGAAGCTCAGGCCTTGGAGAAACAGATGTCGAGTTCAGGCTTTGGACAGGAAGACCAGGAAATAGGAAGAGTTATAAACAAAGTTGAGGAAATAAATGAAAAAGCACAGAGGGCCTCAAAGACGATAGGTAGAGAAGAGGATTTTTTCGGAAATATTCAGTCTGCTGTAGGGAAGGCCTCAAATCTTCTTTCCGGATGAACTATTCAGAACTCAAATAATTTAGGTTCCCCTGTGCGCAATTTGATTTTTAAGCCTCACACATCCGGTGCAGGTCTTGTATCTTTTCCAATTGCTGCTGATATCATGGTAAGCTTAGGCCGGCGAGCCATTGTATTCGGAGTAACTTCAGTGGTCGGGTGGCGGGCTATACTGTTGATGGTGCATCTCAAGCCTTACTTACCTTTTTAAATTAAAGTAGGTATTTCCTTAGCCATATATATCGCTTTGTTACCCCTATCGTCTCCATAAGGCTTGGTAAAAATCCTTTCAGGTTAAATTCTCCTATCTCAAGAATCGAAAAGTGTTTTCCTAGATACAGCAGAGTTGCATCATAGGAAATCGTCCTCCTTTTCAGTTCTTTACCTTCCTCAGCTCTCAAAACGTTTTTAGCAACTGCTTTCCCTTCAAACAGTGCGAAAGTCGCTCTGGTCTTTTTCCCTTCATAACTGCAGTTGTCTCCGGCTGCGAATATATCTTTTTCATTTTCTACTCTGTTGAATTTATCGACTTTCAGGCCTTTTCCGTCCTGTTTCAGGTCCAGTTCCTCGAGCACAGATTTTTTCCTTATTCCGGCAGCCCAGAAAATGAGATCTGAATCATAAATGGAATCATCAGTCTCTAAACTGCCTTCTTCCAGAGACTTCACAGCTTCATTGAACTTTACCTCTACATCCATCGACTCCAGTCTCCCCAAGGCCTGTTCCGCAGTTTTCTCGCTAAGGTTTCTTACAAGTCTGTCTATATCCTGTAACAGAGTTATCTCGAAGTCCTGATCTGTTTTCTCTCTTAATTCTGAGAGGGCTGCACAGATTCCGACTCCTGTAGAACCGCCTCCAACTATCACGGCATTCTCAACTTTCCCATCTTCAATTTTCTCTTTTCCTTCCTTGATGTCATCTACTGAACGCATAGTTAAGGCCTCAGCATCGATCCCATGATAGTTATCTTCGGCTCCGAGACAGAACACTGCGTAATCATAACCAAGCTCTTTTTCATTTAGTAAAACCTTTCTCTCAGACTTTTCCAGGCCTCTAACTCTGTCTTCTATGTGTTCAATGTTTCTGCCGTCGAATTTTCTAGAGTAATCTATACTTATTTTTTCAGGATTTCCGCCTTCCAAGATGCTGTAACTAGATGGGTAGAAAAGCAATGCGTCCTCGGGATCGACCATTTTGACCTTGAAACCCTTTCTCTCCAATCTTAACGCAGATTCAAGGCCTGCTATCCCACCGCCCAAGACAACCACAGTTTTATGTAAAAACATTTCTCCTGACATAATCAAGTAATAATCTACTTTGATTATTATATGGGAAGGTCAGGCCTATTTAACTTTTCCAGACAATCCGGTTATATACCAGATAGATAGTCCCCTGGGGTAGTGGCCAATCCTACCAGCTTCTGGGGCTGGTGACCCAGGTTCGAATCCTGGGGGGACTAACAAAATTCTTTAAACCTTGATTCAGTTAACTGATATCTGTGGACCACAAGCACCACGAAAAAATGTTCAAAAAGAAATTCTTCATATCATCAGCTCTATCGATACCTGTCATCTACTTCTCAACTTTTATCTCAGGCCTATTCAACTATACTCCGATAGAATTTACAGGTTCAGGCCTGATAGTACTGGTTTTTTCGATAATAATCTTTCTTTACGGAGGCCTTCCGTTTCTGAAGATGGCGAAAGGAGAGTTAGAGGATGGAAAGCCTGGAATGATGGCTTTGATCTCTCTCGCGATAATTGTGGCTTTCACCTACAGTATGGGCTCACTCGTTATACCGGAGAGCTCATCGTTCTTCTGGGAGCTTGTAACGCTGATCGATATCATGTTGCTCGGTCACTGGATCGAGATGAGGTCGGTGCGTCAGGCCTCAAGTGCTCTGGACGAACTGAAGGAGCTGGTGCCGAATACAGCAGAAAAAATAGTAGGAAAGGATGCCGAATCTCGGGGAGAATCGGGCATTGAAGAAACAGAGGAAGTTGAAGTCTCAGAACTTGAGAAAGGAGACATCATACTGGTGAGGCCTGGATCCTCGATTCCAGCGGATGGAGAAGTGGTTGAAGGAGATTCCTCGGTGGATGAATCAATGATCACGGGCGAATCCGAGCCGGTCAGCAAGTCTGAGGGCGACGAACTTATCGGCGGAACAGTCAACAAGGAAGGCGCTCTCCACGTAAAGATCACAGCAACAGGAGAAGATACTGCTTTATCAGGGATAATGAAGCTGGTGGACGAGGCCCAGGGGGACAAGACTGAGACACAGCTTCTCGCGGATAAGGCTGCTGGATGGCTTTTCTACATCGCTCTCAGCTCAGCAATGATCACAGGAATCGTCTGGACGCTCGTAACAGGCCTAGGATTAACTACGCTTGAGAGAGTCGTAACTGTGCTTGTAATCGCATGCCCACACGCGTTAGGCCTTGCAATCCCGCTTGTAGTATCAATCAGCACAGCTATCTCCGCTAAGAATGGCTTAGTCGTCCGTGAAAGAACAGCAATGGAAGAGGCCCGTAAAATCGATACGGTGGCTTTTGATAAGACCGGAACACTGACAGAGGGAGAACAGAAAGTGGAAAGTATGGTGATCAGTGATGAGAACTTGAAGAATCTGGCCTCGATCGAGAAAAACTCAGAGCACGTGATCGGAAAAGCGATTGTTGAAGAGGCAGAGAATAGAGGCCTAGGACTTGAGGATACAGAGAACTTTGAGGCAATCAAGGGAAAAGGCGTGAAAGCGGATATCGATGGGGAGGCTTTCCATGCCGGAGGCCCTCAAATTCTTCAGGAGCTTGAACTGGAAAATCCGTACTCTGAATTCGCTGAAAAGGAAGGAGAGAAAGGCCGGACTGTAGTTTACCTAGTGAAAGATGAAGTTCTTGGAGCAGTGTCTCTCGGCGACCATATCAGAGAGGAAAGCTTTGAAACGGTTGAGGCCTTACACGAACGAGGCGTAAATGTTGCAATGATCACAGGAGACTCCGCGCAGGTAGCTTCGGCTGTTGCAGAGGAACTAGGGATCGATAACTGGTTCGCAGAGGTTTTACCTGATGAAAAAGATGAGAAGATTCAGGAACTACAGGAAAACGGCGAAGTCATGATGGTCGGTGACGGAGTCAATGACGCAGTCGCACTGACGCGCGCTGATATCGGTGTAGCGATTGGAAGCGGAACAGATGTAGCGGTCGAATCTGCAGACATTGTCTTGGTGAATGACAGTCCTCTTGGCGTAGTGAAAATCATGAAGGTCTCAGAGGCGACCTATTCGAAGATGAAACAAAATCTGTTCTGGGCAACAGGGTACAACGCATTTGCGATCCCTCTAGCTGCAGGGATTGCAGCGCCTGTAGGCCTGGTATTGCAACCTGCTGTCGGAGCTTTGATTATGTCTTTGAGTACTATAATTGTGGCGTTCAATGCACAGTTGCTTAGAAAAATTGATTTATAGATTCTGATTTAATCGAACGAATCCAGTAAAATTATATTATAGAGGCCTTAATCCGGTGTTAGGATGGATCGGCTCTCAAAGATTGGCGTGGCTCTCGGTGTAATCGGGATTCTGGCAGTTATAGGTGTGATTAGCTTTGCAGTTGCCTTATTTTCGGCGCTTGACGGTGAGGCCCAGAATTTCTCTCATCAGATCGAGTACAGTGCTGAAGTAAGAGCTAATGGAACTTTGAACGATACTGAGATATTGCTGCCTTATCCCGAGGATAAAAGATTTAGAGAGGCCTTGGAAAACGGCTCAGTAGATCCTAATGTCACGATCTCAAACGACTTCAACGCTTCGACATCGATCAATGATTCAGGTTATCTGAGGTTAGATATAGGGGATTTCAGGCCTGAAACCAGGGAAGAGAGATTCAGAGATATCACGGAAAATCCTACTTTCCCTGACGACTTCAATGAGTCGGGAGATCTTCGGGAAAATAATCTTTCAGGAATACATGAGTACAGCTCCTATGACTTCTACATAAGAATCGATTACAATCGGTCAATTAATACCAGAGAAGGCCTTGAACAGGAGCCGCATCTAGTCTCCAACGTTTCGGAATGTCAAAATGCGCGTGAATCCGGTTGTGCGACTTCTAAGGCCTATCTAAGTTATGATGCATCGAATGATACTTATCTTGAGATGAATGTCGGTTTAGAGGGCAGGAATTCCTGGAATGAGGGATTTTCCTGGCGCGGAAATAGTTACAGGCAGGATTTCTACAACAGCTTCTATGATAACAGTTATCTGATAGGATCTCAGGAAGGTTGGATTACTCTCACAGGTAGAGAAGTAGAAGGCGATGGAACCTACCAAAGGGATTAAATTCGAGTGAAGCTGAATTCTTTCTATCGGTATGATAGAGTACATCACTTTTCTGATAGTCGGGCTGATAGGCCTCTGGATTTCAGCGGACAAAACTGTAGACAACGCTGAGAAACTGATTAAGGCCCTTGGAATACCGGCTTTTCTTTTCGGAGCGGTTTTCATGTCGGTTTCGACAGGCCTTCCGGAAATAGCTACTGCAGTTATTTCGGCTTACGAAGGCGTTCCAGGGCTTTCAGCCGGAGATATTACAGGTTCTTCACTTGTAAACCTTACTTTTGTCCTCGGGATAACTGTAATCGCAAGTAAGGGAATGGAGCTGCACGGTGAAGACCTAGATCTAATCAGGACTGGTGGAATTGCCACAATGATTGCAGCTCTTGTCCTTATAATCTTCCAGGAACTTTCCTTCCCGGTTGTAGCATTACTTTTCATAATTTACGGTGTTTTTCTTTACAGAGCAGAACATACGGCATTTAAAATGGATGAAGAAGGCGCCAAGGCCTCTAAGAAAACAATATTCAAAACTCTACTTGGAGTTACTGCGTTGCTGATATCTGCAAGATCAATGGTTTTCGGGGCTAAAGGCCTGGGAGAAGCACTGGGAATACCTATAGAAGTACTGGGCGCAACAGTGATAGCTGTCGGTACAGGACTCCCGGAACTTGCTTTTGAGATCTCTGCAGTGAAGAAAGGCGATACATCACTGGCCTTAGGCGATATATTTGGCTCAACTCTGGTAAATATCACCTTGACACTTGGAATACTTGGATTGATGTCCTCACCATCTATGGTTCCACTGATCCCTGTGCTTCTAGGCCTGGTGTTTGTGGCTGCTCTTGCGATGTTTTTCTCGTGGAGAGGAGAGTTTTCGGTACTTGAGGCCTCAGTCCTGTTGCTGGTGTTTTTCACATATATCGGGCTTCAGGTGGCTTACTAAAGAGTTAAAACTCTCTAAAGTAAGTAACTTTACATGGACAATAAATTGATTCTACTTGGTCTGATCGCAGCTGTACTCGTTACCTCCGGATGTATGGATTCTACAGAGGAGGCGCCTGATGATAACATGGATATGCCAGATGAATCAGGAGGAGGAGCTCAGGCCTCAGTTGACAGAACTATTACGATCTCAGGAGGTCCGGGAGTCACTTACAATACCAGCGAGGTAGATGTCGAAGCTGGAGAAACTGTTAGATTCGTCTACACTCATGAAGGAGGCCGGCATGATCTGGTTCTGGAAGAGAACGGTCAAAGAGTAACAGGAACTGAAGTCCTGACTACCGAAGGAGCAACCGATAGCTTCACTCACACATTTGAAGAAGGCGGAAGCTACCAGTTTTACTGCTCTGTAGGGACTCACAGAGCACAGGGAATGGAAGGCGATATAGTTCTAAGCTAAGATTTTAGGCCTCCTTTTCTTCATTTCTTTTAAGAATATCTTGCTCAATTCAAATTAAAAGCCCCTTAGTGTAGCGGCCAATCATAGCGGCCTTTGGAGCCGCTGACCCTGGTTCGAATCCGGGAGGGGCTATCATTTGTTCCAGATTTGTGACCTGTCAGTTCTTTAAACTGAAGGCCTCTACTTTTTCTATGGTTGATTTAAACGTGGATCCGGAAATGCCTGAAGACAGTGCTTTGAAAACTCGAGGCGCAGATCATATCTCTATCTGGGGTTCTAATGCTGAAGATACTATAGAGTTTTACCAGGATATTCTGGGAATGGCACTGGTTCTGAAACAGCCTAATCTGGATGATCCGAATCAGACCCATCTATTCTTTGATACCGGGGATGGAACTATTCTAACATTTTTCGTGAACGATGATCGAAAGTCGGCGCAGGGTCAGAGGCCTCAGACAGGATCAGTTCATCATATTTCATACAGTATTGATCCTGAAGAGTTCAAAGATATTATGGAGGCCTTGGATGAAAATGGCTACAGTTACAGTATCTTTAACCGCGATGTTTTCCATTCAATCTATACCCAGGACAACAATGGCTTGGTCCTAGAGCTTTCTGCTGACAAATATGGTATACCGCAGGAAAGGCGTGGAGAGGTCCTAGCGAAGGCTCACGAACTTAGAGTAAAGCAGGACACAGATTACGCGAAGGAAAAGCATCTTGAACAGGCCTTGAATGAGTTAGGGATTGAGTACAACAAAGTTGAGCTTCCTGAGGCCTCTTCAGGGGTCGGATTATAGTTCTGTTTTCAACGAACAAAACAGCTCCTAGTTAAAAACGGGTAAAGCTAATCTAGGATTATGGATAACAGAATAGCAGTTTTTTCAGGCCTGTTTTTGATCGCAGCAACAGTAGGTATAACGGCGTTATATCAGATGGATGGAGATGAAAACTCAGGCTCTGAACTCTCTAGCTTTCAGTCTGAAGAGGAATTCATATCCTACATGAACTCTGATGAATCTAATTATCAGGACTCCCGGAGTTCAGAGCTTTCTGATGGAGACTCTGCCATGGAGGAAACTGCAGAAACAACTAGAGAAGGAGATGCCACAGGAAGCCAGCAACAGACTCAGTCAGCTGAATGGGTTCAGACCACAGAAGACAGAATATTGATTTCACACGGTTATCCAAGATACTTTGACTCGGTAAAAATTCCAGGCCTCGAACTCGAACATAATATTTCTGAGGCAGGAGGCCCGATGGTTACCTCAGGTAATCTAACGGTAATAGAAGAACAGGAAAGGATTGCAGCATATGATTCTGAGATGAACGTGGAATGGGAGAAAGGCCTTAATTCGACAGTTGTAGAGATGACCCGGCTCGATGGCGAGATAATTTTACTTACCAGAGATTCAGAGAATGAGTGCCCGATCAGCCCTTATGAAGGTCTAGATATCGCCTGTACATCTGTTTTGAGGCCGATTTACGGAGGGCAGAATGACTATACCTACACAGTTTCAAAGATCGATACTAACTCGGGGGAACGTACAGAGTCAATGAGCTTTGTTGGATCTTCGGGAGCCGAGATCGAAGTTACTCCGGAAAAGACGTTCATCAGTTACAGTGACAGAAAGCCAGAACACGAGATAATGACAGATTTCATTCTTAATGAGGCCTCAGTTAGCTCTGAAACTCGTGAAAGAGTCAGGGAGCTTCAGAGCTATGATTTAACGGATAGAAGCATGCAGATAGAGATTGAGGCTGCGATCAGAGAGTATGAAAAGGATAATAGAAAGGCCCTGGAAAAAGAGTTTTCACAGTATGACCAGGAAAATCTGAAAGAGTATGAGGAATCGACCTTGATGACAGTTGATAACTCCGATCTTTCATATGAAAGCCAGAAGTTTGATGGAAGAATCTCAGGTATCGAGTCAGGAAACCAGACTTTAGTGACTGTTGAGTTCAATGGAGTCGACTGGGAGAACCGCTTCACAGAGATCCGAACTCTAGGAGGAAGTTCAACAGAGATAGAAGGCAGGGCAGAATTATTCAATGGAGATATACTTGTACAAAACGGTGAAGAGATCCGTTTACTTGATCCGAATATGGAGGAGTTAAACTCAGTTGATATAAACGCTCAAAATGTAGAGACCTCCGGAGATAAGATACTCGCATCCGTCAGGCCTGAAATGGATGAACGGACGGTTTCCAGACAGGAATCTGAACTTTTACTGTTTGACTCAGGTCTGGAGAGGGTTGACTCAGAATCATTAGATGCATGGCCCTACAGCTTTGAAATGGTTGAAGGACCGAACTCAAGTTACTCTCTCGTCAGAGGAACTAACTCCAGTTACCTGATCGAACTGAATCAGGAGATAAACAGTTACGAGACCGAGGCCTCAGGCCGATTACTCTATCAGGAAGGCCTTTATACCGCTGGAGAAAAAATTCAGAAAGTTTCGGAACAGGGAGGAATTGAGCAAGAGCTGGATCTCGAAATCCCGAGAGGATATGTTATCTTCCCGGAATCCAGGATTGAAAACTGAACTCAGGTTCTGCAGATAGTTACAGGACTTCAGGCCTCCGGAGTATTCAGAATGAATATGTCGTCAGATATATATCTTGAGTTAGATATGTGTTTAATCAATACTGTAGAGCCTGAGGAAGAGTATGAGCTTTTTTCGAGAATTGATGAGGCTCTGTTTAATGACGATTATGCAAAAGCATTCTGGTTTATCGAGGATAATGATATTGATCCGAGAGAAGGCCTTTCAAGTTTCATTGACAATGGTTTAGAAGTTGCGAAGTCTGCTCTGAGCGCTGGGCCTGCTGGACATCCTCTCGTAGAAACAGAAAAAGATGGAGGCGCCTACAGGATAGAAAAATCCTTGGAGCTTGCTGAAAAGGTCTCTGAGGAGGGCTGGGCCGATTTTGGAGATTTAAGAGATGAGATTATGGATATAGATGAGGCCTATCGATTTACAGGTGATAGATCGCCAATAGATTTTTAGCTAGGTTTTATCAGGAATTAATCGATAGAACAAAAAAGCTTAGATTACTATAGATTTCTATGGCACAGAAAGTACATGCAAAACATATTCTGGTAGATAACAGGGAGCATGCGAGACAGATCAAACAGGAGATAGAGGACGAAGGCATAGAGTTTGAGGAGATGGCGAAGAAGAAGTCTGAAGGCCCTTCAGGAGAGAAAGGCGGAGACCTTGGCTGGTTTGGAAGAGGTGACATGGTCAAACCGTTCGAGAGAAAGGCCTTTGACTTGGATGTAGGGGAGATCAGTGATCCTGTCCAGACAGATTTCGGCTGGCATCTCATCAAGAAAGTCGATGAGGAATAACTTATCGGCTGAAAACAGTTTAAACAAGCTGTAGGGTTAGCATTTCACTTTTTCCTTTTATTCCAGTGCTTCATCAGCGACGTCCTCAAGTCCCTCGGTTACAATTGCATTTTCTCTGAACTTTTCTCTGGCGTCCTGTACGTTGTCTTCTCCTTCGACCATTACAGCAAAATTAATCCAGTCAGACTCACCAGTATCGACTTCGCCGTACATGCTGTAGAAATTACCATCAGACTCGATATAGTCGCCTGTAGAGAACGTAACTACCCGCGTATCATGGTCTCGCAAAACTGTTTCTCGCAGATAACAGAATTATAGCACTTTTATTATAGCTGATAGGGTCAGGCCTGTAACTAAACCGTTCAGAAACAAAATCAGGTATCACGTCGCTGAAAGGAAGTCTGTTTTCATCTCTGTACTTTCGAACAGTAACGTCTCTGCCCTCAATTTTTTCAAGTTCAGGCCTCATAGTTCTGGCTGAAACTCTGTTTCTTAAATCTCTTTCAGCCCAGGGTTTTAGTACCTTTATAAGATTTAACCGAGTTTTAGTTTACACATGTCAGAGACAAAAGAAATTGTAAGAATTGCCCGTACCGGAATCGACGGGACTCAGCCTGTTGAAGAAGCAGTCACAGGCCTAAAAGGAGTCGGAGAGATGTACGGTAGCGCAGTCGCACATGAACTGGGTTACAAGGGTAAAACGATCGGAGACCTTTCCGATGAAGAAATCGATAATATTGAAGAGGAGCTCAAGGGTCCTGATCTTCCTGAATGGCTTTTGAACAGGAGAGATGACAGAGAATCAGGAGAACCACATCATCTAATTGAATCAGATCTCGAGCTCAAGGAAGAGTTCGATATCAGACGTTTGAAGGAAATCAACTCTTACAAAGGATGGAGACACAAGATCGGTCTGCCTGTCAGAGGACAGAAGACCAAGTCCAGCTTCAGAACTGGAAGCAAGATTGGAGTCGATACAGCATCCATCAAGGCTGAAGCCTCAGAAGGAGGAGAAGAATAATGAAGGATTTAAAGGAAAAAGCAAAACGGAAATACCGGGAACTCAAGAACCGGATAAGATAAACTGCAAAGAGGCCTAACAAACATGGTTAAAGTACTTAAGAAGCAATACGAAACGCCGAACGAGGCGTGGAATCAAGAAAGAATGGACAAAGAGGCAGAGCTAACTGATCAGTACGGCCTCGGAAACAAAAAAGAGATCTACAAGGCATACTCTGAGCTGAGAGGTTTCAGACGTCAGGCAAGAAAGTTAATCGCAGAGGATGACGAAGAACAGAAACAGGATATCCTCAGGAAAGCAAACAAGTTAGGCCTAGTTAAACCAGACGCAGGCCTAGAAGATTTACTGACATTAAGTGTTGAAGACATACTGAACAGAAGACTTCAGACAGCAGTCTCAAGAAGAGGCCTGGCTGATACACCTAAAGAGGCGAGACAGTTAGTCAATCACGGACATATCAAGATAGACGGAGAGGTTGTGAATGTTCCGAGCTACAGGCTTACAAAGGCAGAAGAGAAAAATGTTGAGCTTGACATGCCGGAGCCTCCACAGGAAGAACCCGAAGAAGCTGAGGAAGTTGAAGAAGATGTCTCTGAAAACTCTAAAGAAGATGAAGAGGAGGAAGAATAATGAAGAAAGGACTTGTACACATCTACTCGAGCTTTAACAATACTATAATCCACGTAACGGACGCAACAGGAGCGGAAACCATCTCCAGAATTACTTCTGGAATGGCGACTGATAAAGGCCGTCTTCAGGGATCTGCATTCCCTGCAATGAAGGCTGCAGATCAGGCTATCGAAGAGGCAAATGAGAAAGGCCTCGAAAAAGTTGATATCCGTGTAAGAGCTCCTGGCGGACAGAAATCAAAGATCCCGGGTCAGGGTGCACAGCCTGCTATCCGAGCTATTTCTCGAAACGAAGACATTGAAGTTGGAAACATCGAAGACGTTACGCCGATACCTCACGACGGCTGCCGACAGAAAGGCGGAAAGAGAGGTAGAAGAGTATGAATATTGAATTAGGCGAAGAAGAAAACGGAGTTCTGGAAGCAACTTTGAAAGATTCATATCCAGCAGTTGCTAACGCATTGAGGCGTTCAATGATGACGAAGGTTCCAACACTTTCTATCAAGGAACTTGATGTTGTGAAAAACGAATCAGGCCTCTTCGACGAAGATCTTGCGAACAGGTTTGGATTGGTTCCTTTCACACTTCCGGAGAAGTTTGATGAGGAAGATGAACTGCATATCGCAGTCAAGAAAGACGGTCCAGCAAACGTTGACTCTGGAGATATCCAGACTGACAACGAAGAAGCGGAACCAATCAACGATGAAATCGCCTTAGTCAAGTTAAAGGAGAACCAGGATCTGGAGTTCGAGGCAACAGCAGTACTTGGTAGAGGCCGTGAGCACGCCAAACATCAGGGTGGAACAGTCGGTTACGAGAAAGACGGAGACGACTTCATCTTCAGAATCGAATCAACCTCAGGATACTCGAATGAAGAGCTTCTAGAGGCCTCAGTCGAAGAGCTTGAGTCAGAGCTTGACGAATTTGATGACAGGCTATAATATTTCTTTATATTCTAGTTCAAAAGATACAGAGGCACTATCACAAGCAGTTTTATCACTGCAGCAACCACATAAACCATTATAGCTACTCCAAGGCCTGTCTCCAGTTTCTTCCTGATAGCTTTGACCATGATAAACGGTAACAGAAGCGAGATCAGGCCTCCAAGTATTCCTCCGAAAGGAATCAGCCCAAGTAATGCTATGAAAGCGATATATCCTGTTTCAATCCCTGCCAGGCTCAGACTGTCTACTTTTGATACTCCCTCGAAGACCACCATATTACCTCCGAAGTGATAGACTGCCCATGACAGCCCAAACACCAGTAAAAGGGCTAGAATGGTGATAAGGACTTGAACTAGCATAGAATATCTTTTTGACAGGCCTGTATTAAAAGTTTAGAAGCCTTAACTTCAACAGGACAGTTGTATTATTCATTTACTGTATAAGCCGGGGTTGCCGAGTGGCCAAAGGCGCGGGACTTAAGATCCCGTCCCGTAGGGGTTCCGGAGTTCGAATCTCCGCCCCGGCATTTTCTTACCTATATTTGATGAGATTTGCTTTTAGAAGCTCCATTTCTGCGAGCTTCGGGTTCGAATCTCCGCCCCGGCAAACTTCTGAAGCCACTAACTTCAGTGAAGTTAGTTCGAACAGATTATTCTAGAATCTGTGTTTTGATCATCATAAGTCATGCTTTACATGGCTTCAGGAACTTTGAACTGCTTACTTGGGCAGTTCGTTCGTTGATCTCCGCCCCGGCATAAACTGACTTCTAAAATTCGTTATAATAAGGTAATAAAAATTTTGTTTTACCTGGTTTTGTTGTGGATTTTCAAGATTTACTTTCAAAGACTCGAGTAGAATCAGGAGAAGAGCTTTACTCGAAGCTCAATGAGGCTCCAGGTAAGGAGGCTGAATCCATAGATACTGGATTACCCGGAGATTTAACCATGAATCCAGAAGGCCTTATGCATTATGAGGGCCCGGTGGAAATGTCTGCATTTGTTGGAGAGGTAACGGTGGCTAGAAATGAAGGCTCCCAGGTCTACTGGATGACGGATGGAGAAAATAATTACTGGCTGGATAATGATGGAGAGTTTAGACCAGGCGATAACCATAGACTTCAGCAACTTCACAAAATAGGAAAACAGGTCCTGGAGCCTCAAGGAGATAGAGAAGACTTTTTGAGAATTGAGGGTCAGCAGCCGGGTCTTTTCACCTCCGGCCCGCTACAGTACATACCGGATGGAAGAAGAGAAAAACTACGTCTTGAGCTGGAGAGCAATGCGGATATAGATATGATGGAATATGCGGGAAATCTTGATGATGATGCACAGGAGACTGCTGAAAGTATGGCCAGAGAACTCAACAAAAAACTTAGAAGAGATTCTCAGTACGAATCAAGGAAGAGAAAAGGAACCAAACTCATACTGTAAAATGAAAGCAAATATCCGGATTTAGAAGAAATTACCTCATCTAAATCTTTTTTATTTACTGCTTCATAACAGGAACTTATGTCAGGCCTTTCGATGGATCAAATTAGGGAGAATGAGAGAAAGATTAGAGAGGAACTTACAGAAGCTGAAGCCCTGGAGGAAAATGCTTTCGAGGAGGCTCAGTCAACTGAAGAACTTCTGAAGAAACTGTTTGAAGCAGGCCTGAACGAAGAAACGGTACGTGAAATAATAGAGGAAGAGAACGATGAACTTGAAAAAGAAACTACAGCAGTAGAAGAGGAGGAAGATGCGATTTTAAGACAGAAGCAGAATCTGGGTATTATCGCAGAGGTAATACATATGGTTTTAGAGGAGGAAGAAGGTGTGGAAGATGAGATAGGGAAGATGAAAAGAGCCACTGACCAGCGTGAGAGGCCTTACAAGGAGGAGTTCCTCAGAGATCTGGAGCTGAATGCACATAGAATAGCTGATATGCTTGTAACTGAGGCCGGTCAGGAAAGAGCTGTTCTGGAGGTTGAAGGCGACGTATTGAAGGAAGTAGCCTTTATGATCAGCGAGACAGGATTTATGGAGGACGTCGACGGATTACAGGGAAAAGAAGAGAAACAGACCGTAGGCCTCGGCAGAAAATGGAGTAATGAGGATATCAACAAAGTAGGACACAAACTGTATCAGAGAGTTGTACAGAATGAAGGCAGAAGTGAGAAAGAGGCAGAACAGGAAAGAGAGGAAGCAGCCAAACTGTTCGAAGAGCTTGAATCAACACTGAAGGAATCCGACAGAACCTATGAAGAAGCTGAAAACTTCATCAATTTCCTTGACTTCCTGATAGACGAAGTCGGCAACAAGGAGTTCAAGGAAAACATGCATGAAGCCAGGAAAAAGGCCGAGAAAGCAGCCAAAATATCGAAGGGAGACGAGGAATTCGCCTCGATGCTTGAAGACAGAGCCCAGAACCTTCAGGAACAGGCCTCAGGTTTTACATGAATCAGTCACTGGCTAACCTGTTTTCTAGTTCATCCCAGTTTCCTGAAGACTGTTCCAGGAGATCATCATCCATCTCCTCAAGTTCTCTGTAATCAAGTTCCAGGCCTGTATTCTCTCTTACCTTTCTGGCAAAATGCCTGTAGGCCTTTTCTTCGTAATCTCTGTGATTTCGTTCATCTCGAATGCTGTATCTTTCATTCAGAAGACTCCAGTTCTCCTCGGTACTGAGCGTAGAATCTATTTCAGCCCTAAGATCTATCTGAGACGTATCGGCCTCGTAAACAGGTAATAGACAGCACCTGAAAAACTGTATCTGCTGTTTCTTGGTTTGACTCATCTGTATAGACTGTAGGAAGACCAACAATTAAGTCTGCATTTGCTGGGATAGAAAAGGAAAAACCTCCTTGCAGAAGAACTTTTTTAAACCCTCAGAAACAAAGATAGGAGGTGAGAGAGAACAAAAGAATTCCAAGAGGCCTGAGATATACGTGTCAGTAGACGAGCCTGAAACTCAGGAGCTTGCGAACTACGATCATCGCTCGGATCACAGAGCCATAGAGAACCTCGAAGTTATCGGGGAAGCAGTTCTTTCAAAGGAAGTTAACCCTGGGACAACCCGTTATGATTTAATCAAGGAGGAAGAGGGTCTGGAAAGAGATTTCAGCGAGCTTCATCAAATTCAGATGGAAAGAATACTATATGACTTTTTGACAGGTTTCTACGAGTCCGAAGGACTGGAATTTGATAGAGAAGTCAATAGAGTAAATATTTCAAGCCAGGATATGTACAGACTGCTTGAAGGCTGTAGAGATGAACCCGTGCAGAGGCCTTTTGAGGAAACAACCTATACTCCAGAAGGATTCGACCATCTTACAGAAACTGAACGTGCCAGAATTGAAAGAGAGGCCTCAGAGATGGATGCCGAGTACCAGAGCCTGAGAGAGGATCCGGCTGCAGTTTCTAACGGAGACTGGATAACTGTTCAAACAGAGGAGTTCAGGGCATCCGGAAGAATAGCTGAACTAGATAATAACGAATCCTGAGAGCCTTGAAAGGAAACCCATTTAGGTGTTGCCTTTCGGTAACTAATTATGAAAGATTACGATCTCTCCACCAAATCCGGGCGTCGAAAAGATCAGGCCTGGGAAAAAGAGTTTCCGGCTATAGAGCCATTTGAGGAAGTCCTGGAGGAAATGAAGGGATTAGATACTTCTTTAGAGGATCAACAAAACAAATACAACTCCCATAAACAGAGCAGAAGTTTTCAGCAGGAAAATAATATTTTCCTCAGAAACGACAACACTGAAGTCCAGAACCAGACCACGTTAGGCGGGATCGAAGACATCAGTTACAGGCCTGAACAACCAGGTAAAGCACTCTAGTAATCTCTCATGAGTAATATATTCAGTGACTACAAAAGAATGCAGGTTCATCTCCGGGATGGCAGGGTCAGGTTTGATTCGAGGGACTACGGAGATAACCGTCTGAATCTCCTGTAAGATCTTTACGATACAACAAGAGAAGAGGTTATCCAGGGGCTCAATGAGATCAACGGATACGAGCTAGATATCCAGCGATGAACTCAAGAGGCCTAATATTCCTGCCTGATGATGCGGTCGATGATATAAGAGAAATACTTGACGGCGACTTACCTGCATCAAAGGAACAGGCCTTGAGAACTCTGCTGGACAATGAATTCAATAGAATTGATCTCATCTGGGCTACAGAGAAGGAAGTCACTAATTACTAAAGGAAGTTTTCAAATTCAACTCCTGACAAGTTTTGATTAAAGGACTACGATGGATTTGTAACTGATATTGCGGGTATCGCTGTAATCATAACAGGCCTTTTATCGGTGATTGAGTCAGTACTTCAGGTCCGGTTGATTGGAAGCTCACCTCCAATGGTCCAAGGAACACTTATTTCCCTTTTCACGGTAAGCTTTGGAACAATCCTTCTGACTGAAGGCGCAACAGAGGCCTTCAAACAGATCAGATTAAGATCAAGAGAGATGATTAATACTCGATAATAGTTTAGCCAATGGTGTTGCTGGCAGAAATAAAAAACTAATAATCTAATTGCTATGTATGAGTGACATCAATGATCCTGCTGATGAAGCCAGGAAGGTGACAGAGCTCAAACTGGATGGTTCTGTAAGTCCTCAGTCCAGTTATTTCGTGCAAAAAGATCGGGAAGAAGTTCTGGGAGCTACCTAAAACATGGAAATTTTTGAAAACGTGGATAAGGCTAGACTCGGCAGGATGAGGCCTGGGATAATCGAAGCTATTGACGAGTTTGACCCAGGAAGAATAATCAAGACCAGTGATGTTAACTCCAACTACCGCCAAATGAAAATTGGTTCAAACCTGAAAGCTCTATCAGAGACAGGCCTCGCAGAAATAGACTGTTCATCCTCAATAAACAAGTACGAGCTGACAGATTCTCTTGAGCCGGCACATGAAATGGCTTCAACCGCCTACCACATCAGAATAATAAGGGAACTTGATATGTTTGGGGAAAAGGCCTTGAATCCGGCTGAAGACCTCAGATCATTTGGTATAAATGATAACAAAGATGGAAAGTCCATGGTGAATTACAAAAATGGAGGATATCATGAAGACACCGTGGAATTTCTGAGTAACCTTGATATTATCGACAACCCTGAAGACAGAAACTATGTCTCAGATAGAGAGGACAGAGATTTTCTCGAGGACCATGCTGAGGCATGGCAGATAATAGCTGAAAGTCTTTCATCCCGTGGACAGTTACCGGATCGGTACAAGGCACAGATCGATAGATACAACTCAAGATTCGGCACAGAATTCTCCTACAGAGAGCCGTTAAACTAGCTCAGAGGCATTATTTCTCAGTGAATATATCTTGGCTCTTTATCCTTCACGTCCTGACGCCTTTCCTCCAGATCTCCTTTTTCAAGGCCTAAAACATCTTCTCTTCTGTTTTCAGGGCGCTCATCTGATACGTTAAATCCAGGGGTTTCTTGAAAGCTTATATCGCTGAAAGCATCTCTCCAGGTGTAATTGATTGCTTCCTGAACCTGTGTCTCGGTCACCATCTCATCCTCAGGCTCCAAAATAGCCCTAGAATTCCTCTCAACTGCTGTAACTGCATCCACAAAGTCTGTGTCAGAAGGCCTGTAACTGGATTTTTCTTCAGCCGTTTTCTGTCTGGCGACAGTGGTTTCAGTGCATGCAGCAACTACATCCTCCAGTTCAAAATCCGGAAACTCTCCGTATCCCTCCTCTACATGCTTCTTGAGGTAAAGCCCGGTCCCAATGAGCTGTTGATCAGAAAAGGCTACTTTCCGCATCTCATCTCTTACCTCCTGTGCGGAGGCCTCACCGTTGATAAAATCATTGAACGTCTCCTTGTAACTGACTGAGGCCTTGTTATACTGTTCAAGGGAGCTATCAAGCTCATCTGTTTTACTGTAGAAACTGAAGAAATAAGGCCCGAGATTGAACTCCTCTTCCATCAATAATTACCTGGTTTTGAAAGATTATATCTTTTTTCCGGAACTTGCAAAATCTGGCTAATTTAAATAAAATATAAGTGGTAGAGGCCTTTACTCCTCTACTGTTGATCTGTCAAGTAACTTGTTGACAGGGCATTTCCTCGAGAATCCTGTCGCCAGGAAGATGAGTGCAATTGCTCCAAAGATTGGGCTGTAAATATCGGGAACGCAGGTATCAATCAAAGCGTTGATGCTCAAAGCACCTAGAAGTATTCCCCCGACTACCCGAAAGATCTGATCGGTCTTTCCAACGTTGACGTCCATATCAAACATATTCAAAGATTCGATCAGCCTGAACTTAACAGTTTCGGATAGAGATATTATTGTTTACAGTTAAACGAGTGAGTAACGGGAGAAAATGAAAAAACAGGATTATGCCAAGTTACTCACAGTCTACACAGGTGCGGCCTCTGTACTTGTCGAAGACCTAGAGGATACTCCTTACGGCGATATTGATATAGGCCTGAACTCTCAGATCAAAGCCAAAAAATACGAGCAAAGAGAGGCCTTATCTGTTTTATCCGGGATAATAGCAGATGAGATTGGAGGCCCTGAACTGGATCTCTTCGACGAGGAAGACAGAAACATTATCTATGACTCGGAAAAATTAAAGGTCTCAAAGCCCAGCAACTACATCCTGGAATTCGACGGCAACCCATTGAAGATAGGTGAACAGAGCAGGAAGAAATGGGAGGTCCTTCAAAGATTATCAGATGGAGAATCTTTCAGACAGGCGGTGACCCAGATATACCTTGGAAACTCACCTCTATCATCGCAGAACATGGCAGCATGGGAAGACGAAGTAATTAACGAAGAAGGCAAGTTACCGGAAGAATACAGGCCTGAACTCCGGGAAGCTCTCTATGCTCTGGAAGAATCCGGAGACATCCAGATACATCAGGAGACTGAAGGTATAGATTTTGAGGCCTTAAGAAGCCCCTATGCAAGACCTGGGATAATCTCTGCTGTTAAAGACAATCAGGATAACCACTTTGATTCAAAATCCCTGGAAAGCCGCAGAAGCAACTGGAAAATAGGCCAGTTACTGGGAGATCTTGAGAGAGCTGATGTCATCGAATCAAGAGGATCGAAGTATTTCATATCACGGAAAGAGGCCCTAGATTCATTGGAGGATCATGTGAAAAATCTTTACACACAGGAGATTCTTGAGGCCGCAGAGGAGACAGGCACTGAACCTGAGATCGGCAGAGATCTGAAGGTATCAGAGAGAAACAGCGGTGAAAAACATCTTACTCAGAACTTTGAAGATGATTACAGGCCTGAACTGATTGAGCTTCTGAGGACGTTAGGCGCTCTGGAACAGGATTCCCGCCGGCTACTAGCTGATGATGAAGATCTTGAAATAATAGAAGAGGTTCTCACAGAAAAAAGAGAATAATCCAGACTGAACCTAACAGATAATAACAGACAGATAAAACCTCTGGATAGTTATGAAAGGGTAATAAGAATTTGAGTTTATCTTTAACGTATGAGCGATGAAATCTATGATTTCCTGGAGGGAATGAGCCTTGATAGGAACAAAACCTTCACATTCAGCTGGCCTTACTTCATGGGCAGAGAAGATTTTCTAGATACATATGAAGAATCCACAGGAAAAGAAATCGAAGCAGGTCAAAATAGATTCTCAAGAAATATGACCGGAAGATTTGAATTCAGCAGCAGAAAGCCTGAAGTATACATAAAGCTAGATCCTGATTCCCGAGAGCATCTGAAAGATATCAGAGAAAACTACAGAAAAGCAGGAATCGAGGCCTACGTAAGGTATGCTCTAGAGGAAGACTTCGATGAAGTTGATCTAGCCGTCGAAGCAAAAGATGACTGATGGAAAACATCTTCAAATCACATCATTAACCGGAAACAGTAAAGTACTGGTAAATGGTTGAGGCCTTCCGGCCAGAAATTTATCTAAATTTCCTCTCAAGTAAGTTAGCTCTATGAGTCGACAGGCTGAGAAAATGGTTGAAAGAAAAGACAGTATTAAGGCCTTAGTTGAGGGAGAGAAAGAGCTTATGAAGGCTCTAGAATAAATTTCCTAGTCTCTAATTAAATTCTCCCGTTTTGATCCATTCAGCAATACTTTCCAAATCACTGTTTTTCAGATTCCATTCTGCCGTTAAAATCAATACAATTTTATTTATTGATCCATAAAATGTTGATATGAGCGAGGTCGATGTTGAGCGAGTGGCCGAAGTAACCGGTGAAGACAGGGAAGATGTCATAAGGAAAGGCCTAGAAAGCTATATCTCCCGAGAACTAAGGCAGGTATCCGCCCACATCAGCGACCTCAAAAACAAGTATGAGGTGGAAACTGTTGAAGAGCTAGAAAGTAAAATGGAAAACGGAGATATTGAAGAGCATCCTGCATGGGAGGACTTAATCGAATGGAAGAATCTGAAAGAAAGGAAGAACCAGCTTCAGGAATATTAGGAAAGTACAGGAGACTGGAAAAACTCGTGAACACCAATTCCCTGAGATTACAGAAGACTCAAACATCGAGAGAGGTCCTGGAGACGCACCCAGAAATCTCAGACTATTCTTCAAAGACAACAGTTTCATGGATATACGAGTAACGCAGGACGGCGATTACTCCTATCACTGGCAGACAGAAGATGGAGAAGTTATCAGGTTTGATAATGCGCCACATCATAGAAACCTTGAAACTTTTCCCGACCACAAGCACAAAAACGATGAATTAATGAGTTCAGAACTCGCACAACAGTCCAAAATAGAAGATAAACTTTCTACTGCCGTCCAAATTATAAAGCAAAACCACTTCTAGATAAAAATTTATCTATATCTCTAGCAAAGCCATCCAAAACACAGGCCTGATATAACACTGTTATACCTGGTTGAGGCCTTCCAAGTTGAATTTTCCCGGGTTTGTTCGAGTATTTTCGAACCAAAAATCCGATACAAAAGAAAAGAGTTCGAGGCCTGAAATAAAGGTTTTTGAGGCCTTCTCTAAGAGAATTAAAGAATTCTGACTGCTTTAAGCATTAATTGGAATCTCGAGAACGGTTAAAAACGGTTCGTGAACGGTTAGAACGCAGGGATTTTCAAAAGGATTTAAAAAGGTACTTAACATAAGTAGAGCATAGAGACAGCTATAATCGAACCAGGATTCCGAGTCTTTCCCAAGATAAGACACGCCTAACACAATAGTAAATGGGTAAAGTTTTTTTCCGGGAATCGGGATCCCGCGGAGCATCTCCCAGATGCTTCGGAAACAAAGCACCGATTACTGGGAAACACAGATAAGATTGAAGCGGCCTCTCCACAGGGTCCGACAACAAAATGTGGGGATTACACATGAAAACAATCAAGAAGATTAAGAACAACTTAGGAAAGGTCACAGGTTCCGCACTACTAGTCGGAGCAACCGTTGTTGCAGGAGGCGCAGCACTTGCTCAAGACAGTGGGTCCAGTGGAGACCTCAGTGACTATCCAGCACCATTCGTAACAGAAGATGGTGAAGTCGACACATCAATCGTAGTCGGCGAAACAGCCCAAGACGGCGAACCTGTATCAACACTAGACGTTGTAGCAGGCCTAGAAATCGCAGGATCACTAGGAAACGCAGCATTCACAGAATCAACAGAATCAGTATCAGTAGAAGGATCAACAGCATCCTGGTCCGCAGAAAACGGAATCACACTAGACAGAAGAAACAGCCCAATCTTCTTCGGACAGCCAACAGACTCTGAAGAAAATAGGCTAGACGACCAGGACCTAGACGTCCTATCCGACACAACATTCTCATCTGATGACTCAGAGGATGTAACAGTAGAACACACAGTAAAAGTCGGAAACCAGCCACAGGACTTCGACTCCGATAGAGGAGACGTAGACGATCCTGTACTTCACGTAGAAAATCCAACAACAATCTCAGCAGGTGACGAAAGCCAGTATCTGATGCAGGCAGAAGTCGAGTTCGATGAAACAATCGATTTCACAGAGACAGATACAGATGCAGATGGAGTAAGCGACAATGCTGATGAAGTTCTTGAAGACGGAGAAACCATCGAGATGTTCGGACAGGACTTCGAGTACTCCGATGAATCCACAGGTACAGAGCTGGTATTCTACGGTTCCAGTCAGAGCTTTTCAGTAGGGACGAATGATGAT
>UEYX01000013.1_pt1 | contig 25488 bp, 33 predicted proteins | sample 1903601 | NCBI WGS metagenome assembly UEYX01 (sample SAMEA4776352, study PRJEB27445) | saltern metagenome | biome: Hypersaline environment; feature: solar saltern; material: Pellet | place: Spain | collected 2014-08 | depth 0 m
TATGAAAGGGATAACTCCTGTAATCGCGATTGTTTTGCTGATCGGTATTACCGTCGCGGGAGCCGGAACACTCTGGACTCTTGTACAGGAACAACAGACCTACGTAGAAGACAATGCTCCTGAAATCCAGTTTAACACAGATATACTGAATGTTGAAAGCTGCTGGGAGTAGAGTAGTAACGTACATATGCAGGTTAGAAATGAGCACCCTGAGAACGCGATAAATGCATCTGCTCTATCAGTTTACTACATGTATGACTCAGTTGACAATCAGGCAGATCCAGGAGTTGTGAACCCTCAAAGAACCTTCAGGATTGAAATTGATGAGGACCCAGGCACGAATCCAGGTTCAGGTGAAACACCGGTAATAGAACTGATTAACAATGGAAACACTTTGACTCACAGATGCTTCAACATCAATAACTGAGGCCTTTTTATTTCAAATTTGGCTTCTCACATTCAATTATGAACTACGAAGAACTCTCAGAAGAACAGAAAATTGAGGCCTTACAAGAAATGGAGAAAGAACTCAATGAAGCACAGAGTCAGGCCTCTGAATGGGAGGAAAAAGCCAAGAAAATCAAGGCCGACTTCGAGAACTACAGGAAAAAACAGGATGAGAGAAAAGAAAAATGGCAGCACCAGGCAAAGGAAGGCCTCGCCGAGGAACTGATTGAGGTAATTGATAATTTAGAGAGAGCGATCCTATCAGCCGATGAGGACTCCGCACTGCTTCAGGGAGTCAAGATGGTTGCGGACCAGCTCTACGACAAGCTTGAAAGCGAAGGCCTAGAAAGAATCGATGCAGAGGGAGAGGAATTCGATCCAGAGATTCATAAAGCAGTTGAAAAGCAGGAAGAAGGAAGAAAAGTGATAGAGGAAAAAAGGAAGGGCTACATGTTCGGTGACAAAGTTTTACGGGAAGCGGAAGTGGTGGTGGGTTATAAAAAACAGTGAACACAAGTTTGAAATGTCAAATTTATGAAGCAGACCTTGTTTATTGTACTTGTTGTCGTAGTTTTAAGCTCAGGATGTATATCTAATAATTCTGAGTCTGCTCCAAGTGAGAGAGACCGCAGTGTTCTTGAGTCAGCTACGTCATCGATAGAAAGTTCGGATTTGAAAATTAGCTATGATATCAGGCAGTTAGAGAACAGAACAACCGCAGTGGATTACTGGATTGAATCTGGAACAGTCAGGAAAGTTGAGTCTAGCAATAACCTAACAGAATACAGGCCTCCAGAAAGTTCAAATTCCAGTATCTCTATAACTTGTGAAGATACGTGTACTTGGCATGAACGTAGTAGAACGGCCACAGGGCCTATTCTGAGGCCAGAGGGTAACGCTGAGAAAGGGAGTACAAGAAGCGTTGAAGGAGGCCGATGCACAGAGTATAGTGTATCTGATGTTTCAGAGGTAGAAAATTACTTTGGAGGGGTTCAGTTCCAAGCAACGGATCCTAGTATAGATTACTGTATAAATGAGGATACAGGTATAATTCATGAAACCATAATCACCTCAAACAGTGAGTTTCTTGACCATGTGTTAGAATCATCTCTAATTAATTCAGAGAAAATTGATCCAAGTGAGATAGAGGCTCCTGAAGCGATAAGTAGAACGGAGAATTGTAATTCTAACGTAGTGAGCGTAGTTACAACTGAGCAAGCTAGGGAGGTAGAGCTAGAAATATTGGATGCTAGTACAGATAATCAGGATATGGATAGTCTCAACGAACTTGACCGGCTCGGCTCTGTAACTGTAGAAACAGAAAAAAGGTGGAAACCAAAAGAGACTGAAATAGACGTTGAAGATGAGAAGTATGTTGTCACTCCTTTAGTAGATGGAGAAATATATCAGTCAGGAGCTAGCGCTTGTATATTTTGAAAAATGAGCTCTCTGATAAAAATATCCAGATGTCAATTTTCTCAATAGTTTAAAAATTTTTATTCACGTAAGTAAAAATGTGGTGAACCAGAAAACAATGGCAGCTATAATCGGAATCGACCTAGGTACGACAAGAAGCGCAGTAGCACACATAAAAGACGGAGAACCAGAGATAATTGGAAACTCGGAAGGCGAAAGAGTTACACCTTCCATCGTCGCTTTCGACGACGGAGAACGCCTGGTAGGAAAGCCGGCGAAAAACCAGATGTTAACGAACGAGGAAAACACCGTCAAATCCATCAAGAGACATATAGGAGAGGATTATACAGTTACTCTTGAAGGAGAGGAATATACTCCGCAGGAAATCTCCTCAATGATTCTGCAGAAATTAAAGCAGGACGCAGAAGAAAAAATTGGCGAAGAAGTAACAAAGGCAGTTATCACAGTTCCAGCACATTTCGACGACACACAGAGACAGGCAACAAAGGACGCTGGAGAGATCGCAGGCCTAGAAGTTGAAAGAATCTTGAATGAGCCGACAGCAGCAAGCTTAGCTTACGGTTTGGATGACAATCAGGACAAACAGGTACTGGTCTATGACTTCGGAGGAGGAACCTTCGATGTAACAGTACTGGAGATGGGAGACGGAATCTACGAGGTCCAGTCCACTGAAGGAGATAATGATTTAGGTGGAGACGACTTTGACGAGGAGATCGTCGAATGGATCCTTGACAAGTTCGAGGAAGAAAATGATATCAGACTTGAAAACGATGAGGCCTTACAGCGCATCAGAGAAAAAGCTGAAGAAGTCAAAAAGGAATTGAGCTCAAAGAAATCTGCCAAAGTCAATATTCCTTTCATCCATCAAGAAGACGGCGAGACATACAACATAGATTATGAGCTCACGAGATCGAAATTTGAGGATCTGGTAGATGATCTTATCCGTAGAACCAGCGATCCTGTTGAGACAGCTATGAACGATGCAGGAGTAGACTCATCCGATCTAGATGAAGTTATCCTAGTGGGAGGAACCACTCGAGTCCCGGCCGTCAGAGAACACGTTCAGGCGATCACAGGCCTGGAACCAAGCAAGGAAGTCAGCCCGGATGAAGCAGTCGCGATGGGAGCATCTATCCAGGCAGGTTCAATCGAGGGAGAAATGGATGACATTCTTCTTCTTGATGTAGCGCCTCTCTCACTGGGAGTAGAGGTCAAAGGAGGCCTAACAGAAACATTAATCGAAAAGAACACGACCATCCCTGCAGAGGAATCGAAGACTTTCACGACAGCTCAGGACAACCAGTCGATGGTGACTGTACATGTGGTCCAGGGAGAAAGAGAGATGGCATCCGATAACAAATCACTTGGTCAGTTCAACCTTCAAGGCCTACCAGCAGCACCTGCAGGACGACCTCAGATCGAAGTTACTTTCGAAATCGACTCTGATGGAATTCTACAGGTTTCAGCTGAGGAACAGCAGAGCGGTGAAGAGGCCTCAATCTCTATTGACGACGCCTCCAGACTTGATGATGAGGAAATCGAGGACATGAAAGAGGAAGCAGAGAAACACGCTGAAGAAGACGAGAAGAGAAGAGACTTTATCGAGACCAAGAACAAGGCCGATCAGATGATCTCTCAGGCAGAGTCCCAAATGGAGAACTTCGAGGACCAGGTCGAAGAAGAGCTTATTGATGGAATCAATGAATCCATCGAGGATGTCGAAACTGCTAGGGAAGAAGCAGAAGAAATGGACGACCTGGAAGAGGCCTCGGAGCATATCGATGAAGCAATTGAGGAGCTTGAAAATGAGCTTCAGGAGATCGGCAAAGAGATGTACGATGGTGAAGGCCAAGGTGCTCCCGGTGGAATGGGAGGTATGGGAGGAGTAGACCCCTCCAACATGAGCGAGGAAGATCTCAAGGAAGCAGCCCAGAACATGAACATGGGCGGATCAGGTAGTTCAGGTGAAGACGTAGTCGATGCCGACTATGAAGAGGTAGACACTGACGAAGAGGAGAAGAAGGAGTAAACCTCCTCGATCTCTAATTTTCTAATTACGGGATAGAAAGTGAGCAAGGAATACTACGAACTATTGGGAGTAAGCGAAGACGCCTCGCAAGAAGAGATAAAGAAGGCGTACAGAAAGAAGGCGAAAAAGTATCATCCTGACAGCAATGGAGACAAAGCTGACGAGGAAAAGTTCAAGAAAATTAACAAGGCCTACGATGTTCTCTCAGACGAGGATAAGAGGGAAAAGTATGACAGGTTCGGCAAGCAGGGAGTGGAAGGCCGTGCTCAGAGAGGTCAGCGACAGGCAGCCTCCAACTTCCAGGATCTTTTCGAAGAAATATTTGGTGGAGGCTCTCGAAGACAGAGCCGCGGCCAGGACATGAAGATCAATACTACTATCTCATTGGGAGAGGCCTATAACGGAGTTGAAAAGACTGTTAAAGTCTCCAGAAATCAGAGATGTGAGGCCTGTAACGGTTCAGGTGCCGAAGACGGAAATACCGAGACTTGTCCTGAATGTAATGGAGAAGGCCGTGTCCGAGAAGTTGAACGCTCTATCTTCGGGAGACGCCAGGTCGTTAAGGAATGTTCTACATGTAATGGTAGAGGAGAAGTTCCGGAAACAGACTGTTCTGAATGTAACGGGGATGGTATAAAGGAAGTTGAAGAAACCATAACCTTTGATATCCCTGCTGGAGTCCAGGACGGCCAGAGACTCCGCCTAGAAGGTAAAGGCCATGAGAACAGGGAAGGTAGAAGTGGCGATCTATATGTGTTCATAAATGTTGAAGCTCACGAATCTCTGGAGAGAAGAGGCAGTGACCTATATACCGTGAAGAAGATAGGGGTTGGAGACGCGGCGCTAGGCTGTGAGGTAACAGTTGACCATCCTGAAAAACAGATCAGTGTTGATGTGCCCTCTGGAACCCAGCCCGGACAGGTTCTGAGAGTGAAGAACAAAGGCATGCCTGAACGATTTGGAAGCGGAGACCTATACGTGAAAATTGATGTAGAGATACCTTCAGACCTAGAAGAAAATGAAAAAGAAGTATTTGAGAGCTTCAGGAAGAAACCTGAAAGCTCGAAAAGCTTCTTCGAGTCAGTCAAGGACTTTATCTAAAAATATGGTTTATTACCGCAGTTGAATTCAAAATCCAATATAACGGCGTTATATCATAAAGTTCCAAGATATTTTCTCTTCAGTTCTTCTGTTTCTGCATGTTGTGCATGACCTTTCCAGGAATCAATCGAATCCTTTAATTCAGAGAAATCAATCCCTCCATTTTTCAAGGCCTCTTTCTGAACCTTGAGACGATGCTTGAACTTTTTCTTGTTCCTCTCCCTCAACTTTCTATGTCCAGAGAATATTCTGTAACCGAGAAATGTCAGGCCTTTACCCGCCGGCTCCAAACAGGTCTTACTGAAAGGTAGGTCGAGATTTAATTTCTCTCTCAGATACCCCTGTGAAGCCTCCCTCAACTCATGCAACCTCTGCTTTGAATCACTGAAAAACACAAAATCATCCATATACCGCACATAATACTCAGCCTGAAGACCTTGCTTCACAAAATGATCAAACTCATTGAGATACACATTAGCAAACAACTGACTGTACAAAGTACCAATCGGAATACCTCTCTCACCCGAATCCGATAAAATAACTTCAACCAAATCCGTGATTCTCTCATCCCTAATTTGCCTACCCAGAATCTCCAGCAAAACTCTGTGGTCGACACTGTCAAAATACGACTTCACATCACACTTCAAAAAATACTGAGAATCCTGCTTCCTCATAAATGACTGAGCCTGTCTAACACCGGCATGAGTTCCTTTACCCTTCCGACACGCAAATGAATGCTCAATAAACTTTTTGTCGAAAAAAGGCTCTAAAGATTGATGAAGAGAACGATGAACAACCCTATCACGAAAATAAGGAGCAGAAATCTCTCTTTCCTTCGGATCAAACAATTTAAACTCCTTGAAGCCTTGAGGCCTATAGGTCCCCGCAAGAAGATCATCTGAAAGCTCATGAAGATTCCGTTCTAAATCCCTGGAGAAATCTAAAACCTCTGAATTGTGACGCTTTCCCTTCCTCGCCTCCCTATAACCCTTGTAAAGCTCAGGAAAAGAAGCTATCCTCCCAAAGCTCCCTGAAAAGCTATGAACCATAGTATCCAAATCAAAAAGAAGTAATGTGGCGGATTTCAGCTTTCAACAAAACACTACTGGCTGTCACCCGCTTTTAGAGAATTTTTCGCCTCCGCTCTTTTCGTCGGTTGGGCAGGCCAACACCGAAGTTCTCCCTCCATAGATCGGCTTTTGCCCCAGCATCCAAGGACTGGATGACCGGGTTCTCGCCTGAAAAATTGGGAGGACACCGGAACCCGATGTTCGTGTTCGAGTTCGAAGGAGCGTTGTTCAGGTTCATGGAGAACACTCCGGCTCTCGCACCATTGTTCCAGTTACCACCGCGTTGAACGGCACAGGTTCCGAAGACAGTGCCAGCCTTAACATCAATTTTTCTCACCATCAATCCAACCCCCAAGCATCTTACCCATCTCCACCAATTTCTCTGAAATCTCCTCATGCTGGCCCGCAGAGATAAAACCGAGGTCACGAGACAAACGGAAGAAAATCTTTGTCTTCTCCAACTCCCGATCCGCCTTCCGCAAATGATGCAGAGTATTGCTGGACCTCCGGGCGGAGATAACCTCTGATAGAAAATCAAGGTATACTTTCTGAATCTTCTGAACCATTACAAAACGCTCACTCTGTGGAAAATTCTTCAAAGTAGGATACACAAACTCGTAAAAATCATAACCCTTCTGAAACAACTTCAAATCACGCATCAACCATCATCCTCCATACGACTGATCAGTCCGTTGAGACGGCCGATACCGCCCTCCAAACCCTCACAGATCGGAGACACATCCTTGTTGTTCAAAACACCGACATCCTTCAAAATCAAAAAACAAGACTGGCTCCTCGACAAACGGCTCCTCGCCTCACGATACGCCTCCGCCTTATCATCATAATGATACCTGTTATAACCATCAGCCAAAAGCGGAAGAGACTCAGCCAAGTCCCTTCTCAACCCTTTCAAAATAAAATCCCAGTAAGTATCATACTCATCCAGATCCCTCAAAAGCTTCAATCCATTCACGACCGCCGGCGAAACCTCCTCATACGCCTGCAAACCGGTAAAATCCATCTCCACCATCAAAGATTCACCTGATCCGATTTTTCAGATTTTGAAGCATTCAAACTCCCAAAAACATTATTCCCTCTCATTTCCTAAGCACCTCAGCAGACAGCAATCAGGAAAGAGAACACCGGAACCCGATGGACGTGTGCGAGTTCGAAGGAGCGTCGCTCAGGTCCATGGAGAACACCCCGGGCCTCGCACCATTGGTCCAGTCACCACCGCGTTGAACGGCCTTAGTATCACCATCATTCATGTTTAGATCGCTGTAATAATAATCGGCCCCGAAGTCACTGTTACCGCCTGAATCACTCAAAGAACCAGGAGCAGCTACACTCGGATTCCACGAATCCACATGGTTGTCGCCGCTACCATCCTTCGGAGAAACATCATAGAGAGCACTACTCGTTTGATCAAAAGTAGTATTAGTCCATTCCCAGACATTACCATTCAAATCATAAATCCCAAGCTTATTACTCCAACTCTCAGGACCAGTACCTGTCAACACGCGGTTACTGTTAGTCGGGTCTACTGTTCCATCACCTGTATCTCCTTCAGCACCATTATTACCTATCGGCTGAGTGCTTGAATCGCCGATTTCTGCCATAGTCGAGGCCTGCCACTGCTTATTCGTAGCCAAACTGTAACCTGCTGCCTGACACGCATCCCGCGCACTCGGCTGATCAATCTGCGTCCAAGGAACAACCCCCTGCTGCGAACTAGCCTCTCCACTACTCCCTTCACTTGAATCAGTAGCGTCACTTCTAGAAGCCTCATACTGCATCATATAGAAATCACTCATACCCGAAGTATCAACAACATCCTGAGACACCTCAGAAACATCTACATAAGCCCAATTAGAAGTCTCAGTCTCACCACTCATACTGACTTCCAAGTTACCGGAGACAGTTCCTGTAACCGTCTGATTAGTAAGGCCTCCAACATCATAACTCACCTCAACATCAATATCATTCGCCGCATCCGACTCAACAGCACCCAAAGTAGAGACCGGAGTAGAATCACCAACACTGATCTCCTCATCAATTCCTGTAGTAAAACTCTCACCACCCTGACTCAAAGTAACCTCATTAACTTCTAAGGAATCAGCAGCAGTATTACGCAAAACCATGTCAAGACTACCTCTCTGAGACAGTCCAAAGTTTTCAACAGTTACATCGCCGCCAGTAAAACCACTAGAAGCCTCAAGCCCCTGACTCTGAGCAACAGAAAATATAGCACCTCCAACGATAGCCACCACTAAAAGCATCCAGCCATAAGTCATCAAATACTCGATGGCGGACTGTCCTTTAAGACTGCTAAAAACAGTTAATTCTCTTTCATTCGTGTGTGTGTGTGTGGAGAGATCTGTCGTTATCGAAGAGTAAAGATTGTCCAAGCTCATACATACAAACAATATGATAAAAGGCCTAATATAAAATTTGGAGCCGATTTCGTACTTAATTTTTCAGATAGTAGCCAATAATCGCTACCAGAAGGAAGGCCTCCATCAAAACTATAGTTCCTATTAACAACCCTCCTTCGCTATCAAGCAGATTTCCAAGCCCTAAAATATCACTATTTCTAATATAGGTTAAAAAGAAAATTAGTCCGACTCCAAGGCCCGCTCCAGCCATTCTGAAGCCTAAATCTTTCACAAAGTTTTCTAGTGTGAATCTACCCATTCTCTCACCTTATACTAGGCCTTTTACATACGGTACAGCATACATGACCGCCACACCTGTTGAAAACATGATTGAGTGAAGGAGCAAATCGTTGTCAGTCTTGAAACGAGGCAATAAGTCACTTCCTGCAATGTACACAAAGTTACCAATTACCAGTGGAAGCAGATATATGTTGACGTTTCCTGCGATCGATGCAAGGCCTAAAACTATTCCTGCTCCGATGAACATGAATAAACTGATGCCTGCGTTGAACAGAACCGCCTTTATTCTCGTGAATCCGCTTTCTACCAGTATTCCGAAGTCGCCGGCTTCTTTTGGAACTTTATGCAGCGCTACTCCTACTGTTGCTGCAAGGCCTGCTGGAGCTCCCGCCAGATAGCTTGAAGCAATTAAAATCCCATCAAGAATATTGTGAACTGCGTCGCCAGCAAGCAAGACATATGAGAAGGCCTCAATATGATGATCCTGGTTGTGGCAGTGCCAGTGAACTCCTCTCTCCAGTAGTAGTGACATGAACATTCCACCGAGAACTAATAGGCCCGTTTCTCTAGTATATCCTAAATTATTCGCTAGCTTGAATACCAAGTGTATGAATACTCCTCCGAAGATAGTTCCTGCCGAGAGCGAGATCAGGTAAGGCGTTAGTTTCTCCGTCCTATCTTTGCTAATCCCAAGGAATAATGCTCCAAGCCCTGAAAGCAGTGAAGTTGCAACGAGAGCTGCGATTATGTTTAATGTTATCATATCGAATAAATGCGTTATTAAGTTTTTAAGTAATGCTATTAATTTCTGGTTATGGAAGTAATAAGCCTATCAATTGATGAGGAAACTCTGGAGAAAATCGATGAGATACAGGAAAAGGGGAATTTCAACGGCAGAAGCGAATTAATAAGGAAAGCAGTGGAAGGCCTTCATCAGGAGGTAAATGACAGAGACAAGTTGAGAGGGAAGATGTCCGCAGTGATAGTCGTGAGGCATCCACATCAGCATGAGCAAGGAATCTCCGAGATATCCCATGATTTTGATAACATTGTGACGACCCAGCTTCACAGCAAGTTGAGCGAGGAAAAATGTCTGGAAGTCTTTCATACAAATGGATCTGCGGAAAAGATCATAGACTTCTACAACCAGTTAGAGGGAAGCAAACACACCGAATCAGTAAACATCCTGCCACAGGACACCTGATTAAAAAGCAGCCAGAGAGAAAAGATTTCCGTGAAGAGAAAACTCCAGTACTTTTCAGGCGCCATTATTCTAGGCCTCGCATACTTAATCTCCAAGATGGAGTTTTCATCCTTCACAGAGTTCCTAAGGCCTGAAAGAGTAGCAGAAATACTCGGACCTTACGGCCCCGCAGGAATAATAGCAGGACAGATCGCCCAGGTTATACTAGCGCCGATACCTCCTGTAACCGCCATCGCTTCAGGAACGCTTTACGGGCCTTTTCTGGGCGCATTCATTTCTCTGATCGGAGCGACGATAGGCTCAGTCCTCGCAATCTATCTCTCGGACAGGTACGGGAGGCCTCTGGTCGAGAGATTTGTATCGGATGAAAACATGAACAAGTTCGATGAACTCACGCAGAAGACCGGTTACCTGCCATTCATCATACTGTTCGTCCTCCCTGGCTTCCCGGACGATGCACTCTGTTTCATAGCAGGCCTCACAAATCTTAACTGGAAGAAGCTGGCGTTCATCGCCTCAATTGGAAGACTTCCCGGAATACTGATGCTGACAACCACCGGATACTCTATAGCGGAGGCCAACACAGTATTATTTGTGGTTGCGACAGTCTCAGTGATAGTTATAAGCACCATCTCAGTCAGCTACAGGAAGGAGATTGAGAATATAGCTTCCGAAAGAACAGAGCCAGATTTGCTGAAATAGATTAGAGAACTGTATAATTAGATTTTTGAACTAGCCCAACACAAAAATATTCATGAAGTACAGTATCGAGGGAGATACCACTCCAATTCTAAATATAGAGCTTGAAGCAGACGAATCTATCCTATCCGAACCCGGAAGCATGGTTTACATGGACGACACAGTAAATATGGATACAAAAGCAGAAGGAGGCCTGATGTCATCGGTCAAGAGATCTTTCTCAGGAGAATCGTTTTTCCTGACGGAGTTCCACGCCGAGAGACAGGGACAGGTACATTTCTCTCCGACCGCTCCAGGATCAATAGTTCCGTTGACTCTGGAAGACGGAGATTCAATACTGACCCAGCAAGACGCCGTAATATGCACGGTTAACGGAAACATTGATACGGGCTACAACACAGATCTGGCAGCAGGATTCCTGAGCGGACACGGATTCAAATACACCAGATTAACAGGCCCTGAAAATGCCTTTATAGCCTCAGGAGGAGAAGTACAGAAATACGATCTCAAAGAAGGACAGAAACTAAAAATAGATACAGGATGCCTAGTCGCATTCGAACAGAAAGTACATGTCTCGGCAGAAAAAGTTGGAGGCCTCAAAAACAGTCTTTTCGGAGGAGAAGGACTATTCATCACTACCGCTGAAGGCCCAGGAACGGTATGGATCCAGTCAATGCCAATATACGAACTAGCCCTAGAGCTTTCACAGTACATCCCAACCCAGTAAACCATATTTTTTATCTCCTCTTCTTCTATTATCATCTATGAAACTAGCGCACACAATGCTGAGAACCGGATCTCCTGAAGAAATGATCGAATTCTACAGAGATGCCTTCGGCTTCGAACTTAGAGAAAAGAAGGAGATGGAAACCTTCACACTGTACTTCTTGAGATCAGATGATCAGACTGCCGAAATCGAATTAACTTACAACCATGGAGAGGACGAAAGGTATGAGAAAGGAGAGGGATTCGGCCATATCGCAATCCACACCTATAAAGACCAAGAACTTCAGGAGGCCTACGATAAAGCTGTCGAGGCTGGCGGAGAAGACTACCGTCCGCCCGAGGAGTGTCCCGGAAACTACGGTTTCGTGAAGGATCCAGAAGGTTATGAGGTCGAGATTCTGGCGCGCAGCGCCTAAATTTTCCTATTAATTTTTTACAGTAATTTTATACCCGAGAAGACCCCATCCTGTGTTATGGTAAAACCACAGCTAGTTTTATTTACAGCTTTGCTGCTCTTGACTTCAGGAGCGGCTGCGCAGGAGCTTGGAACTGATCTGGAAACAGATGCAGAGACAAGTAATCTTGGAGAGGACGTCCTCAGTTACAACTTTGTGATGAGAGGCCTCCCGGAAAGCAGCCAGGAAGAAGTCGAAGCGGACCGAAGCTTTGAACAGGAAGAAGACGGTGACGAATCCTACAATTTGAGCGAGGATGAAGCGCTGGAAATCGCCCGTGATGAGCTCGGAGGCACGGAATGGAATTTGGAAGACTCAGAGAGATCTGAAGGCCTCTACGAATTCGAATTTGTTAGAGGAGAATCAGAAGCAGAGGTCTCAGTCGATGGATCCTCAGGCCGTATAGTGGAGTTTGAGGCAGAAATCGAATGGGATCCTGGGAATGAAGAAAGTTCAGCAGTTCTATCAGGATTCATCCAGTTCTCCAGAGAAGGCTACGAAGTCGATACGGATATCGAAGTAGATGAGGAAAACAGTGAGGCCTCCTTTGAAGTAGTAATTGAGGGGGATGAACTTGGTGCAAGAGTAATCAATAGAGAAGAGATCAGAGAATTTGAGGACGCAGCACCAGAAACCTACACCGGGAGACTCGAAGTAGTCAGAGACGATGAAGTAGTCCACACCGAAGAGCAGGAGTTCAGAGTTCCTGGACCAGGAGAGGACGAATCAGATGAAGATGAATCAGAGGAATCTGAAGAAGACGATGAGTCCAAAGATGAATCTGAGGCAAGTCTCGAAAACATGAGTAGAGAGGAACTGATTGAAGAAGTAAGATCGCTCAGAGAACAGGTCCAGTCACTTCAGAACAGGATCGATTCAGGAAGGCCTGAATCACCTGGAAACCGTCCGGATGGAATCGATACTCCAGAAGACGAATCTGACGAAGACGAATCAGAGGAATCTGAAAACGAGACAGAAGACGAAGAAAATGAGACTGAAGAGTCTGAATCCGATAACGAATTAGAAGATAGTGAAAGTTCAGGACCTCCTACAGAGGCTCCAGGAAACTCAGATCAGAGGCCTGGATTTATCAATAGAATGCTGTCAGGAATCTTCCGCTAAATTCCATACAAAATTTCAATTTTCTTTCATTTCTTTTTACAGTAATTCATCAGTCGCGTTATAATGGGCTATAATATATCCTGTCCAAAACAGTACTGCTCCAGGAAGAGTGTAGAGGATACTCTGGTTCTTTAGGCCTACTACAGCTACAACAATACCTGAAATATGGATCATTACTCCAAAAATCATTCCAGATAGATTTTTGTTGTCACCAGGGATCAGCTCTGTATCTACATCATCTTCTTTTCCATCTAAGAAAGTTCCTTCCGTTATTTTATGCGCACCAAGGTACGAACACCACATCAGAAATGCAGATGGAAATACCATCTCAGGTTCCTGAAGCACAGAGTAAACTGCCGCAAGCGATGAGAAAAGAGCTGCTGAAGACATTGCAGTGATGAAGCCTAGTTTATTTCTGAGATTCATATTATTACACGGTTCACCCCAATATGTGCTGTTATATACCCTAAAGATATCGTCAGTGCTGAAAGCCCGGAACCTATTGGTGGATCTGCCACTATGTTTTGAGCAAACTGAGTAGTGCCATAAGAGACCACCAGAACGCCTATAACACTTAATATATGGAATTTAAATTCATTAAACCTATTTTCAGAGTTCAAAAATGCTTTTCCACGGCTCAAAATCTGTTTAAAATTATTTACATTTTCGTGAGCGGAAAACCAGCATATCTTATACCCTATTACAAATAGGAAGTAGCCGACTGAGCTCAATTTAAAGCTATCCTGAAATGTGTAAATCCCTACAGTAGTCATCCCCAATGCTACAATAGCAGTACCTGTAATAAGCAGGCCTGTATTGAAGAAATCACTCATGTCTCTAAGCATTAGTTACGACTTATCAACCAGTCTTTAAACAGTTTAATCTAGAACACGCTTAAACAAAATTTGAGCTAGTTATTCACTTAATCAGAACTGCCGCTGAAACCAGCGCTAAACAGTCTTTCCAAGGCCTCTTCAGTTGAATCATCTGTCTCAACCACGTTCTCAGGCTTGACTTCTATCACAAAACCCGAGGTAATGTTAGGTGATGTAGGCATAAACAGTATCTCTCTTCCATCTGAGGTCTGACCGGTCTTGAAGGCAGTTCTCCTGATATTTCCGGTATCAACTTTCACAGGTTTCTTGAACTTCTCGGAGCCATCAAATACCTCTCTCGATGTGGACTTCGCCATCCTGTAGACAGTACCAATTACAGGGACTTTCTCAAACAGGATATCTATCTTGTCCTCAACAATCCTTCCGATATAGGTCTTGAACAAGAAACCTAACAGAATCACCACTCCTACAGAGATAATACTCACAACTGCCAGACCCAGAATCTGGTTAAGTATCTGATACTGCGTAAATGAAAACAGGCCTGAAGGGATAATAGTAGATGCTGTGGAGTAAACCCAGTCCAATAGTATAATTACAGAAGCTACTGGCACAGTAATTACCAGACCTGCTACAAATGATCTCTTCAGCTGCTCTCTCATAAACTAAAATTAGTCGCCTCATAGTTTATAACTCACGGATGACCTAAATGGCTCGAAATTTCGAGCTGTGGACTCAGATCCGCTCAGGAATGTTGGAGATTACCCAACAACATAGTGTTTGAGTTTAGCGAACATTCTAAATTTTTTAATATATTATGAAGTAACTTAGTAGTTATAACATGACTTCAGAGAGTGTAAGAAAATCGAACAGCGACCCAAATTCGCTTGGAGAGTGGCTAAATTCAACTATTGAGATGCATGAGGATCCCTTCGTGGGAGTCCTATGGCCTAAAGACTACGAACGTGCCAGATCTATAGCTAATGAGACGGGGATAAATTCATTAATAGCTATAGACAACTCCTCTAATAGTGAATACATAGAAAAGCTCTGGAACGTTACTCAGAAGAAAACTCTTTCCCATAAACTTGCTCAAAATAATCCTGGGGAGGTAGACCTGGAGTATTCTTGGGCTGTAGCTGATAATGTCATTACAAGAGGTCCTGAAGAAGGCCTCACTGCAGAGGATGGAATGAGAAAGGTTCTAGAGACATCTGAGAGGATGCTTAAATCTGGAGGAGTAGCCGTCTACAACCTGGAATCAGGGACAAGAGAAGAGCTACCTTACGATAGCCAGATGGAGTTTGCCAGAAGCTTTGAAGATATACTGCAGGAAGAATATGATGTAAGTCCAGAAATATATGAATCTCCAGAAATGAGAGATTCAAATACCCATCTGGCCTGGAAAAAATCATTATAATGAGTGTGAAATTTCTTTGAACACTCACATATTTTAGCCGCCACCTCAATATAGGCCTTAACAAAGAAGGTATATTAGAAACGAGCGAATGAATGAGTAGGCCTGGAGTTGAGAAAATATACCTTCTCTATTATATAGCTGATCTGGGTCGCTTACCCATGATGAAGCGTCAAGGATGTACCAGGAAACACGAACTTACGTACTCTGATTATACCTTCTATATGCTGATGCCATTCTGGAAATCGGAGTTTTCAGGGCTCAAAATCTTTGAGTGTTTGTATATTTTGAACACTCTATTACCAAACTTTATGCCTCTGTTTCTTATTTCTAAGAATCCACTCGGAGGCAACTGTTGTCTTGATATAATCCTAGGCCATGATCATAGCCAGTACAGTCAAAAATGGTAGAGACAGTGTAATCAAGACTTCTAGGAACGAGTCAACATATGCAATTAATGCAAAAGCACATGCTAAAGATATCATAGTTAGAAGGCCTCTAGCCAGGTATCTTGCCGTTCTCATAATATTATTCCATAAATCTTGCCGTTCTCATAATATTATTCCATAAAATTACTGTCGCTGTTCATAGATTTTAAACACTCTCTATAGCCTCTGTTTTACTTAAAAGTATTGACACAATATTTTAAAAGGTATTGAATGTTCGTTAATTATCAACATAGTACTGTGTAGAAAAATCGAACACTCTCAAGTTATATTGTGAGTATAAGCCAGCCAAATATGGAAAATTTCTTCAGGCCCGAGAGAGAAATAGGAAATATGAGTGAGGAACTGGTGTTTGAGGGAAATCCTGAGTCAGGTCAGGGCCTCCTAATTATTCCCGGAATTAGCAGCGGGCCTTTCGGCAGTCCCTTTGATGAAGTAGTGGAAGAAGTATCCGATTACTATAGTGTTGTGAGAATTGATGCTTGGGAAGGTGCCAAAGATCTCGAGGAGATGAATCTAAAGGATCTACATGATCTAATCGGTGAGGCCTGTGAGCTACTGAATAGTAATGGATGTGAGAGTATCAGTGTTTTAGGTAAGAGTTTTGGAGGCCAGCTTGCGTTAACTTATCCTGAGAATAATAATTTTAAGAAAATGGTTCTATGGGCTCCAGCGATAGGTTTTGGAGAGGACAGTGTGGAAAAGTGGAGATCTACCAAGATCAAACATGCCAAAACAGCCACAGATATCTCAGTCGATAAGACCTTCCTGGGAAAAATCAATTCTGAAGTGAAAATCATCCATGGAACAGAAGATCAAGTAGTAGATATAGAAAATTCAAGAAAAATATGTAAGGCCTTACCAGAATGTGAGTTTGAGAAGGTGGAAAATGCAGGTCATTCCTTTGAGAAATTTGAATCTGTCTTAGTAGAAGAGAGCCTAATATTCTATTAGAGATTATTTAGAAAAATTTATCTTTAACAGATTTCAGTACTCCATCGCTTTTCTTAGCATCATAAGTCTCAATTTTGTAGCCATCAATGTCAGATAGAAATTCTGCCATCGGGCCAACGTGTCTTCTACCAACAATAACAGCAGCATTTTGATAATGATGAGAATCTATTTCGTCTTCAATCTGTGCTGCCATAGTGTATTCTCTTTTATCTTTAAATTCGCTAAGTAATTCGCTCACTCCCTCTACAACTCTATTCTTTTCAACGCGGTCGAGCGTAGATACTTGATTAAGTTTTTCATTTCTCACTAATGAAAATATTCTTTTCACCTTCTTTGGATCATTTGGCAATTTATCTATATCCTTAGCTCCATGTACAAACATTTCATCTCTGTTAATATCTATTTTTTCGAAGTTAAGCGGATTATTAGCATTTTCATAAAATAGTCTGAGTATAAGAGTATTTCTATCTTCAGATTTCCTAACTGTGTAATTCTGAAATAATGCATAGGAAGCCATATCTTTGTTTTGGCCTAGATGGTGCTCTTCAGGACTTTTAATTTTATTTATCACTTCGGACTTCAAGCCCGAATCTGTATTAAAGAACCCCTTGAAGAAATTTTCAAGCACCTCAGAGTCTAGTTCAAATAATGGAGTATCTAAAGACCCTTTATACTCTTGAAATTCATCAGGATTCATGTTAAATGCAGAAATTATTTGCATAAAACTGTAGTACTTAGAAAGAGATTTTTTGAAATACTCAAATTCAGGTCCTTGTAAATCAGATTCATAGAATATGACATCAGGATTCTGTTTCTTCGCTCTCTTGTGAATGGTCTTCGCAGATTCTTCACTGGAATGTATATCCCCATACAATCTTACAAACGGCATAAATACAATTACTCGGCGCGATATAAAATAGTAATAGAGATTTTAATTCACAGTACACTATAGCGGATCTAAATCCTTCACCGCATCATCTATGGTAATTCCTTCTTCATTTAATTCTGAGGCCTCTTCCATAATTTCCATTTCCTCTTCTGCCTCCTGTTCTTCAAAATCAGGGTAAGGCGTCTCTATGTTGTAGCGGTTTTTGATGTCAGCCATTAGATAATCGAAGTCTTCAATCACCTGGAACGCCCTATCTATCTCTAAATCAGTTTCAGAAGGATTGATCGCCGATCTCGCTGAATCTTTGCCTGAGGCTTTAACCGGGTTCTTGCCCACAGCTACTTCCTCTAAATTTCTATATCCCGAACTTTCCAGGCCTTCTTTTATTTCTTCACCAAAGTTCCGATCTTCTAGAGAATCAACAGCCTTAGTTACTTCATCGACGAGACTCTCATATTTTCCAAGTGCCTTTCCTGCAGTGGTTAAAAGATCCTCTTCTTCTATAGAGCCATTATGGTATCTTGCTAGATCTCTGCCTGATTCCTCTACCAGGTAAACTAGCTCATCTGTCAGATCTTCAATATGTTCTTGATCCATGTCTATCACAACAGATTCACCTTTGCTCCAACTTTGATCCAGTTTGGATCTTCCTGGTTTAATCGGTTTATAGCGTCCTGTACATCTTCCTCTTCAACCTCAAAAGTCGGATAGGTGGTCCTTGTCTTACTCGAAGTCCCTCCAGAGCCACGTTTGCCTCCGTTGTAAACTGTTTCATTTACGACATCTTTGACTTTTGCCCCTACTATGTACTCGTCTCCAATCCTTGGATGATCATCTAACGGTAAAGTCGCAGCGAGCACTCCATCAGCTTGTGAGGCCTTTTGTCTTAATCCTTCATCAAGATTTTCGGGATGGCTGATAGATCGGTACCTGTTATCGGAGAAAAGATCTATGTCTTCATAGAAAGTATCCTCATCTACATCATTCTGGTAAAATACCAGTTCATCAAGTTGCGTTTCTGTGGCTGTAGCCCCACTGTTGCCATCCAGATAGTCAGATATTATATCTGCGTGATCAAAGACTAACTCTTCACTCATATCTTCCAGATCAGAGAGAGGGACCATTGATACATCGGTTGCTTCTTCCGGACTTCCTGGCTCTCCGTAGGCCTGGCCTGTGTAGACAACTGAGACTTTCTGTCCTCTGGGGTCGCGTCCGGGCTCATCGTAGACCCCCAGCTGTTGATCCGGAACGAAATTCAGGCCTGTTTCTTCTCTCATTTCCCTGATTGCTGTAGTCTCTAAAGTTTCTCCGGGTTCCTGATGGCCTCCAGGGAGCGCCAGGCCTTCCGGCTCTTTGTTTCTTTCAACTAATACCAGGTTGTCGTTGTATGTTGCTATCGCATCCGCAGTTAGTTCTCCTCCAGTCACCTGGACATCACCGTTTTGACATCGTAACCTTGGTTTTCCAACCTTTCACGCCCGTCTAGGGAATCTATCTCCATCAAGGCAGCACAGTAAGCTACCTCTCCTTCACTTCTCTCGACTAGATTCGTTCCTGCCTCTATTGTTCCTCCTGTCGCAAGCACATCATCAACTAGAGCAATCCTTTCGCCGTCATCAATTAGGCCTTCCTGGATTTCTATAGTATCTTGATCGTACTCCAGGCCATAGCTTTCAGATCTGGTATCGCCCGGAAGCTTTCCTTCTTTTCTCATCATGTAAAATGATGAATCTAGCTCATCTGCCACGCCAGGCCCAATCAGGAAACCTCTTGCTCCAAACCCTGCTACGGAGTCAAGAGTCAAAACCTCATCCTGGAGAAGGCCTGCTATCTCTCTGTAGCTCTCTTGTCTGGCTTGAGGATCCTCTAGCATAGGTCCAATATCTTGGAATTTTACCCCTTCTTCGGGAAAGTCTTCTACCGTCCGTACATAATTTTCTAGATTAGTCATCCAACCACCTTCACGTGTTAACCACGTTAAGGTGTTACCTGTGATACTTTTAAATACTTAACGTCATATATACGTTAACTATGTATGAAGAAGCCAAGATAGCAGTAGACCCAGTGATATTCAGCATAAAAGATGGAGAGCTGAAAGTTCTACTTCACCAAAGAGAGAAAGACCCATTCGATAAGAGATATGAACTTCCCGGAGGCCTTCTGAGACCGGAGGAAAAACCAGAAAAGCGACTGAATCAGAAGCTCAAAAACATGGTCGGAAAGCAGGAAATTTACTTCACCCAGTTCAACGTGTTTACTGACCCTGATAGAGACCCCAGAGATAGAACTATTTCAATAGGATATATAGCGCTTGTAAATAAGGAGGAAATAGAAAATGAGGAAAACTGGTTTGATGCCAGAGATCTTCCAGAAATGGCCTTTGACCACAGAGAAATTATCTCAGAAGCACAAAAATATCTTAAAGAAAATCTAAACACAGTCATAGTCAAACAGTTCATGCCCAAATTATTCCCTCTCAATGACTTACAGGAGGCCTATGAAGTTATAGAGCAGAAAAGCTACGACAACAGAAACTTCAGAAGAAAAATGACTGAGAAAAACCTAGTAGACAAAACCGATAAGAAAGAAAGAAATGTATCACATAGGCCTGCCGCGCTGTACAAATTCAATGAATAACAACTCCAACGACCGCCCAGAAAGTTAATAGCTAAATTCGATCTATTAAAATGACCAACATCAAATACAAAAAATTACACAGAGTTACTTTCGTAGTTTAGAATATTCTTTTTCCCTGCTAGAAGTCCTAGAACCAGGCCTGTAAAATGTCCTATCAGCGCTGACCCCCGACTGGCTGTGGAAACAGTTATCCATCCAGCAGTACCGATGTAAAGAAGATATCTTAGCTTTGCAGGAACAGGGATATAGTTCGAGGTGAAGTTCGAGATTCTGTTGGATGTGATGAGGTATCCTAGTAATGCAAAGATCGCGCCACTTGCTCCGAGAACTCCCAGTGACTGAGAAATCAGGCCTAGATCATAGAGATAGTAAGAGGTAAGGACCTGGGAAATTCCAGCCATTGAACCTGTAAAAATAAAGAAAATGTAGAATCTCGGTCTTGAGGCCTTCCAGGCAACAGGAATACCAAACAGAAACAAGCCGGTAAGATTGGATGTGAGATGGTTCAACCCTGAATGTGCAAATACCGAAGTAATTACTGTCCATGGATGCTCGAATAGAGGCGCCTGAAGCACAAAATACTTCTCCATCAGGCCTAAACCTGCCGAATAACTTTGAGCAATGAATGCCAAAATAATTATCAGTGATAGCTGTGTCACAGGGTTTTCGAAGGGTTTCAGCAGAATATTCTTCATATTTCTCCACTACTCAAACCTGAATGTCTCCATTAACTTCCCTATCACTATCATTGGAACTAACAGGCCTAGAATAGTCAGAGTATCAGTATTGAGAGAAGTCAGCGCCAGTAACGGAATAACCAATGCATTCACTAATACAAGGAATTTCAGGAATGTCCATCCTTCAATCATCCTCTCATTAGGATTCAGGCCTGCTTCATACATAGTTACAGAACCAACATAGTAAGCTGTTGTCAACGCAATCACTGTCCCAAGCAATATATTCCCGCCGTACAGAACAGCGGAAGCAGCCAGGAAAGGCAGTATAACAATTAAAGCTATCACCTTGAAGGCCTGGAACTTCGATTCAAGTAGCTCGGATTCATCTACTGGAAGATGAAGATAGTCTGAGGCCTCATCGTAGGTATTCAACCAGTTATAGATTGTTACCGACATCATTCCCAAAATCACTGAGAATGAGAGCAATGGCTTAGAAAGTAGATACGATGCAATCGGCACATAGTTCACGATATACCAGTAAAGCCCAAGAAGAACAAACATTGACATCAGGATCTTGAACAGGCCTCCGCTGCTTCTTGAAACGTCCAGGACCGATTTTCTTGCCAGAGGAGGGATCGGAACATTATCATAATTCAGGAAGGACTTTCTAGACGGTAGACGAATTGCTGAACTCGCTGTTATCAGGCTCAGAGTTAGGCCTAGAAGGAACAAACCTGCCATGTAAGCTGTATAAGTTATCATTTCAGCTGAGACTATCGAGACTGCTAATCCTACAGGTAACAGGTAAAGGCCTATGTAAAATATCAGATCCTTTACCAGAAAGTTAGCGAGTAACCTTGATTTTTCTACAGGCAATGTTCTTGATGAAAATATCAGGAAATTTGAGTCTCCCAAGATGTTTTGGGCGGCATCACTGCTGTTAAAACCGATAGATCCTGCGGCCAGGCCTGTGAAAAATCCAAACGCCATGATCAGAAGGCCTAGATCTGTTGTAGGTGCCGTGGAGAATCCTGTTACGATATGCGAACCAATGAAAGTCATTGAAAATATTATTACAGGTAATGCTGCGAGATACCGGCCTTTATACATCTTGGACTGTGTTCTCCATTCCTCCTTCAGCATTCTCTTCAGAATCATAATTTATTCCTCTGCATCTATGAACTGTTCCTTCAGGTTCTCAGGCTCTGTAACCTCTTCAATTACCTCTCCATCTCTCAAAAAGACCACTCTATCACACATTTCCTCCGCAAGAGAGACAAGATGAGTTGAAAGCACCATAGAGCCTCCATTCTCTCTGTGTTCTTTGAAGACTTCCTTAACCCTTTCCTGGATCAATGGATCAAGATTGATCAATGGCTCATCGATGAAAACGAGTTCAGGTTCGTGGAAAAAGGCCTGTACCACCATCAGCTTCTGTCTTTCACCCTTCGATAATTTACGGGTCTGTTGGTCAAGTAAATGCTCATCTAGATTCAGTTTTTCAGGGAAATCCCAGTCCATAGACTCCTCTCTGATATCGGAGACAAAATCCAGATACTCTCTTCCGGTCAAAAAACTTGGAGGATCTTCTCTCTCAGGTAAAACACCGATCTTCTTTCTAAGCTCTTTAGAATCTTTCTGAGGATCCAGGCCTAAAACCTCTAAACTCCCAGAATCTCTGTCTATCTGGCCTGTAAGAATCTGCATCAATGTAGATTTTCCTGTACCGTTAGGGCCTAAAACCCCTACTATCTCACCTTCTTTGACTTCCAGATCTACGTTCTTCAGTTCAAAATCAGGGTAACTCTTTGAGATATCCGAGGCCTCTATCAAACTCATAAATTTTAATGAGGTACGGGGGTTTAAACTTTTTTACCTGAAACGTGTGATGAAACCATAGACTCTCGAAGCAGTATTCACAACTCCAAGACTGATTCTGTTCCTCCAAGTATAGGCCTCGACTTCAATGCCGTCGCCGTGATAGGCCTCTCTAAACTCTTGTGCAGTATCCTCCGAAGTCATTATCCTCTCAATTGACTGGCTGTCCATAGAAATCGCAAGGTCAGGGTCTTCAAATCCTCCTTCTTCTACACCTATAACGCCTGAAGAGTTCGTAGCGATCCCAATCGTGGTATTATCGACCTGCATGTTCACGTTGTCTCCGAGAATAATAGATGCAATCCTGTAAGGAACCGTATCATCAACCACCTGATTCACCTGATCAAGGTTCTCCTCAATCTGTTCAGTATCCTGTAAGGCCTCCTCAATGCTCTGTTCTGTTTGATTTCGTGGAATATCTGTATTGAATTCATCTGTTCTTACAGCGACTTCACTCACAAGGCCTGCCTCTCCTGACTGAATTTCCCTGAAACCATCGTTACACACCAGGAAAACAGATCCGTTATCCGCGACTGAAACTTCATCGTCAGGCCTCAAAACATCTTCCTGCTCAACAGCTTCTCCGTCAGCTAGCTCTGTATTGGAAACCTCCAGCACAGTACACTGTGAAAGCTCTGGACTCTGATTTTGAGAGCTCTGTGCGCCGACAGCAGAAACCATAAATGCTAAAGCCAAAATTATCAAGGCCTTTCTCATACCTTATACTGGGATTTACAAGGTCTTAAACCTTGCTTTACTAACGAATTATCCCTCAGGCCTTTTATCGATAAATTTCTCTATATCTTCTATGGCAAACTCTTTACTTGAATAACCATACATCGGTAAGTCGAGTTCGCCTTCAAATTTCTCAGATTTCAGAGTCCAGAAACCGTTATCCTTTTTCTTAACTTTGATCGAGGCCTCTGATTTGGAGTGAGTCCATTCATCTCCATTCCTCTCCCATTCCCCCACCTTTCTCAAATCCTTACAGTAGGAAGAATACTTTCTGTTTCCAGGCTTTGAAACCAATCGAGTGTCCCCCTCGTAATAGATTTCGTACTCTCCGCCTGAAGGGCCTGAAACCTTCATCTCATCATCTTTCACTTCTTCAACTGTTAAGGGAGTCTTCCTATCGCTAAAGAGGATCTTATCTCCTTCCTCAAACGCTTCAAACTTCACGCAATTTCTTTGTGAGCGCATCTTTTTGAATCAGCAACAGGCCTGAAATAAAGGCCAGGAAAGTTAGGGAGTAGGCCGCGACTTCCGCCGGAAAAGTATACTCCGTGTATAAGTTGGTATGAGTCCCGAAGCTGTAATCGATCAAATCATTGAACAGGTACCATCCGGAAGCCAGCAACAAAACTTTCAAGCCGATATTTTCCCATTTAAACAGCAGGAAGGCCTGAACCGCCATCGCAAAATGAGATACCAGCATAAAGCTGTATAGACCTGCAGAGTTCCCTGTGAAAAATATCTCGGAGTAATAAATCAGGCAGAATACTGTCCAGAGCCCGTACTTGAAATTTGATACAAATGCCAACGCATCAAGCAATGGAAGGCCTCTATCGTTGGCGTTTAGATAGATTGAAGATGCGAAAAGCAGTGTAGCGATTGGAGAAGCCGGAACAAAAAGCCATAGAAGCGGATCGGTCGAAAGAAGCTGATCACTGTAATAGTAAAATCCGAAAGCTGTGCCAAGCAGATTAACGACCGCGATACTGTACAGAAATCTTTTGCTAAACAAACTATCCAACATTCAATAGAAGATGAGGCCTGAGTGTTTGTAAAAATATCTCCCGCAATTAATTTTGTGAGTTTGATAAGAGCAGAAAATCTCTCGAAAACTTTCAAGATCTACAGCCAGGGAGAGGGAATTCGCGGTTATCTCAAATCTTTCATTAAGAGAGATTACGAGGAAGTACACGCAGTTGAAGGCCTGAACCTAGAGATCGATGAAGGCGAGATGATCGGCTACATCGGTTCAAATGGCGCCGGTAAGTCCACCACAGTCAAGATGTTGACCGGAATTCTGGAACCAAGTTCCGGAGAGATTGAGGTCGACGGAAGAGACCCTCATAGACATAGAAAGAAAAACGCGATGAATATAGGAGTGGTCTTTGGTCAGAAAACCCAGTTGTGGTGGGACCTGCCTGTCAAAGAATCATTCAGGTTACTGAAGGAGATCTATGAGGTAGAGGACGAGGCCTATAATGACAGAATCGATGAATTTGTTGAGGTTTTACAGCTTGATGAGTTCTGGGATCAGCCGGTCAGAAAGCTGTCTCTGGGTCAGAAGATGCGCTGTGAGTTAGCGGCAGCTTTTCTACATCATCCGAAAATTGTCTACCTAGACGAGCCTACAATAGGCCTTGATGTGGCAGTAAAAGAAAGAATCAGAGACTTTATCCGAAAGATGAATGAAGAAAAAGATATCACGGTTATGCTGACGACACACGATATCGGGGATATAGAGGATCTGTGTGATAGAATCGTTGTCCTAGATGCAGGAAAGAAAATTTACGATGGCTCTCTCGATAAATTAGTGAACAGGTTTTCCTCCAGGCGACTGGTTATGCAGATTAACAGGCCTGAAGACTTTGACCTGAAAGTAGACGGAGTGAAAGAAATCAAAACTACTGAGGAAGGCCTGGAAGTTGTTTTTGATAGAGAGCTTATCTCTGCTTCTGATTTGATGAGGATTATATTGGAGGATTACGATGTTCAGGACTTCCAGATTCGGGAGCCTGATATCGAGGAAGTTGTGAAAAAGGTGTACAACGAGGGAATCT